>APMI01021064.1_pt1 | contig 12939 bp, 14 predicted proteins | sample 667938 | NCBI WGS metagenome assembly APMI01 (sample SAMN01084076, study PRJNA167559) | wastewater metagenome | biome: Wastewater | place: Denmark: Ejby Moelle, Odense | collected 2011-11-28 | reverse complement strand
GAGCCGAAAATCCTCTCTTCTCAACTAAACCAGTTCTGTCTCAAGGGCGCTGATCCGGGACACATCCGACGGCATATCATCACCTGCGGAGCCGGCATAGACGACTTCATTGTTATCATGGTTTTCCGTGTACATTTAAGTCTCCTTGAGTTGGGGTGACGGGCATCCTGCGAACGCGCTAAAGCGTTCAGCTAATGTCATCGAAGACTGAGGGTTCGCTTCATAACAGCCCAAAGCATTGCAATCGCACACACACCGGCTAGCCAAACAATGAGGATCGTCGGCGCAGCCGACTGCGCGAGGAAGTTACCGGTCCAACCCACCCAACCGCCACCCGCTGAAACATTGAGCAAGCGTTCGGCCAGCGCCACCTTGGCGCCAAATATTGCGATAGCAATGAGAGACCAGGCCAAAATCAGCGCGAGACCGCCACGGCGAAGTTTCCGCTCGAGTTTGTGCCGTCTTGAACTGACGTAGTCCATGTCGTCCTCTTTGGGTTTGACCTACCGAGATCCGATCGGCGTCTCGCCGGTGGTTGGTGGCTTCACGCAATCAAGATGCCAACACGCGGGCAATAGTTCAAATTCATTGTATAAATAACACTGATAGCTTTTTACTATTACTCTCATCTGATCTCGCTCTTGACCACGCCGCGCGGCAATCACCTGCTGGCTTTTTCAAGGCAGTTGGGTGATTGGCAGACGAGTTTGGACTTCGGAATTGTGCGCGCGAGAGAGACCAGCGTATCATGGGGAATAGCGCTTCAGAAGTGTCGTCAGGGACAACTTGGGTGGGCGTCTGAGCGCCTGCTCAAACCAGTATATGCCCCGCACATGTTCGACTGCTTAGGTCAAGCTGCTCCAGCCGCAAGCTTAGGAGATCGTAAGGTTCGACGCCTCGTGAGACGCAGAATGACCATCCCAAACACGGAAGTCGACAGCGATTGACACTTGCACGAGCTGAAGCGGCCAGGATGGTGGAATACCGGCTGCAAAAGTACATCATCTATTCATCCGTTCGGATCCGGAAAAGCCAATGCAAATTACGCCGAATACAACCATCGGTCTTCATACTCCAATAGAGCTGGCAAATTGTTACCTGCATCCAGACTACCGGTGGGCTTGCAACTTAACCGGTACGCTCTAACGAGAAATGAAGCTGTTATTCTCCAGCCTGCCCCTCAGAAGCTTCATCCTTTTTCGGCTTTATCAGCCGCAGAGTGGTAAACGTCATCACCGAGAGAACCACAGCTGTATCATATGAGCCTAGTCCGACCGCCGTTCCGACCGCGCCAGTCGCCCATAGACTGGCAGCGGTCGCGGTTCCACGCACGCTGTTCTTCACGACCAAGATAGCGCCGCCGCCGATGAACCCCATGCCGGTGATTAGACCTTCAACGATTCGAGCGGTTGCTTCTGCGCTGCCCGCTGTAAAATGCTCGGTCGCTTGAATGAAGCCACAGCTGGCTATCGCAACCAAAGGAAACGTGCGCAATCCCGCACTTCTTTCATTTTGCTCACGGTCCCAGCCGATTGGCAGTGCCAGAGCGTAAGCGGCGAGTAACGCGCCCAGATGAGGCAGAAAATCTAAATGCACTAACACAAACTGAAAAAAATCTGATAAGGATACTGGCATGCTGGAATTTCCTCAGGCGACGATCTTTAAGATCTAGCGAGTTGCCGCGAAATATTTCTGTCAGCGACGATCTTTAAACCCGAGGTATGTATAGGTAAAGGATATTAATAGCGAATCTACTGAACTAGGCCGTGTTGTCGACATGATTTTCTGACCTTATTACGAGAGGAATTCGAAGTCTGGGCAAATTAGTGTGATGTCGCGAGTATATCTCGTTGGGTAGGGGTCACGTCCAGGAACCGATGGAGATTGCCTAACGTCGCGCGAGCTTCGTATCGGTTGCCGCTGGTCCACTTGTCGACTGGAGCTTTTCGATGAAACGAATGTGTTTTTGAACAGTCTGTTTTGTCTTTAACAATCTCAAAAGTCGATGGTGCGAAGGCCGTGGTCTGCTTCGCTCTTCGTCCAATCGATTGGCAATTCTGGCTTTGATCTTGCGCCAGACGACTAGAAACTGATCCATTACAATTCTCCTTCGACGAGACGACATATGATAATGGAATGCAATAGTTCAAATTGATTGTTGCAATTGATGAGATAGGTATTATCAATAGACATGCCCTATCGCCCGACCCTTCGCCAACTTGAATACATCGTTGCCCTCGATGACCTTAAACATTTTGGACGAGCTGCTAAACGATGCCATGTGTCCCAACCCACACTATCGGTGCAGGTTAGCCTAGTGGAAAAATCCCTTGGCGTGACGCTGTTTGAAAGAACACCAACTAGCGTATCAACGACACCCATTGGCGATGAATTCGCTCGTGGTGCAAGGCTAGCGCTTTCCACGGTCGATGACATGGTTGAAGGCGTCGTGAAGGACCTGAAAACCCTGGGTGGGCTCATCCGCCTGGGTACGGCGCCAACTTTTGGCCCTTACTTTCTTCCTCGCTTTCTCCCGGCCGTTCACCGGAAGTACGCCACTCTCAAAATTTACATAAGGGAAGACCGGCCGTCAGACATCGAGATGGCGGTACTAGAGGGTAGTCTTGATTGCGGGTTAGGTCCGCAACCGGAGCGATCGAATCTGATGTTCAGACGCATCGGTACCGAAAAACTTTATCTCGGCGTACCGTCTGATCACGCTTTGGCTCAGAACGACACAGTTACAACGAGGGAGCTTAAGGGCGTCAAGCTCTTGGCACTCGGAAGCGGGCATCGTCTTCTCGAAAACGTTCGTCATCTTGCTGAGGTTGCTCGGGCAGAGGTTATCGACGATTACGAAGGTACGAGCCTCGATTCCATCCGCCAGATGATTTCCATAGGAATGGGATGTTCGCTTTTTCCCGAGCTTTACGCCAGAGGTGAATTCCGCAAGGATGATGATGTCAAGCTTTTAACGATCACCGACTGGTCGGAACGGCGCGACGTCGGGTTTTACTGGCGAGAAAATAGTGGACGTCAGGCCCATTACGGAAAGCTCGCGGCAGAGTCGGATCGAGCCTCCGAAGAATTAGGTATCGCGTAGCGGTTAGATATCTTGTGGCAGTGCAGGCATGTGCATTTCCTTATCCGCACATGCCGCTTCGTCGGTCCGCTGAGATCGCCTGGCGGAAATGACCTCGCCTCCCAGGCGAGCCGTTTGCACCCACCCAGATCTCTGTCAGTTCAATATGACTCGGCGCTTTCTGATCACGGGGATCAAAACTGGCATGTTCTGCCTGTTGTGACGCTCAATGTACTCGATCTGCTCACGGAAACGTAGCCTAAGCTTCTTGAGGGCGCGTAATCGAAGGCTTTCCGGCGCTGGTCGATTTTGTTCGACGTCGATCTGCGTCTGCACATGAGCCTTGCGATTGCGTAGGGCCGTTAAAAACTTTTCCATCTTCATCTCCTTTTGTTCGGCAAAAGAAATATGGAAGATGAATGACAATAGCTCTAATTCATTGTTTCTATGCTACCGATAGTTTTCCTTTATGACCTAATTCCAGGGGTAGATGGAATGAAGAGTGCTCGACCGGGCTGCCAGCCGAGGCGACCGTGAATGAGACCGACAAATCTATCGACAGAGATGCTGGCCTGCGGACACCTAGTCGTGCTGGCCGCGCATATTGGTCATCCAGGGATGTGTTTCCTACATCGATCGTCAGCTTTCCATGACCGTCCATTGCATCTCAGGCATTGGAAGCCAGGATGAGGGTTGCATTTTCGACCTGAACCGGATCGACCGATGCATTCCAGAGGCCACCGCTGCGGATGGTTGCGATTTCGACCCCCTCCCCCAGCGTTCGGCACAGCATCCTTCTCGATTTCTGCAACAAAGCGGTCGATATTGACGACCTTTGGTTCCAGCGGATGATTGCGCCCGAACTAGAGAAGCTGGCTTGCGAATTTCGCCCCTCGTGCAACACCTGCCAGGGCATTGGTGACGCGTCGGGTCGCCGCTTCATTACCGGCTACGTCCTTGGAAAGAAGCTGCAGGTTCGCTGCCACGACCTCCAGCAGGTTGTTGAAGTCATGGGCGACGCCGCCGGTAAGTCGGCCGGTCGCCTCCATCTTCTGAGCCTGTCGTAGCGCCTGTTCCGCCAAAGAACGCTTTTCAACTTCGTCGGCGACGCGATCCTCGAGATGGGCGTTGGTCCCCAACTCCTGTTCCCCAGACCTCCGCTGCTCGATCTCCCTCAGCGCCGTCTTGAACAGGCGGACGTTGTCGAAGGCAACCGAGGCTTGCCCTGCAATCCCACTGAACAGGCTCTCATGCTCGATGTTATTTTAAACCGCTCGGGTCAGAATGCCCAAAGAACAGCCCGCCGAAGACCTCGCCGTTTGAAAACGTGGCCGGGACAGCTAGATGAAAGGTATTGAACCGGCGACCACAAGATTGGCTCGCCTCCTCGGTTGCATCATACGGTTGCATGAGAAAAGACATAGCTGCGCCAAAAATATTCCGGGCGCCCTAGCGCGTCACTTCTTTCGGCGTAATCAATACAAGCCAACTCGGCGGCAATTGCAGCTTCTAGGATGCTCGCCTCACGATGCGCATGAAAAATCCCTATCGGCTCACCCGGCATAGGGTCTCGAATGTCAACGGCCAGACGGCCGTGCTCCGCGAGTAGACGCGCCATTGTTCGGAAGCTTTCCCTCAGATCGACGGGGTTAAGCAGCATCAACACGGCCGAGCAAAGAACAAAGTCGAAAGGCTGCGCACTGTCCAACCGAGCAAGCTTTGGCAGCCGATCATCGATCCAGGTTATTCCATCGAAACTACTCGCCTCTCCGCGATGACGAAACACAACGGACGGCTCGACCGCTGTTACTTGCAGACCCCGAGTGGCAAGACCTCGTGCATCTCGACCGCTTCCTGATCCTATGTCGAGGACGCGGCCTTCAATCGGAAGATGTTTGGAAAGATTCGGATGGACGACCTCGAACGTGACGGCGTCGTATCGGGGAGCCAACCCGGTAGCCAACCGGTCGTAGTAGGTGACAGAATCCTGGGACCGTTGCGGCTCCATCAGGGGGCCGCCTTTGCGGCGGCGTTCTTACTGAAATACGCTGCTGGCCCGCAACCCGCCACAAATGAGCCAACGGCTGCGAACATCAGGAGAGCGCAAAAGGTCCCAACGATAATGAAATTTCCGCCGATCTTGCCTTTGCCGTCATAGCTGCGGATGTCCGCGAGAACCCACTGCATCACATATCTCAACCGAATGAGCGCGATGATCATCAGAAGATTGGAGATGCCGGCAAATATAAGCAGCATCGATCGTGCTCGATCGCTGATTTCGAAGCTGGCAACAGCAAACCACAGCCCACCGGTGAGCGTCATTATGATAAGGGGCGATTGCCAGAGGAACCCGTTGAGCGACCGGAAATCCTCGCACCGCTGTTCGTAAATCACCTTCTGATCAGCTGGTTCATTCGCTATACCGTTTGACATCTTAAACCTCATCGTTCGATTCTCTTTAGCATCGAATGCGAGCCCCGTGCGGGAACTTTTTGAAATGGGCCACCCAATCTATCTCGATGGTTTTTCCACTCTGCCGCTCGCGCCTGAGGCTCTTGAGGCGATGCTGGTAATTTGGGCGCATCCGGGCAATGCGGGCTCGCCCAACATTTCCGGCGAGATTGCAGCGCGTGCGATTGCCGATGGCCGCGAACTCGTTGCCGATCTGATTGGCGCAGCGCCAAGTGAGATGACTTTCACGTCGGGTGCGACCGAAGCCAACAATCTCGCAATTTTGGGCGTGGCACGTGCGGCTCGGAGAAAGGAACCGACCCGCAACCGTATCGTCGTTTCGGCAATCGAACATAAGGCTGTCTTGGAACCTGCACATGCCCTGCAGTCCGAAGGATTTGAAGTCAGCATTTCTCCAGTCGATGGCCGCGGTCGGCTTGACCTTGTCGAGTTCGCCAAGCTCGTCGATCAAGACCTTCTTCTCGCATCCGTTATGATGGTCAACAATGAAACCGGCGTTATTCAGCCGGTCAAGGAAGCTGCTGCGTTAGCGCATGGGAGCGGTGCCCTCTTCCATAGCGATGCGGCCCAAGCAGCCGGCAAGATCGACGTCGACGTCCTAGAGCTGGACGTCGATTACCTCACTCTTTCGGCGCACAAGTGTTATGGCCCGATGGGCATAGGCGCCCTCTATGTTGCCGCATCGGCGCCAAAGCCCGTGCCAATGACTTTGGGCGGTGGCCAGCAAAGCGGTCTAAGACCGGGAACGGAACCAGTCGCCTTAATTGCAGGCTTTGGTGCGGCAGCTCGGGTTGCGAAAGATCGGCTCTCGTCAGACCGCGAGCATTGCTCAGGGTTGATCGCGCAGCTGCTTGAGACCCTTCAACAACGGCAACTTCGCTTCCGGCGCGTCAGCGGCGATGCACCAACAGTGCCAGGCACCGCGTCCATTCAGCTCATGGGCATCGATGCTGACGAGCTTTGCACCCGCATCGCGCGCCAAGTATCCCTTTCAACCGGCTCGGCATGCACTTCAGGTCAAATAAAATTGTCTCATGTGCTTGAATCAATTGGACTTTCAGAAGTAGATGCGCGTGGCGTTATACGGATTTTCTGCAACCGCTATCAGAATTCGGCGGAAATATTGAGCGCCGCCGATCACATTGTCGAGGTCGCCGCGCTGTCTCGCCTTGAAACTGGAGAGGTTCACCAGTAAGGTCTCTTGCATGGGACGTACGGCGATAAAGATCGATTCGAGAGGGCAGTTTGCGGGGCACGAAACGTTCCCGCTTCGATTGCTATGGTTGAAGAAGGCTTTCGATGCAGTTGGCGACGGAGCTGATTCCAGAACATTCCAGGAACAAGATGCAATAACCCGATTTGGCGTCGGGCGCAATATGGCGGTGTCAATGCGCTATTGGGCTCTTGCTTCGGGCTTCTTTGCTGAAACCGATCGTGTCATCGCTCCCGTACAGCTAGGCCGGGCCATTCTCGCCAACGATGGGCTTGACCCTTACCTCGAACACTCGTCGACGATTTGGCTTACGCATTGGCATGTCGCCAGCACACCCGCGATGACGACAACGGCCTATTACGCATTCAATTTGCTCAACGCGATCGAGTTTGATCCGGCGACTCTGCTCGATCAGCTCATGGCCTTGGTGGAGCACAATGGATGGCGGGCAACGCGCGGAACGCTCAAGCGCGACATCGAGGTTTTCTTGCGCAGCTATGTGCGACGCGCAGATACTCTTAATGAAGACGCCGCGGAGCCCCTGTTGGCTGAGCTTGCCATGATTCGGGAAGCTCGGCTCGGTGGTTGGTATGAATTCGTTCGAGGTCCAAAGCCCGGCCTCCATGACGCGATCTTCGCTTTCGCGCTTGGCCAGTTCTGGGAACGGTCCGGTGGCGCGACCACATTGACCGCTGAGCAGATTTGTTATGGAGCAGGCTCGCCCGGCCGCGTTTTCAAACTCGACGAAGACAGCGTCGTCTCCCGGCTGATGAGGCTTGGCGATTTAACCGGTGGCGCTTGGCAATGGGTTGACACGGCCGGTCTTAGACAAGTTCAGCGCATATCCGAGTTCGATCCGGCGACGGTAATTTCTCTGGCCTATCCTCGCACACCTCACCGTCAGATTGCAGCATGACCAAGCTTGCCAGCATTGTCTCCATTGATCGCCGTTTCGCGCGATCCGCACGGCTCGACGCAGACCTGAACGGCACGCCGCCATTGGTCGGATATGTCTTGCAGGCAAGTGTCGCAAAAGCTCTGCACACGCTCGGCGAGAGCCAGCGCGACCACCATCAAAGCGCATACACTTGGACCGGTCCTTATGGCGGCGGCAAGTCCAGTGCTGCATTGCTGCTTGCAAACCTCGTCGCCGGCACCAAGAAGAACCGGAAAATTGCCCGCGATATCGCCGGCGAGCCGCTTTCGACGCTGTTCAACCAAGCTTTCCCGGAAACCAGCGGGCCCTGGAAAGTCGCCGCCGTCACCGGAAGCAGGACACGGCTCCGCGATGCGATCGTCGAAGCCGCACGCCATGCTCTTGGTTGGTCACAGGACGCCACGTCACAGTTTGCCACAAGCGACGACCTGCTCATCAAAGCTTTGATCGCGGGCGGCGAAGAGGCGTCAAGCGGAACGCTGCTGATCCTCGATGAACTTGGCAAGCTTCTTGAGCACGAGGCACTCGAGGGCGGCGACGTGCATCTGCTTCAGGATCTCGCTGAGCACGCTTCGCGCAGCAGCGGCCGCTTGGTCGTTATCGGCATCCTCCACCAGTCTTTCGACCAGTACACAGCGCGTGCTGCCCGCGACGCCCGCCAGGAGTGGCGTAAAGTTCAGGGTCGCTACCAGGACATCGCGTTTCTTTCGGGCGCGGACGAAACCGTGGCACTGCTGGGGCGTGCGATTGCCGCGGAACCGCGGAGCCATGATGCATCGGGTGCCCGCACTGTCGCTGAAGCGGTCGCCAAACGTCGCCCGACGGACGTGGGCGTGCTGGCGGAAGCGCTTGCGCAGACATGGCCCCTTAACCCAGTCAGCGCGCTCCTGCTCGGTCCGATTTCGAGAGCGCGGTTTGCCCAGAACGAGAGAAGCGTCTTCGGCTTTTTGAGTTCCGCTGAGCCCGCCGGCTTCAAGGAATTCTTGGAGACGACTGATGTCAATGGTGGGACCTATCATCCCGCTATGCTCTGGGATTATCTTGCGGCGAACTTCGGAATGGCCCTTACAGCGGGCACGGACGGGAACCGTTTTAGCCTTGCATTCGAAGCCATTGAGCGGGCAGGCGTTAAAGGAAGCGAATTGCATGTCGCCTTGACGAAAGCGGCCGCAATCATCGAGTTCTTCCGCAACGGCTCAGGCGTCGTTCTTGCGGACGACTTTTTGAGCGCGTCGGTACCCGGCTTTGGGATCAAAGTGGTGAGCGCAGCGATCAAGGACCTTGTTGATTGGGCCATTTTGATCCGGCAGCCACGCCTCGGCGGCTATGCCCTATTCGCCGGCAGCGACTTCGATCTCGAGGAAGCCATTAACCGGGCTATTCAGCCGGCGGATTCAGTTGAACTCGCCGAGATTCCGCGCCGCGTTGGTCTGGGATTTGCCACGGCCAAACGACATTATTTCCAAAAAGGCGCGCTGAGGACCTTTGAGATAGCACTGCAGGTCGTCGGTCCGAGCGATACACCTGAGTCTCTGACGAGGGGCATTGTGGGCCGTCCCGCTCGAGGAAGCGGCCTTTTGCTACTGTTATTGGGCGACGGTTCGATGACGGCGCAATCAGTCAACCAATTGGCGCAGAAGACAGCCAAGACTTTGGAAACTGAACAGAAAGTGATCGCAGTCGGCGGCGCACACGAAGGCTTTACGCTACGATCAACGGCCGCGGAGTTGCTTGCAGTCGAACGTGTTTTTCGTGAACATCCGCAGCTCGAGGGCGACCGTATAGCAAGGCGGGAGATCGCGGCAAGACAATCCCATTGCATCGATCAGCTTCATCGCGCTCTCGAATCCGCGTTTGAGAATGCAAGCTGGTACTTGGCGCCTCAATCGAGCCGAGCGGTCGTCGCACCGTTGACGGTCGTGGCAAGTGCGCTCGCCGATGCCGGTTTCTCCAAGGCGCCGATTATCAAGAGTGAGTTGCTGCAGCGGGACAAGCCATCGTCGAATTCGATGGCCGCTTTGCGGGAGCTGGCTCACGCCATGGTCAACTCTTATGCGCATGAGCAGCTGGGGATGACCCAGTACCCTGCAGAGCTCGGCCTCTATCTCACGTTGCTTCGACCCTTCGGGCTTCACAAAGAGATCGAGGCTGGCGTGTTTGGCTTTTCGGAGCCGGATGACAGCCGCGAGGGGACGTCGCTCCGCCCCGCCTGGGATGTGATCGACCTTGCGGGCGATAAGCCGCTAGATGCTGTTTACGCTGAGTGGGCTAGACCGCCTTACGGCATCAAAGCCGGTGTCATGCCGGTCTTGGCTCTGGCTTACATGCTTGCCAAGCGCGAGAGCGTCGCGGTCTATATTGACGGCGTCTATCAAACAGCAGTCGATGACGTCGTCGTCGACAAGCTTTTGCAAAAGCCTGGTCTCTTCCGTTTGAGGCGCATTGATCGGTCCGTGCGCGAAACCGCTTTCCTCAGTGGGCTTGCGCAACTGCTCGGGGTCGACCATCACGGGGCGTCTCTGCCCATCGCTGCAGCTCTGTTCCAGCGTTTCGAAGCGCTTTCACAGTTCGCAAAACGCACGACCCATCTCGATCCCTTGTCGGTCAAAATCCGTAGTGTCGTGATGAAAGCAGATGATCCCGAGCGACTTTTGTTCGACGATCTTCCGGCTTCTCTCGGTGAAGAGCTCGCACCGGAGGTCGTCTATCATGCCCTTCAATCGGCAGAGGCGAGCTATCCTGCACTTCTGGACGAGTTGCGTCTGGCACTCGCGAAGGCGCTCGGCATCGATGCCCAGAGTTTCGGCGGCATTGCCGAACGGGCCGCACTGTTGAAAGGCCTGACGAACGATTACAATTTCGACGCGTTCGCAGATCGGGTAGCGGCGATGGAGCTCGGAACAGGCGACGTCGAGAGCACGGTTAGCGTCCTGTTGCATCGCCCCGCTCGGAATTGGTCGGACAGAGACCGCCAAGAAGCCCTAACAGAAATCGCGCGATACGGGCGCCGTTTCCGCGAACTTGAGGCTTTGGCGCTCGTCCGAGATCGTCGCTCTCAAACCGAAGCTCTTGCACTGGTCGTCGGTCTCGATCCAAAGACGCCGCCGTTGATGCGGAGCTTCGAACTGAGCGAGAGCGAGAAGGTGGCAGCGGCAGGGATTGCTGACCGTCTGGTGGCGTCACTGCGATCAGAAAACAAGAGCGGACGACTGCAACTTGCAGCACTGGCACGTGCAGTCGCCATAATGGCAGCCGATGGCGAAGATGAGGTTGGTAGGCAATGAACCCAGAACGTCACATCCTCGGTTTGTCCGGTGGGCGCGACAGCGCAGCGCTGGCTGTTTTTATGCGACAGCATCATCCCGAGCTTCCAATTGAGTATTTCTTCACCGACACGGGCAAGGAACTGCCGGAGGTCTATAGCTTTCTTGATAAGCTTGAAGGCTTTTTGGGCCGGCCGATTCAACGGCTTAACCCGGATCGAGACTTTGATTTCTGGCTGGACGAATATGGGAATTTTCTCCCCTCGCCCCGCACACGCTGGTGCACACGGCAGCTGAAACTCCGGCCACTGGAGCATTGGCTGCAAGAGGATCTCGAGGACGGAACGATCGTACATTCGTATGTTGCCATCCGCGCGGACGAGCCGACCCGGGAGGGCTACCAGGCCACCCACCCCAACATGCGGGTTCATCTTCCGCTGCGCGAGGCTGGCATCGATCGCACCGACGTCATCGAGATACTCGAGCAGTCCGACGTCGGCCAACCAGCCTATTATCAGTGGCGGTCGCGGTCGGGCTGCACATTCTGCTTCTATCAGCAAAAGATCGAATGGGTGCGGCTCGCCGAACATCATCCGGATAGGTTTGCAGAGGCCGTCGATTATGAGAAGACCGCCCTGCGCGACGGCTCGCCATTCACATGGAGCCAAGGTGAGAGCCTGACGGACTTGATTTCGCCGGAACGGGTCGAACAAATCAAGTTGGACTACGAAAAGCGCCGGGAACGATTGATCCGCGGCCGGAAACGCAATCCTCTATCCGGCAACACTGCACAAACGATCGACGATGTGTACGGGCTTGATGAAGCGGCCAGTAGCTGCGTGATCTGCCACAAGTGAACCCAAATCCCATTAACTCAGACAGCTGAACCGGCTGCGCCGTCGCCGGCGAGAATTGCGTCCACGGCGACATCGATATCATCATCTGACAAGAACGGTGCCTGGGCATAGATAATAGCGGGCTCGCCACTCAGCCGCGCTGCAAGATGGCCAAGGCCCAAAAGCTGTTCTGCTCCCTTGACGCCAAGTGCGATCTCCGAAGTTCCAACGCTGGCGACCTTCAGGATCAATCTGTTGCCAAGGTTATCACGCAATTGCATTGGCATGACGTTCGCATCGGGCCGCTGTGCAGCAAAGATCAGATGCATACCAGCGGCACGGGCCTTGACACCCAAGCGCGATACGTTTGATGTCACCGCAGACTTGTAATCCTCCGTCAGCATCCATTCCGCAAATTCGTCATGGATCAGGAAGACGTATGGCAACCGCTCGGTGGTACCGACTTTGGAATTGAATGCTCGAATGTCTCGGGCGCCCCTCGAGCGGAACAGCTCGTAACGGCGCTCCATCTCCGTGACGAGCCCCTCCATGACCTCAACCGCCCGCGTCTGGTCAACAATTACACCGCCCTGCAGATGCGGAAGCCTCTCGATTGCGGCGTAGTCGACTCCCATCTTCGGGTCGATCAGGTGAATATGCGCCAGATCACTGGAGTTGGTTGCAGCGATGTCGAGAAGCAGGGCTTGGATCAGGACGGATTTCCCCGACCCCGTCGCGCCAGCGACGAGCGTGTGAGGCTCATGCTGCTGTCCGCCGGCAAATGGGCCACCGAGATTCAAATAGAGGATATCACCGTCAAGCTCCTTCAGGCCAAGGACGAAGGATGTGTTCACCCCTGCCGCATTGCGATTAATTTCCCGCCGGCCCCAAACATCCCAAAGTGAAACGACCTGTCGCTGTGGCCGCGCCACCCCGACAACAATCTCGCCCGGCAATGGAGAGATAGAGATCAGCCTGAGCCCGTGCGTGGTCAAAAGGGATGATTGTTTCGCTTCGATATCTTCAACGCGCAAGCGATCGGAGCCCATGAAACGGATCAGCGCGGCGTTTGGCGTCAGGCGCGTTGCTACGATCTTGGCCTGGAGATTGTAACTGAGCAATGCGGACCGAAGCTT
>APMI01022456.1_pt1 | contig 12941 bp, 10 predicted proteins | sample 667938 | NCBI WGS metagenome assembly APMI01 (sample SAMN01084076, study PRJNA167559) | wastewater metagenome | biome: Wastewater | place: Denmark: Ejby Moelle, Odense | collected 2011-11-28 | reverse complement strand
GCACCGCGGCTTGGCGGTGCTCCTCGGGCCAGTCGTAGAGCCCGGCACCCGACTTCGCACCGAGACGACCGTCGTGCACCTTGCGGCGCAGCAGCTGCTGCGCCTGCGTACTCCGGTCGAGTCGGGGAAAGAGGCGATCGCAGAGGGCGACGAAGATGTCGAGTCCCCCGAGGTCCGCGGTCGCTATCGGGCCGTTGGCGGCCCAGCGGGGGGCCAGGCTGAGCCGTACGACCTCGTCGACCGTCTCCGGGGTGGCGATGCCGCGCTCGACTAGCGCGTAGCATTCGCGAAGCACCGCGGCCTGGAGCCTGTTGGCGACGAAGCCTTCCACCTCGTGCCGCAGCAGTACCGGGTGTTTGCCGATGCTTCTGGTGAAGTGCTCCACCTGGGCGATTCTGATCGGATCCGAGTCGGGACTGGGGACGATTTCGACGAGAGGAACAGTGTCCGCGGGATTGAAGAAGTGGCAAACGAGCAGGCGACTCCGATCAACCAGTCCGACTGCAAGCTCACTCGGCATGAAGGTCGACGAGTTCGAGGCGAGCGTGGTACTCGGGGCAGCCGTCTCGAGTGCGCGTAGAAGATCCAGTTTGACCTGGAGTTGCTCGACCACGGCTTCGACGACGATACTGCAGGAGGCGAAGTCGGCCAGGCTCTTCGCTTCGACGAGCGCCTCCTCGAACTCGGGATGACGTGAAATGAAGTCGAACACCCTTCCTTCGGCGCTGTCGCTCAGAATGACTCGGTACCCGGCGCTTGCGCAGGCGATCGCAATGCTCTGCCCCATGAGTCCGAGGCCGATGACGCCGATCATTCTGCGATCCATGAAACTCCTTTGTGCGTCGCCGTGCTGAACCGGACCCGTTGGGGCGGGCTTCCCGCCTCCGCTCGATCCGAACTCTCAGTGTATGGAGGGCGAAGGTGATTTGGATATGAGAAATGATGCACACGTGATGTGCATCGGGCGACCTCCGGCGTGCACGAGGATCAAAACCTATATGTGCATGTATGCACACAGAATGAATACAAGTGTGCATTGACTTGAAATACCCGGAAGGAAAGCATTATCGGGTGGTCACTTTTGATTATGGTCACGCCGTGGTTCCCTCTTGTGAAAGGTATTCGAGATGACGAGCGAGGTTGCTCTGCCTGAATCCATGCTGGCTGCAGTGCTGCGCACGCAGGACGAACCGGTGTTCAGTCTGGAGCGGATCCCCGTACCGAGACCGAGGACCGGCGAAGTGCTGCTCAAGGTCGAAGCGTGCGGAGTGTGTCACTCCGACCTGCACGTCGCGCGGGGGCAGATCGCATTCCCGAGACCGGCTGTGCTCGGGCACGAGATGAGCGGCACGGTGGTCGCTCTCGGCCCCGGCGTCGAGAGCTATCGGATCGGCGATCGAGTCGTCGGAGGCTTCATCATGCCATGCGCCGAATGCGAGAACTGTCTGCGTGGGCGCGACGACATCTGCGATGTCTTCTTCGTGAACAACAGATTGAACGGGGCATTGCTCGATGGCGAGTCCCGTCTGGTGGATGCTGACGGCTCGCGGATCAACATGTACTCAGCCGCCGGATTCGCGGAGTACGCTGTGATCCCCGCCAGCGCACTGGCCCTCGTCGACGAGCAGCTCGATCTCGCGTCTACCGCCGTGCTCGGCTGCGCAGGAATGACCGCCTACAGTGCGGTGACGAGGGGTGCGGGAGATGTGCGGGGCGCGGTGGTGTGCATCATCGCGGTCGGTGGGGTCGGGCTCAGCATCACCCAGGTGGTCGCGGCACTCGGCGCTCAGCAGATCATCGCCGTGGACGTGAGCGACGAGAAGCTCGAACTCGCCGTGAAACTGGGCGCGACTCACACCGTGAACGCCCGGAACAGCGATGTCATCGAGACGGTGAAGGCGCTTTCGGAGGGCGGCGTCGAGTTCGCCTTCGAGGCGCTCGGAAGTCCGTTGACGCTCGGCCAGGCGGTTCGGGTACTCGGGGAGGGAGGCCGCGCGGTCGCCGTGGGGCTGGCGTCCGGAGACGCAGAGGTGACTGTACCGATCACGAACTTCGTACGTCGGGGCCAAGAGCTCATCGGCTCGTACGGAGCGAGGACCCGAGCAGACCTTCCGGCGGTGCAAGAGCTTGCGCGAGGAGGGGGTTTCTCCATCGCGAACCTGGTCACCGACACGTATCCGCTCGAGCGGATCAACGAGGCTTATGCCGACCTTGCAGCGGGTGCTATTCGCGGCCGCGCGGTGATCAAGATCGGCTGAGCCGTGGCTGATCAGGGTGATACATGGCTGGGTCTGATGCGCGATGCCGTCGCGAGCGGAGGTCGGCGCGCCGAACTGCGCGATCTTGTTGCAGAGCTCGAACCGTTGCGAGTGAGATTTGAGCTCGACGGCGTCGACCCGAGGGGAATCGACGTGCGCTTCGAGCCGCAGAAAGGGCCACGCCTCGACGAACGGGGGCGTGATATCCGGGAGCATCGGTGCATGGCTCGAAGTACTGAGCGGAGACGTTCCCTATGTCCGTCAGGTGAATGTCGCTCATGGGCGGTTCTCTGTTCAAGGGTCGGCCGTGCATCTCTCGTGGTTGATGCCGGTGCTCTCTGAGATGCTCTCCCCCGAGTGGAGACCCGCAGGAGCCATTTCGCTCAGGGCAGCACCCGCAGTCGGGGTGATCTCGGGCCAATATGTCGAGTCATCGGACAGTCAGGTCTACTTGGAGACCACCGGCAGCGGGCCGGCTGTGATCCTGCTGCACACCGCCGGCCGTGACGCACGGCAGTGGCATCCGGTGATGGCCCGTTTGGCTGCAAAGTTCACGCTTTACGCCCCGGACCTTCCTGGTCGAGGGCGGAGCGAACCGGTTGCAGGGGACGGCGGATACCTCGACGAAGTCGCGGATATCGCCTCGTGGATTCGTGGGCTGGCAGATTCGCTCGGCCTCGAGAGCTACCTCATCGCAGGATGCTCGCTCGGTGGGAACCTTGCGCTGCTGCTCGGAGCGAGCGATCCGAGAGTGAGAGGAGTGCTTGCGTTGCAGGGTGCCGACTGCACGCCGACGATCTCCGCGGGGAGCCTTGCCATGATGGATCATCCGAGGGTATCGCTCCCGCACTCGAACATAAACTTCAGTATGAGCCTGATCGGCAAGGACACCGACGCGGATGCGCGTGAAGCTATCCGTCGCGGCGTGCGCACCATTAACGCGCCGGCGCAGCGCGCGGACCTCACCGCCTATGCCGGTTGCGACATCAGGGCGCTGATGCCAAAGGTCAGCTGTCCGGTCGTGCTTTTTCGAGGGGAGGACGATTGGATCGTCGATGAAGACATGGTGCGTGCGACCGCGAGTCGCCTGGTGAATGCTGCGGAGGTCCGGGTGATCGGCGCGCCCGGGGTCGGCCACTTTCCGCACGTGGAGAGACCGGAGCTGGTGGCCGAGATGCTCTGCGAGCTGCACGGCGCCGGGTGAGGTCAGAGGTCGACTGGTCAGCGCAGAAACTCGTGTTGACGAGACCTGATCTCTTCTTGAATCGACACCAGAACTGCCTGCGTGCTCGGTGAATTCGCTGACTCGATGCGCATGACCGCGCCGATCTGCCGCTTGCGTTCGACCTGGTCGCGCAATACCGGAATGAGCGGTGTCTCTTCGTCGACCACGAACGAAGGTAGCAGAGCGATGCCGCCGTGGTGCAGGGCGGCCATCCTCTGCGTGAAGATCCCGGTGCTCTGGAAGAACGCGTGCGGAGCGGGAAGCCCCGAGCCGACTCTGCCGAGCTCGGGCACCTGCAGATCCGTCTCGATGTAGGAGATCAGTGTGTGCTTGCGCAGGTCGTCAAGTGCTTGGGGAGTGCCGTTTCGTTCCAAGTACTGCGAAGTTGCGTAGAGCCGCAGGTAGTACTGCGTGAGCGGGACGTACAGCGTGTTTCTGACAGAGGGCTGGCCGATCACGATCTCGATGTCCACTCCCGATCTGTGCTGACTGACCCTGCGCGTCGAACTGACGACCTCGACGCTGAGATTAGGGTTGTCGCGCTGCACCGCGACAGTTGCGGGGGTTACGTAGCGCATGCTGAACGCATCGGGTGTGCTCAAGCGGACGATGCCGGAGAGCCCCGGTGCGTCGCTCGCATAGTTGCTGAGGGAGGCGAGGCCTGCCTCGATCTGCTCTGCGACGCGCAGCGCTTCTGCACCGAGCGCGGTGAGCTCCCAGCCATCGTTCCCTCGCACGAAGGTCCGTCCTCCGAGCGCGGTGTCCAACTCCACAATTCGTCTGGACACCGTGGTGTGCGTCGTCCCGAGTGCACTCGCTGCAGCCTTGAACTTTCCGAGTCTCGCCACTGCGAGCAAGACGAGCAGGTCGTCTGCATGTGGAGCTGTCTGCATAACTCATGCCTCCGTCGCCATGTGCAAAAATGCACATGCAGTCTTTGGTTTCTAAGATTGAATTGTAGTTCTGTACCTGGGATATTCGTCAAGTACTCAAGGTGTCGCCCGGACGGCGTCATTCCTGGGAAAGGCATCCCGCGGATTGCGACTTTCGCGGCATCCGAGGCGCGTATGACAGGTCTGTGCTCGCGGCCAAGGTTTGGCCCGAGATAGTTGCTCAAAGAAGAGAAGGACAAGGTGATCCGATGTTGGACGTAATCGTCTACGGACTGCTCACTGGGGGTGTACTCGCCCTCGTCGCAGTCGGGCTCAGCCTCATCTTCGGCATCATGGACATCGTGAACTTCGCTCACGGCGAGTTCGTGATGATCGGGATGCTCGCGACGGCGACGATGTCGATCTCGAGCGGACTCAGCCCGTACGTCGTGCTTCCGCTCGTCGCGGTGACGGGAGCGCTCATCGGCCTGGTGATCCACTACGGGATCATCGTGCATACGCTGGGCAAGTCCCTGTACGTGCAAGTCTTCGCGACCTTCGGGCTGAGCATTCTGCTGCAGTCCATCGCGGTCATGGTCTTCGGCACTCGCTACGTGGCGCTCGACGATCCGGTCGCATCCTCCCGCGTGAACATTCTGGGCGTGCACGTCGAGGCAGCGAAGCTCGTTGCGTTCCTCGTGGGCGTCGCGCTAGTCATCGGGATTTGGTTGTTCATGCACCGCACTCGCGCAGGCCGCGAGATTCGCGCGGTGTCGCAGGACACCTTCGCGGCTCGAGTGATCGGCCTGCGTCCGGGTAAGGCCTACCTCATCATCTTCGTCATCGGTGTGGTCTTTGCGGTGATCGCGGGAGGCCTGATGGTCCCGTCGCAGATCGCGAACGCATTCAGCGGCACCAACTGGACGTTGATCAGCTTCGTGGTCGTGGTACTCGGAGGCTTCGGCTCGGTTCCCGGCGCGCTCGTCGGCGGTCTCATCGTCGGGGTCGTTCAGGCGTTCACGGGCGTCTACCTCGGCACTCAGTGGCAGCAGGCATCCATCTTCGTTATTTTCGTTTTGGTGCTGTTGCTGCGCCCGCAAGGCCTCTTCGGGCGGAAGAGCGGCGACAGCGCACTTGTTGGGGGGCACGAGTAGATCATGCGCACTAGATTCATCATTCTCGGAGCTCTTTCCGTGATCACGATCCTCGTCGGTATGTTCTCGACGAACCGGTTCTTTCTCGACACACTGGTGCTCGGGCTGATCTTCGCGGCCTTCGCGACCTCATGGAATTTCGCAGGAGGTATGACGGGGCTCTTCTCGCTCGGGCACGGAGGCCTCTTCGCGGTCGGCGCATACACGCCCGTGCTGCTGAAGCAGTACTTCGCGGTTCCCACTCTCGCCGGTGTCTTGCTGGCCGCAGTATTCGCCGCAATCGCCGCGCTGCTCATCGGCGTGATGTCGCTGAGATTGCGTGGCCACTACTTCGCGCTGGCCACACTCGCATTCACCGTGATCGTCACGATCATCCTGACCAACTTCAGCTCGGTCACTGGAGGAGACGAAGGCATCAGCCTGCCCTTCCAGAACAGCGCTCTAGACCTTGTGTTCGCCGAGAAGTCGAGCTATCTGTATCTTGCGCTCGGATTGTACGTCGTGACCGCCGCCACTGCGATCTTCGTCATCGACACGAAACTCGGGTTTCGGATGCGGGCTCTCCGCGAGGACGAGATCACGGCGCGTTCGATGGGCGTTCCTGCGCTGCAGACGAAGCTGATGGCGGTGATCCTCAGCGGCTTCTTCAGCGGCCTAGCCGGGGCGGTGTTCGCGCACTACACGCTCTACATCACTCCCGGAAACACCGCCGCAGTGTCGGTGAGCCTGCAGCCCGCGCTCATGGCCATCATCGGCGGGATGGCGGGTGTCTTCGGACCGCTCATCGGCGCGATGATCATCGTGCTGCTGAAGCAGCAGCTGATCACCGTCTTCGGTGCGGACATTCCCGGGCTTTCGAACGCGTTCTTCGGCGGCTTGCTGCTGATCTCGATTCTGCTGCTCCCGAACGGCATCATGAGCTTCTTCAATATGGGGCCGTTCAGGAAGTTCGGGCAGAAGATCAAGACCGCCGAACGAAGAAGCCAGAATAAATCAGCCCAGAAAGCTGCTGCCCGCACGACGGAGGAAGCACGATGAGCAACATTCTCGAAGTCGAGCGTGTCAACCTCGCGAGAGGCGGCCTGCAGATTCTCTCCGAGCTGAGCTTCAACGTTCGCGAGAATCACATTACAAGCCTGATCGGCCCGAACGGTGCTGGGAAGACCACCGTGTTCAACGCTATCTCGGGATTCATGAAGGCGGACTCGGGAACGATCCGGTTCGAGGATCGCGTGGTCACCGGGATGCTCCCCGAAAAATTGACCTCGAAGGGATTGGCTCGGACGTTCCAGAGGGTGCGCGGTCTCCCTTCTCTCAGCGTGCGAGACAACCTGGTGATTGGGGCTTTCAACCACACCAACTCGGTCAAGGCGGCGCGTGCGCAAGCGGACGAGCTTCTCGAAGCTCTTCAGCTGACGGAGGTCGCCGACGCGAACGCGGCGTCGCTGCCGATCGGTACGCGCAAGATCCTCGAGGTCGGCCGCGTACTGTCGACAAAACCGAAGCTCGTGCTGCTCGACGAGGTGATGGGCGGTCTCGGACCGACAGAAGTCAAGGTCATGGTCGAGTTCATCCGGGGACTGCCTGGCCAGGGCGTCAGCGTGCTGCTGGTCGAACATCACATGGAAGCGGTGATGTCTGTCTCGGACCACATCATCGCGATCAACCGGGGCAAGAACCTCGCAGAGGGAACACCCGACGAGATCGCAAACGATCACGGAGTGATCGAGGCATACCTGGGAGGAGGTATCGACGATGGGATCGCCGATGCTGAAGCTTGAAAACATCGATCTCGCCTACGGAGAGGCGAAGGTGCTATTCGACGTATCGTTGGAGGTGCAGCAGGGGGAGATCGTCGCGCTTCTCGGTTCCAACGGGGCCGGCAAGTCGAGCACGCTCAAGGCGATCTCAGGGCTCGAACGAGTGTCTTCCGGTCGAATCTTCTTCGACGGAGAGAACCTGACGAATCGGCCGAGTTCGGAGATAGTGAAGCGCGGACTCTCGCACACCCCGGAGGGTCGGCGACTCTTCCCGCGCATGTCCGTGGAGGAGAATCTGCTGCTCGGGCTGCGCCGGGGGACGAAGGGCGTGAAATCGAAGGAACTTCTGGATCGCGCGTTCGAGATGTTCCCAGTGCTCAAGGAACGTCGCAAGCAGTATGCCGGACTCATGAGTGGCGGCGAGCAGCAGCAGTGCTCGATCGCTCGTGCACTGATGTCGGAGCCCCGCTTCGTGCTGATGGACGAGCCTTCACTCGGACTTGCACCTCAGATCATCGCGGATGTGTTTCGCGTGATCCGGGAGATTCGCGATTCCGGCGTCACCGTGCTCCTGGTCGAGCAGAACATGGTGCAGTCGCTCGCGATCGCCGATCGAGCGTATGTGCTCGAGCGCGGCCGGGTGACGCTCTCGGGCGACGCGAAGACCCTGAGCAAGGATCCGGCACTGCAAAAGGCCTATCTCGGCGCTTGAGCGCCTGCAGATTGCTCATATTTCCGATTACTCGACACTCACCCGCGAAGGAGACATATCAATGAGTGGTAAGAAACAGTACGGTTCACGCGTACTTAAGATGGCGGCGGCCGCTTCGGCGATCGCCCTGGTACTGACAGGTTGTGCCTCGGGCGGGGGAAGCAACGATGCTGACGACAGCCCAATCGTCGTGGGCAACCTGATGCCCCTGACCGGTCCGTTGGCCGCGCTCGGCACCGAGATGCAGCAGGGCACCGAGATCGCGCGCGAGATCGTCAACGACGAGGGCGGCATCAATGGGCGTCAGATCGAGTGGCAGCAGATCGACGCCGTGGACGCCGATGCCGCTCGACAGGGCGCCGAACGTTTGGCGAACGAGGATGTCCAGGTCAACATCGGCACCTACGGCTCGGCGCCGCCCCGGTGATCTCGCGAGCGGGCAACGTGCTCGTCGAGGTTGGCGCCCAGGCGATGGAGGTGACGACCTCCGGGTTCCCCGGCGTCTACCGGGTGAACGGCCATGCGAGTGGGCAGGGCGAGGTCGCGGTGAAGGTCGCCGTCGACGTGGTCGCCGAGCAACTAGGCGTCGACCCGAAGAGCCTGAAGATCGTGTTCGCCGGTCTCGACACGACCTACGGTAAGGACATCGCCAACGGCATCAACGCGGAGCTCAAGGATCAGGGTATGCCCCCGCTGGCGGAGGAGTTCTACTATGCGGGCGACACCACGGATTTCTCGCCGATCGCTCTGAACATCCAGAAGGCAGCTCCGGACATTCTGATGGCGGCCTCGTACCCCGCCGATGCGGTGGCACTCGGACGTGCGATGAAGGCGACCGGCTTCCAGCCGAAGGCCGTGATCGGCACCGGTGGTGCGCACAACGACCTGCCCTGGCTCGAAGCCATGGGTAATGATGCGAACGGCGTGTTCAGCGTCGGACCGACCGCAACCGTGAACCAGGATGCGCTGAACGACGAGGCTCGGGCGCGCACCGAGGACTTCCACAAGCGTTACGAGGAGAAGTACGGTCACGCGCCTGGTGCTCACGCGACCATGGGCTTCGATGGCGCGTGGACAGCTTTCCAGGTGCTGAAGACGGCGAAGGAGCCGACTGCCGAGGGCTTCGAAGAGGCCGCGAAGAGCTTCTCGCTTGAAAAGGGCTCGCTGCTCAACGGCGATGGGGTGAAGTTCGGTGAGGACGGCCAGAACGAGCTCTGGGGATACAGCGTGAACCAATGGCAGGACGGCGTCGCCGTTGTGGTCTACCCCGAGGCGACCGCGATGGGTGAACCTGGGTACGTGCCGCTGCCCGCTTGGGGTCAGTGATCCTGCGCATCAGCAGATGACACGCGCAGACAGATGATGAGGGCCTGGGCCGGGGCGAGAGCTCCAGCCCAGGCCCTCCCTGCACATTCCAGACCAATTCGAACACGGAGGTTCGCAGAACATGACTACACCGAGATGGCAGCATCGCCCTGAAGACTCGACCTGGGGGGATTGGGGTTCCGACGATCAACGGGGTCGGATGAACCTGTTGACATCGGAAGTTCGGCTCAGGGGAATGCAGGAGGTCCGGACCGGGGAGGCGTTCGTGCTCAGCATGCCGCTCGATTATCCGAAGGGGTCACCGCTGAACCCTTCACGGATCGCACCGATTCTTAGGCCCTCGCAGCGCACGGAGACCGTGGTGAACTACAACACAGATCTCGGAAAGATTCAAGAGGGACGGCCGGACGTGCTCTCGGACGACCTGGTGCTCATGTCGCTCCAGTACTCCACCCAGTGGGACTCGTTCGCGCATGTCGGTGCGCGCTTCGATGTGCACGGGAGCGGCGAGACGGAGATGGTGTACTACAACGGCTATCGTGCCGGAGTTGACATCGTCGCTACCGACAAGGTCGAGGAGTCTGGGTTCAGGCAGGGTGCCGAGGTAGTCGAGACCTCGCACGCGCATGCGCTCGGGATCGAGCACCTCGCTCAGACCCCGGTGCAGGGGCCTGCGGTCGTCATCGACCTCGAACGGCACTTCGGCCCGGAACGCCGCCGCATCGGTTATGACGAGTGGATGAGCGTCATCGAAGCCGACGGTATCGAGGTGCAGCCGGGAGACATGATCCTGATCCACACCGGATACGCCGAGAAGATTATGGAGAACGACGGCTCGGTGAGTGCCGCGGAACTCGATGGGCTTGGCGCCCTGCTCGACGGCAGCGATGAGCGGCTTCGGCGGTGGGTGACCGACAGCGGCGTGATCGCGATCATCGCGGACACCTATTCTGTGGAGCATTATCCCGCGGAGATCACCGAGGCGAATGCGTCCATCCTTCCGCTGCACCACCATTGCCTGTTCAAACTGGGTGTGCATCTCGGCGAGCTCTGGCGGCTGACCCCGCTTACGATGAGGCTGAGAGAACTCGGACGCCACCGCTGTCTACTGACGGCGCCGCCGCTCTACCTCCGTGGCGCAGTGGGCTCCCCGGTCACTCCGATTGCAACGCTGTAGCGCGCACTTCGAATCGCCCAGCGACCAGCGCTCGTTGCTCGTCGAGATGGCGAGCGGCCGATACACAATCATCAAGGAGAACAACTGATGCTCATCGCAGGAGCCCGCGTGCTGCTTCCAGGCGGCTTCGAATATGTCGACGTGCGGACCAGTGGAGACCGTATCGCAGAGATCGGCACGGGTCTGGCATCGACGCCGGGGGAGCGGGTCGAGAATGCCGCGGGAAAGCTGCTCTCTGCTGGTCTGGTAGATCTGCACTCGCACACCTTCACCCACGGATTCCATATGGCAGTCGATGCTGATGCGCTCTCCTCGGTGACGGGCGTCACCACATTCGTCGACGCAGGCTCTGCCGGTGCGGTTGGATTCCCCAGTTTCTACGAGCACGTGATGAAGCGCTCAGCCTCACGCATGTATGCGTACCTGAACATCTCGATTCTCGGGCAGACGATCTCCGCCCTTCAAGAGCAGGGCTTCAACGAGAACGACATCCACTCTCTGGTGCACCTGCCACTTGCGGAGGAGATGATCGATCGTTACTCCGACGTCATTCGCGGTATTAAGGTTCGTGCGTACACGAACATGCCAGACCTGTATCCGCTGGAGCAGGCGAGCAAGCTGAGCCGGAATACCGGGCTGCCGATCATGACTCACATCGGTTCCGCCCCTCCCGCGATCGAGGATGTGCTTCCGTTTCTCGGTCGCGGAGATCTCGTGACCCATCTGTACCACGGCGGAACCGATACTCTGCTCGATGACGAGGGACGAGTGCGGCCGGTCTTCCAGGAGGCGAGGAAGCGAGGCGTCGAGTTCGACTTGGGGATGGATCGCTTCCATTGCGATCTCTCGATCATGAGGCGGGCATTCGATCAGGGCTTCTACCCCGACTACATCAGTTCGGACCTCACTCTGACGAACATCGACTCCATCACGTTCGACCTACCGACGTGCGTCTCGAAGTGCGTGGCGAGCGGAATGCCTCTCGACACGGCGATTGAGAAGTCGACGATTCGAGTGGCGGAGAAACTCGGGATTTCCGACAAGGTCGGATCCATCGAAGTGGGTAAGATCGCCGATCTCGCTCTCTTTGAGTGGGCGCCCTCAGAGGAGCCGTTCGTCGATTTCTTCGGCAACGGAATCAGTGATGCCGACCGTCTGGTCAACACTTTGACGATTCGGGCCGGAACTCCTCTCGTCAGGAACTATACCCAGCCGGAGCTATGGCGAAACAGTCAGCGAGCTGTTCCGTGGGCGAACTATGTATGAGGTGATATGTCTCGACCCGTCATTGGGATCTTTGCGCATTCCGTCACGCGGGGATTCGTTACGGGCGGTTTGGTCTAGAAGGATAATAATGGGAACGGCAAGCTGGCGAAGCTCTCTAGTTTTCAATCGTGTGCTTTAGAGGGTCTGCACAAGACCGGCTCGCTGTGGCGCCCGCTCTCTTAGTGAGAAACCGCCCTGCTCTTGGCTGATCCAGCTCGCGGTTCTAGCGTTGAAGATATCGATCTTTCGCTCTCGAAACCGCACGAAGGAGCCGCGATGAGCAGCACGCCCCGCATCGACAAAGCAGTAGTGGCAGACGCCCTGTACGGAAAGTGGAAGCAGGAGCGCCTCGAAGGGCGGGCTCTAGCCGCTGACCCGCGCTTTCAGACGATCCCCGGCCAGTCGATGGCCGACCACCGTGAGCGGGCGCTCGGGCAGCTCAGCCTGCTGGTCGAGGCCGGTGCGATCCAGCGCGCATTTCCGAAGTCGCTCGGTGGCGGCGACAACCACGGCGGCAACATTGCAGGCTTTCAAGAGCTAGTCTTCGCCGACCCCTCGCTGCAGATCAAGAGCGGCGTGCAGTGGGGCCTCTTTGGTGCAGCCATTCTGCACCTCGGCACCGAGCCGCACCATGAGGCCTGGCTGCCCGATGTGATGACCCTCGCTCTTCCCGGCGCGTTCGCGATGACCGAGATCGGGCACGGCAGCGACGTGGCGTCGATCGGCACGACGGCGACGTATGACCCCGAGACCGAAGAGTTCGTCATCCACACTCCGTTCAAGGGTGCGTGGAAGGAGTTTCTCGGGAACGCGGCGCTGCACGGGCAGGCAGCCGTCGTCTTTGCACAGCTCATCACCCGCGGGGTGAATCACGGCGTGCACGCGTTCTTCGTACCGATTCGCACGCCCGACGGCGAGATGATGCCGGGCGTCGGCAGCGAAGACGACGGCGTCAAGGGCGGCCTGAACGGCATCGACAACGGGCGCCTGCACTTCACGAACGTGCGCATTCCGCGCACGAACCTGTTGAACCGCTACGGCAACGTCGACGCCGACGGCACCTACTCGTCGCACATCGACAGCCCCGGCCGCCGCTTCTTCACCATGATCGGCACGCTCGTGCAGGGCCGCGTCTCGCTCGACGGGGCCGCGGTGAACGCGATGAAGGGCGCACTCGCGATCGCGCTGCGC
>APMI01007008.1_pt1 | contig 12941 bp, 11 predicted proteins | sample 667938 | NCBI WGS metagenome assembly APMI01 (sample SAMN01084076, study PRJNA167559) | wastewater metagenome | biome: Wastewater | place: Denmark: Ejby Moelle, Odense | collected 2011-11-28 | reverse complement strand
CGCTCTTCCGATCCCGCGCCGGTCGAGCCGGCACGCCCGTTGTGCGCGGTCGTGGCCGCTGCTTACTTGGTGCCGCTGCGGCGCAGGGCGTCGGGGTCGAAATCCGCGCGCCGCGCCTTGGCGCCAAAGCGCCACGGACCTTCTTCATTGCTGAGGCCGGCGACGAAGTAGCGGCCGTCCTGCAGGTCGTACATGTTCTCGAAGGCGTAGTAGGGCAGCGGCACGTCGTAGTACTGCATCAGTTGTGCCTCGCCGACGCGCCACAGCTGACCCCGGCCGTCGTACAGCTCCTTGACGGCGATGGTCCAGCTGTCTTCGTCGATGTAGAACACGCGCTTGCCGTAGATGTGGCGCGCGCCGTCCTTCAGGGTGGCCTCCACCACCCACACCCGGTGCAGCTCGTAGCGGGTCAGCGAGGGGTCGAGGTGGTGCGGCTTGACCACGTCCCTGGCCTTGAGCTTCTTGGAGTGGATGGCGTAGCTGTTATAGGGGATCAGCAGCTCGCGCTTGCCGACCAGCTTCCAGTTGTAGCGGTCGGTCGGCCCGTTGTACATGTCGTAGTCGTCCTCGGTGCGAGTGCCTTCCGAGAAGCTGCCCGGCGAGTCGTAAATGATCTGCGGGGCACGCCGCACGCGACGCAGGCCGGCGTTGTAAACCCAGGCCAGGCGGCTGTCGCGGGCGAAGTCGAGGGGCTCGTGCACCATCACCACTTCGCCGCTGACGTCGGCGGGCGAGTACATGCGCGCCATGAAGTACCAGAAGCGGTTGTTCTCCTGGCGGTCCATGTTCTGGGCGAAGATCCAGCTCTCCTCCACCCCGTAAGCGTTGAAGCTGCCGTTGGGATTGACCGAGCCGATCAGGTGGCGGCGATCGATGCCGCCGGCCCGCGAGCGCACCTGGTGGTTCCAGATCGCCTCCAGCCCGTCTTTGGGAATGGGGAAGGGGACGACGCTGCGGTCCCAGTTGTCCAGCCCGGTGCCGTTGGCGGTGAGCGTTACCTTGCCGGCCTGCTCGCGGATGTGCTCGTAGTCGGCCTGGGGCAGGGCCGCGCTGCGGTGGCTCGGGTAGACGTTGAGGCGGTAAGTCTCTGGGTAGCGCTTGAGCATGGCGATGTGGCCATCGGAAAGCACCTTCCTGTACTGCTCCCAGTTCTGCGCGGTGATGGTGTAGAGCGGCTTTTCGTCAGCGTAGGGGTTGGCGTGGCCTTGTTTGATGTCGAAGCCGGCGGGGGCCTTGGTGATGCCGCCAGTCCATGCCGGGATGGTCCCGGCGGCGTTGCCGGCGCGCTCGGCGCCGACCGGTGTGAGGTCCTTGCCGAGCCGGGTGATTTCCTGCGCGGTGAGCGCAGCGTGGGCGCTACCCACTGCGAAGGGCAGCAGGAGCAGGCCGGCGAGGTATTGGGCCGGGTGTCGGGTGCGGTGGGGGCGGATCATGTCGATCTCCTTAAAAGGCCACGTTCAGGCTGGCGGCAAGAAAGTCCTTGTCGCGGGATGTGTCCCAGCGTGCGGCGTCGATGAAGCGGGTATAGGCGAGGTCCATGGTCAGCCGCCGGCCACTTTCGAGGCGCGATAGCGAGACGCCGGTGCCGAGGGTGCGGCGGTGCTCGAGGAAGGCGCCGTCGGCGGCATTGCCCTTGACGTCATGGGCCCAGTACATCCGCGGCTTGGCTGTCCAGCCGGCGACGGCGTTGGGGTATTCCAGCTCGCCGAGCAGGCGGTAGCCCCACGAGAACGGGGTGACGAAACCGTCCTGCGCACAGTTGGCAGGCGTCACCATCCCGGCGGAGTTGGCCGCGTTGCAGCCCTCGCGGGTGGACAGCGCCGGCATGCTGTAGGCCTGGTGCCAGGCGGTGCCGAAGGTGAAGGCGCGGCCGTAGCGCACGTCATTGCTGGCATTGGGCAGGTTGGGCAGCCAGCTCATGCCGACTTCGCCCACGGTGAGCAAGGACTGGGCGCCGAGGACCTGGCTGAAGACGTTGATCGCGCCGAACTGCAGCTGCAGCTTGTCCATGCGGTCGTAGCCACGGATGGTGGCCCCGGCCGGGTCATAGACGCGGTTGCCGACCAGCGGCCCCTGGTTGCCGCCGGAGACGCCGAACTGCACCAGATCGCCGCCGTTGATCTGCACCGGCAGGTCGTGGGTGTAGGTCAGTTCGGCCATCACCGAGACGCCGCCGAGCGTGTTCGACAGGCTGAGGCCGTAGGTCTTGATGTCTTCGGCGGAATAGTCGAGCAGGTAAGACAGCGGCGCCGCCGTGCCGTACAGCGAAGTGGACTCCGAGGGCTTGCTCGAAAGGCTGAGGAAGGGCGTGCGGGTGTGGTAGTTGATGTAGTAGAGGCCGATGTCGGTGTCGCTGGAGGGCTCCAGCCAGTGCAGCGCGAGGCCGTACTGGCCGGCGTTGGACGGCTTGCTGTCACGCAGGCGCTGCGCGCGCAGGTTGAGTCCGCCGAGCGCGGCGACGCCCTGGTACTGTTCGCGGTCCGAGTAGGCGTCGGGGCCGAACTGCGAGCCACCGCAGTTGATGACGTCGGCCGGCGAGAAGAAGGTGCCGCAGCCGTCGATCACGGTTTTCTTCCACTGCAACTGGTAGAAGGCTTCGAGGCTGACCCCGCCGGGCAGGCCCAGGTTGCCGTAGAGCAGCGGCACCGGCAGCAGGATCTCGCGCACCTGGGCACCGGCGCGGCGGGCGGCCGGCACGTCGATAGGGTTCACCACGTTGACGCCCTGGATGAAGATGCTCTCTCCCCAGTTAACGACCTGGTTGCCGAGCCGCATGTTGAGCTTGCTGTCGCCACCCAGCGCCCAGTTGCCATAGACGAAGGCATCCAGCAGTTCGGCGCCGGTGAACTTGGCCGCGCTGTCGAAGTGGCTGTCGTCGAGACGCTCGCCCGGGGTGTAGCCGTTGTCGAAGTTGCCGTGATCCACCTTCTTGCTGGCGAGGGTGAAGTCGTGCCAGGTCTTGGCGCGGACCAGGGCACCGTAGTTGCGGTAGTGCAGCTCGACGTCGCCGACCAGCTTGAGGGTGGTGGAGGTGATGTCCCCGCGTTTGAAGTTGAGGTCGCCATCGTCGGTACTGCCGCCACCATTGCCGGGCTTGCCGCCGTTGTGGTTGGCGTTGCCGAACGAGGTGAGTGCAGCGTCGCGACCCTGCATGCGGACGTTGGTGCCAAGAGTGGCGTTGAGTGTCCAGGTGCCGGTGATGTCGTCACCGAGCGTGAAGTCGCCCGCGCCGGCGCCGCTGCCGAAGGCGGCGATGGCGGAGGCGAGCGCGGCCCGGCGCAGGCCGGGTCTCCGAGGTGTGCCGTTCATTTGCTCTCCTAGAGAGATGGAAATGGGGCGGAGTCCGGCTCAGTGGCCGGAGACGATCTGCACGATGTGACCGGCGACGCCATTGGCCTCGGCCAATTGCATCATCAGGCGGCAATCCACCACGGCGCCGATGGAGCCATCCGGGTTGCAGCCGGCAAGCGGCCCGTGGGTGACGGCGAACATCACACAGCCCTGCGGCGACACCGGCTGATGCACCGAGCCGCCGCGCTCGTAGGTGTAATAGCCGGCATAGCCGGGGTCGTCTTCCTCGTAATAGAAACCCCCTTCGACGAGATAAGCCTCGGCCGAGCCGATATGCGCATGCACCGGAGCCTGCACACCGGGATCGACTTTCAGCAGCATTGAAAAACCACCGCTCAGCTCATTGATGGCGAGCAGCTTGAAATAGGTGCCCTCCATCACCCAGGGCGTCCAGGGCACATTGGAAAGATCGACGAAATCCTTGCCGCGTCGCCCGGAGAGCTTGATGTCTGCGGTTGGGGAATTGCTGAGGGTGGTGGTGCTCATTACGTGTCTCCTGTGTATTCGTGGACCGGTCGATTAGCCGGTGCAGCGCAATCTATCTGCGAGTGCGATGCACAAACACAGGGAGACGGGAATCTGCCCGATTTCCCGAAAAGCGCCGTTTTTTTATAAATCGGCGGTGATGACTATCGATTTATCGCGGCTTTGGATTAGTCGCGCCAATTTCGGCCGGGGCGGCGCATTGCCATCCGCTGCCGCCTAATATCGTGTCCGGCACGCCCTCAGCGAAAAGAGGCGTGACCGTTATTCCGCCAATTAGCCCCAAACAAGGAGAGCACGATGAGTGTCATGTTATGCAGCGCCGAGAATCAGCGGACCCACGGAGGAGCGGCCCGCGACAAGATCACTTTGCCGTATCCGAAATTCCAGAAAATCGACACGATCCCGTGGCGGCCGTATGCCATGGAGGGGGTGGAATACAAGCTGCTGAGCGTCAACTCACGCACGGGCGGCTTCACCTGCATGCTGAAGGTGCTGCCTGGCGTTGAGGCGCCGATCCATCAACACATTGGCGCCATCGAGGTGATGGTGATGGAAGGTGACGTGTATTACGAGGAGGGCGATATCGGCACCGCTGGCAATTACATGTTCGAGCCTGCCGGCGACATCCATCAACCCCGCTCGAAAAACGGCTGCGTGCTCTTTTGTGTTTTCGACGGTCCTATTGCAGGGCTCGCACCGGATGGCTCGATTGCCGGAATCATCGACTATAAGGCGATGCTCGAAATGGCGGAGCGGGACGGCGTGGCGGATGGAGTGCATCGCTAGGCCGGGTTCATCCCTTGACATTGCAACGCCGGCGCCAAAGGGTGCGCCGGCGCGCTGCAGATTCGCCCTGTGTTTTTTAGCCCCGAAAGCCTTTGGGGCTCACTCCTGTCATCCGCCGAAAAGTCGCCGAAAAATGGCTCAGGTTCTTGAAGCCGCAGCGCCGCGCGACCTCTGCGACCGGCATGGCCTGTTCTTCCCGCAATAATGCCCTTGCCCGCTCCAGCCGCTGGGACAGCAAATAGTGATACGGCGTCTGCCCGACCGTGTCACGAAAGGCGCGCAGGAAGTGATCCTTGGAGATACAGGCAATCTCGGCGAGATCCTTGAGGCTGATGTCTTCGTGCAGGCGTTCGTGAATCAGTGCATTGATCTTCTTCAGCACGCTCTGCCGCAACTGGTTGTTTTTGCCGCCACGCATCCGCGTGCGCTCGGTGTCGGCCGGGCGTTCCCGCGCGTAACGGGTGACGAGGTGGCGTACCAGCAGGCTCTGGATCTGATCGAGTACCAGGGTTTCCAGCCGGGTACCCTGGCCCGCCGAGGGGGGCGCTTCACTCGTCAGCATGCGGAAGAAGCCGTCCAGCCAGGTGTCGGGAACGGCGAAGAAATCTTCGATTTCCGGGCAGACGTCAAGCTCCAGAACGTCCCGGGCAAAGGTGTCGAGCAAGGTCTGCGGCAGATAGAGGTGCAGAACCTGGGTATTGCCACCCAGCCGCCAATCCGATTCGGAATCACGTGGCATGAAAGTCACCGAACCAACGCGCGAGCGAAAGCCCGTGACTACACCCTGTTGCAGGCGTTCAACGTCGGTATTGCCCGAAAGGTGATAAACCAGCACATGCTCGGCATTGCGGCGCAATTGGGTTTCACCCGCGGGGTGGTTCCAGCGCGCCCCGAAAATGTCTCCGTTGTGGCCTTCCAGTACGTAATCAGGCGCAGAGTCGGTGGCGTGCGCGATGAGTTGCGGGGTCGACGAAAGTACTCCCGGCATTGTCTCCTCCGATTGGGGTACGACTTTAATGAGTATTATTCTTTTATGTGCTTCATTGTAATCGCCCTGCTTTCCAATTCCAGCGGGCGACTTTGGAGAAAACGCGCAAGTTGCCGGCAGCTACAATACGCGAAAAAAAGGCCAGGCCACACCGGTGCAGCAATTGATGGCACCCCGGCGGAACGCGCGAGCGAACGCCAGGGAAGGCTCAGGCGCAGGTCAGACCGCCGTCGGCGACCAGGGCGTGGCCGTGCACCAGCGATGCGCGATCCGAGCACAGCCAGGTGACCGCCTCACCGATTTCTGACGGGGTGCCCAAGCGGCCGATGGGTTGCAGCGTGCTCCAGTCGTCGAGCGAAGTGCCGGTGCTGCTGATCACGGCTTCGACCATGGGGGTGCGGACAACGCCCGGGCAGACAGCGTTGACGCGCACACCCCGCGCGCCGTATTCGAGGGCCGCCGACTTGGTGAGCCCCAGGACCGCATGCTTGGTGGCGCAATACACCGACAAGCGCTCCTTGCCCACCAGCCCACCCACCGAGGAGGTGTTGACGATGGCGCCGCCGCCGCCCTGCCTGAGCATCTGGCTGATCTCGAGCTTCATGGCGCGCCAGACCGCCTTCAGATTGACGGCCATCAGCTGATCGTAGCCTTCCTCCGTGAAGTCGGCGAGGAGTGAGCCTTCACCGGAGATGCCCGCGTTGTTGAAGGCACAGTCGAGCCGGCCGAAGTGGCTCACGGCGAGTTCCACGAGGGCCTGAAGATCTTCGCCCCGGGCCACATCCACTTTCAGGGGAATCGCGGTTCCGCCGGCCAGATTGATGAGATGGGCCGTTTCTTCCACCATTGCCAGATTGATGTCGCTGACCACCAGTCTTGCCCCTTCTGCCGCCATCACCCGGGCCGACTCGCGTCCGATGCCCTGTCCTGCTCCTGTCACGATCCCGGTCTTGCCCTCAAGCATTCCAGCCATGTCTTCCTCCTGTTGGTTTGTGGGTACTTTCATATCGCCACCGTGGCGCCCCGACCCGTGGCGTGCAGCGGATGCCGATTGATGCGGGTAAATCTAGCCGCAAGTGCAATGCACAAACACAGGGGCGCCGGAATCGTCGCGATATCGCGATAGTTGACAGGAATTGGCAAGTGCGCGGCGCCTCATTGGCGCGGTATTGGCCTGACGGTGAAGAGAGCCCGCCGACCTGAAATCTGTGTGCATTAAAAACTCGACAATCTGAATCTGTTTTCATTTTTCCGCGGGTGATCTACTCCTGACCCAGGAGGAATCACCGCATGAACAAGCCCGTCAGCAAAGTCCGCGAAGCCAAACTGGAGCTGTACCGGAAGAAGGGAAAGATTCACGCCCGCGAGGTGCGTGGCCGTTTCAACACGATCCGCTGGGCGATGGTCTGGTTCACGCAGATCATTTTCTACGGTGTCTGCTGGCTCCAGTGGGGCGGTCGTCAGGCCGTTCTCTTCGACATTCCCCACGAGAAGTTCTACCTGTTCGGTCTGGTGCTGTGGCCGCAGGATGCCTTGCTGGCGGCGATTGCACTGATCCTTGCGGCAACCGGGCTGTTTCTCGTGACGGCACTGGCCGGGCGGCTGTTCTGTGGTTTCGCCTGTCCGCAGACGGTCTACACGGCGATCTTCATGTGGGTGGAGGCCCGGGTGGAAGGCGATCATCTGGCGCGCCTCAAGCTCGACCAATCTCCGCCGACCCTGCGCAAATTTGCCGTGCGCGGCACCAAGTACGCGCTGTGGGGGCTCATTGCGGCGTGGACGGCGATCACCTTCGTCGGCTACTTCACGCCGATCCGCGAACTGTTGCCCGCCGTGGCCGGCTGGAACCTGGGGCCGTGGGAAGCCTTCTGGCTGATCTTTTACGCATTGTTCACCTATGTGCAGGCGGGCTTCGCCCGCGAGGCGGTGTGCCAGCACATGTGCCCGTATTCGCGCTTTCAGGGCGTGATGTTCGACAACACCACACGCACCGTCAGCTATGACGTGGCGCGCGGCGAGCCGCGCAAGGGCAAGGGTGGCGGCGACTGCATCGACTGCGGGATTTGCGTGCAAGTGTGCCCTACCGGCATCGACATTCGCGATGGCCTGCAATACCAGTGCATCAACTGCGGCCTGTGCGTGGATGCCTGCGACGAGGTGATGATCAAGGTCGCCAGGCCGGTGGGCCTGATCCGCTTTGCTTCCGAGCAGGAACTGGCGGGCATGCCCCGCCACAACGCCCGGCCGCGGCTGGCGGGGTATGGCCGGACTGCTGGGGTTGTTCGTTGCGCTGGGCGCGTGGACAGTGACCCAGCGTTCACTGTTGCTGGTGGACGTGCTGCGCGACCGTGGCAGCCTGGCCCGGGAGGCCAGCGACGGACGCATCGAGAACGCCTACACCCTGAAGCTGGCCAACCTGGCCGAAGAGCCGCGGGACTTCGACGTAGCGGTAAGCGGCCTGCCGGGTATCGAGCTGCTCGGTGCCACCCGCTTCGTCGCCGATCCGGGGAGCATCCGGGAGGTCCGCGTGACCGTCGTGGCGCCACCCGATGCCGGCAAGTCCGGCGCCAGCCCCATCGCTTTTCTGGTCAAGGCCGCCGGCGATCCGGCAACCCGCGTTACCGAGAAGAGCACTTTCGTCCTGCCCTGAGCCTATTTCGCCATGTACCTCTATAACGCAACCGATCAGCGCCTGGTCGACGACCGGGTCGTCCAGTTCCGCGACCAGATGGCACGTTTTCTGGACGGCCGCCTGTCCGAAGACGACTTCCGCCCCTTGCGCCTGCAGAACGGACTCTACGTGCAGCGCCACGCGCCGATGCTGCGCGTGGCCATTCCGTACGGCACGCTGGCCAGCCACCAGTTGAGGATGCTCGCCGACATCGCCCGTCGCTACGACCGGGGCTACGGCCATTTCACCACCCGCAGCAACATCCAGTTCAACTGGGTGCGGATGCAGGACACGCCGGACATCCTGGCCGAGCTGGCCGCCGTGCAGATGCACGCCATCCAGACTTCCGGCAACTGTATCCGCAACATCACCACCGACCAGTATGCCGGCGTGGCCGCGGATGAATTGTTCGACCCGCGTCCCTACTGCGAGATCGTTCGCCAGTGGTCCACGCTGGCGCCGGAATTCCTGTTCCTGCCGCGCAAGTTCAAGATCGCCATCTCCGGCGGTGCGGAAGACCGCGCGGCGGTGCGCTTTCACGACATCGGCGCCAGCGCGCGGTTGGCGGAAGACGGCCGGATCGGCTTCGAGATCTTCGTTGGCGGCGGCCTCGGGCGTACGCCGATGGTCGGCCAGACGATCAAGGACTTTCTGCCCCGCGAAGAGTTGCTCAATTACTTCGAGGCCATCCTGCGCGTCTATAACCGCTACGGCCGGCGCGACAACAAGTACAAGGCGCGCATCAAGATCCTGGTGAAGGACTTGAGCCTCGAAGGCTTCGCGAAGGAAGTGGAGGACGAATGGGCGTGGAGCCGCGGCGGCCCTGCCACCATCAGCGCGCAGACCTTCCGCGACATGGACGCCTTTTTCGCGCGTGCCGATTACGCGCCTGCCGATGCGGACGACCCCGGCTACCGCCAGGCGCTGGCCGGCAGTCGCGCTTTTGCACGCTGGGTGGAGCGCAACGTCACGCCCCACCGGGCAATTGGCTACGCCATTGTCACCCTGTCCCTGAAGAAGACCGGCGCGCCCCCGGGCGATGCCACCGCCGAGCAGATGGATGGCGTTGCCGACCTGGCGGAACGCTTCAGCGCCGGCGAGATCAGGGTCAGCCACGAGCAGAACCTGGTGCTGCCCCATGTGGCCCGCAAGGATTTGCCGGCCCTGTGGGAGGGCGCGCGCGCCCTCGGCCTGGCGACACCCAACATCGGCTTGCTGACCGATCTGGTGTGCTGCCCGGGGGGCGATTTCTGCTCCCTGGCCAACGCCCGCTCCATTCCGGTGGCGGCGGCCATCCAGCAGCGCTTCGACGATCTGGACTACCAGTTCGACCTTGGCCCGCTGGAACTCAACATGTCCGGCTGCGTGAATGCCTGCGGCCATCATCACATCGGCCACATCGGCATTCTCGGCGTCGACAAGAACAATGAGGAGTGCTACCAGGTGACCATCGGCGGTCGGGAAGGCACGCGTGCCGCGCTGGGCAAGGTGATCGGCCCGTCCTTTGCCGCGGGGCAGATTCCCGACGTGATCGAGCGTCTGGTGGAGGTCTATCTGGCGGCCCGCCATGAGGGCGAGATTTTCATCGACGCGGTCGAACGGATCGGCCTGGCGCCGTTCAAAGCGCGTGTATACGGAGGTGCCGCATGAATACCCTGATCCGGAATGGTCAAATCGTTGAGGACGGCTGGCTGTGGATCGACGCCGACGAGGCGCACATCAACGCGCGGCTTGAGGCCGGCGGGCGCTTGCTGTTGCCGCTGGCCGCGTGGCTGACGCATCGGGCACGCCTGGATACGGGCTGCGCCGGCGTGTGGCTCGGCCCGGATGACGAGCTGGATGCCGTGCTGCCATGGCTGGCCGACATTCCGCTGATCGCCATCCGTTTTCCGGTGTTCACCGACGGTCGGGGTTATTCCCTGGCCCGCCTGCTGCGCAATCGCCATGGCTATCGAGGCGAACTGCGGGCAGTGGGCGATGTGTTGCGCGACCAGTTGTACTTCCTCTGGCACTGCGGCTTTGATGCCTTCCTGTTGCGTGCCGATCAACTGCCGCATGAAGCGCTGGCGGCCTTCCGGGATTATTCCTGGGAGCCGGTCACCGCGCGCTGAGCAGTGCCTGCCTGAAAGGGGGAGAAAACCCGATGGAGCTCTCTGGCGCCGACCGCTCTGTCGGTATAGGTGAATGACCCTGCCTCGCGAATTTCACGGGCGGCCCGCAGGAGTTCGCCCTGTGCTGCCCGGGCAAGCGAAGCGCCAAGGCTGATCCGCTTGACGCCCAGCGTGCCAAGTTCAGGCAGCGAGAGTCGCATTCCCTGACCACCCATCATCACGTTCACCGGCTTGTCTACCGACGCAATCACGCTGGCAATCTCTTCCCGTTGCGTCAGTCCCGGGGCGAACAGCACGTCTGCGCCGGCCTCCTGATAGGCCTGAAGGCGCCTGATCGCATCGTCGAGATTCGGCCGCCCCACGACGAAGTTCTCGGCCCGGGCTGTCAGCACGAAGGGAAAGGACAACGCCCGGGCGGCCTCCACCGCGGCCTGGATCCGTTCGACCGCCAGCGACAGGGGGTAGAGCGGCGCGTCCGGCTTGCCGGTGGCGTCTTCGATGGAGCCACCGACGACTCCTGCCTCGGCGGCCAGGCGAATCGTCGCGGCCACCGCTTCGGGCGTGTCGCCAAAGCCGTTTTCCAGATCCGCGCTGACCGGCAGACGGGTAGCCGCGACCAGTTCCTGCAGGTGATCCATCATCCTTCGGCGTCCGACGGACTTGTCGGACAAGCCGCAAGAGAAGGCGTAGCCCGCACCGGTGGAGGCGAGCGCCGGAAAGCCCAGATCGGCGAGCAAGCGTGCGCTGCCCGCATCCCACGGATTGGGCGTCACGAAGGGGCCGGCTTGTGTGTGAAGCCGCTGGAATTCCACGGCTTTGTCGATCTGGTTTGCCTGCATGCGCGTTCCCCTCTATTGCCAATCCCTGCGAATGGATGATGTCGGCGTTTTGCCCGATATCGATTAGACCGGGCGGGGGCACCGCTTTCAAACTACTTTTTTGCCGCCTTGCATGCGATTGGCGAATGCGTTAAGCGTTTGCTGCTTTCTATTAATTCAAGGAGGAATTTTTTCGCATTCCATTTGTGCATGTTAGTCGGGCGAATTCCGCGTTTGAGCGAGGGCCTGCGATGACTTTCAATGGTGGCAGGGTGCTTGTTTCAGACACCGCCCGCGATTTACCACCCGGGACCGACGGCGCTCCGCCAGGACCCTGCACAGGAGGCTCCATGCAAACCCATTCATCCCGCGCACTTCGTGCTTTCCCGCCTGCCCCGGCGCGTTCTTCGGCGGTCTTTGCCGAACTCGCTTACCTCGAGGCGGTGCATGGGCCGGCTTTCAATTACATGTATGAGCCGCCAGCCGGCACGCCCTGGCAAAACTGCGAATATGCCCAGCGGCCGGTACGCATTGCCGATGCCCGCGCCAGGGCGACCTCGCTGTCGATCGATAGGGAGGGCTTCGAGTTGCTGGAGGCGCCCAGTGCGGTGACGGACTTTGGGGACGAGGCGGCAATCCGTGAGCGCTACTACCCCGAGGCCGCCGAGCTGGCGCTTCAGGTCAGCGGCGCCCGGCAGGCCATGGTCTTCGATCATCTGGTCCGCCGCCGCGAGGCCGGGCGTCCGGCGCTGGGCTTCGGTCGCGAGGGTGACGGCAGCCGGCCCGCTGCGGTGGGACGCGTCCATAACGACTACAGCGCGGCTTCCGGGCACAAGCGGCTGGCCCTCGTCCTTCCGGAGCCGGAGCGCCTTTCCCGTGTGCGGCGATTCGCCATCGTCAATATCTGGCGCTCCCTGCGCGGTCCGGTCCTCGATACGCCGCTTGCGGTGTGCGATGCGGGCACCGTTGGGGCACAGGATCTGGTGCCCGCAGAGATCCGCTATCCCGACCGTAACGGCGAGATCTACCTGGTCCGGCACGCCCTGCAGCATCAGTGGAGCTATTTCCCCGAAATGGACCGCCACGAAGTGCTGGTCTTCAAGCAATACGACTCCCGGACCGATGGCGTGGCCCGTTTCACGCCGCATGCAGCCTTCGATCTGCCCGACATTCCGCCCGAAGCCCCGCTGCGCGAGAGCATCGAGATCCGCTGCCTCGTCGTCTACGAATGATGCCCCCCGGCGCGTCATTCCCTTTGACCCCTTTGTCGCGGAGAAGACCATGAAAGCCGATTTGCACAGCGTTGCCGGCCCCGCGCCGGATATCGAAATCTGGTTCGAGTTCGCCAGCAATTACAGCTACCTGAGCGTGATGCGCATCGAGGAGGAGGCCGAGCGGCTGGGCCTGGTGCTGGCGTGGAAGCCCTTCTTGCTCGGCCCGATCTTCCGCGCGCTGGGGATGGAAACCTCGCCCTTCGTCCTCCAGAAGGAGAAGGGTGCCTACGTGTGGCAGGACATGGTCCGCCAATGTCGCAAGTACGGTCTTCCGTGGGCGCAGCCCTCGACCTTTCCGCGACTCGGTGTACTCCCGCTGCGCATCGCCCTGGTGGGTGCAGAGGAGCCCTGGATGGGCGCATTCTGCCGGCGCGTGATGGCCCTCAATTTTGCGCAGGACCGGGACATCAACGACGAGGCCCCGCTGGCGGAGATCCTCACCGAGCTGGGTCTGCC
>APMI01003889.1_pt1 | contig 12953 bp, 11 predicted proteins | sample 667938 | NCBI WGS metagenome assembly APMI01 (sample SAMN01084076, study PRJNA167559) | wastewater metagenome | biome: Wastewater | place: Denmark: Ejby Moelle, Odense | collected 2011-11-28 | reverse complement strand
GGTCGAGACCGCGCAAGAGGTGCGGCCAGCGAAAGCGGTCGCGATATGCGCGCAGCTGCGGATCATTGTCGTCGGCCAGCTCCAGGCGCTGGGCGGCCAGCACATCGTTTGAGCGGCCCTGCTGGCTGAGCTGACGGCGCACATAGTCGCCAAAGGCGTGGTGGTAGAAGGCATAAATGCGCGCTTCGTCGCTGCCTTCGGCTACAAGCACGGACTTCAGGCGCTGGTTGAGCGATTCGGCAATGGTACTGGCCGGCAACCCGCTGATGCAGCTCAGCACGGATAAACTCAGTGGCTCGAATGCAATTGCCAGCGCAGCCAGCACGTCGCTATCGGCGTCGTTGGGCGTGGCTTCGAGCGAGCGGCGGAGCTGATCGAGCGTTGTGGCGTAGGTAGCGTCGAGCACACTGGCCAGGCTGTTGTTATCGAAACGCAAGAGCGCCGCTGGGTCGGTGCTGGGTTGCGTGTCGCCCGGTTGTAATGCGGCGCGCAGCGCGCCTACATAGCGCCGCACAAACAAGAAGTTACCCTGGCTGGCGGCCACAGCTTGCGCAATAAATTCCTCGGCTGGGTTGCCCGCGCCCGGGGGAAGCTCAGGGCTTGCCGCCGCTACCAGTTGCTCGAACTGGCTGCGCCGCTCGGCGGGCAGCGCGCCCAGAAATCGCTCGCGAAAAAAAGTGGCGATGTCGTCGAGGTTGCTTGGCCCTTGTAGGTCGATCACGCGCACGCCCGCCTGCGCGCGCAGCGTTTGCACCGCTGGGCCGGGTCGCGCCGTGCAGAGCAGGTTAATCCAGGGCGGCAAATCCTGCGCGTCGGCCAGTACGCTCACAATGTTGCCATCCTGCCCGCCATCCCAGTCCCACGCGCGATCCAGGCCATCGATTACAATCAGCAGTTGGGCGTTGTTTGGCAGGCCGCCGTGATGCTCGTGATAGGCGCGCAGTGGCTCGCGCACTGCCTGCCGAAATGCTTCGCGCGGGTGCATCCCACCAATGTTCAGTGTTAGCACCCTGACATTGGTTTGGCCGCTGGCCTGGGCGATATTCGCGCTGGCTTGAATCGTCACCTGCTGCTTGCGCACGGTGTCGGGCAGGCTGTAGCCCTCGCCTAGCAGCGCCTGAAGTTGCTGGGCCAGCGCGTCGCAGAAAGTGTAGGGGTTGTCGTCGCCGCTCAGGCTGCAAAAGTGTGCAAGGTAGGGCGTTTCGGCGGCCATATTTTCGCGCACAAGTTGCGCCGCCAGCGCAGTTTTGCCAATGCCGGGCGGGCCAACCAGCACGAACATACGGTTATGTACCGCCAGAAATTTCGCTATTTCGTCGCGCACGTACGCTCGCCCAACGAAGTCGTTTTCGTCGGGGTGCAGCTGCTGATCGATTGCGTCGGTCAGGGATGCAAGAAGTGTAAGCAGTTCTGGCGCCATGCTCTGCTCCGCACAAAGTTCTACTAAAGCAAACGCTTGATACGGCCCATTTTGGTATGCTTGGCGTCACAAGCATTGTGCAGTCGCTCGGCTTTTGCAATGTCATCAGTCTACGTGGTGGGGGCGCTGCTGCCCGAACGAATTTGAAGCGATTCGGGCGCAAAAGTTTGCGATTTGCCCGTATGCACGCCAAATGGTATTATCGCTGCGCCGAATCGAGACACACTAATATAAAGGCAGTGCTGCATGACCAAGCTGTTGATCGTTCTCAACCCGTGGGCGGGCCGGGGGAATGCTGGCCGCCATCGTGCCGATCTTGAAGCGACGCTGCGCCAATCTGGTGCTGAATATGAACTGGCACTTACCACCGGGCGTGGCGGCGCGATTGATTTGGCGCGGCAGGGCGCTGAGCGCGGCTACGAGCGGATCATCGCAGTTGGCGGCGATGGGACGATCAACGAGGTCGTGAATGGCATTAAGCAGGCCGAAGCCGCTGGCGGCCCGCGCCCGAGCATGGGTATTATCCCGCTTGGCACCGGCAGCGACTTTATTAAAATGCTCGACGGTGTGGTCGCAAATGATATTCCTGGCGGCGTTCAGCGCGCGCTTGGCACCCGCACCCGCGCGGTCGATATTGGCCGCATTTATGTGGATACCCTGCCGCCGCGCTATTTCATCAATGCGCTGGGCATGGGCTTCGACGCGCAGGTTGCAGTCGAGTCGCTTAAGCTCACGCACCTGAAGGGCTTTGTCGTCTATATCGTGGCGGTGCTGCGCGCGCTGACGCGCTACAAAGCCCATCCTATGAGTGTTGAATACGACGGGCAGCGGCGCGAAGGGCGGCTGCTGTTCGCCAGCGTGGCCAATGCGCAATGCCAGGGTGGCGGCTTCTGGCTCACGCCCGAAGCGATTATTGACGATGGCCTTTTTGATCTGTGCCTGGTCGATAACATGCGCATTGACCAGATCGTGCGCGCAGTGCCGCTGGTGATGAAGGGCACACACACACGCCTGAAGCAGGTGTGGATCGGCCATGCGCGCAGCGTGATGGTGCGCTGCCCGGCGGCAATGCCGGTGGCTACTGACGGTGAAGTGGTTTCAACCTCGGCGCGCGAAGTGCGCGTGGAACTACTGCCAGCCGGGCTTGAGGTTTTGATCTGAAATAACAGTTTTACGAGAGCGAGTAGTAAGGTGCGATTTCACACTTCGGCTGCATGCGTAACTTGTGCCAGCATTAACGCATTATTAGAAAGTAGAGAGGCTTGTGACCATAGAAGGAATGCTGAAATGGCACGGATCATTTGTTTTGCCGACAACGCTGCCGTGGTCAATGCGGTTCAGCAGGGCCTTGGTGAAGGCAGCCACACCATTCATCTTTTATCGGCGTCGCAGCTAACGAGTTCGCTGCGGCAAACAGTGCAGAATATTGCGCCCGACATTATTTTGCTCGAACTGTCGCACGCCACCGATAACCCGCACCTGTACTTCTTCCTGCGCGCCGACAACGTCACCCGCAATACGCCAATCATTCTGGTATCGACGGCTGGCAAACCGCTTGCACAGCAGGCCGAAATTCTTGGCGCCGATGGCTATATCGAGCGCCCGCTGGCTACCGAGCAACTGAGGCGGGCTGTGGCGCCCCATCTCCTGCGCCAGCACGTCACTGCTGCCTAAGCCCTCCCACCGGCTCATTCTTCAAAGATGAAGATGCTCCCCTCCTGCTCTTTGGCGCACTTCTTTGGTTCAACGGAACGTTGGGCAACTTCGGCCACATGATGGATCGGGTAGCGTTCTGTGCTCACAATCCCTATGGATAGGCTTACAAAAGCGTAACGCATTGGCCGGCCCTGCCGGTCCTTCGCGTCGATATACCCGCGCACGCGCGTTGCAGCGTCGTAAAACAGCGGGCTGAGCAGATCGAACGTGCGGATGGCGTAGCCGGCCACGGCTGCTGCGCGCTCGGGCGTAGTGATGACTACAAAATCGTCGCCACCAATATGGCCCACAAAATCGTCGTAGTTGCCCTGCTGCGCCACTGCTTCGAGCAGCACATTGGCCGTTTGGTGAATCACGGCGTCGCCCTTCAGGAAGCTGTAGGTGTCGTTATATGCCTTGAAGTTATCGATATCGGCATAGCACACCGCAAAGGGAATGCCCAGCTCAATGCGTCGGCGCAATGTTCGCTCGATTGCAGTATTTCCTGGCAGGCGCGTGGAGGGGTTTGCGCCAGCCTCGCGCTCGAAGCGGCGAAGGGTTGCGCGCACGCGCGCCTGCAGTTCGGCCGGGCTAAAGGGCTTGGTGACATAATCGTCGGCGCCGAGCTGCAGGCCACGCACCTTCTCAGGGGCGCTGTCGCGCGCCGAAAGCAGAATGATCGGTGTCGTTGTGGTGGCATTGCGCGCGCGCAGCGCGCCCAGCACCGAGAAGCCATCGATGTCGGGCAAGAGAAGGTCCAGAATAATCAGGTCGAACGATTGTTTCTGCGCGATCATCAAGCCCTGCGCGCCATTCATTGCCTGCACTACCCGAAAACCATCTTGCTGCAATCGTAGCATCAGAATGCGCTGGATGTCGGCATCATCGTCGATGATTAGCAGCGTTGGTGTTTGCGAATCGGCCGCGCGCGCCGCCGCCAGCGCCTGCTCGATGCGCCTGATATTGCTTTGAACGGATGCGCCGAGCCAGAGCGTGTCGGTATGCTGGTCGGCGGGCAGGTTTGGCGAGGCCAGCAGTACTGGGATCGTTTTGGTGTCTGGGTCTTCGCGCAGCACTTGCAATATCTGCGCGGCACCAATGTTAGGCAGGTCACTGTCGACAAGAATAACATCGGGGCGCTGCTCGCGCGCGCTGTCAATGCCCGCCACGCCATCCTCAACTTCCCCCACCTGGTAGCCGAGTTTCTGTAATTGGGCGATCACGGCAGGCGCTTTGGCCCGAAAGGCACCAACCAGAAGCAGGCTGGTGTTGGCTGGCGGCAGCGCGTCGGCTGGTAGGTGAGGTGCATCGAACGGCGGGTTTGCCAGGGCTGCGGCCGGCGCGCTTGCGCTGGCTGGCGGTGGCACTGGCATAGGTTGCGTGCCAATGCCAAGCAAGTCAAGGGGCATCATGATTTCGATCTGCTGGCCGTGCAGCGTATGATGCTTGAGCAAAATATCGAGGTAACCGCTCAGCCGAAGCAGGTTGCGCTCGATGGTGGCGAGCAAACTCTGAGTCAGCGGATCATCAATGGTGCGGGTGGGATTGTGCAGCAGATCAAGTGCGCCTCGCATGGCCGTGATAGGCGAGGTGAAGGCGTGTATGAAATACGCATCGCCATCGTATTCTGGAGAATGTTCGTTCATGGCCTCTCAACAGATAGCGCCGCAACCGCCTGGCTGCGCGCGGCTCAGGGCAGGAGTCGCTCAATTTCGGCCAGTAGCTCGTCCGATGAGATAGGTTTTTCGAGGTAGCGCACCGCGCCCAGGGCCATCGCGCGCATTTCAGCGTCGGGATGCCCATCGCGCACCGTGAGTACCACAATTGGAATATGGCTGAATCGCAAGTCGTGTTTTAGTTTGTAAATCAGCTCAAAGCCATCGGCGTCGGGCATACGCAGGTCGAGCAGCACAAGATCGGGTGGATTGTTCTCGAGCATTGCCAGCCCGCTGCGGGCATCCCCGGCCTCGCTTGCAACAAACCCTCCGCGTTGTAAGAGCTGCACAAGGGTTGGGCGTACATGGTAATCATCGTCCATTACCAGCACATGGCGGCGCGGTGCTCCCATGAGTCGGCGGATCACGCGCAAGAGTTCGTCGGAATTGAAAGGTTTCGAAAGGTATGTTCCCAGTGTTTCTGCGCGCTCTTCCTCGCCACTGGCCGATACAAAGAGCACCGGAATTGCCTGCGTCAGCGGGTCGGTGTGCAGAAGCTGGGCAACGTCGAAGCCATCCAGATCAGGCATCATTACGTCGAGCGTTATGAGTGCGGGTTGCAGAAAGCGTGCCAGCTGCAACGCCGCTGTGCCGCCATCGGCTTCGGCTACCTGGTAGCCGGCGTGCTCAAGCATTGCGCGAATAATCTGGCGCGTGGCAGTGTTATCGTCGGCGACAAGGATTGTGGCCTGGTTGAAGTCGCCGTGCGTGGCCAGAGGATCTTCATAGCCGGCCACTGGCAGTGTGAAGGTGAAAGTTGCGCCTTTCCCCAGCGCGCTGTCGAGCCAGATACGCCCGCCTTGTTCGCCTACCAGCGCCCGGCAGATCGCCAGGCCCAGCCCGGTGCCGCTGGCGTTGCGCGTCAGCGAGCTGTCGAGCTGATGAAATTTTTCGAAGATCCGCTCGTGATCTTCCGGTGCAATGCCACGCCCCTGATCGCGCACCGCAAAATACATCATCGCCCCGCCCTGCACGGCCGAAAGCTCAACAAGCTGGCCAGGTTCGGAGAATTTAATTGCGTTTGACAGCAGGTTTGTCAGCACTTGCAGCGCGCGGTCCTGATCGGCGCTGACTGGCGGCAGGTTGTTCGGTGCCTGAATGTACAGGGCGACATTGCGCCCGGCGGCAATCGCCTCGACTTCCTGAACAGCATTTTGGCACAGCGTCAGTGGATCGAGAGAGGTGCGACGGAGCTGCAAGGATCCTTGTTCGATTTTCGAGATATCGAGAATATCGTTGATCAGGCGGATCAGCCGCTCGCTATTCTTCAGCGAAATTTCGAGCAGCTCGCGCGTGCGCTGGCCAAGCTCGGGTTGCTGTGGCCGGCCCACAACCAGTTGAAGCGCGCCGCGGATCGAGGTCAGTGGCGTGCGCAGTTCGTGCGAGACGGTCGAAACAAAGTCGGTTTTCATCTGCTCGACGGCGCGCTCACGCGTGATATCGCGGAACACCAGCATGCGGCCCAGCAACTGCTCGTGGTGATCGAGCACCGGGGCGCTAAAGCATTGCAGCAGGCGCGGCGCGGCGCGCAGCACGCGCAGCTCGGTAACGGCGCGCTCTTCCGCCGACGCGAGAAGTGGGGCAAGCCATGCTTCAAATGTTTGGCTGTCTTCAAAAATGCGCTCAAAGACGGCGCGTAACTGCGCCTGGTTGCGCCCAACGATATCGCGCTCGGCCAGGCCAAAAAAATATTTGGCGCGCCGGTTAATCATTGTCACCACGCCAAGCGAGTCGAGCATCAGAATTGCATCGTTGCTGGCATCGACAAGCGCGCGGGTATGTTCTTGCGCCAGTTGGGTGCTGGGGTCGTGCTGGGCATGACGCATGGCGGCGGCCAGGCGCTGAGTCAGTGTTTCCAGCAGCCAGCGCTGTTCGGCGCTGAAGGTTTGCTCAGGGCCTGCCACAATCTGCACCACGCCGAACAATGTGGCACCATCGTACATGGGCGCGGCCATGGAGCGCCGGGGAACTGGCCTGCTTGCCAGCTCGCCAACCTGTACCGAGTTATGAAGCGCGGCCAGCGCGGCAAGGTTGGGACTATCGGCGGCAAAAACGCGCTGGGGGGTGTGCTGTGTCAGAATGCTGTCGGCGGGGCTATGTGCAGCCAGATCGAGGCGGCGCACCTGGGGGTGGTACAGGAATATTCCGCCTTCGGGAACATCCAGCACGCCCAGCAGGCTTGTGAGCGCATGGGCACAGACCAGTGGTGATGGCCGCCCAGGCACGCGCGCGATGGCGTCAAAGGCATCGACTGCGGCTAGAAGGCGCTGATGTGCATCTCGCTGCATTCCACTCATGAAGTGCTATGCTGGGCTAAAATCGCGTTAATTTCGCGGCTCAGGCCAAAGATATCGAAGGGTTTTACGATATACCCAACCGCGCCCATATGCAAGCCAGCTTCGACTTCGTATTGCTGTGAGCGCGCAGTTAAGAAGATCACCGGGATATGGCGGAGCAACGGGTCGGATTTCAGTTTGTGGCACACGGCCAGGCCATCGAGGCGTGGCATCATTACATCCAGCAGAATCACGTCAAACAGCTCTGCCCGTGCGCGCTCAAGTGCTGCCATGCCGTCGTCCGCAAGAACAACCTGGTGCCCGGCATCTTCCAGCGCCAGGCGGGTGACGAATTGAATGTCGGGCTCATCTTCCGCCAGCAGAATTTTCATGATGACTCCGACTCTTCCATCAGCGCGAGCTGGCGAACGACTTCTTCCACCGCGATGCGCTGCTTGCGGTAAAAATCGGATTCGCTCATTGCCAGCCGTTCGGCGATGTCGCGAGTGCGTTTGCCCTGAAGAAAGCGTAATTCTAAAATGTTATAGAGCAACCACTCCTGCGCAGTCGGGTCAAGCTGTTCATCGGGCCGCAGGTTTTCAATCGCCTGGCGCAGCACGGTTTGCAGCGCGCGGGTAGGGCTGCCGCCCTGCTCAACGAGCAGGCGGCGCACGGTGCGCAGCTTCAGCAGCGGGCTGTCGGAAAGCTTGGGGCCGCCCCAGTAGTGCGTCAGCGCGTCTTTCACCAGTTGTGGAAATTCGGGCAGCAGCGCCACATCCGATTCAAGCGTTTCCAGCGAGGCGGGCGTGGCCTGTTCGAGGCGCGTGTTTAGCTCTTGCAACGACTGCATTTCCGGCCCCATGCCGCGCAGGGTGTCGAACAGGCGCTGCTGCATATGCACGGTCGCCAGCGCCAATTCCATCTGGTGCGCCAGCACGCCAATCAGCCGGCGCGCCTCGGTTGTCAGCCCGCCCGACGGGTAGGCCATGCCCAGCGCACCAAGGAAATCGCCTTCCGGGCCGTGCAGCGACAGCAGGCAAAATCCATCGTAGCGCAGAAACGACTCGATCGGCGGGATCTCGCCTGCATTTTTGGGCGGCAGCGCGGCAATCTGCGGCATCACCTCGGCCAGTGGATGCCCGGCAACAAAGCGTTTAACCTCGCGCCGTGCGCCCACCATCGTCTTGATTGTATAGTTCGCACCATCGTCGGGCGCGGCTACAAACCCGGTATCGACGCGCAGCGCGCCGCAAATCACCACCAGCGTATTTTCCAGCAGGCTGCGCAGATCGGCATACGTAAACGTATTACGCGGCAGCGTGCGCAAATATGCAATCTCGGCGCGATCCTGCCGGTACACCAGCGCATCGAGGTAGGGCTTGATTTTGCTGACAAAAATCGGCATCAGCACCGTCATAATCATCACACCAAAGATGACGAGTGTTGCAGCAGGGAGACCGAACCAGCGCGCCAGCACCGGCGTGCTGCGCAAAAACAGGATGATCGTGACGCCAATGAATGGGCCGTACAGCCCCCAGCGAATAAAATCTTGCTTGATCAGGCGATCGGGTAGCAGCAAGCCCTGAAACGCGATGCTGTAGACCATGATCGTGATCATGATGGCGACGCCAATATTGCCTAACGCCGCGAGTAGTAGAACAATATTCTCTGAAAGAACCCGATAGGTTCCGGCAATAATCAGGTAGGGAAACACCGCCAGGCCAGGCGCGAGAAACGTTGCCCCAAGGTAGGTCAGGCGCCGCCGCAGGGTTGGCGTGAGGGCAATATGGCGTACCTGCCAAACCACCCAAAGTCCCCATACACTCGTTGCTGCAAAATACAGAACAAACAGGCCAAAGAGCGGGCCTGCGCCGAACTGTGCCAGCGAGCCGTGCGCAATGCCACCCGCGAGCAAGAGGTTGCTACCAAGCGCCAGGCCAAAAAATACCAGGCTGATCAGGTAGCCAAAGCCTACAAGCCAGCGCCGACCTTTATTTGGCAGGCCGCTATACGTTAGCAGCGCATCGGATAGGTGGACATACCCTGCCGGCACCAGGGTAATGCCGAGCCACTGCGCGCGAAGCAGAAACTGGATCGTTGTCTCGCGCTCGGCCTGGCCCAGGAGCACATCGCCGCCGAAAACAACGACTACCCCCAGCAACAAAACGCATAATGCGCGCGCAATGGCTGTTTGCCAGTTTTGAAGCGCAATATAGGCAAGGAGCGAGAAGCCAACGATGAGCACTGCAGCCGAGAGCAAGTCGTTAAGTTGCAACAGCATAGTGGTAAGTAGATTGGCCGCTCCGAAGACGCTGGTATGCATTGGGGAGGGCTACTGAATCAAGGCCATTATACCACAGTGCTTTTTTTGGCTAGAACAGCGCGGTGCTACGTGCTAAGTTTGGCAAGCTCTTCGGCCATGCGCACGCCTTCAAGGTGAACAACGCCGGGGGGCGCCGTAAGATTGAAGTTGGTTATCATGCCTTGGAGAGCGGTGAGTTTGCGCTTATACGCCACACGCAGCGCTGCTTGACCTTTGGCGTCGAGGTAATTCAGGCGCCGTTGCGCGTCGGCCAGCCAGCGCGCGATCTCGGTACGCTCCTGGTCGATCGAGCGGCGCGCTTCGATCCAGGGTGGCGCAAAGCCAGCCGTTTTGAGCATGCGGTAGCCCAGGCGATCATCGTTTGGCACAAGATCGTCGCCGTCGAGCTTGAGCGGTTTGCCTTCGCCCGGCAAGTTCGAGAAATGACCATCTGCCTGAGCTTTGGCAAAAATTTCGTCCAGCAGATCGTGGTATGGCTTGCGCGGCGCCGGCGGTCCAAGTTTCGGTTTGCCGCTTTGATCGCCCTGTTTCATTGCTGTTCCTTTCCCTTTGGCCGGAAGCTTGGTGCATGAATGGCAATAGCGACTGAGCAAATTGCTTGTGTATTATATCACAAGGCTAGTCGCTGCGCCTACTCTTGTGGCGGGCGATCTTGCAGCTCGCGCAGAAACAGCAAATACGTGCGCGCCTGCTGCTTGTTTTCGGTGGAAAGCGCATCGTACAGCGAAAGAAACGCGTCGCGCTCGCGATTGGACGATGAAAATGTATAGCCGTCCTGCTTCGCCGCCTCGCAGATCAGGTCGAAGCCGGTGGTGCGGAAGGCGGTCGCTAGCCCTTCAATATCACTTATGCGTGGGCTGGTTGTTGCGCCTTCAAGCGCGCTGATATACGAGCCACTCGCGCCAATGCGCGCCCCGAGGTCGGATTGAGTAAAGCGATCACGTTGGCGCTTGCGCTTGATAACATCGGCAAGTCGTTCGGTGAGGGAGGCCATTGCGCTGCTCCATTCTCGTCACAGAAGACACTCTGGCATGGCTTCAGTATATCACGGGCAGGGGTGTGAGCGCGACTGTTTGAGAAGCGGCCAGACACAGGCCGGCAAGCTACTGTTTTGATAGGGCTGGTGCTGCCTGGTAGATTGCCACCTGGTTGCGGCCGTGCTGCTTGGCTTGGTAGAGCGCGAAGTCAGCGCATTGAAGCAATGGTTCGAATTGATTCATCTCTGCAGAATTGGTACTGGCTAGCCCCAGGCTGACACTAAGCGGCACGGCTTCGCCTGTTTCGAGTAGCAAGGGCGTTGTGGCAATGGCAGCGCGCACACGCTCGGCGACCGACGCGGCGACCTCGGAGGTGGTGTTGGGCAGAAGTAGCAGCATTTCTTCGCCACCCCAACGGCCCACACTATCATACGGGCGCAGATTTTGGGTGATGGTTGTTGCTACCAGGCGCAGCGCCTGATCGCCGGCCTGGTGGCCGTGGCGGTCGTTCACATGCTTGAAGTAGTCGATATCGATAAGCACAACGCTTAGTGGGGTGTGCTCGCGGGCCGCGCGCGACAGTTCGGCATGTGCGGCGGCGGAAATCGCGCGCCGGTTGCGCAGACTAGTCAGGGCGTCGGTGTCGCGTTCGGCGCGCAGGCGCGTTTCCAGATCAATGATGCGGGTAGCGATTGAGATGCGCGCGCGGAGCTCGTTTGGATGGAGCGGCTTGCTGAGGTAGTCGTCGGCACCAGCATCCAGCCCGGCGATAATATCGTCTTTGGCGTCTTTGCTGGTGAGCAGAATACTATAGATGTAATTTGGTAAGTCGGCATTGCGGATGCGCTGGATCAGCGCTGGGCCATCCAGACGCGGCATAAGCCAGTCGGTGATCATAATTGAAAAGGGCTCGTTTTGCAGGAGCGACCAGGCCTGTTCGCCATCGGCTACTTCGCGAACCTCGTACCCTAGGCGCAGGAGTGGCACGCGTACAATAATGCGAGAAACAGGATCGTCGTCGGCAAGGAGTACTTTCATGTGTTTGCTTTCAGTAGGGCGGAATGTCCGTGCATGGTGCAGAGCGAGCTAAACCTACAACGTCCTCGCCCGGCGTAATATTGTGGTCCACATTATAGTATGCTGGCGCGGCATGCTTCCGAACAGTTCCGCAACAGAATGCTATCGACAGAATTGTGTTTCTGTGTGGCGCTCCAAGCAAATGAGTCGCGTCAATAGAAAACGACGGCGTGCAGCGCAGCAAGAGGGATTGGCTTGCCTTCCGTGGTTGCCCGTGATGGCGCTGTATGATAGAATGGACGCGCGTGAAAAGCCGCGCCTGCAGCGCGCCGCTTGAGGAGTAATTGTATGCCCGACCAATCCGTCCGAAATCCGGCAATTATTCTTGTGGAAGACGAGCCGGATATTCTGATTATTCTCCATCGGCTGATGCGCGATCTGACCGGCGGGTACGATATTGTGACGGTCAATGGTGGGGCGCAGGCGCTGGCGCAGATCGCCTTGCGCGAAGTGCCGCTGGTGATAACCGACTATAACATGCCGGGCATGAACGGTCTGCAGCTTACTGACGCGATCAAAGAAACCTCGCCTGAGACGCGGGTGGTGTTGATCACAGCCTATGCTACCCCTGAGCTTGAGAAGCGCGCGCGCGAGCACCGCGTTGATCACTACCTCCCCAAGCCATTTCCTCTCGATCGGCTTGAGCAGATTGTGCGCGATGTGCTCCGCTAGCCCGCGCCTAATCAGCCGTCTTTCAGGCCACTGTCATTGTGTAAGAATGCACAAATTGCTAAGCTCTAATCATGCGCAATCAGAATGCGCATGATGAATGGAGCCGTGCATGATGGAATCGTTTCCGGGCCTGCTTCTGGTGGCAATGATTATTCTTACTCTGATCCTGTTGCCTTATCTTAATGAAGATCGCGCCCGTTCGAGCGAGCGTACCGGCCGCACCGAAGAACTTCATATCAAACAAAAGCGCAAGCCGTAGCGCCAGCACATATGGATGAGCATAAAAGGTCGCCGGGGCGGCCTTTTATGTTTGGCGCGGTGTTATTCTTGCGGATGGTGCGAGGGTTTGGCGACGATTTCGGGAACCAGGCCATAGATCACATTTTCGGTGGCCATGACGTGATCGAGCATGGAACGGCGCGCGCCCTCGCTGTCGTGGGTTCGAATGGCGTCGAGAATACGCCAGTGGTAATCGGTTGAATGGCCGAGCACTTCAACAGAATGGTAGATAATTGCGTCGAGTACTTCCGTCATGGCGGCCTGCACTTCGGTGACAGCTTCGAGCAGGCGTGGACTGTGGGCTGCACGCGCAATGCCAATATGGAAACGGGCGTCGCCAGCGCGATAGGCTTCGAAATCGCGCTCGTGGCCGTCGATTGCGCCGGTAAGCGTTTCGAGTTCGGCCAGTTCGTCGGTGCTGGCGCGCTCGGCGGCGAAGGCGGCGGCGGCGCTTTCCACGGCGCGGCGGTAGTCGAGCAGGGCTGGCAGCCCTTCGCGGTAGCGCGTTAGCACTTCGGG
>APMI01016570.1_pt1 | contig 12957 bp, 6 predicted proteins | sample 667938 | NCBI WGS metagenome assembly APMI01 (sample SAMN01084076, study PRJNA167559) | wastewater metagenome | biome: Wastewater | place: Denmark: Ejby Moelle, Odense | collected 2011-11-28 | reverse complement strand
TGAGGGGCACCGGCGGCAGCCTGTCCACGCCCGAAGTGCTGTGGCGCCAGACCCCGAAGGTCAGCGGCACCGGCCACTACAGCCACCGCATCGCTTTCGGACCCGACGGCATGCTGTGGATCACCTCCGGCGAACGCCAGCTCGGCACGCCGGCGCAGGACATGAGCAACAACCTCGGCAAGGTCATCCGGCTGTTCGACGACGGTCGCGTGCCCACCGACAACCCGTTCGCCGCGCAAGGCGGCGTGACTGCGCAGCTCTGGTCCTACGGCCATCGCAATCTTCTGGGCATCGCCTTCGACAGTGCCGGCCACCTCTGGACGCACGAGATGGGCCCGATGGGCGGCGACGAACTCAACCTGATCGAACGCGGCAGCAACTACGGCTGGCCGCTGGTCTCCAACGGCGACAACTACGACGGCACGCCGATCCCGCGCCACAGCACCCGTCCCGACCTCAACGCGCCCGAAGCCTCGTGGAACCCGGTGATCGCGCCCGCCGGCTTCGTGATCTACAGCGGCAACCTGTTCCCGTGGTTCCGCGGCCACGGCTTCATCGGCGGCCTCGCCTCGCAGTCGCTGGTGCGTATCCAGTTCGAAGGCACCACCGCCCGCGAAGCCGAACGCTACGCCATGGGCCACCGCATCCGCGAAGTCGAACAAGGCCCCGACGGGGCGCTGTGGCTGCTGGAAGACGGCGCGGGCGGGCGACTGATGAAGCTGATGCCGGTGCCGCTGTAACGCGTCGACCGGCGGGTCATGCCTGTTGCTGCACCAACGCCGGGGATGCGTCCGATTCCGCAGGGCCTGCGATCGATGCCGCGCCGGGCATCATCGTCGCCACCAGCAGCATGCAGAGCCGATCATCCAGCTCCCGCGCGTCCAGCAGTTCGGAATCCTCCATCACCGCTGACCACAACACCGAGGTCAATGACCGCGACAACACGAACTGGCAGACCGGTGACAGCACGATGCCACGGCCCGCCGCCAAGTCCGCCAGAGTGCGCGCGATGGCGTCATCCAGCACGCGCATGGCATTGAGAAACCGGATGGTCATCCCCTTCCTGGCCACGGCGCGGGCCACTGCCCGGAACGTCTTCCGCTTGCTGCGCGCATCGTCCACGACCACCGCGACGAGACACGCCATCGCATCGCGACATGGTTGGTCACGCGATGCGGCCAACACTGCTTTCAAGCGTTCGATCAACTGGTCGCGATTCGCGATCGCCATGGCCATCAGCAGGGAATCGCGATCCTGGAAATACTGGTAGAGCGTGCCGATGCTGTAGCCGGAGACATCGGAGACCCGCTTCATCGTGATCTTGTCGCCGCCTTCCCGCTCGATGATCTGCACGGTCGCCGCGTAGATGGCATCGACCGTGCCCTGGGAGCGCGCCTGCCTCGGGCGACGCCGGACCACTTTCGACGCGCTCATGGCACCTCCCCGCGAACGCCGGGCATCCTGCGATCACGGCGATGGCAGCCAAGCCCGCAAATCGATCGACGCCTGCGGTACCGCAGGGAGGGGGCGATTGATCGCAGGAGCAACGTCCGGGACATGAAAGGAAGCTGAGGCGATTTGCGGAATGCGCCCCAAGAAACCACATGTTTCCCATCTTTATCAATCACTTGGATGCCGCCCGTCTGCGCATCGAAACCTGAGCATAACGCGACTTGTCGCGCACCCGAAAGCTGACAAACTGGGGACGCCATGCATCGGAAGACGGCGAGAGAGGGCGTGCGGCACGACCGCGCGGGTCGTCTGCGTTGATGGCGCACTTCCGGAATCCGGAAGCCATCTGGACAAGACCAACAACACGACATCAAGGAAAGTCATGAAGAAAGCACGCAGTTCGATCAAGCTCGGCCTCCTGGCAGCGAGCATCGCCGCAACCTCGATGGTGTCGGCCGGCAACGGCGTCACCCCGGCACGCGCCGCCGCGAAGCCCCTGCAAGTCGCACAGGCCACGCCGGCGCCCCGGGCCGAGACCAAGCGCACGCCGGTCATCGCGTTGACCCGCACGATGGGCGACGTCGGCTTCGAAATCTTCGACGGGCAGACCAAGCGCTACACGCTCGCGTCGCTGCCGAAGGATGCCACCGACGCCATCGTCTACATCGACGTCGACAGCGTCGAGTTCAACAGGAAGAAGATGCAGGCCGTGCTCAACCTAGCCCGCGACCTCAACTGGGTCGTGATGGCGGAAAGCGGTTCGTGGAACGTGCCGCGCCTGCACGCTTTCGTCGCCGCGTATGCGCCGGAAGCGAAGACGCAGAACCTCCAGAACGTCGCGGTGCGCATCTCGTGGGACAACGGCCGCGCCATCGCGACCGACCTCGCGCCCGACGCCGCCGCGGTCGAAATCGGCATCGACTATGCCCAGACCTCGGCCGGCAAGGCGCTGCTCGCCAACACGTTCATGACCAAGACGCTGGCGCCTGGCAGCAACTACGCGTGGTTCGCCAACAACGCCTACCAGGCCACCGCGAGCAACCGTCAGGAAGGCAGCCGCTACTACACGGTCGCGCTCAACCGCGACGTCGTGAAGGTCTGGAAGAGCACCAGCAACGGCACGACCGACTGCATCGTGTCGTGGCGCGGAAGCTCGACCGCCGGCGACTGGCTGACCAACATCGAGAACCAGTTCGGCTCGGCGGTGGCGGTCCCGGGCGAACCGAGCAATTCGGCGAGGATCGGCAGCGGCTACGCCGACAGGCTCAACAACTACAAGGCCGCGGTCAATGGCGTCGCCTGCAACAACGTCTACCGCGTGACGGGCCACAGCCTGGGCGGCGCCATGGCCGAAGCCTATGCGTTCACGATCCGCAGCAAGGCACCGAACCTGGAAGCCTACAACCCCGCGCGCGTCGGCAATGCCAGCCTGCGCACGCAGCTGGTGTCCGCACTGGGCAGCGCGAAAGTCGAAGTGTTCTGTCGCAACCTCGACCCCGTGTGGACGGTGCCGATCGGGCTGGAGCACGTCGGCAGCAACAACGGCTGCACCTACTGGGGCGCCTATGTGTCGATCATCAACCCCGTCGCCAACCACGCGATGAACCTGTGGCTGTAAGTAGCGGCTTCTGCTGATTTGCTGAAATGGCAGCACGACATGGCGGACTTCGGTCCGCCATGTCGTTTCCGGAGGTCGTTTCGATCCCCTGCCGGGTGCAGGACATCCGATCGTGAGAGTGACCGAATCCTGCGTGTAGCCGGGGCTGCCATTCACGCCACGCCCCGGAACGCCTTTCACGTCCGCTGCCGGCCCTGCCCAATCCATCGGCAATGCGCCGCGTTGGACGTATCGATGAAACGACGAAAACGGCCACTCCCGTACCGTCGCTGCGTGGCCGTGCTTCACCGGATTCCAATGCACGTAGTCGATGTGCCGCCGCAATGCGATCTCGTCGCGGAGCGGCCGCTCCCGGAAGCGACGTTGCCAGATGCCCCGTTCGCGCCGCTTGATGCGTGCCTCGGAACGATATTCACCCGCCGGCAGCCTGCGACAGAATCCGGATTTGATCCTTCCCCACCGCCCGGCATTGTCACTATCACCCTCCGGCAAGCGCCATACGCAGTGCAGATGCTCCGGCAGCACCACGATCGCGATCACCTCGAAGGGCTGGGCCAACCAGGCCGAACGGAACGACGCCCGCAGATCGTCGACGTGCTCGACAAGCAAACGCCGCCGGCGTTCCAGCAAATTCACGGTGAAGAAGAACGTGCCGCCCGGCACGTATTCGCGGCGATAGCGGGGCATGGCCCAGCATGTCGACACCCGCCGTCCCTCGATATCGGAAAAGTCCGAGCGACGCATCGGAATCCTCCACAACGCATGCATCGCCCGCGTAAGGTGCGCCAAGGGCGCACCTTACGCGGCTTAGGGCGCGCCCCGGCGCGCCGTAATATGCGGGTTACAGGCCTTATCACCGCTCCGAGTGTCAACGTAGCGGCTTCGCGCGCCAACGGCCCGCGTCTCACCGTCATCAACGGAAACGGCACCGACGGAGGCAGCAACCTGTACCGTAGATAGCAGAGTCCGTCGCCAGAAGCAAAATTACCCGCATGCGGCGACATCTGCTGCGGGGGTAACGCCCTGCAATTGGTACTTACAGCCTTACCGAGACCCGAAGTCCGGGCGTCGAGAATTACCCAATTTTCACAGGGCGTACCAAAGCGCGCCGTCATTTCCCGGTTACAGAGCTTTATACAACCAAGCTTGTTAACGCCGAAGTTTCACTGCTCCAGCCCTTGAAAACATATGAAATATTTCATGCCCATTCCGGTGCATGCATCGCACTTCAATCCACCTTTGACGTCATAAATGCGCTCATCAATGCCGACGCAAATCTTCTCAGAAAACGCATAAATTAATATTTCCGACCGCATGGCGAACTCACCTCGCTCAGGCTCAGCAATCACATTTCTGAAAAGATCCCCTATCGAATATTCATCGACATCCATCCAATTTTCATCGCTGCCAACAAACCAAAAATCGCCAAATTTCTTTATCAAGCAAGAACCACCGCCACATTCCAAAATGTCCGACATAATGTAGGAAAGGAGAGCGATATCATTCGGCCGAGAATCAGGAAAAAAAATAGAAGCCGAATTTTTCACCCAAGCCAGCCCATCAACTATTTCAGCGCACATTTATTACCTCCCATGGGGAGCAACTGATATTTGCCCTGCCTCGCGAAGAGCATTGAATTCTTCAAATTTCTCCAACGAAATTCGAACCTCAGATCCGAGGAATCGGCCGAACCTTCCGAGAGCACCGAGCGGTTTCGCTTTTAACCCGAGCTGACGGACAGCATCAGGCGAAAAAACGAAATCAATTATTGCCCCCCTACCTCTCCTTAAACCAAAGTATGCCGCATCTTCAGCATGAGTCGCCAGAAAAAAACCTTCCTTTCCATCAATTTTTCGAGAGGCAGCTGTCGTAGCATCCAGCAACATGCCGTTCAAAAAACCAAGTGCCGTGTCCCTATCCGTCCCATGAAACAATCGCAGCCCGCCATCCCCCCTTCTCAAGGACGACACAAGATCAGACATCAATCTGGTGCCCGCCCTCGCAGTGCTCGAAGATGCCTTGCCGCCAGCACTGGCCACCGCACCTTCCCCGCCCTCCGGCAATGTCAAAGCGAGAGTCAGAACCTCAAGAACCGCAGCTGCAACACGCCCTTTGTCACTATAGGAAAGATGAGGATCAAAACCCGATACTGAATTGGCATATGTCAGCCCTGGAATTACCAACGAAACCGAATCGCTACCTGTATTAACCAAGTATGCCATGCCGTTGTACGCATAGTCGCCCGCAGACCCTGGCTTTCCGTCTTTGAGTGCCGCAACGAGATTTGGAAGCAATGCATCAAGCAACTTGCTTCCGATACTGCTAGCCGCCCCCCCTTTGGAGTCTTTGCCACCTGTAGCTTGATTTCTAGATTCAGTAGAGGTTTTCGCCCCTGCAGAACCTCCGTTTGCATGAACTACGATTGTGACAGTAGCTGTCAAGTGTCGATTACTATTTACGGTCGGATATTCGCTCGGGGGGCCATCTGTCGTACCCAGCCCCTCACAGCTCGGCCCACCTTTGCCTTCAATGTGCGTTCCAGTGGTGCAATACCCCGTTGGATCCGTCCCGCTCAACGGATTATTTAGGATGTAAGAGTACGGATTGATGGATTGGCTGTTGAGCGGGAACTGCACGAACGGATCCACGCCCGTGAACCGTCCCAGCCCATAGTCGTACACCCGCCCGTTCATGTGGATCAGTTCGAGCTGGTTGAGGTGCTCGTGCTGGGTGAAGCCCTTCGGCGTGACCGCGGTCGATGCGATCTTCGCCGGGCTCAGGTCGTTCCAGCTGCCGTCTCTGGGCTTGCCGAATGCGTCGTAGCCCCGCGTCTCCGTGATCGCGCCGGCACTGCTCGCCACCGCATCCACGCTGCCGAGGCGGTCCTTCAGCAGGTACTCGACCTTGCGCGTGCTGCCGGTCTTGCTGATCACTGCGTAGTCGCCCACGTACACCTTCGTCTCGCCGGTGTCGGTGCGGTGCTCGTAGCCCGGCAGGTACACCCGCGCACCGTCGCTGCCCCAGCTGCGCGTGCGCTGGCCGTCCGCGCCGTAGCGGAACCAGTCCGTCTGCGCGCCGCGCGTCGCCTTGGTCGGCAGGTTCTGGTGGTCGTAGGCGATCGCCAGGCCCGCGCTGTCGCTGGTCAGGTTGCCGTTGGCGTCATAGCAGTACGTCCGGCTACCACCGGCCGCCAGGCTGACCGACTTCACCGCGTTCGCGCCGCCACCGCATGAGCCGCCTGTGTAGACGTAGGCGTTCGCCGTGTTCGCGCTGAAGTCGCTCTTCTTCGTCAGGTTGCCCACGGCGTCATAGCCGTAGTTCACCGTGCCGCTGGCCGAGCCGCTGCGGATCGCGCTCACCAGCCGCTGCAGCTGGTCGTACGTGTAGTCCTCGCGGCTGGCGCCGGCGTTGAGGCTCTGGCGCTTGAGGTTGCCGAACACGTCGTAGCCGTAGCCCAGCTGGCGCAGGTTGGTCGCGCCGCTGCTGTAGGTGATGCCGGTCACCTGCCCGGTCTGGAACTGGTACGAGGCGTTCAGCACCACGCCGTTGCCGAACGTCTCCTGCGTCGCCTGCCCGCGGCCGTTCACGGCGTTGGTGCGGCGGTACTCGGTGCCTGTCGACGGATCCTTCTCTGCCAATGCATGGCCGTAGGCCGAGTACAACTGCTGCACGGCCTCGCCGTTCGGGAACTCCTGCCCGACCGGCCTTCCGTAATAGCTGTCGTACTTCGTCCGCAGCGTGTAGGTGCCGGTGCCCGCGGTCAGCGCCTGCGTCACGGTCGTCAGGGTCGGCCGCGACAGCGTGTCGTAGCTCGTCGCCGTACTGCGCTCGGTGCTGCCGTTGATCGTCCGCGCCTGCGTCGCCGGGGCGCCCTTGGCGTTGGTCGGGTCGTAGGTCCACGCATCCGCGACGGTGTCCGCCACGTTGTCGCCGGTCACGTCCACGCTCGCCGTGCGGCCGGTCGGGCGGCCCAGCTTGTCGTAGGCCATGCTCGTCGCGATGCCGCGGGCGTCGGTCTGGCTCGTCACCTCGCCCAGTGCGTCGTAGACGAAGCTCCACGCGCCCTGGTTCGGATCGTTCACGCTCGTGCGTTGGCCAATCGCGTTGTACGCGGCCTTCGTCACTACGCTGCTCGCGTCCTCGATCGCCGCCACATTCCCGTTGGCTTCGTACCAGAAGCGCGTGCGCCCGTTCTGCGCGTCGCGCGTCTCAACGTAGCGCCCGAGGCTGTCGGTCGTGCGCGACAGGTTGAGGCAGTTCGCGCCGCCGGGCGCATCGTTGCTGCCGCAGACCTGGATGCCCGTCGTGCGGCCGGCATAGCTGTAGGTGGTCACCATGTCGCCGCGACCGTCCTCGCCCTGCTTCGGCACGATCTTCTGCGTCATCCGGCCAAGGCCGTCGTAGAAGAACGTCGTGTACACCCACGTCACCTGGCCCGAGATCAGCGGCTCGGTGGTCCACGTCAGTCGGCCCAGCGTGTCGTACTCGCTCACGACGTGGCTGTAGTCGCCGTCCAGCATCCGCGTCGCCGTCACCGAGGCACGGCCCAGCGCGTCCAGCCGCTGGATCACCGACGGTGCGCCGTCCTGCACCGTCGTCACCTGCACCTGCTCCACCGGACGCCAGCACGGGCCGCCGTTCACGCAGCGCATGAGCGACGTCTGCTGGTCGGGCGCCACGTAGACGCTGTCGGTCGCGCCACGGAACTTCTTGCGCGTCGCGAAGCCGAACGCGTCGTACTCGATCAGCGTGCGCAGGCCGTTCGCATCCGTCACCAGCGTCGGCTGGCCGTCGCGGGGGCGCACGCTCGTCGTCGCGCTGTGGTTCAACGCATTCGTCACCGCCAGCGGGAAGTAGCCGTCCGTGGTGTAGCTGGTGCCGGTGCTGCGCGTACCGTTGGGATCTCCGTCCGCGCTGACCGCCACGCCGGTCGGCAGGCCGTAGTTGTTCGTCGCCGGATACGTGAAGGCAGTGACGCGCTGCTGGTTCGCCACCCCCGCCTGCACCGTCTCCGTCGCCGGCGTGCGATCGGTATTCCACGTATAGCTGCTGGTCACCGTGCGCACCGGGTTCGAAGTGCCCGACGGCAGCGCGTGCTGCGTGCCGTCCCACGCCACCTGCGTGGTCGCGGTACTCGCGTCGAGCCGGTCCAGCCACCAGTTCGCGGCATCGACCGTGTAGCTGCGCGTCTCGCTGACGCACTGGCGGTCGAGGCGGTTGCTCGTGCCGCTGGCCGTGCCCGTGCCGAGGTCGCGGCTGATCGTCGTGTGCGCGGTCAGGTTGCCGTAGGCGTCGTAACCCGACGCCGTGGACAGCGTGCCCACGCAGGCGCCGTCGTCCGCGGCGATCTCCTGCACGTAGCCCGTCACCGCCGGTGTGCCGGTGCCCAGCGCGGTCGTGCCATCAAACGTCCACGTCTCCTTGGTGTCGAGGAACGGGAAATACTTCGTCGGCGTGCCCAACACGGGCACGCAGGCATTCGCGTTCGCGCGGTTCGTGCGGTCGCAGCGCCACGTGTACGCCGTCTTCGTGATCGCCCCGTCCTCGCCGCTGCGCGCGATCGGGTTCACCACCACGCGCTCGGGCTGGCTGGTCAGCGGGAACTTCTGGTGGAACGTCGTCGTCGTGCGCAGGCCCGCCTGCACGTCTTCCTCGATGATCGTGCGGAAGCCCTGGAAGCCGCGGCCCTGCGTGTTGTACATCGCCTCGGCATAGCCGTAGCGCCACGTGCGATAACCGCCGAGGCCATCGCTGCGGATCATCGTCGCCACCACCGGCATCGACGAGGTGAAGTAGATGTGGCGCTCGTCGATGTAGCGCTGCGAGGCCACAGTCGGCACCGTGTACAGCGGCGTCATGCCCGCCGTCCGCCCGTCCTTGCCGGCCAGCGGCGAGTAGTTCCACACCGCCTGCTGCCCGAACCCGTCCGTCGCCATCGACATCAGGTCCTGCGTCTGCGGTGTGAGGTTGTCGCTGTTCTTGAGGCCGCCCGGGCCCTGACCTTCGTTGATCAGGTAGTTGGGCGTGAGAATCGGGAGATTGCCGGGGAACGTGCGCGGCGATTCGGCCTCACTGAAGGCTCGCTGCCCGTTGCGCGTCCGGATGCCGAAGCTGTCGCGCAGACCGTATTCCGGCGAAGTCTGCATCATGCCGTCTTCGTGACCATCGCCGAACAGGTCGCTTGAAAGCCTGTCGTTGGCGCTGTAGAGCTGATTGGTCGCCACCTCGCTCGCCACGGGTACGCCACTCGCGTTTTCGGTAATCCGGAGTGCGTTGAGCTTGTACGTGCTGAAATCCTCGAAACCGTACTTGTGCGTTCCGATGGCAAGATCACCGATTTCCTCGCCGTCGAGGAATCCATCGCCGTCGTTGTCGGAGGTCACACCCGCAATCATCCCGAGCGTCTCGGCTGTGACCGGGTCCTCTGGGCACACCCAACGATCCAGGCAGGCCAAACCGCCGCCGTCGCCGCCGGGACACGCACCATTGTCATGCGGCTTGTACACACAGACGTTGGCCGCGAAGGCGACCGGGAACGTCAGCTCGCCTCGCCCATCCCCGTCGTAGTCCTTCACGCCGATGTGCTGCGCCTGCCAGGGCTGCCAGACCTCGGCGCAATGGCCGTTCGCAACGGTATCGGCATACGGCGGTCCGTCACCGCAGCCGGCCAGACCGGCGCTGGTGCCCAGGTCGTACGCCTGGCCGAGCACGCCGCCACGGTTGTAGCGCAGCTTCCACTTCACATCGCTGCCGACGTAGAGCCAGTCGCTGAGGCCGTCGCCGTTGGCATCGATCCACATCGAATACAGGCCGGTCTTGGCTTCGTGCGAGGTCTGCGGATAGCCGGACTGGAACAGCGAGGAGAACGACTGTGGCGACAGCGAGTACGTCCCGCCCTGCTTGCGGCCGAACACGATGCGCGTCAACTTGCGGCCGCGCTCGACACCCAGACTCCACCAGTCCAGCGTCGAACCGATCAGCAGATCGGGCAACCCGTCACCATCGAAGTCCTGAATGCCTTGCAGCTCCTCGCCGTTGTAGACGACGACCACCGGGTCTGGATAGGAGAGACAGTGGGTCGCCAGTTCAGGGAAGGTCGGCGCCGACGTGCCGTTCGGCGTGTTGCGGTAGATGTGGATCTTGACGCCACAGCTTCCGGCGATGTTGTAGTTGCGCACGACGAGGATATCGGCGCGCCCGTCGCCGTCCATGTCGGCAACCTCGACCTGCTCGCCGGGCGTGCTGCCGATGCCGTTGATCGCGATGCCGGTGTTGATGACCGTCCCGAAAGCAGTCGCGAAATCCGTATCAGTCGGCGACCCACTCCAGGTTCGCACGACAAGCGTGCCGGTGGTCGAATCACGAGCAATGAAATCGACGCGGCCGTCCTGATTGAAATCAGACGGATGCTGCAAATTCATGACGGCATATTGCGTGGGGATCGACATCGTCCAGCGCACAGTGCGCTCGGGCGTCAGCGAGACGATCTTGTTGCCGTCAACGACGACCTCGGTCGCGCCGTCACCATCCATGTCCCCGACAGGCGAAATACTGCGGGAACCGACGCCCGCCAGTTGCGGGAACGACGCCAGCGTCTTCGCACCGTGGGTCGGGAGGCCCTGCTGCCACGAAAACGATGTCGGCGGCCGGCATACCCAGTTGGTGCCGTCATGCGCGCAGTCGGTCGCCGACTGCAGCAGGCTGCGGCCGGTCGTGGTGCTCAACGTGTAAGCCAACGTCAGATTGCGCACGGGCTCGCTGCCGACGAAGGTCGTCACCGCGGTCAGCCGCTTGGTCTGGCGGGTCAGGCCTCCGGCCAAGTACGAGGAGGAACGATCGTTGCTGCTGCCACCGACCGGGCGATCCTCGTACGTGAACGCAACGCGGCGATCACCGAGGGCGCTCGACGTGCCGGTGTACCAGATGCCGTTGACCAGCGTCTCGCCACTGCCGTAATCGGTGTAGGCGTAGTGCATCGCGTTGCCCACACGATCGAGCACCACCGACACCATCCAGGTCAGCGGGACCGACACACCACCGGGCACGACGCGTGCCGTGGACGCGCCCGTGTTGGCATTGCCGTAGTAGGCGATCTCGCCCGACTTGCGCTCGACCTTGAAATACGTCGCCATCGACGTGAGGTCGCCGCCCATCTGGGTCACGCGGACGAACGATTCCAGTTCGGTGCCATACGTCGCACCCGAAGCGCCATAGGTACCGCCGGTCAGGACCAGCCGCTGGCCGTCGAGACAGAGCTTGTCCTGCGCATCCAGTTGCACGGGGCGGATCGTGGCGTCCTGCTCCAGCGTCTGCGGACAGCGATGCACCGACGACAGCCCCGACAGCGACCAGCCCATGCCGGCGATGCCATTGCCGGATCGGCTGCTGTAGCCCAGCGACAGTGACGGCTGCATGCCCCGCCGGCCCGGTGGCACGACGATCGGGATCTCGTAGGTCGCGGCGCCACCGGAGACCCCGGCCTCGCCGGCAAGGCGACCGACGGTGGGATCGTGCGTCGGCAGATCACCGGACAGGCTGGCCGGGGTCTGGTCGCCGATGAGGTCGAACGGTGTGGGCGAAGACTGCGCCCAGGCCTGCGGCACCCACGCAGGCTGGCCCAGCCCGGCGAGCACGGTGACGAGCAATGCCGCCAATCCCGCGCGCCAGCGGGATCCCGGCACCATGCGTCCATCACTGCCAGCCCGCATCCGCAGCGCCACCGCGCCTTCCCGACGACCGATCATTGTGTGCCCCCACCCATATACGTCGGCGGAGTATAGGGCGCGCATATCTCACGCCGTGATACGTGGTTGCGGCGAATCTCGCTATCGCAGTGACAGTAGCTGGCTGTCGTCCCAGTACGCATCGCTGAACGCGAGCACTGTCTTCGCACAAGGCGCAAGACGGCATGTGACTGCCATCAGACAGGATCAAACGCGGGATCCGTGAAGCCCCAGAAGGCGGGCCGTAACCCCATGATCCGGGTCGAAGTGCGCGAAACCGGACCATTTGAATGCCCCGAATCGTGCCCCGCGAACTGCCGGATTCGGCTGAATCCAGCGGCACAACATCGGACGGGCATTTGCTGAATTTGAATTCCCGCAGCGTGAAGTTTTTCGCGACAGCGAGGATGCGCGTTGATCGGATCGGACGTGCCAGAGGCTGAACGTCCCCCACCCTCAGCAGGCCACACAGGAACGCGCACAGGCTCGACGCGACCCGACAGCTACCCACGTAGCGCCCTGCTCCCGATCGCCTGCTGTGCGCGCTGTGCGCTCACTCTCGCATCGGGTTGGCGAACCCGCCGTCCTCGGCTGCGGTCTTCCGGCTGTGATGCGACTTGCACAACGCCTGCCAGTTGTTCTGGTCCCAGAAGCGACGCTCGTCGCCGCGGTGCGGGATCACATGGTCGACGTCGGTCGCAGCGGTTACGCGGCCCTCGCGCTCGCACGCGACGCACAACGGGTGCTCCGACAGGTACACCTCGCGGGCCTTGCGCCACTGCCGTCCGTACAGCCAGGCGCCCGTCGTGGTGCTGGTCGGCCGGGCCGCGCTGGCGGGCTTCAGCCGGGTCGGCGCGGGCTTCAACCGCGAGGGGAGACAGCGCAGGCGTGGGGTCTTCGCCATGGTCATCCGTTCCGGTTGGTGGCACGTCGGATGTCGCGGCCCTGCCGCGCCGACGCTTGGTCAGCAGTGCGCGAGTCGTAGGGCGCCGCGTAGTGGTGATGGATCGCGATCGGCTGTCCGCCGCCGGCGCCGCGGCCCTGTCGCATCGGCGTGACGTGCCCACCGCGGCCCGGCGGCATCAGCAGCATCTGCTGACCGCCAAAGTCCAGCAGCTCGGGCATGCCCTTCTCCGTGATCGCGTACATCTTCCCGCCCATCAC
>APMI01004735.1_pt1 | contig 12957 bp, 23 predicted proteins | sample 667938 | NCBI WGS metagenome assembly APMI01 (sample SAMN01084076, study PRJNA167559) | wastewater metagenome | biome: Wastewater | place: Denmark: Ejby Moelle, Odense | collected 2011-11-28 | reverse complement strand
GATCCCTTGAAGCCCATCATGCCGGCCGACGACCAGCTGATCGCGTTGCCCTGGGCATCGGTGATCGTGATCATGGTGTTGTTGAAGCTGGCGTTCACATGCGCCACGCCCGAAGTGATGTTCTTGCGCTCACGCCGCTTAATGCGTCCTGGTTCGCGTGCCATTGTTCTGCTGTCCTATCTTTAAAAGAAGCGAGGCCCGCCGAGGCAGGCCTGCGAGCTTATTTCTTCTTACCGGCGATCGGCTTGGCCTTGCCCTTGCGGGTGCGCGCATTGGTGTGCGTGCGCTGGCCGCGAACCGGAAGGCCCTTGCGATGACGCAGGCCGCGATAGCAGGCCAGGTCCATCAGGCGCTTGATGTTCTGCGAATTGGTACGGCGAAGGTCGCCTTCGACGGTGTAGCCCGCGTCGATCGTTTCGCGAATCTGCAGAACTTCCTGGTCGGTCAGGTCCTGCACACGCGCCGATTCGGCAATGCCGAGCTTCGCGGTGATTTCCTTGGCCTTCGTCGGACCGATGCCGTGAATATAGGTCAGCGCAATATGAACGCGCTTGTTGGTCGGGATGTTAACCCCAGCAATACGTGCCATAAAATATATGTCCTCCAGCTCCACAGGGCGACTGGCACGTCACCCCATCTCGACGCCTCCGCACCCGAGGGTGCATCGCATGGTTGCATCTGCAAATGCCGAAAAGCCGACGCGCGTCGAAGCGCTCGGCAAGCCGGGATTTACGGAAGTGGGTGCCACTACGGAGCGTGGCCGCCGCTGTCAAGCGAGTCGCAGGGCCATCATACGGATTCGGAAATTATTTTTCGCCGCTCAGTTGTGCGGCTTTACGGCCGCGATTTGCGGCTGTCGATATAGGCGGCGAGGCGCGTCAGTTGTTCGCTCAGCACGCCGTCGACCGGGGCAGAAAGCGCCTTCGCACCCTGCCGCAAATAACCCCCGACGACATAGGATTGTGTGATCACAGTCTTGTCCCCGTCGCGCTTGAGCGTCCAGGTGAGCGTGCCCGTCACGGCCTCTCCCTGCAGCGGCCCTAGCGCGCCCGACAGGCGGAGCATCTGGTCGGGCACGAGATGCACGACGCGCGCGTGTTCGACTTCGCCCCGTACCTTGGGCAGGCGTTCGCAAAAGCATCCGCCCGTACGCAGGTCGAGCGTCAGGTTTCGTGCGTCGCCCGACCAGCTGTGCGCCGAATTCCACCACAGCGCCGGTTTCGTCAGCGCCGCGAATACCTGCGCCGGGGACGCCTGCACCGTGACCGTTTTCTCGACAGCGAAGCCGATATCGCTGGTGCTGCGCACTTCGGCGGCCAGGGGCGAAGCCAGCGCCAACAGGCTGCAGGCAAGATAGCGCATCGGCACCCCCTATTTCGACAGGTCGGTAATCACGGACCGGTAGTACTGGATGCCCGGCGCAATGTTGGAGATCGGCGTGCGTTCGTTCAGTCCATGGCTGAACGAGTCCGAATCCTTGATGAAGGTCGGGCTCGCGCCATAGCTGGGCACATTGTGGAAGCGGAAATACATGCTGTCGCTGGCACCCGATGATTGCGACGGGATGATCGGCACACCGGGATAGACCTTCGCCATGGCGCGCGTGATCGCCGCCACGAAATCGGGCCGCATGGGCGACGCGTCGCTGGGCACCGACCCTTCGGTTACGTCCTCGAACTTGATTTCGGGATTGCCCGCAACCTTCGCCAGTTCGGCCATGATGTCCGCAGGCTTGTGGCCCGGGAAGATCCGGCAGTTGATGTTGGCGGTCGCCCGTTGCGGCAGCGCGTTTTCGGCATGGCCGCCGCTGATCAATGTCGGAATGCAGGTCGTGCCGATGATGCCGACCGTCGCCGGATTGGCCGCGAGGACCGCGATCGCGCTCTCGTCGGCCGGGTTCGCAGCAAAGGCCTTCATCGCGGCACCGGTCTGCGGCTCTTCGAACTGCGCCGCCTTGGTCAGTGCCTCACGCGTCAGCGGGCTGACCTCCGGCTTGAAGCGATAGGCGCCGATCTTGTCGAGCGCGCGCGACAGCACGACGATGACATTGCGCGGACGTGGCGCGGACGAATGGCCGCCAGGATCGGTGACGGTCAGGCGGATATCGGCATAGGTCTTTTCCGCTCCCTGCCAGGTCCAGTATTTCGGCTTGCCCGTCGTTTCGTCCAGCACGCCGCCGCCACCATCGATGTTGATGACGAGTTCGGCGTTCTTCAGCCTGTCGGCGATGAGCCCCGAGGTCGTCATCACCGTTTCCTCGTCGCCGGAGAATTCGATGATGATGGTGCGGCGCGGCTTGTACCCGGTGCGCCGCAGGTCGTTCAGCGCGGAGATGGCGATCGCCCCGTCGAGCTTCATGTCGGTGGCGCCGCGTCCGAACAGATAGCCGTTCTCGACGACCGGTGTGAACGGATCGCGCTTCCAGTCGGCCGGCTTCGCCTCGACCACGTCCATGTGCCCGCTGATGACCAGCGGCTTCAGCTTCGGGTCGCTGCCGCGCCATGTGCCGATCAGATAGGCCGTGTCGTCAACACGCGTGATCTCGACATCGGCCGCGGGCATTCCACCGGCGACGAGCGCGTCCCTGAACAGCGCGGCAACCTCTGGCGTCTTGTTGTCCGGCCCGCGCACCGAACGCAGGGCGATCGCTTTCTTGGCGAGTTCCAGCGCCTCATCGGAAGCAACAGGTGGCGCAGCAAGTGCCGTGCCCGAAAGGAGGAGACCCGCAACTGCTGCGACGGACAGATAACGCATGACTTCTCCCGCTGATTGCCAGGGCATCAGCGTAGCGGCGGCAAAGCCGGTCAGCAATGCGGTCGCCGATGGTCTAGGAGAGGATTTTCTCGATCGACGCGGTCACATCGGCGATGTCGGCCATGCCATCGACCCGCTGCAACAGGCCGCGCTCTTCGTAGATCGGCAGGATCGGCGCGGTCTTGGCGCGATATTCGGCCATACGCGTGCGCACCGTTTCTTCGTTGTCGTCGGGACGGCGCTTGAACTCCGTCGAACCGCAGGTGTCGCACACGCCCTCGACCTTGGGCTGGGCGTAGCGGTCGTGATAGCCGGTGCCGCACTTGGCGCAGGTGAAGCGGCCGGTGATGCGGTCGACCAGCGCATCCTCGTTCACTTCGAGTTCGATGACATGGTCGAGCGTGCGGTCGCGGCTTTCCAGCAGTTCGTCGAGCAGTTCGGCCTGGCGTGCGGTGCGCGGGTAGCCGTCGAAGATCAGGCCCTTGTCCGCCGGGATCGCATCCATGTGCTCGCCCAGGATCTCGGCCATCAGTTCGTCGGGAAACAGCTTGCCGGCCTTCATGATCTCGTCGGCCATCTTGCCCACGTCGGTACCGGCCTTGACCGCGGCGCGCAGGATGTCGCCCGTCGACAGCTGGACCATGCCGTGTTCGGCGACAAGACGAGCAGCCTGTGTCCCCTTCCCCGCCCCCGGGGGTCCAAGCAGGATGATGTTCACGCCCGTCCGTCTCCCGTTGTTCCGCCCTTTAGCGGTTACGCGCGCCCTTGAGCTTCGCCTTCTTGATCAGGTCGCCATATTGATGGGCGAGCAGGTGGCTCTGGATCTGCGTCACCGTATCCATCGTTACGTTGACGACGATGAGCAGGCTAGTTCCACCAAGGGCCAATGCCGTGATGCCCATCTGCGCCACGACGAATTCGGGCAACAGGCAGATAACCGCCAGATAGGCCGCGCCGATCACCGTGACGCGCGTCAGCACATAGTCGAGATAGGTCTCGGTCGCCTTGCCCGGACGGATGCCCGGAATGAACCCGCCATATTTCTTCAGGTTTTCCGCCGTCTCTTCCGGGTTGAAGACGACCGCGGTGTAGAAGAAGCTGAAGAAGATGATGCCCGCACCATACAGCGTCATGTAGAGCGGAGATCCATGCTGAAGCGCGCTCGTGACGCTCAGCACGAAGTCGCCCCAGGCGCTTTCCCCGGCAGCCGCACGGCCCGCGAACTGCGCGATCGTCAGCGGCATCAGCAGCAGCGAGGACGCGAAGATCGGCGGGATGACGCCGGCGGTGTTGATCTTGAGCGGCAGGAAGCTCTTGTCGCCCTGCTGCATTCCGCGCGCCGTCTGGCGCTTGGGATACTGGATCAGCACCCGGCGCTGTGCACGCTCCATGAAGCAGATGAAGGCAATCAGGCCGAGCGCGAGCGCGATGATGACCAGGATGATCATCGGGTTCATCGTACCGGTACGCGCGCCTTCGAACATGTTGACGACCGCACGCGGCAGCTGGCTGACGATGCCCGCCATGATGATCAGCGATACGCCGTTGCCGATGCCGCGGCTGGTGATCTGTTCGCCCAGCCACATCAGGAACATCGTCCCGCCGATGAGCGAGACGACGCAGGTGATGCGGAACAGCATTCCCGGCTCGATCACCGCGGACATACCCTGCGACGCGCCCCAGGTTTCGAGGCCGACGGCGATGAACCAGCCCTGGATCGCGGTCAGGAAGACCGTGCCATAGCGGGTATACTGGTTCAGCCGCTTGCGGCCGCTTTCGCCCTCTTTCTTGATCGCCGCGAGTTGCGGGGACAGCGAGGTTGCGAGCTGCACGACGATAGACGCCGTGATGTAGGGCATCACGCCGAGCGCGATCACGCTCATGCGTTCGAGCGCGCCACCCGAGAAATTGTTGAAAAAGTCGAGCACACCGCCCCGCGTCGTCGCGTAGAGCGTCTGCAGCGCGCGCGGGTCGACGCCCGGCAGCGGCACATGGCTGAGAAAACGGAACACGATCAGCACGCCGATCGTGAACCACAAGCGTTTACGGAGCTCCGTCGCCTGCGCGAATTTCGCGAAGCTTACGTTGGAGGCAAGTCTATCGGCAGCGCTGGCCATGTGTCTTCAAATTCCTGCGGGGCACCCCAGCCCTTACGGGCGAAGCGCGTCATATAGGGAGGCTGCGGCGGATGTCTAACCCCGCCGCGGCCATACCCTTACTTCTTCGCAGCAGCCTTCTTGGCTTCCTTGTCCGCGGCCTTCGCCTTCTGGACGGTACGGTGCTTGGCTGCGGCCTTTTCGGCGGCCGGCACGACTTCGATCACTTCGACCGAACCGCCAGCTGCTTCGATAGCCTCGCGTGCGCCCTTCGACACACCGGCAACCTTGAACTTCAGCTTTGCCGAGAACTTGCCTTTACCCAGGATGCGCACGCCGTCCTTGCCGCCGCGGCCGATGCCAGCCGCCTTCAGGACATCATGGTCGATGACGCCGTCGAATTTCGTACCGGCATCGATCATCTTCTGGAGCATGCCCAGGTTCACCTCGGCATAATCCTTGGCGAAGATGTTGTTGAAGCCGCGTTTCGGCAGACGCATGTGGAGCGGCATCTGGCCGCCTTCGAAGCCGTTGATGCTGACGCCCGAACGGCTGGTCTGGCCCTTCTGGCCGCGACCGGCGGTCTTGCCCTTGCCCGAACCGATACCGCGCGCCACGCGCATGCGGCTCTTGCGGGCACCGGCGTTGTCTTTGATTTCGTTAAGTTTCATGTCTTGCACTCGCTTTCGCTTTTGTCGCGCTAAAAAAATCGTCATCCCCGCGAAGGCGGGGACCCAACACCTGAACTAACCACCTGATCGATGGATCGGGAGTTGGATCCCCGCCTTCGCGGGGATGACGCCGTTATTAATCCTGCACCTCGACCATGTGCCGCACCTTGCGGATCATGCCCTGGACTTCGGGGCTGTCTTCCAGTTCCGAAACCTTGTGCATCTTGTTCAGACCAAGGCCCATCAGCGTTGCGCGCTGGTCCTTGGTACGGCGGATGGGCGAACCCGTCTGCTTGATCTTGATCTTTGCCATGTCCGCTTACTCTGCAATTGCCGCAGCATCGGCTTCCGCCGTCTGCGAGCCGCCGCGTCCGAGCAGGTCGGCAATCTTCTTGCCGCGACGCTGCGCAACGCTCTTGGGTGAGGTCTGCTCGCTCAGCGCTTCGAAGGTCGCCCGGATCATGTTGTACGGGTTCGACGTGCCGACCGACTTGGTCACGACGTCATGGACACCCAGCGATTCGAAGATCGCGCGCATCGGGCCGCCGGCGATGATACCGGTACCCTGCGGCGCCGAACGCAGCGTCACGCGACCGGCACCGAAGTGGCCGTTGCCGTCATGGTGCAGCGTGCGACCGTCACGAAGAGGGACGCGGATCATCTTCTTCTTGGCCGCAGCCGTCGCCTTCGAAATGGCTTCCGGCACTTCGCGCGCCTTGCCATGGCCGAAGCCTGCACGGCCCTTGCCGTCGCCGACGACGACGAGTGCTGCAAAGCCGAAGCGCTTGCCGCCCTTCACCGTCTTCGACACGCGGTTGATGTGGACGAGCTTTTCGATCAGCTCTTCGCCACCCTCTTCGCGCGGTCCGCCGCCATCGCGACGGGCACGGTTGTTGTCGCGGTTACCGCCACGGCCCTGGCCGCCGCCACGTCCGCCACGCGGGCCACGGCCGCGGGGTGCGTCTGCGGGCGCGCCTTCGGCCGGTGCGGCCTGGATTTCGGTTTCGTCAGCCATTTAGAACTCCAATCCGCCTTCGCGGGCACCATCGGCGACCGCCTTGACGCGACCGTGGAACAGGAAACCGCCACGATCGAAAACAACGCTGGTCACGCCAGCCGCCTTGGCACGCTCGGCAACAGCCTTGCCCACCGCGGTCGCCGCAGCAACGGTAGCACCCGTCGACTTGCGTGCGTCCTTCTCGAGGGTCGACGCTGCTGCCACGGTCTTGCCCGCCGCATCGTCGATGACCTGCACATAGATATGCCGGCCCGAACGGTGCACCGACAGGCGCGGACGCGTCGTGACACCCGACCGCAGCTTGGTGCGGACGCGCTGGCGCCGCTTTGCGAAAGGATCGAGCTTGGCCATTACTTCTTCTTCCCTTCTTTGCGGAAGATGAACTCGCCGCGGTACTTGATGCCCTTGCCCTTGTACGGCTCGGGCTTGCGCCAACGGCGGATCTCTGCGGCGAACTGGCCGACTTTCTGCTTGTCGCTGCCCGAAATCTCAACCGTGGTCTGATCCGGGGTCTTCACCTCAAGGCCTTCCGGCACTTCGAGATCGACGTCATGCGAATAGCCGAGCTGAAGCTTCAACTTCTTGCCCTGCGCCGAAGCACGATAACCGACGCCGGTGATTTCGAGCGTCTTCGAAAAGCCGTCCGTAACACCGGTGACCAGGTTCTGGACCAGCGTGCGCTGCATGCCCCAGAATGCACGGGCCGCCTTGCTGTCGTTTGCAGGCTTTACCGCGATCGCACCCTCTTCGAGCGAATAGCTGATCTCGTCGCGCATAGTCAGCGACAGGGTGCCTTTCGGCCCCTTCACCGACAGAGTTCCGTTTTCCATCGAGGCAGTGACACCCGACGGAACCGAAACAGGCTTCTTACCGATGCGGCTCATCAGAATACCTCCGCCAGCACTTCGCCACCGACGTTCTGGTCGCGGGCTTCGGCATCCGACAGGACGCCCTTCGGCGTCGAGACGATGGTGATGCCAAGGCCGTTGCGAACGCGCGGCAGGTCGCTCGAACCCGAATAGACACGGCGGCCGGGCTTCGACACGCGTGCAACGTGGCGGATGGCCGGCTGGCCCTCGAAATACTTCAGCTCGATGCGGATGCCAGCGTGGCCTGCGACTTCCTCGGCCGAATAGCCGCGGATGTAGCCTTCGCGCTGAAGCACATCGAGAACGCGAACGCGCAGCTTCGACGACGGAGTAAGAACGGAGTCCTTCTTCGCCTGCAGCCCGTTGCGGATGCGGGTGAGCATATCACCCAGGGGATCGGTCAATGCCATCTCGTAACCCTTACCAGCTCGACTTCGTGACGCCGGGAATCATGCCGCGCACGGCAAGATCACGCAGGATCACACGGGAAAGCCCGAACTTGCGATAATAAGCGCGCGGACGCCCGGTCAGCGCACAGCGATTGCGAATGCGCGTCGGGTTGCCGTTGCGCGGGAGCGCCGCCATCTGAAGGCGCGCCATCAGGCGATCCGTATCATCGGCGTTCTTGTCGTTCGCGATCGCCTTCAGCTTCGCGTACTTCGGCGCGAAGCGGGCGACCATGGCCTTGCGCTTCTCGTTCTTGTTGATCGAACTTTTCTTCGCCATCTCAGGCCGCCTTCTTCTGCTGCGCTTCGTCCTGCGGGAACGGGAAACCGAACAACCGCAGCAATTCGCGCGCCTCGTCGTCCGTATTCGCGGTGGTCGTGACGATGACGTCCATGCCGCGGGTCTGGTCGACCTTGTCGTAGCTGATTTCCGGGAAGATCAGCTGTTCCTTGATGCCGCAGGCATAGTTGCCGCGACCATCGAAGCTCTTGGGGTTCAGCCCGCGGAAGTCGCGGACGCGCGGCAGCGCGATGGTGATGAACCGGTCGAGGAATTCGTACATGCGTTCACGGCGCAGGGTGACCTTGCAACCGATCGGCATGCCTTCGCGCAGCTTGAACTGTGCGATCGACTTCTTCGCCTTGGTCACGACAGGCTTCTGGCCCGAGATCGCTTCCATTTCGGCAGCGGCCGCATCGACCTTCTTCTTGTCCTGCGTGGCATCGCCCACACCCATGTTGAGTGTGATCTTGTCCAGGCGCGGGACCTGCATCGGGTTGGTGTAACCGAACTTCTCGGTCATCGCCTTGATGTAGCGCTCTTCATAGAGCTTCTGCATCCGCGGCTTGTACTTGGAATCAGCCATTGATCAGCTCCCCGGACCGCACGGCGACCCGAACCTTCTTGCCGTCGCGAACTTCGAAGCGGACCCGCGTTGGCTTGCCCGTCTTCGGATCTTCGATCGCAACCTTCGACACGTGCAGCGGCGCTTCGAAACGATCCAGGCCACCCTGCGGGTTTTCCTGGGTCGCCTTGCGATGGCGCGTTGCGATGTTGACACCCGACACGATGACCTTGCCGTCCTTCGGGAGCGCCTTGGTCACTTCGCCGTGCTTGCCCTTGTCCTTGCCGGACAGGACGACGACCTTGTCGCCCTTCTTGATCTTTGCGGCGCTCATTACAGCACCTCCGGCGCGAGCGAGATGATCTTCATGTAGTTCTTCGCGCGCAGCTCGCGGCAGACCGGTCCGAAGATACGGGTCCCGATCGGCTCCTCGTTCTTGTTGACCAGCACCGCGGCATTGCCGTCGAAACGGATAGTCGAACCATCGGCACGGTGAATGTCCTTGGCCGTGCGCACGATGACCGCGCGGTGCACGTCGCCCTTCTTCACCTTGCCGCGGGGTGCGGCTTCCTTGATCGACACGACGATCACGTCGCCGACGCCGGCAAAGCGCCGCTTCGACCCGCCCAGCACCTTGATGCACTGAACGCGCTTCGCGCCGCTGTTGTCCGCGACGTCGAGATTGGACTGCATCTGGATCATTACGCGTTATCCTCGACGCCGGTGTCGGCCGCGCCGCCACCGTCGATGACTTTCCAGGTCTTCAGTTTGGAGATCGGCGAGCATTCCTCGATGCGCACCGTCTGGCCCAGCTTGAACACATTGCCCTCGTCATGGGCGTGATACTTCTTCGAACGGCGGATGATCTTGCCATAGAGCGGGTGCTTCACCTTACGCTCGACATTCACAACCACGGTCTTGTCGCCCTTGTCGGAGACGATCGTTCCGGTGAGCACGCGCTTTGGCATGTCCCTTGTCCCTTACTTCGCTTCAGCCGCGCTGCGCGCGGTCTGGAGCGTCTTGATCTGCGCGATGGTGCGGCGCACCTCGCGGACACGGCTGGGCTTTTCCAGCTGGTTGGTCGCCGACTGGAAGCGCAGGTTGAATGCCTCGCGCTTCAGTTCGGTCAGCTGGCCCAGCAGCTCGTCGTCGGTCTTGACGCGAAGATCGGCAATCTTGGCCATCTTACTTGGCTCCCAGGTGGCTGAAGTCGCCCAGGCGCGCGACGACCTTGGTCTTGATGGGCAGCTTTTCCATCGCGCGGCTGAACGCGACAGCGGCCAGCGGACCCGGAACACCGTCCAGTTCGAACAGGATGCGGCCGGGCTTGACGCGCGCTGCCCAATATTCGGGAGCGCCCTTACCCTTGCCCATGCGGACTTCGGCGGGTTTCGACGAGACCGGCACGTCCGGGAACACGCGGATCCACAAACGGCCCTGACGGCGGATGTGACGCGTGATCGCACGACGGGCGGCTTCGATCTGGCGCGCGGTCAGACGATCCGGCTCCATCGCCTTCAGGCCGTACGACCCGAAGTTCAGGTCCGTGCCCCCCTTGGCTTCGCCCTTGATCCGGCCCTTGAAGGCCTTGCGGAACTTGGTCTTTTTCGGTTGCAGCATGACAGTCTACCTTAACGACGGTCGTCGCGGGCAGGACGGACGCCCGAAGTCTGGGCCTCCATCATCAGCCGCTCTTGCGACAGCGGGTCATGACCCAGGATTTCGCCCTTGAAGATCCACACCTTGATGCCGCACACGCCATAGGCGGTGTGTGCTTCATGCTCGGCATAGTCGACGTGCGCACGCAGGGTGTGCAGCGGCACGCGGCCTTCACGATACCATTCGGTGCGGGCGATTTCGGCACCGCCCAGACGACCGGCGCAGGTGATACGAATGCCCTCTGCACCCAGGCGCAGCGCCGACTGAACCGCACGCTTCATCGCGCGGCGGAAGGCGATACGACGCTCGAGCTGGTCGGCAACGCCGGCGGCCACGAGCTTGGCATCGATTTCCGGCTTGCGGATCTCGACGATGTTCAGCGACACGTCCGACGACGTCATCGCGCCGATCGCCTTGCGCAGCTTCTCGATGTCCGCGCCCTTCTTGCCGATGATGACACCGGGGCGGGCGGCATAGACCGAGATGCGGCACAGCTTGGCCGGACGCTCGATCACGACCTTCGAGATCGCGGCCTGCGGCAGCGTCTTGATGATGTACTTGCGGATCGTCAGGTCTTCCAGCAGCAGCCGGCGATAGTCGGCGCCGTCTGCATACCAGCGGCTGTCCCACGTCCGGTTGATCTGGAGCCGAAGCCCGATCGGATTGCTCTTCTGACCCATATTAGGCTTCCTGATCCTGAACTTCGCGAACGACGACGCGCAGGCGGCTGAACGGCTTCACGATGCGAGCCGAACGACCGCGCGCACGGGTCGCGAAACGCTTCATGCTGAGGCCCTTGCCGACCGACGCCTCGGTGACGACCAGCGAGTCGACGTCGAGGTTGTGGTTGTTCTCGGCATTGGCGATCGCCGAGGCCAGGCACTTGCGAACGTCCACTGCCATTCCCTTGGTCGAGAACTGCAGGATGTTCATCGCATCGCCAGCCTTGCGGCCACGGATAAGGGCGGCGACCAAGCCGAGCTTCTGGGCCGAACCGCGGATCGCGGTTGCGGTGGCCAGCGCCTCGTTGTCGGCGACCTTGCGAGGGGATTTAGGCTTGGACATCAGCGCTTGCCCTTCTTGTCGGCGGCGTGGCCGGGGAAGTAGCGGGTGGGCGCGAACTCACCGAGCTTCATGCCGACCATGTCTTCGTTGACCGACACCGGCACGAACTTGCGGCCGTTGTAGACATTGAAGGTCAGGCCGACGAACTGCGGCAGGATCGTCGAGCGACGCGACCAGGTCTTGATCGGCGTGCGCGCGTTGGTGTCCTGCGCGGTTTCGGCCTTCTTCAGAAGGTGGAGGTCCACGAACGGACCTTTCCAGACGGAACGAGCCATCGTCGATTACCTCTTCTTCTTCGCGTGACGCGAACGGATGATCATCTTGTCGGTCGACTTGTTGTGACGCGTGCGCGCACCCTTCGTCGGCTTGCCCCACGGAGTGACCGGATGACGGCCGCCCGAGGTCCGGCCTTCACCACCGCCGTGCGGATGATCGACCGGGTTCTTTGCGACACCGCGGGTCAGCGGGCGGATGCCCTTCCAGCGGTTGCGACCGGCCTTCGCCAGGTTGGTGTTGCCGTTGTCGGGGTTCGACACGGCACCGACCGTCGCCATGCAGTTCGCATGGATGTAGCGCTGCTCGCCCGAGTTCAGGCGAACGATCACCATGCCGCGGTCACGGCCGACGACCTGCACATAGGTGCCTGCCGAACGCGAGATCTGGCCGCCCTTGCCCGGCTTCATCTCCACATTGTGGACGATGGTGCCAACCGGCATCTGGCCGAGTTCCATGGCGTTGCCCGGCTTCACGTCGGTCTTCTTGTCCGCGATGACCTTGTCACCAACGGCCAGACGCTGCGGCGCCAGGATGTAGCGCTGGTCGGTCTTGCCATCGATTTCGCCGTAATTGACGAGCGCGATGAACGCAGTGCGGTTGGGATCATATTCCAACCGCTCGACAGTGCCTTCGACGCCCCAGTTGCGACGCTTGAAGTCGATGATGCGGTAGCGCTGCTTGTGGCCGCCCGCGATGCCGCGGCTGGTCACATGGCCCTTGTTGTTGCGGCCACCGGTCTTGCGCTTGCCTTCGGTCAGCGCCTTTACCGGCTTGCCCTTCCACAGCGACGACTTGTCGACGAGGATCAGGCCGCGGCGTGCGGGGCTGGTCGGATTATAATGCTTCAGTGCCATGGCTTCAGAGTCCCGTGGTCACGTCGATCGACTGGCCTTCGGCCAGGCGAACGATTGCCTTTTTGAAGTCCGAGCGGCGGTAGGGCTGGCCCTTCCACTTCTTGGTCTTACCCTTCTGGACGATCGTGTTCACGCCGACGACCGAGACATTCCACAGCGCTTCGACTGCGGCCTTGATCTGCGGCTTGGTCGCGTCGTTCGCGACCTTGAACACGACGGCGTTGGCCTCAGAGACCATCGTCGCCTTTTCGGTGATGTAGGGGGCGACAACCACGTCGTAGTGACGCAGCTCGACCGCCTTGGGGGTCGGCTTCTTAGCCATTGAACCGCGCCTCCAGCTTTTCGACTGCCGCGCGGGTCAGGACCAGCGTGTCAGCCTTCAGGATGTCGTAAACGTTCGCGCC
>APMI01052816.1_pt1 | contig 12963 bp, 11 predicted proteins | sample 667938 | NCBI WGS metagenome assembly APMI01 (sample SAMN01084076, study PRJNA167559) | wastewater metagenome | biome: Wastewater | place: Denmark: Ejby Moelle, Odense | collected 2011-11-28 | reverse complement strand
GCCACCAAGGCGAGCCCCAAGGAAATGATGCCCATCGTCGACAAGCCGCTGATCCAGTACGCGGTGGAAGAAGCGGTTGCCGCGGGCGTAACTGATCTGATCTTCATCACCGGCCGCTCCAAGCGGGCCATTGAAGATCACTTCGACAAGGCCTACGAGCTGGAAACCGAGCTGGAAGCACGGGGAAAGAAAGAACTGTTGCGCATCGTCCGTGAAACGGTGCCGGACAATGTGAACTGCATTTACATCCGGCAACCGGAAGCCTTGGGCCTCGGCCACGCAGTGCTGTGCGCCGCCCCAGTTATCGGGAATGAGCCGTTTGCCGTTCTGCTGGCCGACGACCTGCTGGATGGCATCGGCCATGCGCCGATCATGAAGCAGATGGTGGATGTGTATGAGTACAACCGCTGCTCGGTACTGGGCGTGATGAACGTCCCCCGGGAGGAAACCAAGCAGTACGGGATCGTGGAAACCAATGGCGATAGCGGGGCCACGCAAAAGGTGCTGGGTATCGTCGAAAAGCCCAAGCCCGAAGATGCCCCCTCCACCCAGGCCGTCGTCGGCCGCTACATCCTGACCAGCTCCATCTTTGACCACCTGCGCGCCATCAAGCCGGGCGCCGGCGGCGAACTGCAACTGACAGACGCCATTGCAGCACTACTCAAGAAGGAACTGGTGCTGGCCTATCAATTCCAGGGCGTTCGCTACGACTGCGGCTCCAAGCTCGGCTACCTCAAAGCCACTGTCGAACTCGCCCTGCGGCACCCGGAAGTGAGCAAGGAATTCGCCGAATACCTCGCGCAGCGGGAAGCCTGCCCGACAAGCAACGAAATTAGCGAGCCGACCGAAGCTTAAAATATAGTGCAGCCCCCTATTCTCAGCTGTACGCATCAGGGTATTAAAGCGATATCTCCATGGCTAGGCACTGGGCAGATACGTAATCAATCTAGACTATTTCGTAAAAGAGTATTGCCACCTCGATCACGAATAGCTTCCCCGCCAACAATCTCATTATCGAAAACGGAATTCGCCTTCGTATTTTTGTCCAACACAATGCCGGCGCGTCCGTTGTTCCGCACTTTGTTATTGACAATCCGATTGCCCGACGTCCTTTGAAGTTCGATTCCACCCAATTCGTTGTTGGCAATTAGATTGCCGTCAATCGTCACATTCGTGACGACGTTGTTCAAAGGAGGCGGTGAGACATGGATCAGAATCCCGAGGCCCTTGTTGTTTAAAAGCTGGGAGTTCAGGATTCGCACGTTTGTGACTGACTCATTCTTATTGGGCTCTATGTCAATACCCGATTGAGGCGCTGTTCCTCCGGTGTTTTTGAAAATAGAATTTGTGATTATCAAATCATCTGCTGAGATGATCGATAGTCCTTGCCGGCGATTATTGTCTGCCGTAACCGAACAGAACTTGACATGACGGCTCTCCCCGGTGACATAGAAGCCATCTCCCCACGCATTCCTTGCTGTCACCCGTTCAATAACGACATTGGTAACTCCCCGCAAGTAGATCCCCATGCCCCACTCGCCTTCGATCCCCTTGTGCTCGTCGCGCTCCCCGGCCAGTGTGCCCCCGATGACATTAACGTTCGACACACGATCAATGACAAGAATGTTGTAGCCGACCTTAGCGTTAGGTATGGCCTTGATGACGGCGCCACTGGACAGACGTAATGTCATATCGCTTCCGAGCCGGATGCCTGTGACGGCGTCTACCATATAGACTCCGTCCGGAACGACAACTGTCCCGCCAGTTCCCGCAACTTTGTCGATGGCTGCCTGGATAGCTACACTGTCATTCGTTACCCCGTCTCCCCGAGCACCTTTGTCCCTGACATTAATTGCCACTTGCGACTTCGGCGCCTTCGCACAAAGCTCAACTGCGCCAGCACTACCTGCCAAAATCCATACCACACACACGCCTAGCATCGGCTTCAAGTGCTTCATGTCATCGATCCTCATGAACTGATCAACAGGGGGACTGGCGAAACAGCCCAAACTCAGTACCTAGAAATTCCCGTATTCCCGACACCAACTAATCAACGCACTCGTGGACTGATCCAGCCCCTCCGTACCCGTCTCGCCCTTCAAAGCCGGCAGCAACCGCCCGGCCAATTGCTTGCCCAGCTCCACGCCCCACTGATCGAAGGAATTGATCCCCCAGATAACCCCTTGCACAAACACCTTGTGTTCGTACATAGCCAGCAGCAGGCCCAAGTGATAAGCGTCAATGCGCGGCAGGATGATGGTGGTGGACGGCTGATTGCCAGCGAACACTTTGTGGGGCAGCAAGGCCCCCATCTGATCGGCAGGCACACCAGCAGCATCCAGTTCCGTACGCGCTTCCGCCTCCGTCTTGCCAAAGGCCAATGCCGCGCTTTGCGCCAAGCAGTTGGCCATCAAGGGCGCCTGATGCCCAGGCAGCGGAAAGTCGCTCTGCGCACTGGCGATAAAGTCGCTGGGCACCATCCAACCTCCTTGGTGCAACAACTGGAAGAAGGCGTGCTGCCCGTTGGAGCCAATCTCACCCCACACAATGGGGTTAGCCTTGCACGACAGAGGCCGGCCATCCCAGCCGACCGTCTTGCCGTTCGACTCCATCTCCAGTTGCTGCAAGAAGGAGGGCAAAAAGCGTAGCGACTCGTTGTAGGGAAGGATCGCACTCGTCTCCGCCCCCAGAAAATTTGTGTTCCAGACACCAATCAGCGCCATCAACACAGGCAGGTTCTCAGCCAGCGGCGCATCCTGAAAGTGCCTGTCCATTGCCTGAGCGCCAGCCAGCAGGCGCTCAAAGCCGTTCATGCCAATGGCCAACGCAATCGGCAAGCCCACCGCCGACCATAGGGAATAACGTCCGCCTACCCAGTCCCAGATACGGAACACGTTGTTAAGCGGCAACCCGAACGCCCTCGCTCGCCCCTCATCGGCCGTCACCGCCACAAAATGCTGCGCCAGCGCCCTCTCCGCCTGCCCGCCCGCCGCCGCGCACAGCCAATCCCGAGCCGTGTGGGCATTGATCATCGTTTCCTGGGTTGAGAAGGTCTTGCTCGCCACCACAAACAAAGTCGAACGCGGGTCTAGCGAATCGAGCAGCGGCGCCAAATGGGCGCTGTCCAGATTGGACACGAAATGCATCCGCATCCCCGTCCGCTGAAACGCCCCCAGCGCCCGCACCACCATCTTCGGCCCGAGATCCGAACCGCCGATACCGATATTCACTACATCACGGATCGCCTCACCGGAAAAGCCACGCCACAAGCCCGCCCGGACCTGATCGGAAAACAAACGCATCCTGGCGCGCACCTGCCGTACCTCGGGCATGACGTCGGTTTCAGGAGTAGGAAACGGTCCTGTCTTCAGATAGCGCAGAGCAGGATGCAATACAGCCCGGTCCTCGCTAAAGTTGATCTTCTCGCCGTCAAAGAGGCGATCACGCCAGCACTCAAGATCAGCGGTCTTTGTGAGGTCGAGTAACAATTCCAGCGTGCGCTGGTCAACCCGTTGCTTGGAGAAGTCGAGGAGCACACCTTCGAATTCAAATGAAAGGCGGGAGAAGCGTTCCGGATCGGCTGTGAACCAGTCTCGCAAATGAGATTGGGCTACAGATTTATGATGCTCGACTAGTTCCCGCCATGCAGGAGCATTCGTAATCGGCATACATCTCCCCTCCGGGAGCCTACTTTCATCAAACATTGGATAGACCAAATTTTATTGAGAAAATTCGACAAGATAAAAGATCAACCGTCGAGGGAAAACATCCTACGGTCTTGCAGGATTCATCTCACATTAACGACCAATCGCGTAGTAGTCGATTCCTTTTTCTTTTACATGTGCGGGCTCATACATATTCCGGCCATCAAAGATCACAGGCATTCGCAATCTGCTCTTGATCACATCGAAATCAGGGCTGCGAAACTCCTTCCACTCCGTAACAATGAGCAACGCATCGGCCCCCTCCAGCGCGCTCATTGGCCGCCCTGCGTACATAACCCGAGAATCATTACCGAATATTCGCTCCGACTCCGGCATAGCCACAGGGTCGTATGCAGTCACCGTCGCGCCGCGCTTCAGAAGCTCGGCAATCATCACCCTGCTCGGCGCTTCGCGCATATCGTCAGTATCAGGCTTGAAGGCCAGGCCCCACATAGCAAAGCGCTTTCCGCTCAAATCACCCCCAAAACGCTTGACAATCTTATCGATCAGCACATGCTTCTGGGTGTCATTGGCCTCTTCAACAGCGGTCAATACCTTAACCTGAACCCCGACCTGATTGGCCGTCTGGATCAAAGCCTTCACATCCTTAGGGAAGCACGAGCCACCATAACCACAACCCGAATAGAGAAAGTGTCGACCGATACGCGGATCGCTACCAATACCTTGTCGCACCAACTCTATATCCGCCCCCAACGCCTCGGAAAGATTGGCAAGCTCGTTCATGAAACTGATTCGGGTGGCTAGCATGGCGTTGGCCGCGTACTTTGTCAGCTCCGCCGAACGGACGTCCATGAACACCAGCTTGTCATGATTGCGTTGAAACGGCGCATAGAGCTGCTTCATGAAGCCAATAGCCTTTTGATCATCAGCACCAACAACAATCCGGTCGGGACGCATAAAATCATCAATTGCGGCCCCCTCCTTTAAGAACTCAGGGTTTGAGACTACGCTATACTCGAAAACAACCCCACGCAATAAGAGTTCTTCCTCTACTGCGGCGCGAACTTTGTCTGCAGTCCCAACTGGAACAGTGGACTTATCGACAATCACACGATAACCATCCATGTATTTACCAATATTCCTCGCTGCGGCCAGCACATACTGCAAATCTGCAGACCCATCTTCATCAGGGGGCGTGCCTACAGCGATAAATTGCAGCGATCCAAATTGGGCCGCTTGCTGAGCATTCGTTGTAAACGACAAACGACCAGCCTCGACATTCCGCCGAACGACTTCCTGCAACCCGGGCTCATGGATGGGAATCCCCCCATCCTGAAGCATTTTCACTTTTACAGGATCGAGATCCAAACACAAAACCTCATTTCCAACGTCGGCTAAGCACGCCCCGGACACTAGACCGACATAACCTGTACCAATAACTGTTACTTTCAAATCAGCCTCCAAATGTCAACACAATCGATGTCAGCAACCAAGCTCACGATAAACATCAAGGGTCCGGCGAATCACGATATTCTCATCGAACTCATTAAGTGCCCTTTCCCGGGCAGCGAGTCCAAGCGCTCGTGCCCACTCTGGATTTTCGTGCATTTTCCTAATTGCATCTGCGAGGGCATCAGAATTCCTTACAGGAATCAAAATTCCACCCACGCCATCACTAATTATTTCGGTGCAACCGGGTATATTGGTAGCGATCAAGGGCAATGCACAAGCGGCAGCTTCAACAAGGCTTCTGGGAACACCCTCTCCATACCACGTCGGAAGAACGACGATATCGACCTCAGAGAACAAAGTTGCCATATCATCAACATGCCCAAGAAAATCCACAAAACCTTCCTGCCGCCATTGATCCAAGACGTCTTGTGGGATAGCTCCTGGATTGCCTTGATCGTAACTCCCCGCAACAGACAGCCGAATGGGAAGCCCCATTTGCCTAAGCTTCATCGCAGCGTCAACGTAAACAGCAACGCCCTTATCCCAAAGTAAACGGGCCGCCAAAAGAACACGCGTCTCAACACCTGAGAACCTCTTTTTCTCCCGCGGCCTGAACCTCTCCAGATCAACACCGGACCCTTTAATCAAATGAATCCGATTCTCATCAGCGACTCCACTTGCAACAAAAGCATCAACATCGTCACTATTTTGCAGTATCAGGCGTGACCTCCGCCCTGTAACAACCCGACTCAGAAGTAATCGTATCAACGGGCGCAACAATCGAGCCTTAAACGACTTGCTCGAAAAGATATAACCCATACCCGCCACTGCGTTGACTGTCGCAGGCACTCCCGCCGCCGCCGCCGCAACGCCGCCTTCGAGCACGCACTTCACCGTAAAGTTATGAACAACAAATGGCATTTCACGCCGAAACAGTCTGTATAAATAATAAATAGCTTTTAGCTCGGTCAGAGGATTAACGCTACGTCTTTCAAGTGGGACAGCAACCCATCTAAAACCAGCTTCAACGAGCCGATCACTGAACTCGCCAGGAGGAGAAACCAATAGCACATCGAAACCGGCGCGACGCAAAGAGCAGGCGAGAGCGAGACGAAAGTTGTACAAATACCATGGCGTATTTGCAAACAAAATAACTTTTAAGCCCATAAAAATAAGCGCACCCAAAAAAACGACATCCCCACCAATAAATTTTGCGAAAACGGCTCAACCACGTTCAAAAAATCAACAGAAAACCCGAAAAACGTACAATCTAACAACTAACAATAAGCCAGTCGACAAACGATAACATCTAGAACGCCCCGACTAAAACCGCACAAAAAAAAGCAACATTATGCTCAAAACTATTTGTTCGAAAATTTCCATTCACTAACAGGCGAATTCTACTTTTCAACCCGCTTTTATAGAAAGCAACCAACTCTACCAACCTCCTATTTTCAACAGGCATTATTTCGCCATACCCCAAAAGCAATTCCTTAGCATCAGTCGACCGCAAACAAACGCGATCAAAAACTGCGTTATTCATTCGCCTACGATATCTACTAAGGACACTTTGATTACCACCGACAACATTGTTTCCATGCTGCCTATATGAAATATGCGGAATTTCATCAAAAAAAGCCCCCCCCCCCATAACATACTCTATAGCTCCAGCCATCATGCATGTACACATTCTCATTTTTATATCTGCGAAGCAAAGATAGCAGCGTAGAATTAAATACCTCAGTACAACCAGTGACAGGATTTATCATAAGTGCGGCTCCAAGCCCTGGTTTATGAATTCGTTGCCGAACAGAAATAGGAACCAAATTTCTATCAACGAGCCGGGTCCTAGAGAAATAAATAACAGGCTTGTTAATCTCAGACATTTCTTCTAAGCGAGTTATAGCAACAACCAGTTTATCCGAATCCCAAACATCATCCTGATCACAGAAAGCATAATAATCGGCCTGCGGTGCAACCATTATCAAATCCATAAAACTACGCCCGGGCTTTAGATTTGGTCCCACATAATAGGTAAGAACACCTTCCCGCTGCCAACCATCCAACATCTCTATCGTTTTATCTGACGAGCCGTCATCACGAACAGTGATAGAAACATCAACCCCCACTTGGGTTATCAAACTATCAACCTGCTCCTTAAGGTAATTCTCTCCGTTATAAGTAGACATCAAAACCGCTACTTTTTTCATAAGTCACGCCTTTATAGCACTACAAACAAAGAAACCCCAAAAAACAAACACTAATATTTTCAACCAGAGACCAAGCACGAAATACAGACTAATCATCCCAAATAAATTTATAAGGTATAAATGGAGAAACACTATGTTCGTAATTCATATCCGCACTACCCAACCCATCCAAAACCCTAAAGTTATTATAAAATCCTAAAACGAGAATAATCAACAATGCCAACATGCGCAACCTAACCCTTACTTCATCACGCTTAAGTTCAACGACCCAAAAAACCCAAAGAGCCGTAATGACAATAAGAATTCTGTCAAGAAACTGATATTGCAGAGACGCCCAATAAAGAACGCTCCATAAAACAAAGACAGACAAAGAGAGCCACAAACGATCTAATTTTGCGTAACTACAAAAAAGCAATAAGTACGCAACCTGCACAACCATAAAACCAACTCCGAAACTACGCTGTACATCAAGCTCAGCCGTCTCAACATAATTCAAGAATTTAAGTTGATTCGCCTCATTGGCAACGAAGTAATATGCCGCGACGAACAATATTAGAACCAAAATGGCCGACATGAAACGCTCGCCCCCCCCCTTGTTTTTAATTAAAACAAGGGGGACAAAGCCTATAACCGCGGAAGCGTGTGAAAGAACCGCCGCCCCCCCAAGAGCATAGAAAGATATTGGTGAGCCTCTACTTAGCAGAGATACACGACTTGCAAGTACAAGAAGCATAATCGCGATACCAGATCTCAATATATTAAATTGAAAATCCCTATAAAATAGCGCTGCATACATGCATAAGACCAACACAGGCGACTTGGACGTTTTCACAACCCAGAACAAAATCAAGCCCTGCAAAACCGCAATAAAGCCAATAAAAAAGAACCCACTATCTGTAAAAAAGGCGACGCATTTAATCAACAACAAGAAAAATGGCTCTACTTGCGAGACCCCATCAAGAATACTTTCTGCACTTCTTTGCTGGAACATTAAATGATACGAAAAGGTATCCGTACCGACATAGCCACGAAACCCGGAAAATGCAGTTAAAGCAATGACTACAAATTTGCAAAGCTGAAGTTGCTCCCTACGCCGTGCGTTAATAAAAAGCAATGGGAAAAAACATGAAAAGCCTAAAACCAATATATACGGAAGCATTTCTCACCTCTCGGTTCCGCTCCGGACTTACCACTACTTATGAAACAAGACAAAAGTCGTTTTGCATGGAACGGCTCGCTTTAATTTCCTAGAAACAATACTTCCTGCGATCGAAAATAAAACAACAAAACCAATACGAAAAGCTGACTGACCTAAAGCATTACCAACAACATCTATCCATTTTAATGCGCCGAGAAAATTTCGCTGATACAACATTGCTTTTATAACGTCCAAAAGAAATCGCCTTTTGGCAGAAACCAACACGGCACTGTTATTTCCGTCGTCCTCAATCTCCTGCAAAGCGTTCCATATCAGGCTCATAACTTTATTCCTACTTCGCCTGACCATTGACAACTCAGTATCCTGCCTATACGTCACCAAAGGGAGATCAACAAAACCGAGGGGGCCGAATCTCGAAAGCCTTATATGTATAGCATAATCAACAAAGTCACCGTCAAAATTCAAAATATCATTTCTAAACTTGGCCCTGTATAGAAGTGAACTGTTTGGCAAGAAATTTCCATCCTTTATAAGATAATTCGTATCAAATACCGATTTTACGCCAGAGACAAACTCTCCCCGAACAGCCCCCGACGCATCAGCTAGAAAAGCATTAGTATAGACAGCCGACACTTCAGGATGCTCTTGAATAAAAGTCAATTGCTTTGACAGCTTCGATGGCTCCCAAAAATCATCCCCATCGAGATGAGCAATGTATTCTCCGCGAGCTTGCATGTGCGCGAATATCAAATTTTTAAAGGGGCCCAAATTTTTGCTGTGACTAAACACCTTTATTTTTCCAGGATGCTCAACAGCAAGCATTGTTAAAATATCAAGCGTCCCGTCCGTTGATGCGTCATCAGCAACGATTATCTCGACCATGTCGTCTAGGTCTTGCGACAAAACGCTATCAACGCAACCTTTTATGTACTCTGCTTGATTATAGGTAACGATACAAACTGAAACCTTCAGCCCTAGTGTTATATACGACATGTATATCCTCAGCACAAAACTATATTCTTCAACAACAATACATCAAAGCTGCGATGTCTATATATCGAGACTTACTCACTAGCCTCTTACCAAATACCTTCGAACGGTTGGTAGCGTCAACGAAGAAAGTCCGAGAGCAAGAAATCCTGTTAATAACACTTCAAAAAGACTACCTAACCGTCCATCAAGCAGCTTAGGCAAGAAGCTATATGTAAATCCCACAAGCAACGCTGGCAAGCCTCCTACAACAACGTCGGATATCAGCCAAGAAAAATGCAAACCAGGCTGTAATTTATTGTGTACGTAACCAACCCAAGTCACTAAATAGATAGCATTGATATACAACCAAACATAGCCAGCACCAATAGCACCAAAATTGTAAGCAGCATAAATTACCGCGGGCACAAGAATACCAACCATAACAACGCTCCCCATAAGATGGTAGCGCAGATTACCTTTCGCATACTGCAGATAATAAGGAAATGCCGAGACTGCCAAAAATCCGTTACCAAAGGCATACAGCTTTAATATGGGGCCGGCCTGATCAGCCAATTGTGCATTTCCTGTCCATGCATAAAGCAGAGAATTAGAACAAAATCCGACCGTAATCGCAGCAGCGCCTGCTATCACGCTAACAAACCGAGTGGAGTTTCGATAAGCAACAAGAAGCTCATCATGCTTTCCTTCTGCATGCAGTCGTGCCATCCGGGGCATGATTGCAGCGCTAATAGGTCCGCTAACGACCGTAACACCGCCTGCAACCATTACAGCCAAGGTAAAATAACCGTACTCCGCCAGAGGCAAAATACCAGATAGAATCAATTTATCCGTCTGAGTGACCAATACCCACACCGACGATGTAAATGCGATCGTCAAAGCAAACTTTAAAAAAGGTTGAATTGGTTTCAAGGACCAGCCAATAGCATCCCCAATGTCATTACTCAAGGGTAGTAGACGTTGAGCCATAAGAAAAAGGCCGGCAACCTCTATGACCACCACAAAGAACTGATGACAAAAGAAAACAAAGGGCGTAAAACCAAAGAAAAACATGCTAACAAGAACACCAAAAAACCGCATTGTCGCAATAAGTGCGTTAAAACCACTGATCCAAACCAGCCGTTCCGAACCAGTTATTACGCCGCGATACAACCCTCCCATCCAGCGCAGGGCGACGCTGACCGCCATAACCTGGACAGAGAAAATGACTTCAGACTGAATTAGCTCTTTGACGTTGAGCCAGCGGGTCGCAATTAGGTCCGATAACGATAGCAATGCGCCGCCACCAGCCAACGCAACGAATGCGAATATCAAGCTCAGTGACCGGAATAACTGCCGATAAGCCAAGGCAGATATTGCGCCACCATGATAGCGAGCTGACTCGCGACTTATTGTTGGCGACAGCCCAAGGTCAAGGAGTGAAAACCATCCCTGCATCATTGCGAAAAAACCTACGAGACCGTAGGCTTCGGCCCCCATGTACTTTACATACACTGGCACTAAGCCGATACCAACAATAGTTACGTAGATCTGGCTAACGTAGTTATTAATAATATTTTTTTTAAGGGACATACTGATCTGCCTATTTTTCCTCGGCGGCAATCAGTTTTTGCTCAAGTTCTAATAAATCGCGCTTGCGCTCCTTGACTCGACGCGCGGGACTGCCTGCATAAACTCCGAACTCTTTACAATCGCGATTAACTACGCTGAGAGCCCCAATCGCGACACCTTCTTCCAGCATTACCCCCGGAAAAATGACAGCGCCGCTCCCTACGATGACATGCTTACCCAAAAAAACATTTGCGCTGAAAACACCCGTGTAGTCAGGCGGCACCATTGGATTGGTCATAAAAAGCCCCGAGAAGTCATCGCTACTGGAGTAAATGGCGACACGCGATGATATATTACTGAAATCAGAAAGCGTTATTTTTCCAGCTCCAATCAGCGTAGCCCCCACTGCAATATGCACGTAATTTCCAATACAAACCCCCCCGACGCCAGCCGACAGCACGCAAAAATCGTCAATTCGCGTGTTACTACCTATCCTGATCTGAGCACAGTTATAAAATGATGCCCGATCAGAAATCATCACATTACTTCCGATCGCTGCAAACCCCATTCCATCAATTTCCTCTCTACTTAATTGAGCCACTACCAGCACTCCGCAATAAGATTGATAACACGTTGCTGATCAAATTTGGTCAGTCCGGGGTAAATAGGCAGGCATAGCACCTTCGCTGCAGCCTGTGTTGCAACAGGAAGATTTTCCTGCTGCGCAGATAACAATCCACGATACATCGGAAAATTGGAAATCAAGGGATAGAAATAGCGTCGAGCGTTCACACCATGACTTTTTAGTCTCTGATATAAGTCATCGCGACTTAATGGAAAGTCGGGCTGAACCAAAACGGGAAAATAAGAATAATTTGACGCTTTCTGCCCCGCATCCGGCAGACAGTGAATGCCTTTTACGCTCGCTAGTTTTTCCCGATAGTGCTTATCGATAGCTGCCCGCTGCTGTAACACAACATCAATGTACTTGAGTTGCAGCATGCCGAACGCAGCATTTATTTCACTCATTTTTCCGTTTATGCCGGGAGCAACGACAGTTACTTCATCTACAAAACCGAAATTCTTCAGTTGATCTATGCGTTGCTTAGTCTTCGCATCCGGACAAATGATGGCTCCGCCTTCGAACGTATTAAAAACTTTGGTTGCATGAAAACTAAGTACAGACAAGTCCCCGTGTCGCAAGATACTTCCATCCTCGTCTTGCACACCAAAGGCATGAGCAGCGTCGTAGATCACTCGAAGATTATAATTGTCAGCAATTTTCTGAATTGCTTTTACATCACACGGGTGACCATAGCAATGCACCGGCATAATGGCCGTGGTGTAAGGAGTAATGGCAGCCTCGATCTTCGTTGGATCCAGATTAAGACTGCTCGAATCAACATCCACAAACACAGGCTTGATGCCATTCCAGAGCAAAGAGTGGGCTGTAGCAACAAACGAATAAGGCGTAGTTATAACCTCCCCCGTCACCCGCAAAGCCTGAAGCGCAGTAACCAACCCAAGAGTTCCGTTGGAAAACAAAGCCAGGTGCTCAACACCTAAATAGTCACAAAGGGCTTTCTCCAACTGCTGATGAAATGGGCCACCGTTAGTGAGAATTTTGTTGTCCCAGATTTTTTGTAAATAGGGAACAAAATCATCAAGTGGAGGCAGGTAGGGCTGGGTTACATAGATCGGCTTTTCTGTGCTCATTTCAACTCACAATAGTGCAGCAACGGTTTTTATGATCAAAAGGCTTGCCTCGGAAACTCCTCATAGTTTCTTGCAGCCTTAAGGTACATATCCTGCCTCTCTCTAGGTCGACAGAGTCTTTGCTTCTTCAATACATAACAAAAGATACAAAAGCTATACGAAGGTTTCACACTCGGCCAGCGCCTTGCCAGCCACATCCTTGGCCGACAACTGCGGCTCG
>APMI01014357.1_pt1 | contig 12964 bp, 5 predicted proteins | sample 667938 | NCBI WGS metagenome assembly APMI01 (sample SAMN01084076, study PRJNA167559) | wastewater metagenome | biome: Wastewater | place: Denmark: Ejby Moelle, Odense | collected 2011-11-28 | reverse complement strand
CAGCGTCCCCCAGGCCGATGCAGGCGATACCGTCACCTATACCGTGACGGTTCAGAACACTGGTACTGCCCTTGCCTACAATGTCGTCATCACCGATCCCATGCTGCCGGAGCTTGAACTGCTCACCGGCACGGTGACAACCAGCGCCGGGGCGGTGACCCTGGGCAATACTGCCGGGGACACGACTATCCGGATTGATGCCGTCTCACTGGCGATCAATGGGACCATCACCATCACCTATCAGGCGCGGCTGCGGCCCAGCGTCTTCCCCGGTCAGAATTTGGTCAACACGGCGTCACAAACGTCCAACAGCCTGCCGGATGGCACCGGGCGTACTGGCAATAGCAGCGACCCGGCAACAGTGTTGGTGCTCCTGCCGCAATTCAACAAGGATATTGTCAGCACGTCGGAAGGCGCGACCTTCCCCGGCGTTGGCACAACCGATCAGTACACGGCAGCACCTGATCTGGCGATTGGCGAGACCATCACCTACCAAATGACCATCGTCGTGCCGGAAGGCACCAGCAACATCCTGCGCCTGGTCGATACCCTGCCCAGCATCGGCGCGGGCGACCCCGGCACCCTGGATCACATCAGTTCCCGCGTGGTCAGCATCGGTGCCAACATCAGCAACTCGGCACTGGCAGTCGGCGCATCGGGTAGCGTCGTGGGGCAAGTTATCACCTTCAACTTCGTCGGTGGGACTCCGATCTCCAACGTGGCTGATGGCCTGAGTAACGCCGCTGATCAGATGGTGGTTGAAGTGGTGGCACGGGTCAGCACCATCGCTGCCAATGCCAACGGCGACCTGCTGACCAACCGCGCCCGCCTGACCTACGATGGCAACAACACGCTGGACGCCAGCGCAGCAGCGGATGTGGTCGAGCCGAACCTCAATATCGACAAGAGCGCCAACCCGACCACTGGCCTGAACGCGGGTGATGTGTCATCACCTACACGCTGGTCATCAACCACACCGCCACTTCGACCGCTGATGCCTTCGATCTGCGGATCACCGATGTGATCCCGGCGGGTATCACCTACGGTTCAGTGACGACTGCGGCCTCCACCTGCGATGAACGCGCCGGTTGGTCGGCGGATGTCAGCAGTTTGCCCGGCACGGCCGTCTACCGCTTTGACGATCTCCCACTGGGCGTGTCCTGCACCATTGTCTACACGGCGACCCTCGCCAACACCGTCACCAACGGCATCACACTGACCAACACCGCCAGCCTGCGTTATTCCTCGCTGGATGACGGCACGCCGGATATCAACGACCCGAATGAGCGCGTCTACAACGATAGCGACCCGGTCTCGGTGACAACTAACCTGGCTCCGCTGTCCTTCACCAAGACAGTGGTGGATAGCTCAGAGACCTACACCGGCGCGGGTCAACACGGGGCAACCCTGACCGACCTGACCATCGGTGAGACTGTGACCTATGAACTGCGCGCCCGCCTGCAGGAAGGGACGGTGCCGCTCACTATCACCGATACGCTGCCCGCTGGCCTGACCTTCGTCAGCGCCACCTTGAACCTGCCCGCCCCGACCAACATCACCATCCCGGGTGGCTTCCCGGCACCGACCCTCGCCGGTCAGGTGATGACGCTGACGCTGGGTAACGTCGTCAACGCCGCCGATAACCTCGCCAACGCGGCGGACGATCTGGTGATTTTGGTCGTTGCCCGCGTCAGCGATGTCGCTGCCAACAGCGGCACCACCGGCGCGGACAAGATCAACACTGCCACCCTCAACTGGGGCGGCGGCACCCTCACCGATACCGAGACGGTCGAAATCGTTGAGCCGAACCTCAATATCGACAAGAGCGCCAACCCGACCACTGGCCTGAACGCGGGTGATGTCATCACCTACACGCTGGTCGTCAACCACACCGCCACTTCAACCGCTGATGCCTTCGACCTGCGGATCACCGATGTGATCCCGGCGGGAATCACCTACGGTTCAGTGACGGCTGCGGCCTCCACCTGCGATGAACGCGCCGGTTGGTCGGCGGATGTCAGCAGTTTGCCTGGAACGGTCATCTACCGCTTTGATGACCTCCCGCTGGGCGTAAGCTGCACCATCGTGTACACGGCGACCCTCGCCAACACCGTCACCAATGGGATCACGTTGACCAATACCGCTACAATGGGTTACTCCTCGCTGGATGACGGCACGCCGGATGCCAACGACCCGAACGAGCGCGTCTACACTGACACCGACAATGCGGTCATTGATACCAATGTCGCGCCGCTGTCCTTCACCAAATCGGTGATTGACACCTCGGAGGCTTACACCGGCGCAGGTCAACACGGGGCGACACTGACTGACCTGACCATCGGTGAGACCGTGACCTATGAACTGCGCGCCCGCCTGCAAGAAGGCACGACGCCCATCACCATCACCGATACACTGCCAACCGGCCTGAGTTTCGTCAGCACCCAACTGGCACCGACCAACGGCGCGAATGTCACCATCACGGGCGGCTTCCCCGCACCGACCCTCGCCGGTCAGGTGATGACGCTGACGCTGGGTAACGTCGTCAACGCCGCCGATAACCTGGTCAATGCCGACGATGATCTGGTCATCTGGGTAGTCGCCCGTGCCAGCAACGTGGCTGCCAACAACGGCACCACCGGCCTTGATAAGATCAACACTGCCCGACTCAATTGGGGCGGCGGCACCCTCACCGATACCGAGACAGTCGAAATCATTGAGCCGAACCTCAATATCGACAAGAGCGCCAACCCGACCACTGGCCTGAACGCGGGTGATGTCATCACCTACACGCTGGTCATCAACCATACCGCTACTTCGACCGCCGATGCCTTCGACCTGCGGATCACCGATGTGATCCCGGCGGGCATCACCTACGGTTCGGTGACGGCTGCGGCCTCCACCTGCGATGAACGAGCGGGTTGGACTGCTGACATCAGCAGCTTGCCGGGTACCGTTGTCTATCGCTTTGACGACCTCCCGTTGGCAGCCAGCTGTACCATCACCTACACGGCGACTCTGGCCAACACCGTCACCAACGGCATCACACTGACCAACACCGCCAGCCTGCGTTATTCCTCGCTGGATGACGGCACGCCGGATGCCAACGACCCGAACGAGCGCGTCTACAACGATAGTGACACTGCGGTCATTGATACTAATGTGGCACCGCTGTCCTTCACCAAAACGGTGGTGGATAGCTCTCAAACCTACACCGGCGTGGGTCAACACGGGGCGGCCTTGACCGACCTGACCATCGGCGAGACCGTCACCTATGAACTGCGCGCCCGCCTGCAAGAAGGCACAACGCCCATCATCATCACCGATACACTCCCGGCTGGTCTGGTCTTCATCAGTACCCAACTGGCACCGACCAACGGCGCGAATGTCACCATCACCAACGGCTTCCCGACCCCAACTCTTGCCGGTCAGGTGATGACGCTGACGCTGGGCAATGTGGTCAATGCCGGGGATAACACCGTCAACGCCGACGATGATCTGGTGATCTGGGTGGTTGCACGGGTCGCCAATGTGGCGGGCAATATCGGCACCACCGGCCTTGACAAGATCAACACCGCCACCCTCGACTGGGGCCCCGGCACCCTCACGGATACCGAGACGGTCGAAATCGTTGAACCCCTGTTGGACATCACCAAGAACGCCGCGCCGAACATCGGCCTGGACGCCGGGGACATCGTGACCTACACCTTCTCGGTGACGCATACGGGGGCTTCAACAGCAGATGCCCAGGATGTCAGCATCAACGATCTGCTGCCTGCCCATATGACCTACGTGGGCAATGTCGCCACCGTGACTGGGCCTGCGCCGACCGTCACCAATAGCTCACCCAACATCATCTTTAGTTGGGCGAACCTGCCGCTGGGTGCCACCTATACCTTCACATTCGAGGTCTCTATTGACCCGACCGTTGGGCCAGCCGCCAGCCTGACCAACACGGCGACGCTCGGTTGGTCAACGCTGCCCGGCGCTAGCCCTAACGAACGCACCTATACCGATACCGCCAGTGCGGTCGTCACCACCATCCCGCCGACCATGGAGAAGTCCATCTTCACCACGTCCCTGACCGAGACGGGTTCAGCCCAGCATGACCCGACCATCGTGGATGTGAACATCGGTGAGACTGTCACCTACTACATGACCATCACCATGCCGGAAGGCACCGCGCCGCTCACCCTGACCGATAACCTGCCAAACGTGATGACGGTCGTCAGTTCGCGGGTCTTGAGCCTGGGTGCCAATATCACCACCACCGGCCTTGGCGTTGGTCAGCCGGGCGTGGTCAGCGATGCGAACTTCGCCGATGGCTTGCCTGACCGGGTAGTCTTCAACCTCGGCACGGTTCTGAATGCGCCGGATGGCATCGACAACGCGGAAGACCAGATCGTCCTCGAAGTGGTGGCGCGGGTTGATGAAAACGCAGCCAACCGCAATGGCGATCAGTTGACCAATACCGCCACGCTGAACTACGGTACTGGAACTGTTACCGATACCGAAGTCGTGGAGGTCGTAGAACCGGAACTCAACATCGACAAGTCGGCGCTGGTCGTCACCGGGCGTCCCGGCGACATCATCGAATACACCATCGTGGTCGATCATGTGGGTGGTTCCAACAGCCCGGCCTACGACATCGTGATTACCGACCCGATGTTGCCCAATCTCAACTTGATCGTCGGCAGTGTCACCGCTACCCCTGGCAATGTCGTCCTCGGCAATAACGCCGGTGATACCACGCTGCGGGTGGAACTGGGTGTCCTCAACCCCGGTGATAGCATCACCATCACCTATCAGGCGCAGATTGACGCGTCGATCACCCCGCCGGTGACGTTCGTCAACACCGCCACCCTCAACTACGATAGTGCTGCCGGGCCGGGTGGCCGCCCTGGTACCGACGATGACACTCATACCATCCGCGTCAATGATGATGTCTATCGCTACTCGAAAACAGTGGTGGATACATCCCTGATCGACACCGGCGATAGCCAGTTGACCGGCGCACCGGATGTGACCATCGGCGAGCGCGTGACTTTCCATATCGAAGCCTATCTGCCGGAAGGGACAACCACCAACTTCACCATCACCGATAACTTGCCGGACGGCATGATCGTCGTCAGCAGCCGGGTAGTGAGCATCGGCAGCAACCTCGGCGTCTCCGCGCTGGCAGTGGGCGATCCCGGCACCGCCTCCAACAGTAACTACACGGCGGATGCCTTTGATGACCGGGTGGTCTTCAGCTTTGGCGATACCACCAATGTCATTGACGGCATCGACGATGACCGTGACGTGGTGGTCGTCGAAGTGGAAGCCCGCGTATACGATAACCAGTTGCTCAATCGTGGCGGCACCACCGTTACCAACGAGGCCATCATTGACTACGGCCCCAACCGCCGCCGTGCGGAAGCCGATGTGGACATCGTTGAGCCAAACATCAACCTGACCAAGACCTTTAACCCCCGTATTGAAGGGCGCGGGCATAAGCTGTTCATGACTCTTGAACTGGTCAACAGCGGTAGCTCCATCGCTTACAAGGTATCCCTGCGCGACCCGCTCAACCCCGGCCTGTGCCTGGATACAATCAGCGTGGACGCCTCTGGAGCGCCGGGGACGACCTTCACCAATACCTCTACCAGCGGCTGTGGTGGGATCGTGCAGATCGACTTCACTGACCTGGGCATTGGCGAGCGCATCGTCGTCACGGTTGAACTGACTATCGACGCCGCGCTGGAACCAATCCCGCAGGACATCCCCAATACGGCGACCGTAACTTACCAATCCATCCCTGTCGGTCACCCGGATGAAAGCGAAGCCCGTCAGTATAATGACAATGCTACCGACATCCTGACGGTAGATGAACCAACCATCGAAGTGACCAAAGTCGGCAACCCGCAATCGGTGCGGGCTGGTGGATTGCTCACCTACACTGTCACCGTCACCAACACTGGCGAACCACCCATCGATGCCTTCCAGGTGGTCATCACCGATGTGCTGCCGCCTGAACTCACCTATGTCTCGGCTACACCGGCGAAGGGGGTTTGTACCGCCAACGGTCAAACCATCACCTGTATCATCGACAAGCTGCTGCGTGGGGAAACCACCACCATCCTGATCGAGACTCGGGTCGCGGCTGGCCTGGCGGCTGGTACCCGGATCATCAATCTGCTGGGGCTGACCACCCTGGAGGGTGTGTCGGTCGAAGCTGATGCCCTGAATGTGGTGGCCTCGGAAGCCGTCTGTAGCATCGGCTGCCCGGATGCCCAGATTTACCACAGCGACCAGACCGGCGACTGGGAAATCTTCCGGCTGGTGGGCGGCACCACACTTGAGACTGATGCTGATCAAAACCTAACCCAGAACCCTGCCGATGATGTCGAACCGAGTCAATCTCCGGATGGCAACTGGATGGCCTTCGCCAGCAACCGGGACGGCAATTGGGAAATCTATGTCACCCCGACAACGGTGATTGATGGTCAGCCCACCCGCACCCGCCGCGTCACCACCAACACTATCGCGGTCGATACCGACCCGGTCTGGGGGCCGACCGATCATCTGGTGTACGAATCAACCCGCGACGGCAACTGGGAGCTATACCTGCTCGATTTGCGGACAGGCATCGAAACCCGCCTGACCAATAACCCAGCCGATGACCTGAATGCGTTCTGGTCGCCGGATGGCTCGCGCCTGGTCTTCCAGAGCAACCGTAGTGGTCGCTGGCAACTGTATGAACTCAACTTGCAGACGGCAACGCTGCGCCTGCTCAGTGACGGCAGTGGCGATGATATGGATGGAGCCTACGCCAACAATGGGGAACGGATTGTCTTCCGCTCGGTCAACCCGGATGGCACCATCATCACGTTGATGAATGCGGATGGCAGCGGACGCACTCCCATCAGCGAACGCAGCAGCCGTGCGGCTAACGCGGTTTGGTCGCCGGATGACAGCCTGATTGTGTATCAATCGGACACGGATGGCGACCTGGACATCTACGTCTACGGTGTTGCAACGGGTCAAGTCCGTAAGCTGACCGCCAATGATGTGGATGACTATGCCCCGACCTGGTTATGCGGTAGCTTGCAGGTGATCTTCACCTCGGATGAACCCGGCAACCCGGATATCTTTCAGGCGAATGCCCTGCCGCTGACGGCCCCGGCCTTAGTGGTGATGGACGACACCACCCAACTGACGATTGACTCGAACCGCGACCTGTATCCGCAGGGCGCACCCTCGGAGGAGAACGCCAGCCTGGAAGGGATACTGCCGGATACTGTTTCGGCTGAACCTGGTCATACACAGATTTTGAATCTCGATATGGCGGTCACGCCTGAAGACCAGACGCTAAATCGGGATGAAGTGTGGGAAGCGATCACAGGTTGTGCAGAGATAGATCTCAATTCATCGCCACCACCTTATGCGCTGTCGCTGCTGCCTACGCGTTAAACTGACTACCCCTCATACAGAACGCACTCCTTGACCGAGATGCGTTCTGTATGAGGGGTAGAGTTGGAGGGTGAGTCTGCGATAATGCGGGCAGATCATTCGTGAGTTTGCCCCCTGAAACGGAACAGTCGCAACGTATAGATATTGATGAGAAACTTCGCCACCATCTCTCAAGGGCCTTAGATATTGACCCGACTAAGCGTCCAACTATTGAAGAGATGATCGATGTATTGAGTCCAACTCGCCCCGTATGATTTTCTGAGGGCCATGGTCAATGTATAAGGGTTCTGCTCTCTAATGTACATCATGCTTTCTTTGTGCGTAAGCTGATCTATTTCGGATAGAGCCCAATAGAGAGTTGTGAGCGTTAGGTAAGTGGAAGCACAGTATCATGATTAGCTAACAGCGTCCAACAGTTGCTCATGATTGGTTAACGACGCCTAGCTCAGTTCACAGGTTTCACAATCTTCACAACTCGGTAGTGATCGACATGAAAGCGTTGTTTGAGGGTGGGCCAAATCTTCTGCAAATCAGCACGACAATGCTTATGACCTGTGATTTCTGTGAAGACTGTGATGAAAACAACTTATACCAATAGAAAAGCCTGTGTTCACAGGTTTCACAACCTTCACAGGCTTTCTTCGGGCTTCACCCCTTGAGCCTGTCAGTTTTCGTCTTCACAACCCTCACAAGTTTCACAGCCTAGAATTTCAGGCTTCAACCGCCATAGACGAATGACACTACCGCGCACACTGCGTTGCACCGTGAGGTTAGTTTTGCCGGGCAGCAGCAAGCCATCTTCTTTGAGTTGCGTGCCGATAGCAAAGGCGGTAAAGCGGAGCGGCTGGATTTTGTTCACCTCACGTAAAGCGACATCTGGCAGTAAGTAGATGAAGCTCTCATCACGGTAGCCTGCGACGACCGCCCCAGGCGTTGGATCACCTTGTGCGCGCAATGATGGTTCGATAACGCATTGCCCACTGCCGATGATCTGCCCCAGAATGTTCAAGAACATCTCACTGGCACGTTCCTGACGCAGCGTGCGGACACTCTCGACAATTACATCCTGCCAGCCAGGGAGCAGATAGTCTTCGTCCATCTCAGATAGAAATCGGGAGAGCATTTGGTAGACCGTTACCAGCACTGCCCAATTCTGGATTACACGTCCGGTATTGGATTGCCCACCCGCTTGTTTTGCAAGCTTTTCGCGGTAGCCACGCATGTTGTTGCTGAAGCGGTTGGCGATGTCGGTTTTCAGATCACCTTGCTCAAGCTGTTTCGCTATCCACGATGCGAAATGTGCAGTGAAGCCTGGCAGGTATTCACGTAAACGTTCCGCCTGTGCCAGCGCCTTAGCGCCCGGGTCACGCTTCTCCCAGGGCGGGATTTCCAGTACCAGCATTCGCGCGACAACCGACATCTCACCCTCGATAGTCGTTTCGCCAGTAGAGAGGATTAGCCCGCGACAGGGTTTCTCATGACGAACCTTCGCCTCACGAGTCAAACGTCCTCGTCCCATGCCGCGCGAGTAGGATTGCAGAAAACGGGTGAACGTCTTCTCGTCTGCGTAGATGCTCTTGTAGTCATCAACCCAGAACAGACTGTCTGCCAGTGGATAGCCCAATGTTTCGACGGTGTTGATCGTATCCCCCCATTGTGCAGGCGGTGTATCCCGGCCGAACTGCCCGTAGAAGCTGGTCAGGAGCGAAGCAATCTCCGACTTGCCACTGCCGGATGTTCCTACCAAATGGACAGCAGGTCGTGGCGCGGCAGGCGGAAAGAAGCGTTGAAGCAAAGGCAGGAGCGCAAAAGCGATGAGCGATGATGCCATCCGGGGTGGCAGCACCTTTGTGACTGCATCAAAGGCTTGAAGACTCTCTGGCCAGCTAGTCGTCTGCAAGCCGTAGTCTCGCAATCGTTGGTCGAGTTCAACCGCTGGTGAATCTGTCAGTTTGCCCTTCTCGGTGATGCAGTCCTGCGGTGAAATGTAAACCCACTTTCCATCCATTTGCATCCAGCCCATGAAGTTATAGTGACGATGCGTGGGAAACTCGCCAGACAACTGCACAATCGCCGGTACAAGATGCTTGGACATCCCTGCCCGCACGACGTACTGTGAACCGGCATTCGCTCCAACAAAGCGGCGCAGCGCAATATCATCGACAAATACTTCTCCCGGCACATCCAGCTTCTTTACAGAGTCACCGCGCCGGAGTTCAAGGGCTGTCGTGTGGGTTTCCTTGCTATCGTCATCAAGTTGACAGGTCTGGTAGATCACCTTTGCAGTCCAATCTGTGACCGTGTTTTCTATCGTGCCGCGATAGGTTTCTTTGTGATGGATGATTTTGCCATCGCGCAGCAGATAGCTCTCGGTATCAATGTACCCCTGCTCCCTCTGCTGGAAGCTAGCACGCTTCTTCTCTTTATAAAGATGATCAATGTCCCCGATTTTCAATCCATCACCGCATAGCACTTTCAGGCGCTGTCGCTCTGCCGCCCACTCAACAGGATTGAGATGGATACATGCTTCAACTGCGGCGACAATCTGAGCAGTAGTAGGACGTTCTGCTTTCTGATCAACCTGAAACTGTCCTACAAGTTGGTCAACAATTTGGCGTGCCTGCTGGCTTCTTTCTGCGATAGGCTCACGCGGCGGGCGGCTGTAGGTACTGCGGATGGTCGCCAACGCCTCACGCTCATTGCATCCGTCAGCCACGTAGCGTGGGACAAGCTGGGCCTCGGCATCGGATAGGGAATTGCCCGCATCGCGCAGTTGACAGGCAGCGGCGAAAAGTTCCTTGTTGCGCTGATGTACTGGCGCACCAGCTATCAGATACCCCTCGGTGCGCCGAGGCAACGGATGCTGCCCATTTCCATTCAGGGTGACAACTTTGAGATTACCAACTCTGGTTGGCTCGACCGGCTGGCGCAGCCAATCGAATTGGGCAAGTGAATAGCGCCGGGTGGGATCGCCTTCAACAATGCTGACGATGGCACCGTTACGTTCAGGCTTGGTATTGATGCTGCCGGGCAGTCGCATGACAGAAGCCACCGACTTGACATAAGCCGGGTCGCCACCCAGGGCGGAAGCCAATCCCCGCAGCACATCAGCAATGCGGGTACGAGCAGCTTCATCAGTCAGGACAAAGGGTTCATCCAACAGCCAGTAGCTGTGCCAGCCGCCACCACTATCGAGTATGAATGAAGGTGCTGGGTCAAACGCCCTTAGTCTCTCCAGCAGGCGGTCTCGTTGGGTGGGATCTTCATCGGCATCTACATCCAACCAGAGGGCCGGGACGAGCGCAGCGGACTCGGCACTGCCCTTGCTCTCAGAGCGCAGGCAGGGGGCGAAGTAGAGACCAAAGACTTCGCGGTTCAGGGTGTCAGCCTGCTTGAAGCTGGTCATCAAGCGGCGTTTGTCGCCAACCTTGCTCCACAGGGTCTTGACCTCGCCGGTTTCCGGGTGAATGCAGCGTAGTTCGAGATAGAGATCATCCGGGCAGCCTTGATAAAGTGCGCTCAGAAAGGCGCGGCGATCCAGCGCCGACAGCTTGTCGGTAGTCAGGTTGTGTGCCATACTCTTGCTATTCCTTTTGTATGCAGGGGCAGGACGCGCTATCGGTCGCCAAACTTCCAGTGCGTCCCGTCCCTGTATGCTTTACAAGTCGATTTCCATCGCTGGCTGGTCCGGTTCCAAATCCTCCAGCAAGGCCGAACGTTCCGCTGGTGTCATCTTCCCCAGCACCCCGGCCAACTGCTTCAGCTGCTCCAGGTCACCTTTCATCCCAATTCCCAGAACTTGTGCCAGTTGCTCGGCCTCTTCGTGAGTTAGACCACTCAACAGCGGACGGAACTGAACGGTGACAGACTCCTCGTCGTCATCGGTCGGCGTGGCATAAGGTCGATAGAAGCCCAGGCTGGTAGTCGTTTCGCTGGTGCGGCGCAAGCCACACCAGACCGGCCACTCTCGGTCATCCTTATCAATCGTCCATCCATGCGGGTCTCCGTCGGTGATCGCTATCTGCTGCTCACGGATGTCTGCTAACTGGTCATGGCGTGTTTCCCATTCCGGCCCGACATAACGATCCATGAGCGCGACCATCTGGCCTTCTGTCGCCCGATGCAGCATCTCGATGTGGTCGACCTTGCGATTGCGGCTGAAGAAGAGCGGCACCCGGCAGCTATGTTCCTCACTGTAGACCGTGCCGGGCAGGACAGTGTGAGTATGCGGGTTGTGCAATCCCGGTGCCTCTAGATCGTTGGTCAAACGATGATGCAGCACTGTTGAAAACTCGATACCTGTGTCCAGTCCCCGGCGGTCGAAGAAGTCCTCGATGACTCCCTCGGTCAGTTCCCACATAAACGCCTCCCGATCTTCCGGCGCGACCATCGCTATCAGGTCAGGATTAGGATTTGTGACCAGGCTGAAGGCCAGCACATGCTCACTTTTCAGGGCGTCGCAGCGAGCGGCAATCTCGGCGACCGATCCGCCCATGCCGTGATCCCGCCAACGATCCTTCCCGGCTGCGTGGCGAGCAGCCTCATCCCGGCTCTCCCTGTACGTCAGGTAGTGCAAAAGATTCTTCGACTGCTTTGCGCCATCAGCGGACGGCTTCTTGTATTGCACATTGGCGACACACATCTGCTTGTGATCCATGCCGTTACTGTCCCTCCTGGCGGCGGCGAATGCTGTTCACAAAGTCGTTGAACTGCCCCGTCAGCGCGTCCAGCTTGACCTCGATCCCATCCACCTTGCGCTCAATACCTTTGGCGATGGCTCGCCTCGATCCGGGCAGGTCATCCTGCGAGGCCAGGTAGTAGTTGACGGCATCGCGCAGCAGGTCGTTCTTACTGACGAAGCGACCGGCACGAGCGCGAAGGTTGCGGAGTTCCTCCAACCGCCGCATTTGCTCGGGGGTCAGATTGACGGTCATGCGTTCGCTGTAAGCATTGGGTGTGCGTCGTTTCATTCGGTTGCTCCCTTCCCTATCCCCAGAACGGCTTGCTTCAATTTGGCAGTGGGTCGGAAGCGCAGATACAGGCGCTTGAGCCGTCGCCGTCCGACAAATCCGCCTGCCTCCATCTGCTGCACTTCCACCACCAGCTTGCCCAGGTCGCCCAGGGTGATTGAGCCTTCAGGTAGACTGAGGTCTGCCAGCCAGAGTTCATGCTGAACGGCCAGCACCTCGGTGATGTCGCGACGTTTGAGGCGCGGCAGCCGCCTCGCAATTTCACGGACGAGTTGACAGTGATTCATGTGTGTAAGCCTCCGTATACTGACTGGTGCATGGGTTCTTCGCACCCCGGTACCGGGTGCGGTCAGTGGGTGCGGCTCACCGCATCCACTGACGCGGCGTGTGCCTCACACCGCCGCCTCGGTGCCAGCGCCGCAGGCCGCTGCACCGCAGCCCTCCGGCGCATGAGGAGCCAGCGATTTAGCTGGCCTGCGCGGGGGTGGAATGAGTTACTCATCCAGAGTGAGGGTGTTCCACCCCACCCCCGCGCGTGGTTGCCG
>APMI01008362.1_pt1 | contig 12964 bp, 11 predicted proteins | sample 667938 | NCBI WGS metagenome assembly APMI01 (sample SAMN01084076, study PRJNA167559) | wastewater metagenome | biome: Wastewater | place: Denmark: Ejby Moelle, Odense | collected 2011-11-28 | reverse complement strand
GGCCTGCGGTTGCGGGCTTGGCGGCTGGGGCGTGGGCTGCGGCTGGTTGACCGGCTGCGGCGGCACCTCTTCGGGCTTCTCCGGTTTTACCTGTTCGGGTGGCGGCGGCGGCGGTGGCGGCGGGGGGACGACCGGGATCAGCACGCTGTCCTCGGCGGCCTTGCGCGCCACCGTCGCCTGTTGGGTCGACGCCCACCAGATGCCGGCGATGAGAGCCACCACGGCGACACCACCCAGCAGACGGGGGCCTATGGGCCGCCGCGTGGTGATAGCTGGGGGAAGGCTAGCGGCGGCCATCCCGTCAGCCCTTCGCCTTGCCGGTCACGAGACCGAATTTGGTGATGTCGAGCCGGCGCAGCAGGTCGAGCACCTCGACCACCTTGCCATATTGGACCGTGCCGTCACCCTTGACGACCACCGGGAAGTCCGGGGTCTGGCCCTGCTGGACGCGCAGGCGATCCTCCAGCTCGGTCATCGAGACGGGGAAGGCCTCGTAATAGACCTGGCCGGCATCATCGATGGTGATCGCCTTGGTGTTCGATTCCAGCGACTGGGCGGACGACGCCTTGGGCAGATTGACCTTGATGCCCTGCACGCTGGCCGTCGTCATGATGATGAAGATGACGAGCAGCACGAAGGCGAGATCCAGCATCGGGGTGATGTTGATGTCGTCATAGGGCTTGGCTTCGGTGTTGATCTTCATGGCTGATCTCCCTTTGGGTGCCCGATCACTCGGCGGCCCGGAGCTGCTTGCGCAGCGCCCGGAGGTGGAGATCGGCGAAGCGGGTGATCAGCCGGTCGACGAAGACCTGCATGCCGGCCGAGACTTCGGAGTTGCGGCTGGAGATGTAATTGTACCCAAACAGCGCCGGGATCGCGACGAGCAGGCCGACCACGGTGGCGAGCAAGGCCGCCGACACGCCCGGCGCGATGGCGTTCACGTTGACGTCGCCCGCCAGCGCGATGGCCGCGAAGGTGATCATGACGCCGAGCACGGTGCCGAGCAGGCCGATGAACGGTCCGCCCGAGATGGCGATGGTCAGGAGCACCATCCAGCGGTTGAGCTTCTGGGTTTCCTCGATCTGCTGCGCATCGAGGCTGGAGCGGATCGCTTCCACCGTCTCCTCGGCGATATGGTCGCCGCCGGCTTCGGCGCGGGCCTGATCGAACTCCGCGACGGCCGCCTCATAAATGCGCGCCTGCGGGCTGTCGGCGAGGAGCGCGCGCTCCTTGTCGCCCAGGCTGCCGAGCCAGGCGCCGTCAAGTACCTCGCCCTTGCGGTGACGGAACATCGCCTGGAAGGCCTTGTCGGCACGGCTCGCGCGGCCGACATAAGAGCCCTTGGCGATCATCACGATCCACGAGATGATCGACATGATCGCGAGCACGCCGATGACGCACCACGCATCAAAGGTGACGCTTTTGAAGATCACCCCGAAATAGCCGAAGCCTTCGCCCGAGGGCTGCTCGTCGGCACCGAAGGAGACCAGCTTCGCGCCGCGCCCCTGGCTCTCAAAATCGGCTTTCGCCCAGGCGGCATCGCGCGCAGTAGCTGAAAGGCGCAGTTCGTCGAGCGTACCGGTGAAGCCGTCGCCGATCGATGCGGCGCCCGACATGGGCGTAAGCGGCGACGCCAGCTTGGCGGCTTCGGCGCCGTTGACATACAGGACGACGCCCCGACTTCCGGCCGAGACCGTGATCTGGCTCCAGTCGCCGAGCGCCGCCTTGGCGCCCGCCCGCTGACCGCCGAGTTCGACATAAGGAACGCCCGCGGCGAGACCGATGACCAGGCCTTCGGGGGTTTTGTAGAGCGTGGCGTCCCCCGCCGCGTCCTGCTTGACCCACGCCTCGAAGCTGAAGCCGGTGGCGGGATCGATCGCGGTCGTCGGCGACGCGGCAATGGCGATGGGCGTACCGGTGAGCTTGAGCGCCTGACCGATCGCACCCGCCCCGAAGCGGGCCTGGCCCTGCGCGGCGGTGGCATTGGCGGTGGCGTCCGTCAGGTTGCCGGCAAAGTGGAACACCGCGCGATAGCTGGCGTCGAACGACTTGGCCGATGCCGCTGCGGCGGGCGCGTTCTTGTTGCCGTAGTAGAGGAACAGCTTGGCCTGTCCCGCAGCCGGCAGATCAGGGAGATCGACCCAGATCATGGCGAGGCCGATCTTCGGATCGAAGCTCTCGACGTGGAAGTTGAGCGGGGTCTTGTCGTCGCTGCCCAAGATCCGCAGGTCCGAACCGTCGGGCTTGGCGTCCTCGAAGCGAAAGTTCGAGCTGTCGAGACGGATCAGCACCGGAAAGCGCTTCTCCGCGCCTGCGATCTGCGCCGCGCCCGTGTCGACCGTCACCGCCTTACGATAGGACCAGTCCTTGTCGAACCAGGCCTGCGCCGGGGAAGACATCGCGGCAGCGGCACTTGCCGCCAATGCCGCCGTCAGGATCTTCTTCATCGTCATTGGTTCAAACCCCCAAATCAAAGCGGGGCCACGCCCCGAGTGCGTGGACCTTAAAAATCAGCGGAAACCCGGAAGTGGACGCGAACCTCACCGGCCTTGGTGACACCGCTATCCTTGAGCGGCACGGCGGCATCGAGATCGCCCGACAGCGTCTTCAGGATCTTCATGCGAAGCCCGCCACCGACGCTGTAAAGGCCCGTGCTCCCGGCCTGGTCGGGCAGCGGGAACAGCACCCAGATGCGGCCGGCATCGGCAAAGCCGATGAGGCGCAGATTGTCGATCAGCCCGCCCGAGAAACCGCCGAGCGATGGCGAGCGCAGTTCGATGCTGGACAGCAGGCCCTTGTCGCCGATCGCCTCGGACTGGAGATAGCCGCGCACCGTGCCGACGCCGCCCAGCGCCATCTCCTCGTTGGAGATGAGCGGAACGCCGGTGACCTGCCCCTCGACATTGGCGTAGATCTGGAAGTCGTGCGGCAGCGTGTAGAGATAGTCGACGTTCGCATGCACATAGGCAAAGCCGCCGGTCGCCCGGAACCGCTTGTTGTCGAACGCGATGCTGTCCGAGCCCAGCGGGCTGAGGCCGAAGGTGCCGGCCAGACCGAAGCCGAGCGTTCCCTGTCCCTTGACCCACGATCCCGAATAGCTGAGCGAGATCGGAGCGTAGTGGATCGGCGCCTTGCTGACCGCATCGCCGAACCGCGTGTCTTCCTTGAAATCTTTATAGGCAATCGACGCGCTCAGCCGGTGGTAGAAGCCGGGGCCGCCTTTCAAAGTCTTGGTCAGTGCGGCCGTCACCGACCAGCCATTGCCGAGCACGTTGGTGTCGCCGACGGTCGCCACGTCCGAATTGGATTTGAGACCAGTTACGTCGAGCCGCAGGCTGTCGCTGAGCGGCATGCCATAGGAGCCGACATAGACTTCGGCATCGGAACGCCGCTGCGGCGCCACCGAATAGAAGGCCGAGATCGAGTGGCCGAGGCCCCACAGATCGTCATAGCGTAGATTGCCCTGTACACGCAGCGGCGTCGTGTCGCGACTGTAACGGTTCGACAGCTCGATCCCGCCATGGAGCGGGAGCTTGTCGTTGACCGTGAGCGCGACGTCGATCGTTCCGGGCGCGGTGCCGGGCTTCAGCTCCGGCGTCACCTGACGATCACCCGAGCGGCTGTTGAGCGCCGTGATCTGGTCGGTGAGCCGATTGAGGTCGGGCACCTTGCCCGACTGCACCTCGGGGAGAGCAGCGAGCACCTGCCTGTCGGACGTGTGCTTCTCGCCCGAGATCGCGACCTGACCGATCTTCGCCTCGCTAACCGCCAGCCGTACCCGGCCGCCCACGACGTTCTGCTGCGGCAGCTCGACGAAGACCGTCTTCAGCCCCTTGTCGGCATAGGCCTTCTGCAGCGCCGCGCGCGCCTTCTCGACATCATCGAGCGTCTTGCCAGGCCCGAGATACGGATAGACCGCTTGCTCGATCTCCGGGTCCGAGAGGGCGGTGTTCCCCTCGACAAAATATTCGTTGATGTCGACGTGCCGCGCGGCCGTTGCAGCGGCGCTGCTCTGGCCATCGGCAGTGGCGCTGGCGTCCTGGGCCTGTGCTGCTGTCGTCACCAGCCCGAGGGCGGTGCCGACCAACAGGGCGCCGCGCCGCATATGGCACGACCCTACACTAGAGAAAGTCATTTCCGAATAGCCCCCGATCTAGGCAACAGAATGCATTCCGAATACTTTGAGTATTCGGTTCGTCACTGAATAGAGATTTTAAGATTCGATAAAGTCCCGCTTGGGTGAGTCGTTATCGAGTCTTTGTGACACTATTGTTGAAGCGGGGAGTTTCAGATGGCCTTTCTTGACTTTGTTTAAGTTGGTGATTTTTGAAAATCTATTTCAGGTACTTATTTCTTCGTGCCTGGATGGTAATCGTGCAAATTAACGGCGCGGCGGCGCGTTTCGCTGATCGCCTCGCCAAAGCGCAGGCGGTAGCGCCGCGAAAAGACCCGTGTTGAATTGAAGCCCAGCGCCGCTGCCAAGGCGCTGATGCTGCGCGATTCCCGATTGGTCGACAGCAGCGCATGGGCGCGATCGAGCCGAATATTGGTGACGAAGGGGGCCAGCAGCGTCTGGGTTTCCGACGCGACGGCGCGTCGCAGCGAACTCTCGCTGACGCCGGTGACGGCGACCAGCTCGGCGGTCGTGATCGGTCGGCCGATATGGGCGAGCACGTAATTGCGGACCAGATTGACCAGTACGTCACGCGGCGGCGCAACCGGACGGTTGATCGGCAACGGGGCGACCATGGATTTTCCGATGCCGTCACTCGTTTCCGAGCCGTCAGGCGTCGCCGGCCGAACCAGATGCAGCGCACCGCGACGGCGCACCGCCGTCGGATGGACTGCTGCCATCATGCGTTGGTTCGGAATTGGCCGTGCTTCGGACATGGATCACAAGCTCCTCAGGCCTGTGATGACTCTCGGCGAACGCCCCGCACGATTTTTGCCCGAAATCCGATGCGGATACGACAATCAAAACAATGAAATTGAACGATAAAAATTTATTTTCATACTCCGCGGAAAGTGCGGAAAATCAGCTCAACAGGACGATGCCGCCGGGCAGATTGGTGACGGTGGCGCCCGCGACCGCCCGCATCTGCGCGGGGACGACATCGAGCCGGGCAATGTCGAACACTGCGCTGACCGTGCGTTTGCCGAGTGCGTCATTGGTGAGGACCAATCGGCCGGGCCGGTAGCGGTTCAGCTCATGGACGATTTCGGAGAGCGGCCGGTCATTGAAGATGAGCACGCCGCGCTGCCACCCGCTGGCGGCATTGGCATCCACGGCAATGATCCGGGGCGCTCCCTCTCTGCCGAGTGTGGTCCGCTGGCCAGGGTCGAGACGCATTTCCGGATGTGCCGGAGCGCGCACGGTCAGCGCGCCCGCGAAGCAGGTCACGCACATGCCGTCATCGTTCAGATGTGCACTGAACTTGCCATCGCTGCTCGATGCTTCGCCCAGGTCCGTCTGAACGACGGCGGGGCGCATGAGCCGCCCGGCATCCACCGCGACTTCTCCCGAAATGAGTTCGAGGCGATAGGCGCGATCGTCCTTGCGGCGCGATACCGCGGACCGGGTGTTCAGCTCGACACTCAGATTTTGGGCGATCTGCACCGTTTTGCGTTCGCCCACGCCCGTCCGATAGTCGGCACCTAGCTCGCCGAGCGACGGCCAGAGGCCGAGCGGAGAATTCACGGCAACGATGCCTGCGGCCGTCGCCGCGACCGCACCGGTCAGAAAGGCGCGACGGCCGATCCGAAAGCCGGATTGCTCGGACATGGTTCGTGCCTCGGCGAGCAACGTCGCCGCGCTGGGATCGGCGTCCAGCTTTTCCCCGGCGTTGATCAGGCGGCCGCGCAGGAACAGCGCTTCTCGAAGTGCGCGCGCGTGCTCGGGGCTTTGCTTGCCCCATGCGACCATAGCCGCGTCGTCGCCGGGCGTGGCGTCTCGAGCGAAGGCGCGCTCCACCCACTCGACGGCATCATCGGCAACCGATTTGTATGTCTCTCTATCGCCGTTATCGCTCACGGCACCGTTCGCTCATTATCGTCTCTACCCCGTGATGCTTCTGGCACGGCCTTCGCGAAATCCACTACGTTCAAACCACGAAATCGCGTGATGATTTCTTCGCGCGCGGTCTTCAGTTCGAGCTGGACCATGCGCACGCCGATATGATGGCGGCGGGCGATCTCGGCCAAAGGCACGTCGTCCATCATGGCAAGCACGAAGATGCTGCGGCGGCGTGCCGGGAGGGTTTCCAGCAGCGAGCGCAAAGCGAGCAGATCGAAGCGCCCATCGACTTGCTGTTCAGGGCCGGGGGATTCGTCCGGAATCTCGGTATCGAGCAATTCGACCAGCTCGAAATAGCGGCTGCGAACCCGGTTCATCCGGATGATCTGGCGTGCCGCGTTGAACGCCATTTGCCGCAAATAACTGCGCGGGCTCGCGACATGGTCCGCGATGTCCCCGCCTTGCTCGAGGCGCAGAAACGTGTCCTGCATCGCATCATCGGCCAGGTCGGCTGATCCGGTCATGCGCTCGACCTGCCGAGCGAGCACGCTGTAATCCGCGAGGAAGACCCGCTTGAGGAGCGCCCAGGTCGCTTCGGACATCATGGCCGGAGCATCCCGATCTGCCGGCCCGGCTGGCCGAAATCGATGGGAATCGCGACCGCCAGCCGATCGGGGAAGCCGGCCGGGATCGGCGGCATCGGGCTGGCATCACGCACCGAATCGAGGGCGACGCGATCCAGCGCCGCATTGCCGGAGCTGGATGCCAGCGCGATGCTGAGAACGTCGCCGTCCCGCGCCAGCGAGAAACGCACCACCACCGTTCCAAGCGGCAAGCCCGCGGGCGGGCTCTTCTGCCGCTGGGCGATATGCTCGAGCAGGCGGCGCCGGTAGTTGCTGCCGATCGCCGCCAGATCAGCCGGCGCGCCCGCGGTCGTCGTACTGGCCACGCTGATCGGATTGGCATTGGCGACGGCGGCCGAACCGGCAGGAGGCTGCACGCGCGTCGTCACGAAGGCGGGGTCGGGCGCCATCGAATCCGGTGCGGGGCTGGTTGGCGTCGCCATTTGCTGAGGCGCCGTTGGCGCTGCAGGCTGAAGCGCGTGCGGCGCCGGATCGGGCAGCGACAAAAGAGTGACCTGCGAGGTGACCCGCATCACCTCGCTCGGGGGCCGGACGACGACATCGCCGCTGTCGCGCATTCCGCCCACGACGAGCGCCGCGGCAATCGCGACGTGGAGGACCACGGAAGCGATGATGCCGGTTGCCCAGGAGCGCCGACTCGCAGGAGAAGAATCTGCCCGCGAATCGCGCTCGTTCAACTTGTTGGCGAACACGGTTGATCGATACAGAAAGGGGTTATGGCGCTGTGAAGCGCTCGCTCTGGGCCAGAGCTGTGAAGCTTTTGTGACCATCGCGCCGGCCGATCTCGCTCAAGGCCAACGCTTCAGCCTGGATGTTCGGCGTCTCAGGCACGCGCGATGACCGAGTGTCGGGAAACGCGCGCTGAGTGCGCACCGACGCCTTTAGCGGGAAAGCCTGAACATAGGCGCCAGAGCCCGGTCACGCACCTGCCTTGCGGAGAGCGCACCTCAATTCTGCGCCGTTACGACACCAGGCTGCGCCCTAAATACGCCGGTACCTAAAGTACCACACCTCATGCCCCTGCCGGCGTGCCTTGCGTTCGTAGCGCGTCTCCGGCCAGTCCGCGGGGCGGTTGAGAAAATCCTCCGGCCCGTGCGCGGTCCATTCGAAATCGCGCCGCTGGCCCATGATCATCATCGCCCAGCGGCAATAGGTCGGATCGTCGGTGCCGAGGCGGAATTCGTGACCCGGCTTGAGCTTCGCGGCGATCAGATCGAGCGGGCCGTGGTTGACCATCCGCCGTTTGGCATGGCGCGCCTTGGGCCAGGGATCGGGGTGGAGCAGGTAGACGCGGCTCAGGCTGGCATCGGGCAAGCGCTCGATCACTTCGAGCGCGTCGCCCATATGGACCCGCACATTCTGCAGCGCGCGATCGCGGATATGGCCGAGCGCGCCGACCACGCCGTTGAGAAACGGTTCGCAGCCGATGAAACCGCTGCCGGGTGCGGCCTCGGCCTGCCCGGCGAGATGCTCGCCCGCGCCGAAGCCGATCTCGACCTGCAACGGACGATCGTCACCGAACAGCCGCGCGGCGGTCAGCGCACCGTCTTCGGGCACCGCAACGCGGGGCAGCAGTTCCTCGACCAAAGTGGCCTGCCCCGCGCGCAACGCGTGGCCCTGGCGCCGGCCGTAGAGGCGCCGGATCGTCGTCGGATCATTCATGGCGAGGCCGCGTAGAGGGGCGGGCGGACAAGGGCAATGCCGCGTTCATCCTCACCCCCTTAAATCCGCGTCGGAACCGTGCAGATTGGGGAGAAGATGATGCGTGTGGCGTGGGCGTTGGCGGTGATCCTCGCGGCAGCCCCGATGGCGGGCGATGCCCAACTCGCATCGGAAAAGTCGATTTCGATGGTGAAGCGCGACGGCCGCTGGGCAAGCGTGCCGTTGATCTGCGACGCAACCAACCGCGATCGCGTGCTCGTGCTCGGCGCGCCTGGGCGCAACCGGCAGATGGATCTGATCAGCTTCGCCAAGCCGGGGCTGGCGGCGCAGCGCGTCGCGGTGCGGCTCGGGCCGGGCGATCCGGGGGCAGGGCAGATCTATTACCCGCTGTTCAACCTCGTCGGGCGCGAGGTGGGGCATGTCCATGCGATCAACCCCGGGATGGTCGGGCCGGGCGCAACGACCCCTGCGGTCACCGCGATCACGCTGGGACGGGAAACGACCAATTGCCGCTTCGCCGCACAGACCCGCGTGCTCGGCGTCACCGGGCGACGCTCGATCCAGGTCGTGCGGACCGAACGCAACGGCTATCGCTATACCGCCTATAGTTTCGACACCACGGCGCCCGAGATCAGCCAGCCGTGGGGCGGGCATGACAATCGCCCGACATTGGCGATCGACGGAGGGCGACTGGTCGACCAGAGCAATGGCCGGCGCGTCTATGAATTCACCAACCGCGGCTTCGTCTATCGCGTGATGGTTTCGGTGCGGCCGGATCATCCCGGCGGCGGCGTCGAGGTGACGCAGGACGGGCGCAACGTGCTGCGCGAGGGCTTCGGTGCCTATACGGCGGCGCTGGTGCCGTAAGCTTGGCGCGTGCCTATTTGGGCATGGTGATCGCAATATTGTCCCCGGTTGTACGCGCGATCGGCTGTTCAGTGCGGATCAGCGTAATCACCTGTTGCGGTTCGGGCAGGCGGTCGAACGACGGGTAGCTTGAGACGCTGCCGTCGACATCGTGAAATGAAACCGAATATCCCTTTCGGCCGCCGATCAGCGCGGCCAACAGATTTGGCTCGACCACCGCGATACGCCCGGCGTCGCCGATGGCGAGTGTATATCCATTGTCGCTTCCCGTCGGGCGGTAGACCGAAAAGTCCACTGTGCCGGCGCCGTCGCGGCACCATTCTTGCGGCTGCGCAGGAGGTGAAGGGTTGGTCGTGCTATCCTCTTTTTTCTTATCTTTCCCGGCGCCATTGGCGCTCGTCGCCATCGCGCCAGCCAATATCGCCTGCGTCAGATCACCTTTCTGCAGTTTCGCCCGGCTGACTTTCAGCGGCGTGGCGCAGGCGACAATCGGTTTTGCGGTGGGGGTTTGATCCACCTTATCGGGCCAGCCGACTTGTGCGATCACCTTTTCCAACCGGGCCGATAATTCCGCTGAATCGAGTGCTTCAGAGCTGAGCCGAACTGCAACGAGCCAATCGTTGAGCGGGAACATCGCAAGCCCGGTGCTGCGGAGCGGACCTTTGCCGGGGACATATTGGCGCTTCAACCCCGAAGCGGCGGTCGCGTGGGGGCGCGTAACGGCGGCAGGCAGTTCCACCGGCTGGGCGGCGCCATAAACCTCGCGTTTCTCGATCGCGAGTGATGCCCGGTCAAACCATACGGCGGCGCTCGGCAGTGGCGAATGGAAAATATAGACGTTGAGAAAGGTCGATCCGTCCGCCGCCTGAAACTGCGTCGAGATGTCGTTCTCCGCGCCTTCGAGGTCGATGATTTGGGTACGCTGCAGATCGGCGATCACCGGCCGCAACATCAGGCCGGTCGCGGCATGCATCCAGGTCTTGTCCGCCGGGACGTCCAGCTTGCGTCGCTCCGCGACGGCTGGTGTGGCGATGCAGATGGCAAGCGCGAGCGCGGTGGTTCTCATATATCCCCCCGGTTTTTACGCCGGGGAGGCTATATCACGCTCGTGCGAATGCAATGCTCAGGCGGCGACGGCCGCCTTGAGCTTGTCGACCAGATCGGTCGCTTCCCAGGTGAAGTGGGTGCCGTCGCTCTCGCGGCCGAAATGGCCGTAGGCGGCGGTCTTCGAATAGATCGGCGCGTTGAGCTTGAGATGCTCGCGGATGCCCTTCGGCGTCAGGCGGACGAGCTTGGGCAGCACTTCCTCCAGCTTCGCCTCGGAAACCGTGCCGGTGCCGTGGGTGTCGACATAGACCGACAGCGGCTCGGCGATGCCGATCGCATAGGACAACTGGATCGTCACGCGGCGCGCGAGGCCTGCTGCAACGACGTTCTTCGCCAGATAACGCGCGACATAAGCGGCCGAGCGATCGACCTTGGTCGGGTCCTTGCCGCTGAATGCGCCGCCGCCGTGCGGGGCTGCGCCGCCGTAGGTGTCGACGATGATCTTGCGCCCGGTCACCCCGGCGTCGCCGTCCGGCCCGCCGATCTCGAACAGCCCGGTCGGGTTGACGTAGATCTTGTCGTCCGACGGCAGCCAGCCCTGCGGCAGGATCTCGGCGAACACGCCCTTGACGTAATCGCGCAGCTTGGCCTGACCCGCCTCGTTCGAAAGGTCGGCCGAATGCTGGGTCGAGACGACCAGCGCGGTGGCGCGCACCGGCAGCTCGTTCTCATATTGCAGCGTGACCTGGCTCTTGGCGTCCGGCTCCAGGAACGGCGCCTTGCCCGAATGGCGGTCCGCCGCCATCCGCTCGAGGATCTTGTGGCTGTAATAGAGCGTGGCGGGCATCAGGCCGGGGGTCTCGTCGGTCGCGTAACCGAACATGATGCCCTGGTCGCCGGCGCCTTCGTCCTTGTTGCCGCTTTCGTCGACGCCCATCGCGATGTGGGCCGATTGCGGGTGGAGGTTGTTCGAGAAATCGAACGTCTGCCAGTGGAAGCCCGACTGTTCATAGCCGATGCGCTTCACCGTCTCGCGCACCGCGCGCTCGATCTCGGCCTCGATGCCGGGCGCCCAATTGCCGTCGGTGTCCATGATCCCGCGGCCGCGGATTTCGCCCGCCAGCACCACCATGTTGGTGGTGGTGAGGGTTTCGCACGCGACGCGCGCTTCCGGGTCTTTCGAAAGGAACAGATCGACGATCGAATCCGAAATCTGATCGGCAACCTTGTCCGGGTGGCCTTCGCTGACCGATTCGCTCGTGAAAATGAACGACTGACGCATGATCGCTCCGATTACTTAACGATATAAAGATAACTTTATATGCCCTAACGCGCGCGCCGTCGAATGGCAACCGCCGTGGCGCCGAGCAGCAATGCGACGATCAGCGCGGCCCAATTGCCGATGCGCGAAAACAGCGTGGGGGGCAGCGGCTCGGGCATCGCCACGTCGATCGCGCCGGCGGTCTCATGCGGCACGGTGGCGATCAGCTGGCCGTCCGCCGCGATCACCGCGGAAATCCCGGTCGGCGTCGCGCGGACGATCGGCAGGCCTTCCTCGATCGCGCGCATCCGCGCCTGCGCCAGATGCTGCGGCGGCCCCCATTTGCCAAACCACGCGTCGTTCGACGGGTTGAACAACAGCCGCGGGCGATGCCCGTCGCTGATCACCTGACCGGAGAAGATGATCTCGTAGCAGATCTGCACCCCGATCTCGCCGAAGCCGGGGATGGCGAGATTGCCGGGCCCGGCGCCTGCGGCAAAATCCATATCCCCCGGGACGAGCCGCGCGAGCCCGAGCGGCTTGAGCAGCCACGGCATCGGCAGATATTCGCCATAAGGCACGAGATGCGCCTTGTCGTAGCGCCCGTCGATTCGCGCGGCGGAGTCGACCGCGAAGACCGAATTGGTCGCGGTGGTGATGTTGCCGGCGCGATCGAATTGCAGCGCCGTGCCGCCGGTGAGCAGCATGTCGCCGGGGCCGAGCAATGAGGCCATGCGGTGGCGGAGCTGATACGGGCTCTGCTGCAAGCTGTAGGCGTAGGACGGATAGCCGTCCTCGATGAAATCACGCACCACGCCTTCCGGCCACAGCACGAGGCGCGGCGTTGTGCCGGGGACGCCCGAGAGCGCGGAGAGCTTGCGCAGCAGCAGTTCGCCGTCGCTCTCGCCGCGCTGGTCCTGCGAGACATTGGGTTGGACGACGACGAGGCGCGGGGCGTTGGCGCGCGGCGGATGATACGCTGCGGGCCAATTATAGGTCGGTTCCTGCGCGAATAGCAGCCACATCACCACGCAACCGACCGCAATGAACGGGATAGGCCGGCGCGGCAGCAGCAACAGGCTCCCGGCCAGCACCACCGTCAGCCCCGACAGCGCATAGGTGCCGATCCACGCCGCGAGGCTGGCGACCGGCTGGACCGGCACCCAGATCACCCCGAGCGGGTCCCAAGCATAGCCGGTGAACACCACACTGCGCAGCCACTCGCTCGCGATCCACGCCGAGCCGAAGCCGAGTACGTAACCCGCATTGGGGCGCTTGCCGCGCAGATACCACGCCAGCCCCGCCGCGATCGCGGGATAGACCGCGAGATACAGCGCCAGCACGAACGGCGCGACATAGCCCAGCACCGGCGGCATCTTGTCCTGAAAATCAAAGGCGTGCTGAAACCAGTTATCGTTGATCGTGAAATGCCCGACCCCGAACACCCAGCCGAGCCACAGCGCGGCGCGC
>APMI01035417.1_pt1 | contig 12965 bp, 14 predicted proteins | sample 667938 | NCBI WGS metagenome assembly APMI01 (sample SAMN01084076, study PRJNA167559) | wastewater metagenome | biome: Wastewater | place: Denmark: Ejby Moelle, Odense | collected 2011-11-28 | reverse complement strand
TATAATACCTTGGCAGGTTTTATCCTCCACGAATTGGAAGAAATACCAGAAGAAAATCAAGAGTTTAAATTAAATAATTATGAATTTAAAATCTTGAAAATGAACAATAAAAGCGTAGAATTGGTTCAGCTGACCTATCAAGAACCAGATTTGGTAGATGATATTATTGAAGAATTGGATTAATTTTATGTGAGAAAAAGGGAATGGAATTTTTTTTTGACATCCCTACCTCGTTTTGCTAACTCTCTGAAAGAGGGAAACCTCAAACTTAAACCTTGAATTTTTTATATGATAAGATTTTACGATAAACCACAGCGTGAATATGAAGAAGAAGTAGCCTTGCTAGAGAATGAAGACGAGGTTTATAAGCTAGTTCTTCATAATGATGATGTAAATACCTTTGATTTTGTAATAGAATGTCTGATAGAGATTTGCAAACATACGCTAGAACAAGCAGAACAATGCACCATTTTGGTTCATTATAAAGGTAAATGCACGGTAAAAACAGGTAGTATGGAACTTCTAAAACCGATGCACGAAAAATTAATTTCCAGAGGTCTTACTTCTGAGATTGTATAAAAAAACTCGCTAATCAGCGAGTTTTTTGTTTTATATTCTTTCCCATTGAGTTTTTATTTTGCTCATTTTCATTAAATATGGGATGAGAAACAACAGTTCTAATCGGAAAGAAAAACTGTGGTTATAAAATGGTAAAATGAACATAGAAATTGTACAAATGAATATTCCTAAAACTGCATCAATTTGTGCTATGTTTACTCCCCATTTTTTTTCGAACCATAATCCATAAGATACAGTACCTTTTAAAATAAATAGTAAGATTACAACAATACCTATTAAAGATTTAGGATTATTAGTTGTTAGACCATATAAAGATAAATCTATTTTGTCTGTAAATGGAGTAATCAGAAGTAATATAACTCCTAGTGCTCCAAATAAAAAGAAAATCCAAATAAAAACTTTAATCCAGATTGGTAATAATTTTTTTCTTTGGTTTTTAACATTTACATTATCGAATTCTTCAAAATTTGATATTTCATCCATGATTATTAATTTTTTATTAAAACTTTACCTTAAACATTTTCTTTTCGCCGTTTCTAATCACAATAACGTCTCTTTCGTCGCCAGCGTTTAGTTTGGCAAGGCATTCCATATAAGAATAGACTTCAGTGATTTTACATTCTCCTATTTGTATTAAAATATCTCCAGAAACAATTCCAGCTACTGCAGCAGGTCTTCCGTCTGTTACACCATCTATATGCAGCCCGTCTTTGGTATCAGCATAACTTGGCATAATTCCTAGCGTTACTTTGTATTTAGGGGCAGATTTGGTGGCAGTAGTTTTAGTTTTGGTAAACGGAATGTCTGCTTTTTGGCTCAATTCATTGGCAATCCCAAAAACATAATGGGTAATGGTTTTTACACCTTCGAAATTAATCTTTTCGGTATCATCACTTGGTTTATGATAATCTTCGTGCGTTCCGGTAAAGAAAAATAGTACAGGGATATCCTTCAAATAAAAACTCGTGTGGTCACTTGGTCCGGTACCAGATTCATCTAATGCCAAATTATAACCAGCAGGTTTATATTTTTCTATCAATTCTTTAAAAACAGGGCTGCTGCCAATTCCGCCTACATTCAAGACTTTGTCTTGGTTTAGTCTGCCTACCATATCCAGATTAATCATTGCTATTACATTTGGGAATTTGGCTTTTACATCTTCGGCTAGTTTTTTCGAACCAATAAGACCATCTTCTTCGGCAGAGAAAAGAGCAAAAACATAGTTTACTTTTTCTTGGGTTTTATTTTGAGAGAACATTCTAGCCAGCTCCATTACGGCAGTTACACCCGAAGCATTATCATCTGCACCGTTATGTATTTGTCCGTCAGAATTCATTAAAGTAGAGTGGTGATGTTCATTTAATCCTAGATGGTCATAATGCGCACCAATGATAATGGTTTTCGGAGCTTTATTGTCTAGATAACCAATGACGTTAGTCCCTTTACTTGGTGTAGAAGAATTTTCATCATGAGGATTAAGTTTCACCGAATATTCAAACGGTTGAAACTCTGTCTTTAATCCTAATTTTTTGAAATTATTATTGATGTATTCGGCTGCTTTTTTCTCGCCTTCGCTTCCTGCTAATCTTCCCTTCAAATCATCTGAGGCCAAAAATGAAAGATTAGATTTTAAATTGTCTTCACTTACATTTTCTGCGGGTTCATCATCTACCCAATCTGCTATAAATACATTGGTTTCTCTAGGTTTAGATTGATTTCTATTGCTGCTAAAAACCAATTTTTTGCCATCTTTAGAAAACATCGGGAAGGCATTGAATTCGCTGGTGTAAGTAATTTGTTTTAAATTTTTACCATCTAAATCTATGGTATATAATTGGAAATCATATCCTCTGGTTGAATGATGGTTGCTAGAAAAAATAATTTTTTTATCATTTGGAGTAAAATAAGGTGCCCAATTTGCTTTGCCAAGATGTGTAATTTGTTTTAAATCTGTACCATCTGCATTGATGGTGTAAATTTCCATATTGGTAGGAGCTACTAAATTCTGAGCGAGATAATCTTTGTATTCTTTAATTTCGGCATCGGTTTTTGGTCTAGAAGCACGGAATACAATTTTTTTGGAATCGTGAGAGAAAAATGCACCGCCATCATAACCTAAACCTGAAGTTAGTTGCTTCAGATTTTTACCATCAATGTCCATTGTCCAAAGTTCTAGGTCACCACTTCTGGTAGAGGTAAATACGATTTTTTTACCATCTGGCGAAACTACAGCTTCAGCATCATAACCTGGCGAATTGGTGAGTTTTTTGGTGATTTTTCCATTCAAATCTGCTACATAAATATCAAAATCTGAATAAATTGCCCAAAGGTATTTGCCATCTTTAGGAACTGGCGGAGGTGGACACGCCACAGAACCTTCGTGAGTAGAAGCATACAAAACGTGTTTATTATCTGGCATAAAAAAAGAGCAAGTAGTTCTACCTTTTCCAGTGGAGACCAGTTTTAGATTAGCAGATTTTTTAGAAAGATCTTTTGATAAATCATAGAGAAATATTTGGTCACATTCTACACCTAAATCTTTATTGGTGACTTGCATCGTCAGAAATTTACCATCTGGCGAAAAGTAAGCTTCCGCATTATCACCACCATCAGTAAGCATAGTGATGTTTTTGAGATTTTTTTCTTGAGAAAACACAGTAGCACTTGCCAGAAGTGCAAAAATGATATATTTGTTTTTCATATGTAGATTTTATTGTTTTTTTATGGTCAAATGCAATCGCTCAATCTTCGTTGGCGTTTTCAAATCATGACGATTTCATAAAAATTTGATTAAAAAGGATAACCAATAGAAAAATTAAAGGTTGGTTTCAGTGGTTGTATTTTATCTATTACCCATCTTTCACCTTTTGCATTATTAGGATCGTGCAGTTTATAAGCTAAATCTAGTCTCACTGTAATGTAGGCTACGTGAATTCTTAATCCAAGGCCACTACCTAATCCCATTTGAGAAATAAATTTTTTAAATTTGAATTCATCTCCAATTCCTGTATCTTTAAGACTCCAAATATTCCCAGCATCTGTAAATACTGCACCTTCGAACATATTATTGATAGGAAATCTGTATTCTATATTGGTGGTAAGTTTTACGTTGCCCATCATATATGCTCTTACTCTTTTATCTACATCAGAATCTGCAGGTCCTAAACCACCAAATGCAATCCAAGCTCTTACATCATTGCTACCTCCACTAAAATATGACCTTACGAATGGCATATTTGAAGAATTTCCGTACGGAATTCCTACACCTGCTACTTGTCTTATGATAAATTGATGCTTGTTAGAAAAGGTAAAATATTTTCTAATATCTACATCAAATTTCACAAACTGAGAAATAGGAATCCCAAAAATCTGTCTGCTGTTGACACTTAAATTATTAGAAGTTATATTTTTTTTACTTAATAAACTTAATAGATTGCCTGCTAATTCTATCTTTCCGTCAAAGAAAAATGGATTTTTGTAGTCTTTTTTGCCAATTTCGTTGTAAGTGAAATTATAGAATAATGAGTTGATTAATACATTTTGAGTAATTCTTTCTTTTTTGTAAAGAACTTGTAAATAATTAAGAAAAATTTGTTGTTCTTCTTCAGTAGCTAATGAATTAATATAGTTATTATCAGCTAAAATAATATTAGTAACATCATCTTTGCTTAAGGTTCCATTTCCATTATCATATTGTGACCCTACACTTGGATTATAGACAAAGTATTTATCAGAAACTTGTTTCCATAATTCATAATCCGCAGGAAAATAATCATAATAGGCGCTTTTATTTCTAGTAATGCTGAGCTGTGTATTAAAAAGAGATAATTTATGGGTTACTCTATCACCTATGTTTACAAAATAATTAAAACCAGCATTGAAGATTCTTCTGTCCATCCCAATATTATTTTGAGCAGAAACTCCTAAACTAATTGTGGATACTGGTGAATATTTGTTTGGAACAAAATTTTCTGTATTAAAAGGAAGTAAGAGTCTAGGGAAATTAAGTCCAAATTGCAAAGAAAATTCTGAAGCATTAAGAAATGCATTAGGATTTTTTTGGGTATATACCGTTCCGAAAGTTCCAGAAATACTTGTGGTAAGGTTTTCTGCGCCACCAAAAATATTTCGCGCTGTTAACTCTGCTGATGGTGAAAAACCAAAATTCAAAATTTGAGAATAATGTACATCAAAAGCTGTTTTGAAATTATATTTTGGCAAAGGAATAAGCCTATATTTTACATTAATTACCGTATCATTCGGATTGATGGTTTCTCTGTAATCAGCAATGCTAAAGTTGTTCATTGCGATAATATTTCTTTTGGTAAGGTCTAGATTTTTTTGGAAATAGATTTCCCCTTTTTTTAACGTGATTGGTCTCCAAAGGGTTTTTACTTTGTATTGTTCGTCTATTCTTTTAATGTTTATTCCTCTGTAAAGAGTGTCTTTGGTTGTTTTGTCGGTTATTTTGCTTACATATTCTACATCTACATCTCCTATGGTATATTTTTTATAGGGAGAATTGATGGAGTCTTTTTGAATTTGTATAGTAAGTGGTACTTGTTTTCTAGAAGTTAGTGTATCTGCCGTAAAAAAGATTTCTCCACCATCTTTATTGAAAGTATAGTAACCATTTTCTTGCATCTGTTCGGTAATTCTTTTTACCTCATTTTCTAGATTGGTTTGGTTTAAGATTTTGCCAGATTTTACATAACTGTCTTTTAGATTACCTTCATACAAAGTTCTAATATTATCATAAGGAATTTTATAAGTATAATCTTTGATAAAAGTAGGGTCTTTATAAGTGATTTTATAAATGTTTTGTGCTTTTTTAGTAGCGGAATCTTTTTTGGTAGCGTAATCTACACCAGCATCCCAATACCCTTTGAATACCAAAAATTGTCTCATTTTTTCTGCGCTGCTTGCAGTTTTACCTTCATCTAGAATAACGGGTGGTTTTCCTAGCGTGTGAAACAATTTACTCCAGAAAATACTTTTGCCTACAAATTCTGGATGCTTGTATTTAATGAAAAGAGAATCTCTAAGTTTTTGAGTTCTCATCGTGCTAGGAAAAGTCATGTATTCTGAAACAATACTATCATATTTCGGGTTGGCAAGATTATAGATAAGTAATCTGGTTGGGATAATGAGCAAGTCTTTTTTATTGGGCTTTTGTGCCGCAAAATTAGGAATTTCGTCTTTGTATTCATGATCATCTTTGTACTCAAAATGATTTTTGGTTAGCAGATATTGCCCTTTTGGAACCTTCTTGGTGGTGCTGCACGCATACAAAACCATTAGCAAAATTGCGAAAGAAAAAAATATGTGGTATTTTTGAAAATATTTCGGAAAATGCTTACTGCTCATAAAATAAAAGTTTTTCAGTCTTTAGACAAAAAGAAATTCAGACAAAAATACAATTTGTTTTTGGTTGAAGGTAATAAAATCATCTCAGAACTCAAAAATTCTTCGTATAAAATTAAAGAAATTTATAGTACTCAACCTTCTGAGTTATCATTTCTTAATGCTGAATCTCATCTTATTACAGAACGTGATTTAAAAAAAATTAGTTTTCTGCAAACTCCGAAGGATTCTGTAGCGGTAGTAGAAATGCCAAAAACAGAGCTTTTGTCTCAACAAAACATCCAAATTATCTTAGACGGAATACAAGATCCGGGCAATCTAGGTACTATTATTAGGCTTTGCGATTGGTTTGGGATAGAACAAGTTATTTGCAGCCAAGACACTGTTGACCTCTACAATCCGAAAGTGATACAATCTACCAAAGGTTCTTTTGCTAGAGTAAATGTAATTTATACAGATTTAGAAGAATTTTTGAACCAAGATAAAGCAGTAAATATTGGTACAGATATGATAGGCGAAAATATCTATCAATTTGATTTTCCCGAAAAATTTAATCTAATTCTAGGAAATGAGGGTAATGGAATGCGCCCAAATGTAGAAAAATTGGTTTCCAAAAATATCACCATTCCTCGTTTTGGTAAAAATAAATCTACGGAAAGTCTCAATGTTTCTATGGCTACAGGCATTATTCTAGGACAAATTTTCTCTAAAATGTAAAGTAGTAGGTAGTTATTTTTGATTAAACTAAAATTATTATCTTTAATTTTTTGTAAAAATTAAGAAAATAGAATCTCAAAAATCATTTTAATCACAGCTTACATTTCGATGCAGAAAATCGCCTTTTTTATTAATCCAAAAATTAGAAATTTCAGAAATATAGAAATAGAACTGCAACATCAGTTTATTGATTTAGACTATCAATTTTTTATTTCAGAATATCATGGTCATTTTCTTACATTGCCTCAAAAAGCCATTTCGGAAGGATTTAATTATTTGATTGCTGTAGGCGGAGATGGCACTTTAAACGAAATGATTAATGGAGTAATCAATAGTTTTAAGACTGAAAATTCTTATGATTGGCAAAAAATTTCTGAAATTAAAATAGGTATTTATCCAGCAGGTAGTGGTAATGATTTTGCAAGGAATATAGAAGATTCTAGCCTTAAAAAGCTAAAACAAAATATCATAAACCATCAATCTGAAATGGTAGATGTAGGCTTTGCTAGGTTTTTTGACGAAAAAGAAGAATCTACAGAAAGATTTTTTATCAATATTACCGATGTAGGAATTGGTGGCGAAGTGGTGATTAAGAAAGAAAAAATGCCAAGATATTTCTCCCCGAAATTTAATTATATGGCATCTATTCTTTATGTGATGGCTACTTTTAAGAAAAATAAAGTGCAGATTACTATAGACAAAGCTTTCTATCAAGGTAAAATTCTAAATTTTGTAATTGCCAACGGAAAATATTTTGGGAATGCCATAGGAATTGCTCCGCATGCAGTAATAGATGATGGTCAATTTTCTATTACCAATATAGGGAATGTAAGTTTGCTTGATTACTTTCTGAATATAGGTACTGCTAAAAAATGTTTAAAAATTAAACATCCGCAAGTTTCTTATACCGAAGCAAAAAAAGTTTTTATAGAAAGTGCAGACCATAGAAAAATGACCATAGATATGGATGGAGAATTTGTAGGATTTGCACCAATAGAACTAGAATGTTTGGCGAAAAAAATCAGTTTTTTGAAATAAATCTGCTTTTTTATACGAAATTAAGTTGTAGCAGGCGGAATGGTAATATTATTTGATTTTATATAGACCAAAACTTTTCTTAGAATTTCCGACCTTAATCCACCACCAGGTGCGGTAACATCTGTGGTTTTAAACCAATAAGAACATCTTATTTTCACTTTGTTGTCCTCGAAATCTGCGATGGTAATGGATGCCTTGGGTGATTTTTCTACCTCTTCGAAAGTATTTACAATTTTCAAAACATCTACCATAATTTTTTCTACATCATCTTCTATTTTCAGAGTCAATAGAAATTCGCTTCTTAGCAATTGATGATAAGTGTAGTTTTCTAAAGGGTTTTTAAGAATAATAGAATTTGGGATAAAAACGTCTTTTCCGTCTAGTGTCTGTATGTTGGTTTCTCTCAAAGAGAGTTCTTTTACCTTTCCTCTTATTTTCTGTACTTCTATTAAATCTCCTATTTTAAAAGGTCTTCTAAATGCCATTAAAATTCCTGCAAGAAAATTTTCGCCAATATCTTTTAATGCAAATCCCACAATAAAAGTGGTGATGGCAGTACCTGCCAAGATTTTATCGGTAATATTGCCAAAACCTAGAATTCCTAAACTGATGGACGCCAAAAACAAAGTAAGAACTATAGAAATAATATTAACCAAAAATGTAGTAACAATAGAATCTTTTGCCTTTTCGTGAATGGTTTTTCTGGCGTATCCAGAGGTGAATTTAATCACGAAAATTCCAATTGCCATTACTAATAATGCGACAATAATGGCTGGGATTTTGTGTAAAAAACTTATCCAAATGTGTTCTAATTGATTGCTGAAAATTATAAATTCTTGCTTCATTTTTTAAATAACTTTATTCAGACTTTTCAAGGTTTCCTGTTTTTGATAATCATCTAGTTTTTCTCTGGCATATTTTAGGACATATGGTGCTAGATAAATTAACCCAATTCCTATTGCTTTTTTCTTCCAGTCAGAATGATACAGATTTTTTTTAGCATAATTGGTCACTATGGTAGCTACACCTAGTTTTATGGCATTTTCTGCTACACTGCCTATCACATTTTGGGTATTAATGCCTAATTTTTGTTCACCAAATTCATTAATCTTGGTTTTTACAAAATTATCAGAAGCACCGCCCGTTACAAAACTTAGAATTTCACCAGTTTTTAAGGATAATTGATGGTTTCCTTCTTCGTCTATTTTATCTGCCAAAAACTGGTCTGTAATACCATTGGTTATGGCACTCAAACTTTCTTTAGGATTATCAAAAGACAGTTTGTCTTCTATGTCTGCTATATTTTGTTTTAGCAATTCTTTTCTTTTTTTTAGGTCTGATAGATTTTTCATTTCAAAGGATTTTAATCATTAAAAAAAGCTTCAATTGCCTTGTCTGTAATAGCATCTTTAATATTATTTCTAAAGAAATAAGCCAATATCATTAGAAGAAGATAAAACCCTGAAAGGATAAAAAAACCTAGCGCATAGCTGTCTATCCATTTTCCAATCATAAGAGCTAAACCTATGTTTAACAAAATGATGAAAAAGCTGCCCATAATGGTCATCATCAAAAGTGGAACAGAAACCCCAATTATTTTTAAGGTTTTCTCCGTAGCATCCAATCTTAGGAGTTCTACGTGGTTTTCTATGTAATCTTTCAGTATTTTAACCATTGCCTATTTTAATTTGATTTAAAATTACAAAAAAAGGAACTTACTACTAAGTTCCTTTATAGGATTTTTTGAAAATTTTATTTATTTCAAAGCATCAAGCTCAGTTTCTACTTCGTGTGCTACATCAGAAGCTTTGCTAGCTGCTGTAGATTTATACTTTTCGAAGTTTTCTTTTACGCTAGAAACTACTTTTTCTATATTTTCTTTAGCTTTTTCAGAAAGAGTACCATATTCTGATTTTACTTTTTCTGATACTTTTTCGTATTCATCTAATGCTTGATCTTTTAGGTCATTAGCTTTAGATTTTAATTTTTTTCTGGTTTCTTTACCTTCTTCCGGAGCGAAAAGTACTCCTAGAACTAGACCTGCAGCTGCTCCAGCTAAAATTCCTGCTAATACGGCTGCTGTATTTTTTTCTTTTGCCATTTTGTTTAGATTTAAGTGTTAATATGAATGATTAGTTATGACAATACAGCTGTCACAAGTTTTGTACCAAATTTAAACAAAAAATCACAAATTTTTGTTAAATATACTATAAGCCTGTTTAAATTTTATCGAAAAAAAAAGTTTATGACTCTTAAAAATTATCTTTACATTATTTTTTTGCTCTTTTAAGCCTATTTTTCACTTTTTATTTTTGATTTATCCCGATAAATCTGCAATTAAAAAGCAAAAAATCCTTCTTAAAATAGTTATAAAAAATAATTGTAATAAAATTTAAACAGGCTCTATGAATTAAATCTATCGATTATTTTTCAATGTATGATAATATCAGTGCTATAGTTTCTTCTTTATTTAGAAAGGTATTATCTATTAAAATAGCATCATCTGCCTGCTTCAGTGGAGCTACGTCTCTTTCGCTGTCTATTTTGTCTCTTGTAATTAAGTTTTGGAATACCTCTTCATAAGATGCTTCTGTACCGGCATTTTGCAGTTCTAGATGTCTTCTTCTGGCTCTTTCTTCTGGGCTGGCGGTTACAAAAAATTTAAAATCTGCATTGGGTAGAATCACCGTTCCTATGTCTCTTCCGTCCATAATTACACCACCTTTGGCAGCTAAATTTCTTTGAAAATCCAATAAAAAATCTCTTATTTCTGGTTGTTTTGCTACGATGCTTACATTGTTAGAAACCCTTAGTTCGCGGATTTCTTTATTGATGTTTTTACCATTGAGGTATAATTCTAAAATTTGATGATTAGGTCTAAATTCTAGATGAATTTCATTTAATTTGGAAAAAAGTGACTTTATGTCAATTTCTTGTTGGTCATTTAGGCAGTTTTCTAGAGCAAAGAAAGTAATCCCACGGTAGAGCGCACCAGTATCTATATGTATAAGGTCTAATTTTTTGGCTATTTTTTTAGAAATAGAACTTTTTCCGGTGGATGAAAATCCGTCAATCGCAATTACAGGTTTCTTTTTCATTGGACAAATTTCGCCAAATTATTTTGATTTTGAAAATTTTTGGAAAAGTAAGTTAGTAAGTCTTATCTTCTATAACCAGCCAGCTCTACCAAATCTAGCATTAAACCAATTTGATTTACATTAGATGCATTATGATAACGAACGTGCGAATAATCAAATCTAAAAGAAGATATTTTGATGCCAAAACCGAAACTTAATCCTGCAAAACTTCTTTGGTCTAGTACAGCCAATTCGTTTCCTCGTTTTACATTATATCCCATTCTTAGGTTAAAGGCTTGCTCTGGGAAAAGCTCTACACCACCAGAAAGATGATCTAAAAATTTTCTCCCAAAACCTACTTCTTGTCCGTTTACATTATACGTTTGCGAAATATTAAACTGTTGTAAATCGTGATAGGTCACCGTAAAAGCCAAAGGAAATTCTGGTAAAATTCTGGTATAACCTAGGTCTGCTCTGAAAGGTAAATTTTCTCTAAGTCCATTATAAGTTTGAAATTGATATCCAAAATTTCTGAAAACCAACGCAAGTGTTTCTTTGGTTCGCTCATTATGATATGTAACACCAGCACTTGCTGAAATAGCCGCAGAACTGAAATTGTCTATTTTAGAGGTGATATAGTTTACATTGGCTCCGATGGTGAAATTATCCTCGAACTGATAAGCGTAGCCTAATCCTACAGAAGCATCCATCGCAGAAAATTCTCCGTTTACTTGTCCGCTTTCATCTGTTCTTGGTATTTTACCAAAATCCATTACTCTGGCATTTACAGAAAGAAAATGACCAGACTCCAAATCTTTTACATAATTAATGCTTCCTAATTTAGAATCTGCTAAATAAGATGAGTAGTTAATTGCTATTCTATTGTCCATATCCAGGTTCATAAGAGCAGGATTGATGGCGGAAAAATTGACATCATAATCTCTTACAGAAACAGCATCACCACCCAAAACTGCTTGCCTAGCAGAAATAGGAACGTTTAGAAACTGATAAACGTTTGTGCCAGTTTGTGCATTGGCAAAAAACGAAAAACAAAATAGAGATATGGCAAAAAGCTTCTTCAAATTCTTTAGATTTCGGTACAAAAATAGATATTTTAATCTTTTATAAAAATTAAATACTCTTAATCAATTCTTTTTAACGTAATTCTTCACGATTCATTATATTTGCACAAATAAAATTTTGAATAAATATAGTGATTCAAGATTTAACAACCGAAATAATATTTTTATAATGAAATACAAACGAGTTCTTCTGAAATTAAGCGGCGAAGCTTTAATGGGAAACAGACAATATGGTATTGATAATGATAGACTGGTAGAATATGCCAAAGAAATTAAAAAAGTAGTAGATGGTGGTTGTGAACTGGCCATTGTAATAGGTGGAGGAAATATTTTTAGAGGTTTAGCCGGTGCTGCTAAAGGGATGGATAGAGTGCAAGGAGATTACATGGGAATGCTGGCAACAGTAATTAACGGAATGGCACTACAAGGTGCTTTAGAAGACCAAGGTATTAAAACCAGACTTCAGTCTGCGATTGAAATGGACAAAGTAGCAGAGCCATTTATCAAAAGAAGAGCTGTAAGACATTTAGAAAAAGGAAGAGTAGTGATTTTCGGGGCTGGTACTGGTAATCCGTACTTTACTACAGATACTGCAGCTACGCTTAGAGCAATAGAAATAGGTGCAGATGTAATTCTAAAAGGAACTAGAGTAGATGGTATCTATGATAGTGATCCAGAAAAAAATGAAGATGCAGTGAAATTTAATTCGCTTTCTTTTGATGAGGTAATGGATAAAAACCTGAAAGTAATGGATATGACTGCTTTTACCTTGAGTAAAGAAAATAATTTGCCAATTATTGTGTTTGATATGAACAAAGATGGTAATTTATTAAAAGTAGTTCTAGGCGAAAATATAGGAACATTAGTTAATCTATAATAGATAAATGATGATTCATTTAGATGATAAAATTTATCTATTATCAATCATCAACTAAGAAAAATAATGAATGTGTAATTTATCAAATTTTCAATATATAATGGAAGAAATTAGTATGATTTTGGATATGGTGAAACAAGAGATGGATGCAGCAATGAAACATCTTGATCACGCTTTCCAAAAAATTAGAGCAGGTAGAGCTTCTACTTCTATGGTACAAGACGTAATGGT
>APMI01007617.1_pt1 | contig 12966 bp, 9 predicted proteins | sample 667938 | NCBI WGS metagenome assembly APMI01 (sample SAMN01084076, study PRJNA167559) | wastewater metagenome | biome: Wastewater | place: Denmark: Ejby Moelle, Odense | collected 2011-11-28 | reverse complement strand
CTTTCTCATATACTTCCTACATAAATCTTCCTACATCGAATTTCCAAATAAAAACAAATATAAATTATTCTACTTACAATAATAATTTTATTTTACAATAATTCTAACATCGGTAATAATTAGTACTATTTACTAGCTTAATTTATAGAATATATGATTAGTTAATACAAAATAATACTAACTTATATTTATTAATAATAGATTAGAAGTAAGGCTCAGTATGATTGAAAAAGTCAATTAATAAACACAGGCGATGCTTAGTTTCCAGACCCTAACCTTGCCAACCCTTAAAAAAATCCTAAACTACCTATCACTATCCGATTTACAATGCCTGAATAATTCAATAACCGACATGTTATAGTTCGAATAATTCTCTCAGGTAATTCAGCTAAGAATAACATTTCTGCAATATTATGGTAAATGTGATCGATCGTACTATTGCTCACTCTATTAATTAACTATGTGGAGAAATATTGAAATTTAGGTTTTTTAGGAAAATGTGATGAGAAATATGGAGAATTAAGGCAGTTTTAACTATTTTGTAGGAGTTTAAGGCAAGATGAAGGAGATGGTTAGGGGTTTTGTTGGCTTTGTTGATGAATAGTTTAGGGAATAATTAAGTTAGCATATGTAGGGTATGTTCTTAGACCCTGCTATCCCAATGCCTAAATTATTAAGATAAACCCTCCCATCCGCATCATCACCATTCCAAAATTTCATTCTCTCCATAATTTCCGACTCAAACCCCTATTTGTAACCCTCATAACCAATATTTGTTTAAATTCTATAAAAATTCACTTAAAATTAATAAGTTACGTTACGAAACATGATCCAAAATGCTCAAAAATGTTCAAAATTAATCTATAACCTCCATGACATCAACAACTAGAAACTCAATGAAAATTATATCAATGGTAACTCATTGCATAATTTACTGGTTTCTCTGTTTGCAATTACATCTAATTATTTAGATAGTGTTAGAAAATATTTGGGATTGATTGAAGATTAAGGGCATCTTATTGTGGAGTTGACCACCAGATATCAGATGTTTGTAGGAACTGTCATCAGTGTGCAGGAAAATTTTGGGGAATTGTTCAAGAATTATGGCTAACTGTATGATTAACTTTTCAACTAAGGTAATCAAACTTGTTTCAATTACTGGAAACCAGCGATGAAAATGTGGTAATAAAAAATGTCTTAATTCTACTAAACAACAACTCCATATTTCATTCATCTCTGCCAACAACACATTAAAAATTCTTTAGCAAGCACTTTAGATCAATAGAAATATGCTCAAATATATTCAAGATTTGCTTTAACATCAAATTTACAAACTTCCTCTGTCTACAATAATTCTTACATTGAACAAATATTAAAATAGCACTGTTAAGGAGAAATTTAAGTTTTAATCAGCAACTATTTGGAAAGCTTAGTTGATCTTGGTATCGATGAAAGAAGTTTACTCATGAATGGACATTCTGAGCAAGAAATTGTTGGACTTTATTAAAAAATGGAAGAGAAAATTATTCAAAATGAGTGTAATTGGATTAAATCTTTGAAAGAACATAAATTCGATGATTACTAATTATCACTAGTTACTGAGCTGATAGATGAAAAGTTAATAAAATTGAACGAAGTCTCAAAGCCAAGAACAATAAAATCACTCTAAACAGTGTATCAAATAAATCACTTCAAAACAATGCCAAAACAAAGTCAAATATAAACGGACAATGAAATCGAACACTGCTTATAAATAATAAAAAGATTGCCATCAATAAATAAATATTTTCAAGTAAATCTATAAACAGTATCAACTTATGGCTTAAAATCAAAATTCACATTGAAATCTATGTTACATGAAACTGCTGACTCTGATCGAGAAATTTTGGATTAATCTTTTTAGTTTTATGATTCTGACGAAGAAGAAGATAGTGACAAATTGGAAATTGATGTTAAGGGGAAAGTAGTGAAATAAGACAATATTTAAGTCAAGCAGAAATTATACTGGGAGAAATAGATGGTCAAGCAACTGTCAAAAAGTAGCTGAAGCCATCAAATAAGTCTTCAATACTATGATCATTTTTTATATTTTCTGAAATTACTTTACCAATTTCTAACTTTCATTACAAATTATATAAAAAGCATAAATGCGACCACTTCTAAAAAAATCCTTAAATCTGACCCCTTCCCTCCATTCACCCCTATATTACAATTTTTCGGTAACAGACTACGGTCAGACAATCGTGAACAAATTCATCATAACCCGAACCCCAACCTAAAAATATTCCTTATACGTCCAACCATAATTCACAATCGGTGAATTCAAATAAAAAATAAAATAATTATTTCCATAACAAAATATAGGAATTGCTACCCAGATTAACGTGGCAGTTAATCAAATGGGTTAACTTATTGATTAAGTTAAGGAATAATAAATATATGAGAAAATTAAAGATATCTAACTTATTGACGCACTTTTGCTTAATAAAGTTGTGCTTTATGAGAAAGATCAAAAGAAATAAATGAGACTTATATATGGGATTGAGGTTGCATAGTATAATATGACCAATAGGATCAATGTAATGTATTGAGTGATATTTAGATTCCGGAGTTTGTTGAGTAATCTGTAGCGCAGTTTAGTAATTAATGGGCATAGAAGAAGTTGACTGTAGATTAAGCTTTGAGTTTCTAAAAAATACCACAGATGGCATAACATAATGAAAAATCAGATATCTCACAATTGGGAAACAATCTATCAAAATAATAGTAAGCTGCACTGAAATAATCAGTCATTCAGTTGATGCGCATAAAGAAGTTCTAAGCATAAGTGTTACCATACTTGCCAGGAACTCGTAAATTAATGACAAGAATTATCACAATGATGTCAGTGAACTGGGTATTTCTGTTTTATCTGACCTATGCTAAGTACGGTTGGGATGTTGGATAGCCTGTGTCTTATCTGACTGGCTTGGGAGTTGATCTTGCTGCTATTACGGGGCTGTTTGAAGCGAATAATGCGTTATCGAAGCAGAGAGAAGATAGTAAAAAAGTTATCGAAGAAACTTTGAATTTTCAAGCAAATTAGAATATGGCGAAATGGCGGGTCGCATATTTAACAAGAAAAACAAACTCATGATCATATAATCCTCATTAATTCATAAACAGTATAAATATATGATGAATAATGAATACAAAATCATGCATCCTGCTAGTACTTCTTCAAACTCTCAATAAAATCAACATAGTTGAATTCTCTGCCTTAGTATGCGAAATTCTTGCATAAAAGTTCGTATTGGTAATCGGTTAGTGGCAATTTATTGTTGTCTAAGATTGATCTCATTCTTGTGAATGAAACTCTGCCGATTTTGGCGACGTCTTTGTCTTGGAAAAATGGCTTTATTAACAGTTTATGTTTGCGGACCACTTCTCCTAATCTTCTCATCAAACTATCAATGTTTTCTTAAGATCGCTTTTCGTGAGTGATAGTATAATCGAAATTAGGAGGTCTTTCAATTGGGTCTTTGTTCTCAGTTGGCAGGTTGAAAACTATGTCGATATCGTGAATAAATCTATCATAATTTATTAAAGTATTGTCCTCTGGCTCTCCATAGAAAGATTATAAATGAACAAATGCTTACTAAGACAGAGGAATTCTAATATAAATACACTTTTTACTTGAGGGTTTGATAGATGACACTTTTGAACTTGTTTTTCTTGCAAGTACCCTTATTTAATGGGTCGAAGTCTTTGAAATATTATTTGTATCGAATTCTATTTATTTTAGATGTCCTTCTTATTTATTCTAGTGCTTGTTAGACATTTTCTGGGACAAATCCTTTGGTTCCTGTACCTTTTCTTGGTACATCTTTAATTTGAGTCATATATGAGAAGTCATAAGGTTTTGTATCGTTAAGGAAATCCAAATATCTTACTTACTTTCCGTCATCGCTTATATAGTACTTGCAGATAGATTAATTTTCTTATGCTGAGATCTCAAAACCTAAAGTTGTCAAGACTTGTCTGAATTGTTTTGGTGACACTTTAAGTCTGTTAAGTTTATCCCAGTTTTCGAATAAGGGTTTTGGCTCAAGTCTGTTCATAAGACGATGATCTGTGAAATTTTTAATTATTCTTTGTGCAACTTCTACATCTTGTTCTGTAGCTTGAGGACGAGTATACACAAAATCTGTGCTTGCGAGATCTTTGGGTTAGTTAGGAGACACTTTTTCAAGTTCATGTTGATTGAAAACTTCATCAATATTTTTTATGAAATCTTTCCATAGTATAAATCCCGGTTTGTTATCACAGCTAAAGTAATCTAAAATAAGCTTGAATTCAGCTTATGATAGTGGTAACTTGGCCATATTGAGAGCAAGTCTGAAATTATCTTTGCTAATATTTCCATGTCTTAGCTTATCGAAATCTCTCATAAAGTCTGATACTCTAATTCTCTGTTATTTAACTTTTCTTCTCAGTCTTCCTAAAAGATCGTTCAAATCTTGGGGCATCTCGCTTGAAATTGTAGCTTTGTTTGGCCTTGGTCTCTTTTCAAACCCAATGAAAGAATCAGCGTAAGTCTGTGAGATAGTTTTTGAGTCTTCGTTGTATTTATCGACATCTCTTATAAATTGATAATAATTGACTTAATTTAAGTTGCCCTTGTCCATATAACGTTTAAGGAGTAAATTGAAAGCATGATCATCCTTTGGAATGAAATCAAATTGTTTTAAGATTCTGGTGAACTGATTTTTAGTAACATAGCCAACTTTTGTGATATCAAAATCCTCAAAAAGTGGTTTTAGATGAACTCTTTTGCTCTTAAATGCCGATTCATAGCTTTGGAGAAGCTGATTTAATTTATTTTGCTCTTCTGCAGTGAATTGAACAGGCACACTTTTGATAGGTTCAATGATAGATTTATCAATCTGCGGTACTCTGTAAAGTGGATCTTTATCAATACCCTTTTTCGTGAAAATAGCATCAACATCATCACAGAAAGTCATCCATTTAATTCTTTGTTCTCGTGAACCTACAGGATCATGGCCATAGATGTTGACAATTTCATTAAACTCTGCATCAGTTAAATAAATTCCTAAGTTGGACAAGACTCGCTTAAATTGTTCACCAGTAACAATATTTTTTCTCAAACCATCATAATCGAGGAAAAATTATCGAATTCTAATTCTCTTCAAAGTAACTTAAGCTTGAATTTTTCTAATAACACTTTAAACAGGTAGGAGTTTAGGTGGAATTTTCTTTTCAAGATAGAATGCCTCAGTTAGTGAATCATTATTGATGTCTTTAATGTAATGAGCATTGGGTTCAACTGTAGTTTTATTTGGCACGATACCCTTTACAACAATCCCTTCTACTTCCTTAACATTCTCAACGTCCTCAATAAACCTGAGATACTCGATTTATTTAGGATTAGTACTTCTTGAATATTTTCTACACAATAGATCACTTAATTGTTAATTCTGCACTAAATTAAGACTGTCAAGCACTCTCACAAACTGATCCCTCGTAATGAATGAACATTTAGTCTTATCAAAATCTTGCAATAGATTTTTAATCAAGATTCTTCTGCTTGAAACCATCCATTTAATATAAGCAAGTAATTGCTCGAGTGAATCAATTTCATTGGGGTCAATAGAATTATTTTGTTTCAATTGACTCAAATTAGACTTCGCCATGGTATGATCATTGAATTGACTGTCTACATTTTTAACAAAATCTGAATATCGTACAAGATCTCCAGGTGATATTCTATATTTATCAGTCAGTGCTTTAATTTAGTCATCAGTAAGCGAAATAGCAAGAAACTCCATAGCAGTAGCCAACCCAGTAATAAATTTATCTTAAATACAGAATCCTTTCCTCAATTTATCATAATCTTAGAAAAACACTTTAATTCTAATTTGTTTTTTCCAGACTTCAGCACTAATATTCGCTTAGATTTCATTAACAGTCCTAGTTTTAAATCGATTAGCACTACTTACTATAAATATTATCATAGATAATTACATGATGTTGTGCCTGCTTGACCTAAGATCGATGCCATTTTGTTATTGTTTGTCAGTTATATAAATATATTAATGTCTATATATTATCTATATAATAAACTTATCTTGTGATTTTTACTTAAAATTATTTACTATTTTTATATATACTTATTTTAATGAACCTATATTTTTAATATTTTTGATATCTTTGTTTTTTAGTAATGAATTTGTTATTTTATAATATTGTGTTAAGTTAATTGGACATAAATTATCAATCTATAATTTAAATAATTTTTAAAGAGTTTGACAATGATCGAAGCAGAAACTTTACTTGATTCAGCCCGTATTGAATCAGTTCGTAAAAGTGAAGAATAAGACTTATATGAAAGATTACAAAAACTGAATCAACAGCTGGAATATTTGAGCATTCAAGAAGATTACATCAAATAAGATCAAATTAAATTAAAAAGATAAGAAATCAGGTCGAAAGAAGAATTGAAAAGAATCCAAGCTGTTCCACTTACGATTGGTCATTTTGTTGAAATGATTGACTAAAGTCACGGTCTTGTTACTTCAACCGGTGGTACAAATTACTACGTTCGAGTGCTCTCAACTATTGATAGAGAAAAGCTCAAAGCTTCAACAAGTATTGCCATGCATCGTCACAGTCACTCAGTCGTCGATATTTTACCCTCTGAGTCTGATGCTGCTATTCAAATGATGCAAGTGCAAGAAAAGCCTGATGTTACATTCGCAGATATTGGTGGTCTTGATACTCAAAAACAAGAAATGAGAGAAGCTGTTGAATTGCCTTTAACTTATCCTGAACTGTATACTCAAATTGGTATTGATCCACCTAAGGGTGTGCTTATGTATGGTCCTCCTGGTACAGGAAAGACTATGATGGCTAAAGCAGTTGCTAATAATACAACTGCTACTTTCATCAGAGTAGTCGGTTCATAGTTTGTTCAGAAATATTTGGGTGAGGGTCCAAGAATGGTGAGAGACGTTTTTAAACTAGCAAGATAAAATCAACCTTCAATAGTCTTCATCGATTAAGTCGACTCAATTGCCACAAAGTATAACATATTTTATATTTAGACGTTTTGATGCGCAAACGGGTGCTGATCGTGAGGTGCAAAGAGTCCTCATTGAGTTACTGAATCAAATGGATGGTTTTGAACAAAGTACTAACGTAAAAGTTATCATGTCAACAAATAGAGCGGATACCCTTGATCCTGCCTTGTTACGTCCTGGTCGTTTAGATAGAAAAGTTGAATTCCCACTCCCCGACCGTAGACAAAAAAGATTAATTTTTGCAACAGTGACTTCAAAAATGAACCTTTCATAAGACGTTGACTTGGAACAATATGTGAGTCGACCTGACCAAATCAGTGCTGCTGATATAGCCAGTATTTGTCAAGAAGCAGGCATGACCGCAGTTAGAAAAAATCGTTACGTGATTACTCAACACGATTTCGATAAAGCCTACAAAACAGTAGTAAGAAGAACCCAAAAAGACTACAATTTCTATAAATGATGGATATAGATTTCCAAAATAATTATTAAAAATTTGGTGGATAAATTTATTTTATATTGATGCCATTATAAGATCATATGAGATTGCAAAGACTTTCTTTCTTCTTGATGACCATTGGCTTAGCTTTTGATTTCATAACGATTCTCATGGCTTAGTCGAAAATATTCTTGAGTCCTTGTTGAGTTAAAGCACTGCACTCCATGTATTTGCACTGGAATTCTTCTTCAATTATTTTTTGAGCGGTTTCCTTCATGATAGGTGCTTCTTTGGGGTCTTTTTTCAAAATAGCATATTCATCTCTCAAGTCAATTTTGTTACCTACGAAAATTTTAGGAACATTGCCAACATTTTATTGAAGCTCAGGGTACCACTGAAATAAAATAGACTATTACTTTCTTTCTGGCATTGATGAAGGAGGATGGCTCAGTGACTGAAAAAACAATCAAGAAAACATCGCAGTGAGGATAAGCCAGTGGCCTAAGCCTATTGTATTCTTCTTGGCCAGCAGTGTCCCTGAAATAAACACATATTTTACCATAATCCTAAGTTGACCATGCGGTTATCGACCTTGACCGTGGCAGCATAGTTATCAAAAACAGTTGGAACATATTCAGTGGGGAACTTGTCTTGAGTGTAGCTGAATATAAAATAAGGCCTTACCTGATGAGCAAGCAAGTCTTGCCGACGCTACCATCACCAACAACAACCAGTTTTATTGGAATTGGGTCTTGGGACATTGTTCTCTTAATCAACGCTTCAATATTATTATAGGACGCAATTGTATTTGATCATTAAATTAGATTATTTTTGTTATGCTACTCATCTCAAAGATGAATCAAATATTCGTGGTTATTTCACTAAGACTAAATAGTTTCATTCAATATTTGTGGCAATATTTACTACTATTTAAAAACCTCATAATACTTTCATAGTATCGTAAAATTCAGCTTACAAGCTGTTTAAAATGATATATTCTTAAAATCAATAATTCTAGAATATCAAAATATCAAACTGATTACTCACCGCTGCTTGCAAATTTATCTTTCTTCTTAATCTTGTTGTTATCCTTCTTTTCTGATTTTTTGTCATTTGTATCCTTCTTTTATTTCTTTTGATTTTCTTTATCACTGCTGTTGCTTCTTTCCATTCTTTATTTTTATTTTGCCTGTCTTCTTTCTTCTTTCTTCAATTATTTAAGTTTAGCTTTGAGTTATTTAGCCTCATTGAGAGACATCATGAGTCTGTGCAAAATGAAGATAGGGATTCGAAGCTGAAGTTTTTCTCGGGAAGCTGGAGACAATTTTTAGAAATGTCTGGCTAATTTTTTCTATGTCTTTTTGTAGTTGCCCGATAACTCATATTCATTTGCAGCTTTCTTGATTTATTAAAAACAATTCAACACTTTCTCTAGAGTTTATAAATCTCCTTCAACATACACTTTAGGTTCTTCTTGTTTAATGGTATCTACAACGCTCTCCTTCAATTTTTACACTTTATTCTTAAATCCATCTGAGCTCTCGAAAAATCTAGAGTTTACAGCAGATGAATCATTACTATTTTCTTAATTACTATTCTTTCTGACAATCTCTATATTTTGTTTCTTGCCTTATGGAATTGGTCCGATTCCAATTTAATCAATCTTCACATTGTCTAAACTTTGTAAAAATCTGTAATCTGAAGTCAACGAAGCTGATGGATCATATTTTGGTGAAACTGGGTCATCTGATTTTTTTTAATTCTTCTGGCTTAATTTTTGTTCGTAGAATTCAAGCATGTTTAGTTTTTCAGCTTAGTAAGTTTTCTTCGCTTCTTCAAGTGTATCATCATCTTTCTCGAACATAACTTTCTAATAATAAGTCAACATTAATCTCTTGAATTTGGCTTCATCAACAGAGACAGGCTCTACCAAATGCAAACAGGCATCTTAATTTTTGTCAACTGTGAATGCAATAGTAGTTTCAAGATGATCTAATCTTTTAAATAGCTTGCCGACATCCATCAAAGCTGATGATTATTTCTTAGTTTTTTCAATATTTTTGCAAATTTACCAATCCATTGATTTTCCAGTGAATTTCTTAATGTAAGTGTACAGAGTGAATTTAGCATATGTGAAGAAATTAAACTGATCTGGCGTTATTTTAACTGGCTCATCTTTGAAAGTTTTATCTGCGACTTGTAAATCATACTTATGGGCGTTGTAGCTGACTATAAAGAATGCGAAAAAGCCAGTCAATAGTGAAATAATACCTCCAGACTCTGAGAAAGCTTGAGATAGTTTTCCTGCTTTTCTAGTTGTTGTTACTAATTTTTGATTCATGGTAAATGTCACTACAGTATATGGTCCAGTTGTTAAGTTAGAAATCGGAAATTGAGCATTTCTAATTGCATCAACTTGTGTTCCACTTTCAGATCGGATATCTTTGTTGGGAAGAAGACTCCAATCTGTGTTTACTTTATAAGTCGCAAACTATACGAAAACTTATTCTCCCATGCGATCGGTTAACACTGATTTTGTATCGACGTTAACGTATTTATTAACTACTTATTTTTCGTCGGGATAAAGAATATCGTCAAGCACAAAAACTGAGATCTCGGCACCACGGCAACATGATGCCATACTTGTAATATAATCCCATGCAGTTCCAGGTTGGCAATCAGCATTTGTGCTACTGTCACATGGTGAAATTTTTAGAACTACATACTACGGAGATGTTGATCTATAAGTTTGCTTTAATTTAAAAGTTTCATCAGTTTTTGGACACAACATGAAATCTAGGGCCGCTTAATAGAATTGATCTTCATATCCATCTCCTAGTGCAGCCCAATGCTCAGGTTTACACTAAATCAAAGTAAGAGTATCAGTCACCGTCTTATTTTTGACAATTTCTACAGTGACTGTGAACATACTCAAAATTTACGACTCAGAAAGCGTATCGACTGTAACTGCAAACATAGGAAATTCCGCACTAACTTTAGTCTTCTTCAATTTCTAAATATAACATAAATACTTACAGTCTCTTTCTCAGAGTAGTCCATTCTCTTATACTGGATAACTTCAAGACAATTGGACAGGATAAAATACAAAAACACCCCAATCAGCAAAAATGAGATGATACCTGATGATGCACTCTTAACTTTTGAGTTTCCTCCAGCTTTTAGACCGGCATTGACCGAGAACATGTCAACTGCGGTGAAGCCTCTTCTTGCGAGTAACATTCTTAGATGGAAATATTTAGATTATTAAGTTTAAAATAATTTCTATAATTATTAAATTAGATACTAATAATTTTAATACTATTTTATATGATATCTTATAATGTATTGTAACAGTTAATTTAAACTTTATATAGAAATTCTATAAATTTATCGGCAAATTCAACCATCATTTTCAAAATATTGGTCATCATGATCGTCATCATCAACATTTTTAACTTATTACACTTTCTTTTTCTTGGTAAGCACGACTTTTTCCATATCTTTTCTTCCTCTTGGTTTTTAATTCTGAGCTTGACTTCTTTTCTTTTATTGTTATTGCTGCTTTTTCAATTCCAGTCTCTTGTTTTATTATTGTTTCTTAAGCACGTTTTCTTGCTTTTGTTTGTTTTTGATATCTTTTTCAATATCGGGAATCAAGGCTGGGTATAATTATTTCTGTGTTTTGATCAATTGTCGCATTCGCTCAATATCGCCTTAAATTTCAGCCATTTGTCTCTTAATTTAACTTTAATTTTTAATCTGCTACATTTATTGTGCTCTTTTGGGATTGACTTGCTGATAAATATTATAAACTCTAGCTCTAACTTTCTCAATATCCAAATTCTAATTATCCAAAATATTAATCTTATTATTATTAGCTTTCTTCAACTCCTTCATTCTCTGACATTCCTCCATTTTCCTATTATAATTTTTCTCTAATACAGCAATTCTTTCCTAATTTTCCTTAATCATCTGCTGCAATTCCGCCTACTACTATCTTTATTAAGCCGCAGCTGTTTCTAGTTAGTCTTACTTATCTTGTAATTTCTGTATTTCTCTGATATTGGCTTCTTCACTATTGTTAAATATTTATATCATGTTTGCTGGTTAGTATTTTATTACGAATTTTATACTGCCGTCTTATGCCAGGTTGTTTTATGAAAGATTTGCGCCGCCTTAAGTCATAAATAACACTTATTATGACATTTTTGGGCTGTATTGTTTCCAGTTTGGGTTGCCTTTCTCGCTGTACAAATATTCTATGAATTGCTTGTATTTTTGGAGATTGTCCAAAACTTACAGATCTTTTGAGATCAAGTTATCATTCTTTTATATTTAGGCCTCAATTGCACTTAATCGAGACAGGACAGATTATAATTTCTTCAGCTAAAGTTCAACCTTGTTTTGCGCATCTTAAGCATCTTTCTTGATTCCGTCTATAAATTTGTGCATGAATTCTAGATCATTTTCAAAGAATAACTGTCTTGCTTTTAATGCTTCCTGCTCATCGCGAATTGAATCAGCTAATTTACTCGTTTATTATTTTTTAATATTTATGTTCATCTTGGACAGGTAAATCTACTTCTTCTTGTTGAGGAAGTCATGCAAAGACTCCTTTTTCTCTATGTTTATAGTCTTATACCTTTTAATAGAGCACGAACTCTAAATTTCTTATCGTTCTTCGGAACCGCAGTCACAAAATCGCCTAAACCTACAGATGGTTTCTGTCTTTTGAAAATATAGTCCATCTGTGATTATTTAAACTGCGTCTATTATCTTTTTCTAGCTAGTTCTTATAACTCTTCGTTCATATTTTTGATACGATTGACATATTCTTTGGCCATATCGTTTTCGTATATTTCGTCCATTGAAGCGCCAGATAAGTCTGTAAAGAACTTTTTGTTGTCAGTTTCGAGAGAAAAAGGGTTTGACATGTTAATAAATATATATAAAAATACAACTTCAATGCATAAGCATTATGAATATCAAAAATTTAATGAATTGTCTTTATAACAAAAAATAATATCAAAGCCAAATAATATCACAAGAATCATCGACAGAATAACAAAGCTCAATAATAGTTCATTTGACCACTGTTTTGACGATTATAACCTCCACCATATCCACCCCCAGAATTTCCTCCGTATCCTCCGCCATAACCGCCAGAAGCTCCTCCATTATACCCTCCACCGTATCCCCCACCCATACCCATACTACTGGTACTCGCATTTAAAATCCCTCTCTTACTAATCTCCATTCGATTACCTTCCTTAACATAGAAACTAGCCCTTCCTTTCTAATTTTAATCATATTTTGAGTGTTTCGGATCCAATATTTGTTATTATTGTTTAAATAATTTAGTTTTCTTCATTATTTATTACATTTTCTAATGTTACTGCTCATTATGCTCATTTTATAGTCTAGTTCTATTTTTAATAAGCTATCATT
>APMI01002254.1_pt1 | contig 12966 bp, 12 predicted proteins | sample 667938 | NCBI WGS metagenome assembly APMI01 (sample SAMN01084076, study PRJNA167559) | wastewater metagenome | biome: Wastewater | place: Denmark: Ejby Moelle, Odense | collected 2011-11-28 | reverse complement strand
ATCGACGGGGAGGTTTGGCACCTCGATGTCGGCTCGTCACATCCTGGGGCTGGAGAAGGTCCCAAGGGTTGAGCTGTTCGCTCATTAAAGTGGCACGCGAGCTGGGTTCAGAACGTCGCAAGACAGTTCGGTCCCTATCTGTTGTGGGCGTTAGAGATTTGAGAGGAGCTGGACCTAGTACGAGAGGACCGTTTCGGACTGACCTATGGTGTATCTGTTGTGGCGCCAGCTGCATTGCAGAGTAGCTATGTCGGGAAAGGATAAGCACTGAAAGCATCTAAGTGCGAAGCCTACCTCAAGATGAGATCTCTTTTAAGGGCCGTCGAAGACTACGACGTCGATAGGTCGCAGGTGTAAAGGTGGTAACATCACAGCCGAGCGATACTAATAGCCCGTTCGCTTTCTAAATTTTTTTGTGAAACTCGAATTGAGAATTAATTAACTACCAATTTTGTCAAGATATTTGGTCCATACGGACCGGGTTTCTGTAATAAAAACGTTCGGTACAGAAATACCTTAACTTAATGGTGACTATAGCGAGGGGGTCCACCTCTTCCCATTCCGAACAGAGAAGTTAAGCCCCTCCACGCTGATGGTACTAGGTTAAAACCCTGGGAGAGTAAGTAGTCGCCTTCTTATTTTTAAAGCCTCTTGGTTCATTCCAAGAGGCTTTTTTAGTTTTGCGTTATGACAATACCTAGAACAAAGTCTACTGATCATCAATTTACCGCATATCTCGGGTACTATTTACAATTTCAGAGTTACTTGGGAAGCTACAAGAGAGCTTTTGATATTCTAATCGCCAATATCTATGAGAGCGGTGCACATATAGATACAGTTGCTTATCCGGCATTATTCCTTGCTCGTCATTGTATAGAATTGGGATTGAAAGCTAACATCAGATATTTCGCAAAATACTCAGGTAAAAGCGACTATGTGAATGGAGGAGGGCATAATTTAAAAGGTTTGTTCGATGCCTTTAAATTGCATGTGTTAGAAACGATTGAAGCACTAAGGATAAATCATGGCATTAATGTAGAAGCGTCTGACGTAAAATCTTTTAATGAATTATGTTCTGAGGTAGAAAAGCTAAAAGATAGTTTCCATATTTTGGATCAAAGTTCGGATGCTTTCAGGTATCCAATAGATAGGAAGAAGAAGCCATCATTCGAACATAGTGACAAGATTAATTTGCTTGAAGTTAAAGAACTATTAGATAAGAGTATTTTATTATTTGTTCATACTGCTTCTGTCTTTGCAAAATACACTGACTATGCTGATATGATCGAAAAAAATTATGAAGATTTAATGAGTGAGCAGTATTAGTGAATTCCTGATACTTATCCTAGTTGCCCCTATGGCGCAAGAATGTAGGTAGGCTTGAGGTGGGCGTTCTTGTGCCAAGGACTCGGCGCTGATCGCTCTGTTGCGCGTTTCCAAACGCGTGACCACTCTGCTCTGCGTTTGTAACGCAGCCACCTTTCTATCAAACGGGAATCTTTTTGTTCTATATATTTAAACCTGCCTCGTGTCTTATCCCCAGCAGGTTCAAGCGTCCACGCTTGAACCTCTTCGCCGTCGTTGGTCGCCTGACCAACGACAAAACGCTAGGTTTTACTCCATGCTTAGAATTTGTAGTGCGGGAGGAAATATAGTATCTATCCTACTTCCACCACTGACTCCGTTTCTTATCCCGCAGGTATTCCTCCAGGTGCTCCTTGGTAGAGGGTGGATTATTCCAGTAGTCCTTCCAGCCGTTCAGCATGTATTTGCGGTTTACGTAGAAGCTGCCTATGCCCACATCCAGATCGCCACAGCTGTCCACGCGGCCATCGCCCCAGTTGCATTGCTGGCGGGTCTGGTCCTTGTAGCTCGTCCAGGTACCGTTGAAGTGGTTATTGCCACCATTGTCTCCCTGTGTGGTCACATCATCATAGTGCACATGATAGTTGCGGTCTATATACACATCCGTATGAAACCGGCCCCGCATCACACCCGTACCGGCACTGCGGCGCTTCTCGCGCAGGTAGTATGTACCCCAGATACCTGCAGTGCGGATAGTATCACGACTCCAGAAGTCATACGCAGTATCATACAGCGCTACGCTATCTACGTGCAGTTCTCCCTCAAAGGAGTTAACATTGCTCCAAACCTTGGTACGGCCGGACACGAGATAGGTGTCAGGCTGCTTAGGGCTCGGAGCCACGTGTGTGAAATGTATCCGGAAGCGGGTGTAGCGGGCCCCTACGAAGCCTACCTGCACGAGGTCCGTATCTCCGCTCTGCCATAGCTGACTGAGGTTGATACCGGCAAAACGTGACTGAACCATCTTGTTCAGGCGGACATTGTCCAGCCGCTGCGCGCTGAGAGCGGCACATAGGAGCAGTAGGCAAAAGACGAGGGCGTTTCTCATACAAAATGAATACAATCGAAGATATAAAACAAACAATATCAATTGCTAATACTTCTTGCTGATGTTAAATATAGTTCTTGGCCCACAGGCAGAATATCGAACAGACCTCCCCGTCTTCGGTTCAAAAACAACCTTTTCTGTCGGCACTTTTCCTATTTTAGTACCTCACCAAAAAACGAGATCATATGAAATCAAACGCGCTCCTCACCTCGCTGTTCGTACTCCTTAGCACCCTGTCAGCCCTGGCCGGTGGTGACAAAGTCTTCAAAAACGCCGATAAATGGATACCGGCAGATTTTGATACCCGCAAGGGAGTACTGCTGGTAGAGAAGTGGCACGTAGGCCGCCAGCAAAAGATCATAGACAAAGTATACGGCCAGATGGATGGCAAAATGAAAGAGAGCTATCCGTACAAGTATGAGATGGTAGACTTTGCCGATCTGAAGGACGCTAAGTATAGTGACAAGGACCAATACAGGTACGTGATACGCTTTGCCAATAGCATGACTGATATGAGCAGCGGCGGCGGCGTCACATCTGCAGACAATGATTTCTATATCTACGACAGGAAGCAGGACAAAAAGTATCCGCTGACCATGCGCGGCACTGCCTATCCAAAGGATTGCTTTGACGGCATGATCAATACCATCGTAGCCAGGCTGAAAAGTCTCTGACGCTCGCCCGAAAAGAATGCGGTCCCTGCAGATGTGCCAGGGGGCCGCATTCTTTTGTATGGGAGTATCACTCTGCTTTAGACCGCTGCGCCGCCATTGCTACAGGCTTGGGCATCCCCATTCCTCACACAAAGGCACTATACCCCGTGATAGCCCTTCCCACGATCAGCGTATTGATCTCTTTGGTACCTTCATAGGAGTAGATAGCCTCCGCATCTGCTACGAAGCGGGCCACATCATGCTCCAGCAGGATACCATTGCCACCCATCACCTCGCGCGCCTTGCTCACGATATCACGCGTGCGCAGGCTGCAGAAAACCTTGGCCAGTGACGCATGCTCGTCAGTGATCGAGCCCTCCTGCTGTAGCTGCGAGAGGCGGTATACCATCGTCTGCATGGCAGTCAGGTTGCTCAGCATCTCCACCAGGTGGTTTTGTATCAGCTGAAAGGACGCTATCGGCCTGCCGAATTGGTGCCGCTCCCTCGTATAACGTAACGCGCTCTCATACGCGCCCCGGGCACAGCCCACAGCCTGCCAGGCCACGCCGGCACGCGTCATGCGCAGCACTGCGGCAGTATCCTTGTAGCTATTGGCCAGTGGCAGGCGGTCGGACTCTGCTACCACACAGTCGGTGAGCGTGATGATACCATTCTGCACGATGCGCAGCGCCATCTTGTCTTCTATCTTCTTCACTTGAAATCCCGGATTCCCTTTGCGCACCAGAAAGCCCTTCACCTGGTCATCTGCAGTATCCCGCGCCCAGATCACTATCACATCAGCAAAGGTCGCATTGCCTATCCATTTCTTTTGTCCCTGCAGTGTCCATTGATCCCCACTCCGCGTAGCGGTCATAGTGAGACCCGCTGCTACACCGGATCCTACCTCCGGCTCCGTGAGGCCAAAGGCTCCGATCTTCTCCATCCGCTGCATGGCCGGTAGCCATTCCTGCTTCTGCGCCTCAGACCCCAGCAGATAGATAGAGCCCATAGACAGCCCACTCTGCACACCAAAGAAGGTACAGACAGACGTATCTACCCGCGCTATCTCCATAGCGATGATGCCCTCCATAGTGGTAGACAGTGCAGGGCACCCGTAGCCCTGATACGTGCCACCGCAGATATTCAGCGCAGCCAGCTTTGGTATGATCTCAAAGGGAAACTCAGCCTTTAGCCAATGCTCATTGATGAGTGGCTTGATCTCAGTCTCCATCACGGCGCGTACACGCAGTTGTAGCTCGCGCTCCTCAGCTGTGAGCGCCAGGCCCAGGTGATAAAAATCCCCCTCTATAGGTGGTAGTACTTTCTTTTTATGCCGGGCACCGCCGAGGGTTTTCATGAGATGGGCGAGCTGCTTATCGTCCAGGTGGCCCAGGGAGTCCATCACTGCACTGAGGTCTACTTTGTTCGCTATACGCTCTAGCTGGGCGATGTCTACGTGTCGCAGCAGGGCGTAGGCCTGTCTGATCTTGCTGAATAAGGAAGCCATATAGTGAGATGTTTGGATGATGAATCATCTCTACAGTATCAAAGATGGTGCCGTGACAAGATCATGGTAGATCCGATTGTGGCAGGCATATCGAAATAGCTTTGGCCTCAAGGGCTTTTCGATAGAAGCTGATTTATGGGTGCGGTCACCCCAGATCCTCCAGACTTACGATATAGTCGTTTCGGATCATGATGGCACTGCACAGGTGTGAGAGAAAGAGAAAGGCCAGCGCGAGGACCAGCAGCAATACACCACATATCAGCTCAATCGCGATCAATATCTCAGCCTTGATTTCCTGATTGCCCGGGTCTACTGAGTGCAAAAAATTAATGCCCAGAAATGACGCAATGATCAGTCCCGTAGCCAGCACCATACAGACCCAGCCGGCTATGGTGCTCACCAGCCGGATACTCCCGTGAAAGAATGTGCTGCGTATGATACTAGGCCTGTCTTTCAATATTAGCAGGATCTTTTCTTTGCGGGTGCTGGCTATGGTTGTCATACAGATGTGATGGATTGAGCAGGCAATATACCATGTGGCAGGCGGATAGAAAATACCCAAATATGGGTATGATGAGGACCGCTGATCTGTAAAATCCTGCTACCCTGACCGTCTAAACTGAGAGGAGTATATACCAATGTGCATAGCCTATAGCAATCAGCTGGAGATCAATGGGCGGATATGCCCCTGATCATACATCAGCAAGATGAGGAGCGCTGGCTTGATCCCACACTCAGCGAGGAGGGTATCTCATTTATGCTCCGCAGCTATCCGGCAGAGCTGACATTTGGCTATACTGTCAGCAAAAAGCTGTCAGATAATAGCCTCTCAAAAGATATACCCGAGATACTGCATCCCTTTGACTACCGGCTGTCGTCTGTGCCGGTAGCCGTGCCCGCTCCCTGACACAAAAGAGAAGCACTACACACAGCATACGAAAACATAAAAGCCCGATACTGCGATGGTACCGGGCTTTTATGTTTATGTAAAGGACTTTTACTTCTTCATGTTATTTTCCGGAAGGTCATGGGGGCTGGTGATGTAGTCTATGCCACGCTCTGCCGGCTGGCCCCACTCTGCTGCATGCAGATAGTAGCCCTTCAGGTCGGCCTCTTTGGTCACCTCCGGTACTACACGGTGTGCATTGGCATAGCGGTCATGACGCACGCCGGTCACCTGCCAGCTCACCTCTACATTAGGCTGGCTGGTCTTGATCTTAAACTGATTGCCTGAGATCTTCTCTGCTACGATAGCCTGGGCGAAAACACCCATCACAGTGAGCTGATAGCGGAAGTCCTGATTCAGCGCCTCAAAGTAATCAGGCAGGGTCACAGTAGCTGTACCGCTGGCATCTGTAGTAGTGTTGCCGTTGTAGATATTCATCATATCCGGGCTTTCTACAAAGGAGTGATAGAGGTACTTATTGGCCGGATCCAGCGGATGGTCTATTTTAAATGTACCGGATCCCTTGGCTATAGAGCCTGTGATCTGCACATTGCCAGAGAAGTAGCCCGCATATGGAGATGTACCGCTGGCTGTACCATATACACCATAGTTGCGTGTAGTACCACCACTGGCACTGCCAAATACTCCGTAGTTGGTAGGTCCGAATCCCAAAGCTTCACCTTTCAGGCCATAACCATTGGTATAGCTGCTTCCTGTTTCCAGCCGGCCATGTACACCGATCGCATCTACACCAGTGCTCGATCCGATATTGCGGCCATATACGCCTCTCCAGCCAGACTCTCCGTATATAGCTGTGGCGCTGCCTGTGGTGCTGGCGCCAGATGATACCAGGCCTGCCTGATAGTACGGTGCTACACCGTAGACACCTACGCCTGATATCTCCAGCTTCGCCATAGGACTGGGCGTGGCAGTGCCTATACCTGAGCCGGTGCCATTCATCACTATCAGTCCATGCCCTGCCGTACTACCATCAAAGTAACCTCCCGTGCCGGTACCGGTAGCAAAGCCACCCACACCGTTTCCTGAGCCATTGGCTGTACCATACACGCCATAGTTGGCCGTGCCTCCTGTGCCTATATTTTCGCCTTTCACACCATATCCGGTACCGGTATAGGTACTGCCTTCTTGTTTGCCATATACACCCATGGCCTCTACACCAGTCAGAGTGCCCAGGTTATGGCCAAATACACCACGCCAGCCACCTGCAGCATATACACCGCTCGCACTGCCTGTAGTGGTGCCGTCTACTACCAGGCCGGCCTGATAGAATGGAGCGACACCATATGTGCCTACTCCTGATATCTCTACTTTGCCCATGGTGCTAGGCGTGGCTGTACCGATGCCTATCTGGCTGCCATTATCAAATATGCCGGAGTTGCCGATCGATGTTCCATTCGGCGTGAACTTGCCTACATAGTTTACCGTACCGCTCACTGAGCCAGGCCCTGTGGGACCGGCAGGACCGGCAGCACCCGCTGCGCCTGTAGGTCCGGTAGGTCCTGTAGCTCCGCCACCTACACCTGTAGGGCCGGTAGCGCCTGTAGGTCCGCTGCTGCCATTAGCACCCGCAGGTCCTGTAGGGCCTACTGGTCCGGTAGCACCTCCGCTGGCGCTGTTGGCAGCAAAGAGCGCATATGGCACACTATTCAGCTGCGTAGTGCCCATATCGGTATAGCTGCTGCCGCCCGCTGCATCTATTTCTATCTGGAGAAACTTGGCACCTGTACCCCAGTTGACACCGGCCATGGTGCCAGTGACCGGAGCGCCTGCTCCCATCGGTGCTGTGAATAGGCCAAACTGGTTGGTCGTGACATGATGGGTCTCCTGATATACCGTGGTACCTCCGGCGGTCAGGTCATGTATCGTAAATCTTACACTGATATTCTGATTAGGTAGTACGTTGCCATTAGTACTATTGCGCGCTACAGCCTGATAGGGTATCTGCTGCGGTACCTGCGCTATGGACATCGTGCAGACCATAGCAAAAAGCAAGAAGCTTGTAATAAATTTCATGATTGGGTGGTTTAGGTTATGAATAATGTATTGTAAAAATAACTAAATAATATCCAGATTATTTATGCGCCACTTCAGTCTTTTTTTACAGAAAAACTCGACACTCCTATCTATTTGATTGATCTATATATAGTTGTGTCACTTATAGTGCACCTCAACAACGCGTCATGAGATTCGTCACTCTGATGGTCCTGACGGTGATATCTCTTGGGTCGGAAAGGAACTATCACATCATGCCGGCTCAAAAGATAATCTGCAAAAGGAGCTGCCCTGTGTGTTGGTGCAGGCCATCGGAGGCTGATATCGGATAGACCGGTATTTTGACATGACGGATTTCATGCGGATCAGCTATGATATAGTCATGCTTTCATCCTGCTCATTAGTCTTTTAGTATTCTAGCCCGATTACTCTATATTGCTAGGATATCTTTTATGAAAAACGACAAGCTGCTCATACTATTCATTCTCCTGATAGCCGGTGCTATATATCTGAATGTGACCCACTATCACCTACCCTCAGGCTGGCCCTTGTCGCGCGCATACGTGGCACCTGCAGCTACAGGCCATGCAGCCGCCGGTAGCCTGGACAGCTATCCCGACGTGATGGTCAGGCTGGTCTTTGATAGCATACCACCTGATGCTGTACTGCATGATATCAATGCCTACAAGGGGCGCTATGCCGTCCGGTATAAAGCGTGGATCAGCGAGCTCGCGCTGGATAGTGCTTCTGGCCACTATCTGCTGGCCAGTGATTTTCAGTCCACCACCTATAGCCAGCAGATGATACAGGAGCTGACTGATAGCATATATGCTCTCACTGGGAGCAGGCTCCGCTATATACAGTATGAATAATGCTGCTGACAGAGCGGATCAGGTAATAACAACTTTGGACCCGATATTGATACAGGCTATTATCAGATAAAGTAGAGAGCTACAGTTTGCCATCGCTCTCAGAGACCCAGACTTTTGCTTCGTTCTCCTCTGCCGGCAGGAAGTACTTATAGTCTCCTGGCACTACCATATTGGCCATAGAGGTCATATTCTTTACCATGTGGGAATCAGACACCACAGCTACCCTGCCAAAGCGTGTCAGGTTTTGCAATCCGAGCAGCGCATCTTTCATCCACGCGCCTATGGTAAAATTAGAGAGGTTAGTATTGATCACCAGCATCAGATTGATACTGCCGCCGGCAGCTCTGGCCCGCTCCACTGCCGGGAAGATGATCGTGTCATAGGCTTCCTTTGTAATGTCTCCTGTGAGGGTAAATCCTACTGTATTGCCGGCCAGGCCTGCTATCTGAGTGATCATGGTGGTGTATTTTTGCCATCACCAGTCCAAAGCTCATGCCATGACTCAAAAGCAGACAAGCCAGAGGAAACTCCGGCTTGTCTTATGAGGAATAGAGGGATACTAATACCATGACATCCACCATCTACTACGCAAAGAAGTAAGTTGTGACGCTGAAAATGAATGACTCAGGTCATTTATTATTCTAATGGTGCTCAGCTCTCCATATCAAAAAAAAGGCTGCCGATCGGCAGCCTTCCATACGATTATCTATCAGATGTCACTCCTTTGCCATCTCCACTGTCTGCGTAGCTACATTCTCCAGGTGTGCATCGCTGAAAGCAGCGCCAAACTGGATATACATCTCAGCAAACTGCATGTCACCGTCAGACACCGGTACGTTCTTCCATACCAGTTTGAAATCATCCTTCTGTCCCTTGTCCAGTGTGAGTGGCCTGCCGTGGTGGCCATTGGCGTAGATCTTGCCGTTAGGCATTTTCAGAGATACTTTGCCGGGATCTACCAGGCCCAGCTTGCTGCCGGAGTAGTAGCAGTCAAATACGATCTCCGTCACATCTGTCTTGCGCACCTGCTTGGTCAGCGTGCATTTGAATCCGCCCGCGGTGAAATCATTAGACGATGCCGGCAGTTTAAAGTCAGGTACACGTACGGGACCGCCGTCGGTCTTTACTTTGTAGAGGCTACCTATGCGTACGCTGTATTTGTCTACGGTCATGCCGGGTCCTTCTACATTTACCACGCGGCTCTCCTCTGCACCGGGGCCTATGGTCAGCGGCTTCTCGGAGGCAGGCTTGTACTCTTTGCCATTGACTACAAAGACGATATCCTGCGCCTTGAGCACCATCGTCTCGCTGCCTTTATTGGCCACGCGTATCTTAAACTTGGTATAGGCGTCAGTAGCTACTGCATCTACTATGCGGATAGAGGCATCGCCCATTTCTGCAGATTGGTCTTTGTATTTTACTTTGTCGCCGCGTCCGTCAGCTATAGATGCGAGCGCGAGCAGTGAGGCGAGGATGTAGTACTTCATATGTTGTTTGGATTTAGATTTCTAAGGTAGATAAAAAAACAGAGCGGCAAACAAAATGCAAACCACATAGCTATGCTTTGCGGCCTACATAAACTGCATGGCCACTGCTGTTTAGTATGAGTGGGTCAGCAGCAGTTCCCTCTATCATATCAAATGTGTCCTGATAGCCGGCAGGATCGCGTTGTTGCAGAGAAAGTATACCGGCTTCCATGCCGTTGCCTAGTCCGCGGACCGAGCGAAGCAGCAGCTGCTCAAAACCCGTTCCCTGCATGTAGTTTTGCAAAATCTCCGACTTGAGATAGTGACCTTCTTGAAATCCCTGAGTTCCTGGATTGTGAAATATGCCGATATCGTACACTTCTTGTACAGTGCGGATATCTGCTTGCCCCTGCTGATATAGTGCCCGTGCCAGTACACTTTTCACTCCAGATAGCCACGGTATATATACCGCTATCAGAATGCCTGATGGTTTCAGGACCCTCTTTGATTCAGACAGACAGGCGCGGATTTCGTTTTCCGCAGTCAGGTGGTAGAGCGGACCGAAGAGTAGCACGGCATCAAAACTCTCCCTCTCATAGCCGCTCAGGTCACGTGCATCTGCTACACCTATGCTCTTGATAAAGGAAGCATCCCCATATTCTCTCAACTTGACTTTTGCAGTTTCTATTAGGTCCGGAGATAGATCTGCCAGATGCATATAATAGCCGAGCCGCGACAGTGCAGCTGTATAGCGTCCGGGACCACCACCCAGATCTAATATAGTGCTACCCTCAGGTACGTACTGCCGGATAAGGCTCAGCAATATTTCAAACTCAAATCTGCCTTCGGGATTATCTAGCCTCGACCATTCATCGAACTGGCTGTAGTAGGTCTTTATCCTTTTCTGATCTGTCATAGGGCGTTGCTTTTAGAAATAGTAAGGAATGAAAAAAATGACAATTCCCCCTCAAAAGATGACAATTGTTTTTAGGATAGGTCTTTAATGTTGCGGTACTTTGTATTCAGAAAAACTTATGCAATATGAAAACAAAATTACTTCTTGCCGCATCACTACTCCTCGCCGGCACCGCTCAGCTCTCAGCACGAAATGATGCCCCCGCACACAGGCCTGCCGTCTCCTACAAGACTGAAACAAACGACTGCAACCTGCCTACATCGCAGGCCGTACTGGATGTAAACAATGTGCGCGCCACGCTGCTGGATGCAGGAGACCTCTGGATGGATGTGCCTACCTCTGCCGCAGGCTACGAGGTGCCCAAGGGTTCACCCGGCGGGCAAAACCCCCAGGCTATCTACGCTGGAGCTATTTGGGTATCCGGTCTGGATGCCGGTAATAATCTAAAGATAGCTGCACTCATGTATCGCCAGAATGGTGGGTCAGACTACTACTCAGGCCCACTGGATAATACCGGACAGACCGCACTGGCTACCTGCAACTTGTGGGACCGCCACTTCCCTGTATGGGCGTCTCAGATCACGCCGCTGGTCACTGCCTATCAGGCTGCGCTAGCCGGCGGAGGCTCACCCGGTAGTATCACCCTGCCTATCACCTCCATCAGTGATAGTGTGAAATACTGGCCTGGCAAGGGCAACTCATATCTGGCCGCACTAGGCTATGATGTGAGTGGTCCGCTCGCTCCTTTTTATGATGCTAATGGTGATGGCAGCTATGACCCGGCGCATGGAGACTATCCTACTATCGTGCAGGGAGGCATCAGCCGCGCTGGTTTCGGTGCGGGCTGCGGTGCGCCTCTGGCAGACAGCCTGGCCTTCGCTCAGGCTACCAGCTATGCAGATCAGATGATCTACTGGGTATTCAATGACAAAGGCAATGCACATAATGGTACAGGCGGCGGGCAGCCGATAGGTGTACAGGTCAATGCTCTTGCGTTTGCCTTTCAGACCAATGATGCGATCAATGACATGACCTTCTATCGCTATCACCTGGTCAATAAGTCCGGGGCTGTGCTGAATCAGACCTGTATCTCACAGTATACCGATGTAGACCTCGGCTGCCCATTCAATGACCGGGTGGGCTGTGATACCAGCCGTGATCTGGCCTTCGTCTATAATGGTGTGCCACAAAACACGCCCAATACTACCGGGCTCAACTATGTGGCCGACCTCACAGGTGGCGCCACTTGTGCTGCAGGTACTATAGGATATGGCACCGATCTGCCTGTGCTGGGTATAGCCATGGTAGAGACCCCTACGGATACCAGCTCCTATTTCAACCCCGCCACTATGGCATATGACCTGCACAAGGAAATAGGCATGACTGGTTTCATCAGTATCACAAACAGTAACTCCGCTATCGGAGATCCTAATACGGCGGCAGAGTATAGAAACTATCAGACTGGCAAGTGGAAAGATGCTACACCACTCACCTATGGTGGTAATGGCTATCAGAATTCCAGCACCCAGACACCATTTATGTTTCCCGGCGATCCTGCCCAGGCTACACAGTGGTCTGAGTGCAATCCTCAGATAGGTAGCCCTATTTATGCAGGTGACCGCCGCATTATACAGACCACCGGGCCATTTACCTTCATGCCATGTGCGTCACAGTACATGACCATAGCGGTTACTTTCACCCGCCCGGTCAACTCTAACTGCCCGAGCCTCTCTGCATTCGCTGCAGCAGCGGACTCTGCTCAGCAGACATTCAACAATGCACGCCGCAGGGACCCTGCCACAGGCCTGGCTGAGATAGCAAGTGATATGTTTCGCCTATTCCCAAATCCTGTGTCTGCCCAGCTGACCATAGCAGGTACGGCTCATGGCGCAGATGGCATCACTGTCTGCGATCTGGCTGGCCGCATGGTGCAGTCTCAGCAGGGCTCGGATATACGCTCAGTAGATATGTCTGCACTCACAGAGGGCGTGTACATGGTGAGTATACATAGTGGCGGCCGCACTACTACTCAGAAGATAGTAAAGCGCTAAACTATTTTTTCATAGGAGCCTTGGCCATGGCCTTAGGCTTTACAGTTGGTTTGGCTGTAGTGACTACTGGCGGGCGGCCATCGCCCGCCAGTTTCTTTTTGATCAGTGTAGCGCGCAGGTCTGCTACAT
>APMI01030222.1_pt1 | contig 12971 bp, 8 predicted proteins | sample 667938 | NCBI WGS metagenome assembly APMI01 (sample SAMN01084076, study PRJNA167559) | wastewater metagenome | biome: Wastewater | place: Denmark: Ejby Moelle, Odense | collected 2011-11-28 | reverse complement strand
AAATGACGTTGATTGAGACGGGTCGCGATCTCCATCACCTGCGTCCGTGCGTGATCAAGCGAGGCGGCAGCCGCCGAGCGGTCAGGCACCAGCCGCTGCTGCGTCGTTTCGAGTTCACCAACCTGCTTACGCAACGCATCGTATTCTTGCGCGACCGCTGAGAGCCTGATGGCAACATCAGCGGGATCGGCATCGAGTGCTTCGTTGTTTAGGTCAGCCGCAGCGAGAAATGGCGTGATCTCACGGTCGATGGAACCGAGGCTCTCAGCAAGGGCCGCCTCCCTAACCATTTGCTCTTTTGCCTTCAATTGCGCGGCGTGCAGTTCAGAACGTCGTTGGTCGACGTCGCGGATTATCGACTCGATTGCCCGAGCGAGCGCGTCATGCTCCCGCTGCAAACCATCGATCTCTGTCCGAAGACGCTGGGCATCTGCCAGTGGACCGGTGATAGTGATCCGTTCCGCCTTCGCTGCCGAGGCGAGCGCCGCCAATGCGGACGCACCTTGGCTGTCAGGCGCGCGGGGCACACTTCCCTCCACTCTCGCCTTCGAGCACAGATCGCTCAATATTGGCCTCTGCTCGATATAAGCGCTCTCGGCCGCCGAAACTTGGCCGCGCGCGACATCGATCACGCGGTTCGCCTCTGTGCGACGCACCTCTGCGGCAGCGAGTGTGCGCGTGGCAGCGCCAAGACGCTGGTCTATCGCAGCCAGCGCGGCATCTAGTTCTTCGCGACGGCGGCGAACCGTGGCGACCATCTCGTTCAGCGCGCTGGGGTGCGCCAAGTGGGGATGGTCTGTGCTGCCGCACACCGGGCAGGCTAAATTCGGGGTCAGCAGGCTGCGCAGATGAATGGCTTCAGACGAGACAGCTTCCTCGGCAAGTTCCGCGAGAGGCACGATTTCGGCGCGCGCGGCCCGCTCGCGGAGTTGGTCGGATTCGGCTTCGGCGATTTGGCTACTCGCCGTGGCCACCTCCTGCGCCGCAATGGCAAGCTCTGATTCCCCGCGCGCTAGATCAGCCGATGCGCGAAGATGCTGCTCGCATGTGGTGCTCGCTTCACGCAAAGCTTCAAGCACACGCTGGATATCTGTGTCACGTTCACGGAGCGTCGGCTCGTCGATTGCCGCAAGACTGCTTCGACGTTCACTAATCTCACGACTGAGGCTGTCCTTCCGACCACGATCTACCGCGAGCTTCTCCGACAGCTCAGTTATTTCACCGTCCAAACGCGCCGTTACTTCCGCGGCCTCAGCCGCCCCGGACACCGCCGTGCCGCGGCTTTGTTTGAGACTGACCCGCTTTTCCAGCAGAACCATCGCGTCATCCAGGCGATCGGCAAGGAGAACGCGACCCGATTGATCTCTTAATTGGGCCGCTGTTGCGCCGAGCGATTCTGTGGCCTGGCGAAGGGCCTGATCAAGCGCGGCTAGCGCGGCCACGCTAGATTGCAACGTCGTCTCCGCCTGCTGCGATTTCTCGGTCGCATCCTTGAACTCGATTCGGGCCGTTGCCAGCTCCGCGTCGAGCTTCTCGGCCTCGCTCCAGAGAGGCCCAAAGCGCTTGAACAGGTCTTCCGCGGCCTCGTCGGCCATCGCCGCATCTGTCAATTGAGTTGCAGCCGTTTCGTCGAGCGTCCGCGCTTCTTCACGGGCAACAAGCAAATCACCGAGGCGCGATTCGGCCCCCACGGCAGCCCGCAACGCATTTTCCATATCGACCGATAGTGGGCGAAGCGGTTCGACCAGATCAAATTCGGCAAGCGAGCTATATTCCTCGGCGGCAGCCTCACGCGTTGAACGCGCCGTCACCGCTCGAGCCGCTGCCTGCGCGAGATCGCTTCTGGCGGTGGCGACACGCTTGTGATGATCAAGCCGCCCATTGTGTTGATCGCGCTCGGCGGCTTTCTGGGCGATGGTAGCCGCAAGCTGGCTTTGTTCGTTCAGCAGCCCCTGCCTGGCGTCGTCATCGAGCAGGCCGATGTCGTTCCGGCGCTGCTCCAACTGCTCGGCGGCCCTTCGTCGAACCTCCGTGCCTTCATGGACGCGGATCGAGATCGTTGCGTAGATTTCCGTACCTGTGATCTTCTCAAGCAATTCCGCGCGTTCGCTCTCGGCAGCGAGAAGGAAGGCGTCGAATTCACCTTGAGCGAGAAGCACCGTTCGGCGGAACTGATCGAATGTAAGGTCGGTTCTCGCTTCCACCGCGTCGCGAACCTGAGTCTTACCCGTCGCCACGGCGCTCCCGTCGTCAAGCCGGTACAGCGCGCGCTGCTCATTCTGGAGCCGCCCATTCGCTCGGCCACGGGCGCGATTAGCTTCCCACCGGACGCGGTAGCGCTCGCCATCCTGCCCGACGAAATCTACCTCGGCATATCCGCCGCCGGCGCCCCGACGCAGGATCGCGCGGCCATCATGAATTGAGATCGCCTCCCCGCTGGGATCGGGGGTATTTTCACGACGGCTAACGGAGACGCGCGGGTATTCGCCATAGAGCGCGAGGCAAAGCGCGTCGAGGATGGTCGATTTCCCGGCACCGGTCTCACCGGTAATGGCAAATAGGCCGGAACCTGCAAGAGGCTCTGCGGCAAGATCGATTTCGAATGGCGCCGCAAGACTGGCCAGATTTTCGCCCCGGATGGCCAGGATGCGCATGAATCAGGCCTCCGCCCGTGCTCGATGGAAAACATCCAAATGCGCTGCGTTCGGCGCCGCGCCAAACTCGCGCTCGAACGCAAGCTTGAATAAGTCCTCTGGGTCTCGTTCCGCCAACCGGATCAATGGATCGGTGAAGACCGCCTCATTCAGCGCATCGGGGATCGCGGCGACACGGGCATCGACGATGCGCACAGGAAAGTTCCCGGCGACGCGGTCGATCTCCTCCCTGAATCCGGACGGCAGCCCGTCACGGGCAAGTCTTATCTGGACGAATGGCCGCTCGTTGATCGGCAAATCCGGCTGGAGACCCAACGCCGTGAGGTAATCGCCAAGTTCAGTCAAACGCATATCGCCAGTCTCTGGGAGGCGCAGGAAAGGAACCGGCCGGTCAACCGGGATATGCTCAGACGTGACCTGCGCACCGTCAAGGCTCACAAGCGTGACTCCATGAGCGTATGGCTGCTCCGTCGCCGACAAGGGAATCAATGATCCCGAATAGCGAACGGTGTCGCGGCCAACGGCCTGGGCCTTGTGCAGATGGCCGAGTGCCACGTAACTCGCTTCCGTTGGGAACACGTCATGCGGCACAGCATGCTGACCGCCAACGAGGATTCGCCGCTCGGCACCCTCCGATTCCGTACCGCCCGCGACATGGAGGTGCCCGGTAAGGACAAACGGCAAACTGTCCATCTGCCCCCGTAACGTATCGAGTAATTCCGCGTAGAGGCTCCGAACCCCGGCGACGACCGGTGAACCAGACTCGCCATCCAGCCGCGTCAAATTTGGAAGGCACGCGGCGGTCGGATAGGAGACCGCTAAGATGTGTGCGGCTACCGCACCTTTGGCGTCAGCAATGGGAACGAGGTGGCGCGCCGCATCGATCCGCCCTTCATGCCGCCGCACATTTCCGACGACGCGGATCTTGAATGCCTCCAACAAAGGCCGTGGCGCTTCCAGCCGACCTGCGGCATCATGATTGCCGGCGACGATCACGGTTGTCATACGCGGCTGCGCGCGGCTCAGCCGCACAAGCGCATTGTAGAAAAGCTGTTGCGCTTCTCCGGACGGGTTCTGACTGTCGAACACGTCGCCGGCGATTATGAGTGCATCGACATTCCGCTCAACGACGATCTCTTCGAGGCGCTCAAAAACTTTACGATGCTCATACTCGCGCGAAAATCCGCGCAGCGTTTGACCGACGTGCCAATCAGCCGTGTGCAGAACACGAATCATTGCTCTTCGCCCTCCGGTTCGTGTGCCGGAGGAGCGCCCGACCATGCTTTCGAGATTGCGTCCCAATCGACGCCGCGCTCTTCAGCCAGCGTCCATACTTTCCAGAAATCCGGGTCCGCCGACTGCGGCCGCTGCGCATCGGGCAATTCATCGACTTCCACCAGAACCGGGATCGGTGCGGCCCAGCCGAGGAGAACAGCCTGTCTCGACGGTAAACTTGGCAACTCGCGGAGCAAACCGCCGACATTATCGGGAACCAGGCGCGCGACGAGATTCTGATCTGCATCATTGACTATGCGGTGCAACAGAAACGTGTTGCATTGAGCGAGTACCGTCGGAGAAAGCTCCGACGGACGCTGTGACGAAAGCACCAGCCCAAGCCCGAACTTGCGGCCCTCGCGGGCTATACGTTCGAACACTTCGCGGCATAGCTGGGTCGGAGATGAGGCTGGGCCGTCATCGTCCTTGCCGCGCCGGACGAATGTGTGCGCTTCCTCAAGAACCAGGACGGTCGGCAAGGTCTGGCCCATCGGATGGCCGCGGCGATACCTCTGAAGAGATTCGAAGATCAGCCGCGCTAAAACCGACACAACAATATGGACGATTTCGGATGGGACGAGGGATAGGTCGACAACCGCGATTTGTCCGTTGCTTGCGCCATCGTCACCCACGTAGTCCTTCAGCCAGGTTTCGAAGGAGGTCGGCGGATCTCGGCCAATTACCGCACCAAGTCTCTGGTCGGCGAGCATTCCGCGAATGCGAAGTCCGAGTGTCGAGATAAACCCCGCAAGGTTTCCCCCTTGCTCGGTTGCCACCCGGTCAAGGTGTTCGGCGAGGATGTTGACGTCAAAGAACTGCGGCGCATCCTCGCTGATGGGCGCCGCATGGCCAATATCCGGCAGCGTCTGCACCAATGCGTCCAGCGCACTGCGGATCGTTTCGAGATCGGAAATCGCAAAATCGTTGAAGAAATTTCCGGACCGCCGGCTGTCTACAATTCCCGTGATCGTGGTGGAAATCTCGGCAAGAGCGCCACTAGTGGTCCCGAGGGCCTCCCCGCCAAACTGCGAACAATCCGACGCGATCGTTTCAAGCAGCCGTGCGCATTCAAATCTCGCTCTTGCAGCGCCCGCGAATGCCTGTGTGCCGGTGTTCAGCATCGCCGCTATCCGGATCGAATAGGAACCAAGGTATCGGCGGATCATCGCCTCCCTGGGCACTCCCTCCGTTTGGCCGGCCTTCAACTCCCGCAGCCCCTGCATCAGCAACGGGCGTTGTGCCCCTGGCTGGGCGTGAGCGACTGCGGTCCACTCGTGCCCGCTCCAGAGCCATGCAGGGACATCGAGCGGCCGCTCTCCTTCTGCAACGGGCGGAACGCGAAACAACCGCAGTTCGTCTCCCCGATCAGCGAAAGCCCTGGCGTATTCGCCATTGGGATCGAGGACGATAAACCGCGCATTGGGTACTCCGGTCTTACCGACGTCCTGGATGGCCTTCTCGGCCGCCGCCATAGACCACCGGATCAGACCCGCCACGGTGCATGATTTGCCACTGCCGGTGTTTCCCAACACCGCCAAGTGCCGGCCGAAAAGCTTGTCGGGATCGACCATGATGGCGGCGTTTGACGCCATCGGAGAGGAGCCAATTCTGACTCTCTTGTCGTCGTCTCTCGCGCCTACGATGGCTTCGACCTGGGAGGCCGTCGGAATGAGAACCTGGTCTCCCACTGACGGAAACGCGACTACGCCACGAGAGAGTTCGTATCTGGTCGTGCCCGAGGCGCGGTCACGCCGTGATGTCAGCGTGCCCACCGGCGATAGCGACATCTTCCGTAACGGAAATGGAAGGTCGATCAGGCCAAAGTCCTTCAGGCCGGAGCGCTTCGGATAAGGAGAGCGTTCGATCCCAATCCAGGTAATGTAGGCGACGGTCGCGCCGGCTTCATTCGGGATGAGCACATACCCGTTGAGACGCGGAAACCCCGCCGGCACCCCGGTGTTCAATGCTGTCGAGTGCGGCGCATCCAGCTCAAGAAGCACGCGAACCTCGTCAGGCGCAACCGACTCGACCACACCAACCACAAGGCCCGACAATCGTTCGATTGGAGTCGTCATGATCGCCTCACGCCATGCCAATCGAGGACGCCAGAGGCGGTGCGGCTGGAGGATCGCCGGCTTTTGGATCGCCCGGACGATGCTTCAACAGTTCTGTCATGCGGCCGGATATGTAGTCGAGTGCCGGCTTTGGCAGATAGTTTGCGACTAGTGTTTGAAGGTCTGAGAAATGAGGCCCGATCAGCAACGAAACCTGCGCATCGCGCGTCTTTTCAACAAATTCTTTGAGACGATCATCGGCAGAATAAGCCATGATCACCAAATGAGTCGACGGGATCGTGAGCATATCGAGCAGCACTCGATTGACGTGATCGTCGCCGAAGCCATAGCCGTAGGTCACGACAACGGCGTTCGGTCGGCAAGCTGCGGCCGCAAAATCGCGAAAGAGCTCCGCATAGGGATATTGTGTTGTTTCGACGTCCTTCGCTGGATTGGGATAGATCATGACCGTGTCGACGGGTTTTTTGGGGATGTCGGTATGGTCCGCAGGCGCTCCGAACGGGATCCCCTTGCGATAGATCCGCCGTTCGTCCTTGTCGAAAAACCAGTCCAATGAGCCGTGGAGCTTGGTCAGGCGAATGACGCCCTCCATGAACCGGGGTTCTCCTCGAATGCCGGGTGGATTGTAGTGGACGTCAACTTCAACGCGCGATGCCCGAAAGACTGGATTCAGAGCGCCGACAAATCTGTCGATGATCCGAAGACCTGCAAGATCGCAACCATGTTCGATCAGGCGGTCGTAGTTGGTTGTGAAGACGTGCAAACGTTCGCGAGACGCAGCGCGGCTCGCAAAACTCAAGAGGAGTGATTGCAGGGCTCCTTGAGCAGCATCCTTCGATGTCAGATCCTTTCCAGCGACGATCCCGCTTTCCGTCTTCAACAATGAAGTAAGAAAGCCGGACATCTGGGCATCGATGGCGTCTTTGAGGGTTTGCTCTGCCGTCTTGTCGATGACTCCGAGGCCGTCAAGCAGTGCAAGCGCACTTCGAAACTGATCTTCGATGTTTGCCGTGCCTCTTTTCATGGCCTTCGCTCCGGCCTGGGCGTGCGCATCGATGGCAGCGTCATACGTCGTGCCAAATGTAACCTTGGCCATTCCGGTGGCCCCGACACCCGCGATGTAAGCGACCGCGGTTGTGAACCCGCTGCCAAGCAGAAGATTGAGGTGCTCGGCTTGGAAAACAGCGGAGAGCCACGGCTCGATGTGCTTTCGAGCGCTATTTGTTAGAGTGTCCAGTTCATCTGGGTCGGTGGGTAGATCGTCCCAGGCGCCTGATTGACCGCCTACGCGATAAAAGTGCTTCTTATCCATACTTCCCCCAACCGCGACTACGGCTCTTTTCTCCGTCAATAGCGCCACACGGAACGGAGAAATTTATCATCCTGCTATGCTTCATCGACTGCTGGTCTCGGCGACCAAGGCCCGCTCGACGGCCAAATTTGTTCTTCTTCCAATCCGACGACCAGCGGCATCAAGAAGAGGCGGAGATCGGCGACAGTAACGGCGAAAGCATCCGGTGCGGCTGCCATCCGATCGCGCCCCAGGAAGGCGCGCCACTGAGAGGCCCATGCTTCCGCGAATTCATCGGTCAGGCCGACCGGGACAACGGATGGAAGGATTGTTCCGCGTCGCTCGAAAGTCCGCTGAATTGCCCCGACAAGAGTGGATCGGCGAAGCTGAAATGTTCGGGAGATCACCCCGAGATCGTAGAAGTCCTTGAGCCTGCTATTGGCCACGCCGAGGGTAACGAGAGCCTCGAATTTCTCGGCCACTACCGTTTCGACGGGATAGGCTCGAAGATGCGGCGCCGGTGCGTCTAGCAAGGCGGGATAGTCGATCTCCATAGCGGCGGGCGTAATCACGTCGCCAAAACCGATGTCGATCTGGATCGATATGCGCGCGCCAGCGATCGTTGCTGTCGTGCGAACACGCACGCCACCATATTCCACCTCCTCGCGGATCGGCGCCGCCGTCAACGCGGCGACGTCAAACGTCACGCCATCGTCGGCAACGGGCTGCGCACAGATCGCCCGGAACGTTTCGGCGATGGCCTCCGCGTCGTTATCGCCGTGGCCAAGCAGATCCAGATCGCGCGTGGGCCGGAACGGGTCTGCGACCCAGGTCACGAAGAGCATCGCGCCTTTGAGAACGAAGCGGTCGCGATGCGGTGAGACGCTCAGCCGGTAGAGGAGACGCTCAAGCGCGTATCGCGTCAGGAGAATTTGGAAATCCGACCGCTCGGCACGTGCCCGATCGACGAGCCGCGCCCGCACTGATGCGCCAATGTTGCGGGGCTCACGCGGCATCGGACACCATTGCTTCGACGTAAGGGCGCATGACCGACCAGACCCGCGCCTTGCGCGCGTAACGCCAGAGCTGATCCGGCTTGCATCGGCGGCGGCGGAGGCCCTCACGCAGCCCCTCCATCGCAACGTCAAGGCCGATCTTGGTCCGGTAGCGAAAGCAATCGACAATCGTCCTTGCCGGATCTGTGATGGGGACGTCGACATTCTCGATACGGTGACGCTCAACCCCTTCGGTCAGCGCCGATCCGGTGAAGCGCACAAATCGGATAGGTGGATAATCGATCTTGGGTCGCCAGGCAGCGCGATCGATCGCCATCCATACAGCCGACGGCATCTGCAGCGTCAGTTCGTGGTATTGAAGGGCCGAGGTAAGGCAGACAACACCCTTTGGAACCAGAACTGCTGCCTCAGCGAGACTATGGGCAGCGTCAACGTGGGCGTCGGGGAGTTGGTAGAGGCCCCGTGCCGGGCGAACAACCGCCTGCTCTCGAACAAGCCTGGCAAGCGTCTCTGGACCAATGCCTTCGGCGACGAAATCCTTGAGCCGGAGCATACCCCGGGCATTCAGGAGGTCGAGCGCACGAAGCCGCTGGGCGCTAGTGGACGGCATGGAGAGTGACATTTCCTCTGACTCGGAAAAATATAGCAGAGGTTTTATCACAGGATCGTTGACTTGGGAATCCCCGAACCTTGCCCGTCTCCGTCCTTTCACAAAGCTTGGCCGAGATGGCTGGACGACAACCGTACCATCGCCGACCTCATATTTTCTCCGCGCGCCAAAGAGACGAGAGAGAACGGCGAAAGTCTCATGATCGACAGCAGCTATCCTTTTAGCACAACCCGGCCGTCCTTCAGCCGATTCCGACTGGCTTGGGCCAGATTGACTGTATTCCGCACGAAATCGAGCCGCGCGATGCCAGCGTGGTAGGCTCGAAATGCCTCGCTCAAAGCACTATCCGTAACCTCGGGCGAGACTTGATCGTCCTTGCCTGTCGTCAGCGGCACATCGTCTAGCGACAGACCGCGCCCGCAGAGAAACGTCGTCACGATAACCTCGAAGGTCATCGGTGGACGGTGATCCATATGCGCCTCATCCCGCGAGATTCTTTCGCCCGTAACGGCGCAGGAAACCAGACCGTCAGAACCGCCGTGGGTGGCGAAGAAATCATCACGAGCCTTGTAGAGATCGAAGCGCACCGCACGTCGAAAGGCTTGAGCGACCTCCTGCTTACGGCTGGGTGGTCGCTGGGAGATGCAGTGCGGGTAGGAGAAATCCGTGCCGCTGCCATCGGTGCGGATGATCCGGAAGCATTGCGTCCCATGCTCTGTCATCATGACCTGAAAATGGCTGACACCGCAGCCCACCTTGGCGACATATTCGGTGTGGCGTTCGAGAAGGGCGGCAACGTCGAGACCATCCTCGTCACTCACTCGCTCACCAGGACGATAGCGGTTCAGCATAGCCTTGAAGAAAGCCGTTGCGTCGCCTTGCTTCTCGAAGCTGCGCGTCGCCAGCTCTACGGGTTTCGAACGCCCACCCATTCAAGCCATCCCTGCCGGTGCTGCCGCAAACTCGAACTGCGCCTCGCAGCCATCATGCGCACACACCGGCTTTTTGAGAGTAAAGGGCCGCTGGAATTTCGTTCGACTGCACTTCTTGCAGGCAAACTGGCTGCGGAAAATCTTGAATTCCTCCCAGCGCGCCTTCTCGTCGCCAATCGAACCGTCGCCATATGGCCCGTCCTGGAAGTGGCTGCCGAAATTCTCGATCTCGCCTTTCACCAAACTATCAAGGAACCGGTTGTTGACGCCCGGCACCAACGCTGGCGCCAGCTTGGCATCCTTGAGCAATCCGGCGAGCGCAGAGGCCAACTCGCTACGTTCGTAGGAATAGGCTCTCTCCAGCGGTCGGATGCGGACGCTCACCCCGAAATCCCGACAGATGCCGAGAAGCCATTCCTCCTCGGCCTGACGCATCTCGTTGGCCGCCGACTGGCCCGCCACCCAACGTGCCTCGATCATCTCATCGCTGACCTTATGATCAGCGAAACGCGGCCCATAGGCCGGATCGAGGCCAATGATCCGGGTGAAGTGCCAGGCTTTCGCCTCGAGTTGATCCTTCAAATAATTAAAGAACCGCTCGTCGTGCGTGGTGATCAGAATCTGGCAGTCGCCGAACATGGTGGCGATAAGTCCGGCAATGGTGCGCCGATGATCGGCATCGTAGGAGGTGACGATGTCATCGAGCGCGATGATGGGCGCGCCGGCATTAAATTGCTTGATCGCCGCCATCCGCAACGCCAGCGCCACCGAATGAATCTGTGAGTCGCTCAAATAGCCGCCAGGCTGCACGCCCGTGCGGTTCTTGGCGAAATCGATCAGGAGGTTGAGCCGCTGCTGGTTCGTGTCGTCTTCCGCCGGCAACTCCAGCCGGATTGGCTTGGCGCCAGCGCCCTGGATGAGCTTGTAGATATCGTTCATCGGCGTCTGAAGCTTGTCGAGAAGGCTCTGCACCTTCTTGCGGATCTCGGCTGAGATGATCGTCGCCTGCGCGGTCAAGGCGTTGGAGAGTTTCCCCAGTTCATCTCGCGTCCGCAGCGCAAGGTTCCGATCGGCCTGTAGCTCCAGCAGTCGATCGATCTTCGCCTTGGCCTTGATATAGGTGTGGTCGCCTTGCTTCGATTCGATGTCCGCGATGGCTTGATCTAGCGTGGCGAGCAGCTTGATGATTGCCGCGACAACATCGGCCGAGGACGGAAGGACGGTCTGCGGCCAGCCGGCGATTCCTGCTTGATAGTCGATAAGATCGGCTTTCAATGCCGCCTCGCCATCTCCGAGGAGACCAGTCAGCCCGGGCAGCGCCGCCAACAACTGGGTATGAGCCCTGGTCGCGGCAGTCTTGGCCCCGTCGAGCGTCTTCTTAGCGGCAGCGTAGTCCGCCAGTTCTTCGAGATGCTTGGCGAGGTGTTCCCGGATCGCCCCAGCGCTGCCCGCCGCCGTGTCTGCGACAGGCGTTGCACAGACCGGGCAAATGTCAGGTGCCGCCACCCCTTCGGCAAAAAGCGGTTCTGCGGCTTTCCATAAAGCCTGAAACACGGTGCTCGCCGCTTTGCCGCGTTCCTCCGCCTCCTTACTCTCCGCCACCAACAGCGTCGCCACAGCCGTTTCAAAGGTCGGAATCGCACCGCTGACGATAATCTCGCCGCTCTCTGCGTCTTTCGTCTCGGCCCGCAAAGCGGCAGCCGCATTGCGGATCTGGCGCAGGCCCGCAAGCCCGATTTTGTTGTCCTCGGCCTTGGCGCGCGCTTCCAGTTCGAGATAGGCCGGATCGCCGGCGGCCAACGCCGCCATCATCAGCGCGGGATCGAGTGGCGCCAAGACCGACGTGTTGGCGTGGGAAAGCACCGCCGCCTCATCCCAGGTCTTCACCGCCTGGGCCGTCTCCTTGGCAAGCTGGGTATCAACGCGCTGCAGCGCTGCCTCGTCCTCGGCGGCGGCCTTCACTTGCGCGCGCAGCGAACGGATATTCTTCTGTACCTCAACCAGTGGGCCAAGTTGCAGCCAATTGGCGACATCCGCGTAGCGCTGTTCGGGCGTATGGATTTCAACAAAAGTGCGCAGCGTATGTCCGCGGATGATCGGTGGCACAGCGAAGCAGGCGTTCACAGTTGTCGCCACCGCCGGTATCGGTCGCTTCGCCCCCGTCGCCGACCGGCTACCGTTGGCGGCATTCTTGCCCGAGACCACGTCGATCGTAACCGTCGACGCAATCTTCGCCTCTTCAGCCAGATTGTGCGCCAGCGCCAGGGGACCAGCCTGGTTGTTGATGGCGCGCTGACCGAGCCTTTCGAGTGTTCCGTCTTTGGAGAACATGAACTCCAGCGCATCGATGACGCTGGATTTACCGCTTCCGTTCGGCGCGAAGATCGCCAGGCAACGCTTCTTGCTGAAATCGAAGGTCTTCGGTTGGAGATACGCGCGGAAGCCGGAAAGGGCCAGGGACTGGAGGAAGTAAGGGTCAGCCATTATCCACCTCCGGCTTCGGAGGATTCGCGCGCTCGGCTGCGAGTTTCAGGATCGCGTCTTTGGCCTGAGCGACGGCGTTCTGCGCCGGCGCCGCTTTCAGGATATGGGCCTCAAGGATGTCCGCCATGCCGGCATCGACACCTTCCGTCCCCTTCAGACTTTTCCCCAAGGCCTTAAGAAATTGGTCCGGCGTATCTGCCACGTTTGCTTCATCTTCCACGCGCATGTCCCCATTTGTTTGCATTGGACAATTCAAGGAGAGCGCCCATGGGAAAGTGGCGCTTCCTTCGAGACTATTTGTGTTTATGCGGAAAGACGGAGAAAGACATCAGCCATAGGCCGCCTTTCCGACGCTCTGCGCGAGCCATGTCGGAAGCTGCGGCGCGGCGGCAACCAGTTCGCCGAACACACCAGGCGGCATCTTCCGCTTCAATGTCGTGAGCGCGGCCTCTGCCTTTTCCGGGCCGAGCCAGGCCAGCGCCCGCACAGCCTCCCCCGCCGGCCGGTTGGCCAGGGCCAGTTGCCAGCGCGGTGCATGCCGCAATTCCACCACCTGCTTGCCGAGGTGCATCTTTCGGCTGCGCCCGGAGGTCAGATAGACCGAGCGGACGGGCACCTGCGTCGTCAAGCCAAG
>APMI01004395.1_pt1 | contig 12973 bp, 10 predicted proteins | sample 667938 | NCBI WGS metagenome assembly APMI01 (sample SAMN01084076, study PRJNA167559) | wastewater metagenome | biome: Wastewater | place: Denmark: Ejby Moelle, Odense | collected 2011-11-28 | reverse complement strand
GTCCCCTGCAGCCCCGCCGCACCCTGAGCGCCTTGGGGTCCTGGTAGTCCCGGTATGCCGCCTGGGCCCGACAGTCCGCTCCGTCCGGTCGCGCCGTCGGCGCCGTCGACTCCCGCGTCCCCACGTGGCCCTTGGGAACCGGCGGGGCCTGGGGTAGCGACCAGCGTCGCGCACCGGTACCCAGCCAGGGGGAAGGCCAGCCCCTGAGGACCGGGCGCGTTGTACCGACCGATGCTAAGGACGACCCCGCCATCGCCGTCGGCACACCACGCCTCAGGCCCTTGTGCCACCTGAACGGGGGGCGCGGTCACCTGGTAGCCCTGGGGGCCGTCCGCGGCGGGGACCGGTCCAGAGGACCGCGAAGAGCTGACGGCCGGAGCGCCCGCGACGCGCGCAGCCGACGCCGACGGCACCACAGAGGACATCAGGGCCGTCGCCGCCAGGGCTGCACTGCACGCCCGCGCGGCATTGCCGACGCGCGACACCTGCCGCAGACCCCGACGAGACATGACCCCCGATTCGCCTTTCCGTGAGTCCGACGCGGCCCGCTGGGGACGGTGTCCTCTCCAGCCGACGCCTGACCAATGCGCCCGCAAGCCTATTTTACCGACACCATGATCGCCAATAGGAGCGAGCCCTTCGCTCTCCCGATTTTGTCACATTTGTTCGGGTGCGGCGATCCCCAACAGTCGCAATCCCGTCGTCAGGAGCCGACCCGTCGCCGCACACAGGCCAAGCCGTGACGAGCGGGTCGTGCCGTCCGACGAAAGGACAGGGCAGGACTCGTAGAACACCGAAAAAGCCTGCGCCACATCGAACACATGCCCGCACAACCGGTGCGGCGCGAGGTCCCGGCCGACCGCCGACACCGTCGCGCCGAATTCGAGCAGGGTCAGAGCCAAGGCCCGTTCGGAGGGTTCCTCGATGGTCACCGGACCGTATGCCGCGTCCATGTCGAGCCCCGCGGCGCGAAAGATGGAGCGGACGCGGGCGACGGCATACTGCAGGTAGGGGCCGGTGTTCCCGGTCAGCGAGACCATGCGGTCGAGATCGAAGACGTACTCGCTGTCGTGGGCCACGGACAGGTCCGCGTACTTCACCGCACCCACGCCCACCTGGGGCGCGATGGAGGCGCGGATCGCCTCCGGCAGATCGGGCCGGGACTCGTCGACGACCTCGCGGGCCTTGGTCACGGCGTCCTCGACGAGGGACATCAACGAGGGTGCGCTGCCTTCTCGAGTGCGCAGGAGCTTCTTGTCCGGGCCGAGGACGTTCCCGATCTGGACGTGCACGACCTCGACGTCCTCCGGCAGCCACCCCGCGAGTCGGGCGGTCGCGAACACCATCTGCAGGTGCAGCCGCTGAGGGGCCCCGACGACGTAAAGGATGCGCTCGGCGTGCAGGTCGCGCACGCGATGGCGGATCGTCGCGAGATCGGTCGTCGCATAGCCGTACCCACCGTCGGACTTGCGCACGATGAGCGGTACCGGGCGACCCTCGCGGCCGATGAAACCGTCGAGGAACACGCACAGCGCGCCGTCGGAGACGACGGCAATGCCGGCCTGCTCGAGCTCGTCGCAAATGTCGGCGAGTGCGGCGTTGTACGTCGACTCCCCCGCAAGGTCGGCATCGGTCAGGGTGACGTCCAGCGCCGCATAGATCCGTCTGAAGTAGCGCTTGGACATCTCGAGCAGCTCGGTCCACAAGCGCAGGGTGTCCAGGTCGCCGGCCTGCAGGGCCACCACTCGGGCTCGGGCACGATCGGCGAACTCCGGGTCACTGTCGAAGGCCGAACGGGCCGCCTGATAGAAGGCGTTGGGGTCGGTCTCCACCAAGGCGGCCTCGGCCGACCCTTCGCCGACGTCGAGGAGGTGCTCGATGAGCATCCCGAACGGCGTGCCCCAGTCCCCGACGTGGTTCTGGCGCACCACGTCGTGGCCGAGGTAGTCGAGGGTGCGGACGAGGGCGTCACCGACCACTGTCGTGCGCAGGTGCCCGACGTGCATCTGCTTGGCGACGTTCGGTGCCGAGTAGTCGACGGGCACGACCTGGGCAGCCTCGAGCGGCACTCCGAGTCGCGGATCGGCGGCCATCGCGGTGACCGCCTCGCCGATCCACGCCTCGCCGACGGTGAGGTTGACGAACCCGGGGCCACTGACCTCGACGGCGCGGCAGACGTCCGAGATGTCCAGGGCGCCCACGATGCGGTCGGCTACCTGACGGGGCGGCATGCCGAGGCGCTTGGCCAGCGCGAGGGCGGCGTTGGACTGGAGGTCGGCGAACTGGCTGGGGCGCAACACCGGATCCGAGCCCGCATAGTCCGGCCCGAAGGCAGCCTCGATCGCGGCGGTCACCCGCGGGCCGAGCACGTCATGGGGGGAGGACACGGCTGTCAGGATATCGGCGCGCGAGCGGGGCTCCGGACGGCATACCCCTGGCCGGTATGCCGTCGTCCGGCCCCGTTTGCCGTCGCCCCAGCCCCGACAGCGTCAGCGCGGCAGCGCGAGATCGAGCACCTCGGCATTGGGCAGGGCGGCGAGGTCGGCGCCGTCGAGCAGGAGCTTGGCGCCGCGCACGCCGGCACCGACGACGACCGGGCCGGCAGCCACCACTGCCGTGTCCACGAGGACGACCCACTCGGCGGGCAGGCCGACCGGGGTGATGCCGCCCTGGCGCATGTCCGTAAGGTCCTCCGCGAGGTCCGCCCCCATGAACGACAGCTTGCGCACGTCGAGGTGCTTGCGCACGACGCGGTTGATGTCCGCTCGGTCGACGGCCAGCACCATGACGGCGGCGTGCACCGTGCGCTCGGCTCGCCGCCCGTCGACGACGACGCAGTTCGCGGAGACCTCCTCGGCGACGTCGTATGCCGCGCAGAAGGCCGCCGTGTCCGCGAGGGAGGGGTCGATGACTGCGACCCGGGCGGCCGGGACGAGATGGGCCGCCGCCGCCACCGGTGGCGCCACCAGCTGCAGGTGCTCGGAGAGCGCGAGCCAGTCCAGGGTTCCTTCGGCGGAGGGCATGGCCCGACGGTATCGGCCCGACGGCCGGTCACTCGGCGTGCCGGGCCGTCGCGAGCACCTGCTCCCAACTCACCCGACGGGGCTGCGCCGGATCGGGCACGGGGAGCACGGCAAGGGCGCGCCGACGCTCGTCGCCGCGCAGGTCGTCGCCGAAGCGGTCGACGACGATGACCAGGCGAGGGCGGGCCAGCCCCCCGAGGGTTTCGTCCACCCCCCGGCCGAGATCTCGCACGACGTCCCCGATCTCCAGGTCGGCCGAGTCGGCGCGCAAGACGACGGCCGCCGCGATGATCCGACCCCGCCGCGGGTCACGACGCTCGATGACGTCGGCGGCCTCGACATACGGATGGGCCAGCAGCACCGCCCGGACCTCGCCGAGCGAGACGAGCATCCCCGAGACGGAGACCACCTCGTCGGTGCGTCCGAGGAACTCCAACGCGCCATCGGCGCGGCGGCGCACCCGGTCGCCGCTGCGATACCGGGGCGGTCGGCCGGCCCAGCGCAGGTCGCCGGGCGACTGGTGCGGACCGAGAACACCGACCATGGCCCCGGCCCAAGGACGCGACACGGCCAACTCCCCGGCCTGCCCGTCGCCGATCTCGATCCCGTCCGGGTCGACGATGACCGGCCCGATGTCGGGCATCCCGATCGGATCGACGGGCCGGTCGAGGTGGACGATTCCACCGAGCTCGACCTGACCCCACCCGTCTGCGACGGACACCCGCCGGCCCGACAGGTCGGCCGCTGCCCAGCCCCGCAGGTCTTCGTCCATCGCCTCGCCGAACGCCACCACCCGGCGCAGGTCGGGGCAGTCGTTGCGGGCGTCGCGCTCCAGCGACCAGGTCCGCATCGAACGCAGAACCGAGGGCGTGGTGAGCAGGGTCGACACGGCATACCGACGCATGATGTCCCACCCGCGACCGTGCGTCGGCACGTCGAGCGTGCCCTCGTAGAGGACAGCGGTGCCACCGGCGGCCAGGGGCCCGTAGATGCCGTGCCCCTGGGTTCCCAGCCACGACACGTCGCCGGCGCACCACGTCACCGGACCGTCGGCGATGCCTCGCTCGTGGACCACCCGCGCCGAGACCGCCAACGCCGCCGAGCCGATCGCCACGGTCACCGGCAAACCCCGCCGATACGCCTGACTGACGAGCAAGAGCGGGTGGTCGGCGGCCACGGCCAGCGGGCCCTCGTCGTCGCGGAACTGGCCCGGCCGCAGGGCGGCGACGAGATCGTGGTACCACCGATCCCCTTCGTACCAGGCGACGTCGATGCCCGTGCGGCGCACGACGACGGTGTGTTCGACGCCCTCCGTCGCGGCGAGCGCCTCGTCGGCCCGGGCCTTGAGGGGCAGGACCGCTCCCCGGCGCCAGGCCCCGTCCTGGGTGAACAGGACTCGGGCTCGCAGCGCGGCCAGCCGGTCGGCGAGCGCGTCCGGGGGCAACGGGGTCGGGATCACGGCATGGACGGCCCCGAGCCAGGCACAGGCGAGCATGGCGACGACCGTCTCGGGGATGAGGCCCAGGTGCAGGGCGACGACGTCGCCGCTGGCCACCCCGAGACCGCGCAGTCCCCGGGCGAGCGCCGCGACCTCGTAGGCGAGGTCGGCATACGTGAGGGTGCGCCGGTCGCCGGGCTCGCCCTCCCACTCGAGGGCGACGCGGGACGGGGTATGCCGCGCCGGCTCGAGCGCGCACACCGTGGCGACGTTGAGCCGACCTCCCACGAACCAGTGCCCGTGCCCCGGGCCGGGGGACCACACCGGGTCCGGAGCCACCGCCCAGGGCACCACCGCAGACGCTGCGGTCCAGGCCGCCAAGTCCGCTCGGCGCGGCGGGATCGCGTCCGCCATCAGGCCCCGCCGAGGACCCGCGCCGCGACGGTTGTCGTGCGAGAGAGCAGGGCGACGACGTCGCGCACCCGTTCCGGGCCGGCACCGGCATCAACGGATGCCGTCAGCGCGGCAAGCACGTTCCCGTCGGCGTCGGTGGCCGCCACGGCGACCTCGCCGGCACGGCCCTCGGGGCCGTCGACGTGCAGCCACGTGGCCTGGGACCACACGTGACGTTCGCGTTCGGCGAGGTCGCGCAGGGGTTCGTCCACGTCGGCGAGCAGCTGCTTCCAGCGCTCGTCCTCGCACCGGGCGCCGATGAGCCGACCCGCCGCGGTCCTCAGTCCCGGGCGGAGGTCGAAGGCGTCCCGGTAGACCCCGGCGTCCTCGCCGTCGACCCGATCGACGGTGACCAGGCTGGTGCCCACGAGCATCTGGACGCGCACCGTCGTGCCGATGTCGTGACGCAGCTGGGCGAGGTAGGGGGCCAGCGCCCCGACGACCGGCGAGCGGGCGAGGTATCGGTGGGAAAGTCTGGTCAGCTCGGGGCCGAGGCCGTATCGGGCCGAGCGCGGGTCCTGCTCGACGATCTCGGCGAGCACGAGCGAGCGCAGCAGGCGGTGGACCGTGGCCAGCGACAGCCCGGAGCGGTCGGCCAGGTCGGTGAGCTGGTGGTAGGCCGGTCCCTGGGCGAGCAGGCGCAGCAGCAGCGCCGCGTTGCGCACCGTCCCGAGTGCGCCCGGGGCCTCCGGCAGCGCATCACTGAGCGGCACGATCTCATTCCTCCCGCGACCGGCGACGACGGTAGACCGCTGAGCTATCTTCCACCAGAAGTCATTGCCTTCCGGATAGTGGAATCCTATGCTCTCGGTCGACCGCCCGACGACGGCCGAGGAGGACCCGGTGCTCAGCCGCGCGTACCAGCACACGCTGAACTCCTCCGCGGTCCCGGCCGGCTCTCCCTTGCTGGAGATCTCCGGGATCTCGCTGCGCTTCGGCGGTGTCGTGGCCCTGCACGACGTCGGCTTCACGGTGACCCAGGGCCACATCCACGCGGTCATCGGGCCCAACGGCGCCGGCAAGTCGAGCCTGCTCAACTGCGTCAGCGGGCTCTATCACCCGCAAGGGGGATCGGTCGTCCTGCACACCGGTGACCAGGGCAGCACCCATCAGCTCACCCGGCTAGCCCCCCACCGGATCGCCCAACTGGGTGTGGCCCGCTCCTTCCAGAACATCGAGCTGTTCACCCACCTCACCGTCCTGGAGAACCTCCTGCTCGGGCGGCACATCCACATGTACAAGGGCGTCGCCCTGTCGATGCTGTGGTTCGGCCCCGCCCGGCGGCAAGAGATCGCCCACCGGGGACTGGTCGAGGAGGTCATCGACCTGTTGTCCCTGCAGCCCTTCCGCCACCAACCGGTGGGTTCGCTGGCTTACGGCATCCAGAAGCGGGTCGAACTGGGTCGGGCCCTGTGCCTGCAACCGTCCCTGTTGCTGCTCGACGAGCCGATGGCCGGCATGAACGCCGAGGAGAAGGAGGACATGGCCCGCTATGTCCTCGACGTCCACGAGCTCGCCGGGGTCACCGTCATCCTCATCGAGCACGACATGGCGGTCGTCATGGACATCTCCGACCGGGTCTCGGTGCTCGACTTCGGCCGGCTCATCGCCGACGGCACCCCCGACGAGGTCAAGGCCGACCCGGCCGTCGTCGAGGCCTACCTCGGCGCCGAGGACCACTGATGGGCACCGCCACCGACCGGGTCGCCGGACCGGCCGAACAGTCCGGCCAGAGCCCCGACACCTTCCCCCGGCTGCTCGCCGGCCTCGCCCGGACGCGCCCCGAGCAGACGGCGCTCCAGGAGAAGCGCTACGGCATCTGGCAGCCGCTCACCTGGGCCACGTATGCCGCCCGCGTCCGCGACTTCGCCCATGGACTGGCCGCCCTCGGCGTCCAGCGCGGCCACGTCGTCGCGGTGCTCGGCGACAACCGCCCAGAGTGGCTCGTCGCCGAGCTGGCGGCCCAGAGTCTCGGCGCGGCAGTCGTCGGGATCTACCCCACGAGCATCGGCGAGGAGCTGCGCCACATCCTCACCCTCGCCGACGTGCGCGTCGTCGTCGCCGAGGACCAGGAGCAGGTCGACAAACTCATCCGGCTGCGCGAGGAGTCCCACTCGACCTCCTCCGGCATCCCGCCGCGGCCGCTCACCGTCGAGACCGTCGTCTTCTACGACCCGCACGGGCTCGAGGCCTACTCCCACCCCGGGCTACGCGACTTCACCGACGTCGAGGCGCTCGGGCGCGAGTGGGGGGAGCAACACCCCGGGTGGCTCGACGAGCAGGTCGCGGCCGGCCGCGCCGAGGACACCGCGGTGATCTGCACGACGTCGGGCACCACGAGCCTGCCCAAGCTCGCCGAGCTGTCGCACACCAATCTGCTCGCCATGGCCGAGCACCTCACCGCCATCGACCCCATCTCGCCGAAGGACCGCTACGTCTCCTTCCTGCCGTTCGCGTGGATCGGCGAGCAGATGCTCGCCGTCGCCTGCGGCCTCTCCCGCGGCCTGACCCTCTCCTTCCCCGAGGACGCGGCCACCCAGAAGACCGACATGCGCGAGATCGGTCCCGACGTGCTGTTCAGCCCGCCGCGGATCTGGGAGTCGATGCTCTCGGAGGTCCAGGTCCGCATCGACGAGGCCGGGTGGCTCAAACGCCGGGTCTTCGGTTGGGGCTACGACGTGGGCGACAAGGTCGCCGAACGCAAGATCCGCGGGCAGGGGGCGGGCGCCCTGGCCATCCCGTATGCCGTGGCCAACCAGGTCGCGCTTCGTCCGGTGCGCGACCAGCTCGGTCTGGCCCGGGTCAAGCACTGCTACACCGGAGGCGCGCCCCTGGGCCCCGACGTCTTCCGGTTCTTCCACGCCATCGGGGTCAACCTCAAACAGATTTACGGCCAGACCGAGATCTGCGGGATCGCCGTGGTCCACCGCGACGACGACATTGCCTTCCACACCGTCGGAACCCCCATCGAGTCCACCGACATCCGCATCGCCGACGACGGCGAGATCCTCTTGCGTTCGGCCTCGGTCTTCAAGGGTTACCACGCCAACCCGGCGGCCAGCGCCGAAGCCGTCGACGCCGAGGGCTGGTTGCACACCGGCGACGCGGGCTACCTCGAGGACAACGGCCACCTCGTCGTCATCGACCGACAGAAGGACGTGCTGACCACGGCCGACGGCACGCGCTTCTCCTCGGCGTTCATCGAGAACAAGCTGAAGTTCTCCCCCTACGTCGAGGAGGCAGTCGTCTTCCCGACCGACGGCGCGATGACGGCGATCCTCACCGTCGACCCGCAGACGACCGGCTCGTGGGCCGAGCACGAACGGCTCAGCTACACGACGTACACCGACCTCGCCGCCAAGCCGGAGGTGGGCCAGCTCGTCGCCGAAGAGGTCAACCGGGCCAACGAGGACCTGCCCGAGAGCATCCGGGTGCGCCGATTCGTCCTGCTCCACAAGCAGTTCGACCCCGACGACGACGAGATCACCCGCACCCGCAAGGTCCGGCGCAACGTCATCGCCGAGCGGTATGCCGTCATCATCGACGCCCTTGCGCGGGGGGACGACGAGGTCGGCATCACGAGCACGGTGACCTACCAGGACGGCACGACGGTGGACCGGGTGATCAGCCTCACGATCGTCGACCTGGCGACATTCCGCGAACCCGAAGGGCATGGCCGGCGCCCGGTCTGGAGTGGCCGTCGATGAACACCTTCGTCGCACTCACCGTCTACGGCCTCGCCGACGGGGCGATCCTTGCCCTCGCCGCCCTCGGGTTCGTCCTCATCTACAAGGCCACCCGGGTCATCAACTTCGCCCAGGGGGAGTTCCTGCTCGTCGGGGCGTACACGCTCTACGCGGCATACGTGCTGATGGGCCTGCCGCTCATCCTCGCCGCCTTCGTCGGGGTCCTCTTCGCGATCGTGCTCGGTGTCCTCGTCGAACGGTTCGTCCTGCGCCCGCTGATCGGCGAGAACGCCATCAGCGTCATCATGGTGACGATCGGGCTCTCGGCCGTGCTCAAGGCCCTCGTCCAGCTGTTCTTCGGCACCTCGGTGCGCGAGCAGCCCAAGATCTTGCCCACCGGTGTCTGGCAGGTCGGCGGCATCACGGTGCCGGTCAACCGGCTGCTGGTCATCGCCATCGCGGCGGCGGTGCTCGCCGGCTTCACGGTCTTCTTCCGCAGATCGCGGCACGGCATCGCCATGCGCGCGGTGGCCGACGACCAACAGGCCGCGCTGACCATGGGCATCTCGGTCCGCCGGGTCTTCGCCCTCGCCTGGGTGTTGGCCGCGGTGAGCGCATTGGTCGCCGGAGTCCTGCTCGCCGACCTCTCCGCCGTCGAGCAGGGCATCGCGACGTTCGGGCTCATCGTCTTTCCCGTCGTCATCCTCGGCGGGCTCGACTCGGTCCCGGGCACCATCGTCGGCGGCCTGACCATCGGCCTGCTCAAGCAGTACGTCTCCGGTTACGCCGACCCGGGCCTCGCCGAAGTCGTCCCCTACCTCGTCCTCGTCGCGATCCTGCTCGTGCGCCCGTACGGCATCTTCGGCGAGACCCGGATCGAGAGGGTCTGAGATGGCGACCGCCACCGGCATCCACCACCGGAGCTACCGGGCCGAGTTGGGGCTGCGGCATACCCGCGCGGAGTGGACCCGCCTGGCCCTCGTGTTCGCCGCGCTCATCGCCCTGCCATGGATTCTCAACGTCTACTGGCTGGGCATCGCCAACACCATCCTCATCGCCGTCATCGGGGCGGTGGGGCTCAACATCCTCGTCGGCTACACCGGGCAGATCTCGCTCGGACAGGGCGGCTTCCTCGCCGTGGGCTCCTACACGAGCGCGATCCTCTCGACGCGCGCCGGCGTCCCCGTCCCCCTCGCCATCGCCCTGGCCGTTCTGGGCACCGCCGCCGTCGGAGCTCTCTTCGGGTTACCCGCGCTGCGGCTCAAGGGCCTCTACCTGGCCATCGCCACCCTCGCCTCGCAGGAGATCATCCTCTTCGTCGTCCGCCGATGGGGCTTCCTCACCGAGGGCAAGGGCTACATCGAAGTCCCTCGATTGAACCTTGGGCCGCTGAAGATCGAGCGCGAGACCTTCGAGGTCCAGTGGTACTGGATCCTGCTGCCCATCACCGTTCTTGCCGTCGTCATGGCGCGCAACCTCTTCCGCACTGCGGTCGGTCGGGCGTTCATGGCGGTGCGCGACCAAGACATCGCCGCCGAGGCCATCGGCGTGAACATCACCCGGGCCAAGGTCACCGCCTTCGCCCTGTCCAGCGGCTTCGTCGGCCTGGCCGGAGCGCTGTCCGCCTACTACACCGAGACGGTCACGTGGGAACGCTTCACCCTCGACGTCTCGGTCCTCTACCTCGCGATGATCATCGTCGGCGGTCTCGGCAGCATCGCCGGTTCGGTCTACGGCGCCGTCTTCATGATGCTGTTGCCTGCGCTGCTCACCGAGGTGTCCGGCCGGATCGCCGAGAGCTTGCCGGTGGTCGCCGAGCAGCTGCCGGCCATCAAGAACGCCGTCTTCGGCCTGGCCATCGTCGTCTTCCTGCTCGTCGAACCCCGCGGCCTGGACCGCATCTGGACTCGGATGAAGGACTACGTCCGGTTCTGGCCGTTCCGCTACTGACCCGCCCACCCGGGTTACCCCCCGTCCCTCCTCCCCCGCCGTCGGCACCGCACGAAACGGAGCACCCATGAAAACTCATCCCCGCCTGACGATCGTCGCGGCCGGCGCCGCGCTGCTGCTCGGCCTCTCCGGATGCGGCGGTGCCGCCTCGGGTGGCGGCGGCGCATCCGGCGACGCCGCCCCCATCAAGGTCGGCATCCTCGCGGACCTCACCGGAGCAACCGGCGATGTCGGCAAGCCGTACAACGAGGGAATGCTCGGATACATCGACTGGCTCAACGCCAAGGGCGGCGTCAAGGGTCACAAGATCACCGCGATGAGCAACGACTACGCCTACCAGGTCCCCAAGGCCGAGGAGCTGTACAAGAAGTACGTCAGCGACGGCGCCGTGGTCATCCAAGGCTGGGGCACCGGGGACTCCGAAGCCCTGCGCACCAAGGTCGCCTCCGACAAGCTGCCGTTCATGTCGGCCTCGTATGCCGAGATCCTCACCGACCCCAAGCAGTCGCCGTACAACTTCGTCGTCGCGCCGACGTACTCCGACCAGATGCGCGTCGCGCTCAACTGGATCGCCAAGGATGCCGGGGGCAAGGCCGAGGTCGCCGTCTTCCACAACGACAGCCCGTTCGGCACGGCACCAGTCGAGGACGGTCAGAAGTGGATCACCTCCAAGGCCCTGCCACTGGGCTACAAGGCCTACCCGATGCCCAAGACCCCGAACTTCGTCGGGCTGCTTACCCAGGCCCAGGCCCAAGGCGCGAAGTACATCGTCATCCAGAACGTCTCGAGTCCGGCCGCCCAGGTCGCCAAGGACATCAAGGCGCAGAACCTCGGGATGAAGATCGTCTGCCTCAACTGGTGTTCCGACGAACTGTTCATCAAGACCGCCGGAGCGGACAACGCCGAGGGACACGTCCTCGTGCAGCCCTTCGCCCCGGGATCGGCGAACAAGCCCGGCAGCAAGGTCATCGACGACTACCTCAAGACCAAGAACTCCTCGTTGGAGGAGAAGGGTCTGCACTACGCCCAGGGCTGGTACACGATGGACGTCATGACCAAGGGCTTCGAAAAGGCCCTGGCCACGAGCGACAAGCTCACCGGCGAGTCGATCAAGGCGGCCCTCGAGACGATGGACAAGGTCGACACCGGCGGCGTCGTCGGCACCGGTGAGGTGAAGTTCAGTGCCGACTCGCACCGCGGGTCGAGCGGATCGGGCATCTACACGGTCAAGGCCGGCAAGATCGTCGAGATCGCGGCCAACCAGGTCCCGTGACCGACTCCTCTCCGGGGAGCACGGGGGTGGCCGGCGCAGTCGCGTCGGCTACCCCCGGCGGCACCCGCGACCTGCTCACCCTCAACAACGTCGAGGTCATCTACGACGACGTCATCCTCGTCCTGCGCGGGCTGTCCCTCGCGGTCCCCCAGGGCAAGATCGTCGCCCTGCTCGGGTCCAACGGCGCCGGCAAGTCGACGACCCTTAAGGCCGTCTCGGGCTTGTTACCGACCGAACACGGCGATGTCACCGACGGCACGGTGCTCTTCGACGGACACGACATCACCCACCTCGACGCCGCGGCCCGCGTCAAGCTCGGCCTGTCCCTGTGCATGGAGGGCCGGCACGTCTTCGAACACCTCACCGTCGAGGAGAACCTCGTCGCCGGGGCCTACTACCGCGGCCGGGTGGACATCGCGACAGACCTGCGCGAGGTCTACGGGTTGTTGCCCAAGCTCGGGGACATGCCCGCCCGGATCGCCGGCTATCTCTCCGGCGGCGAGCAGCAGATGCTCGCCATCGGCCGAGCGCTGATGGCCAAACCCCGCCTGCTGATGCTCGACGAGCCGTCGCTCGGCCTGGCTCCTCTGCTGGTCCAGGAGATCTTCGGGTTCATCCACCGGATCAACGCCGAGCTGGGGCTCACCGTGCTCGTCATCGAGCAGAACGCGCGTCGGGCCCTGGAGGTCGCCGACCACGGTTACATCATGGAACAGGGCCGGATCGTGCTCGAGGGATCGGCCGACGAGCTACGCGCCAACCCCGACGTCAAGGAGTTCTACCTCGGGCTCGGCGACTCCGGCGGGCGCAAGAGCTTCCGCGAGGTCAAGCACTACAAGCGCCGTAAGCGCTGGCTCTAGGAGGGCTGGAATGCCGGGTTCGCTCGTCGACGCCGTGGACCGGTATGCCGCGGGCCTGGCCCCCGAGGTGGCTCGCGTCGTGCAGGCCGCTGCGGGCGTCCCCGCCCTGGCCGACCGGCTCGCCGGAAGCGGGATCACGGCGGCGGACATCGCCGCCGGGGACCTGCGCACGCTGGCCGTCGAGACCAAGGACGACCTGCTCGCCCGGCAACGGCAGGCCCCGCCGTTCGGGGGCCTGCTCGAGGACCCGCGGGGGATCCGTCGGGTCTTCCAGTCCCCCGGCCCGATCT
>APMI01029980.1_pt1 | contig 12980 bp, 11 predicted proteins | sample 667938 | NCBI WGS metagenome assembly APMI01 (sample SAMN01084076, study PRJNA167559) | wastewater metagenome | biome: Wastewater | place: Denmark: Ejby Moelle, Odense | collected 2011-11-28 | reverse complement strand
TTCCAAAAGTTTATGTATGTGGTGTCGAGCCATTGATAACTATGCAAAAGTTGTGAAATAAGTTTAACCTAAAAAGATTAGATTAGCTGAGCTCGAGAAAGTATTTGAAGCGAAAAACAAATAATTGTTCTTGAAGCAGAAATAATTGAATAAAGTTAAATAAAAAGTCGCTAAACTTCAGAAATAATGTGAATAGACTTTAGAGTATAAGAATAAACTTCAGCATGATTTAGATCTTACTGCAAAAAGGTTGTAACGCGCTGAAAAATTGACTATACTGCTCAAAGATTAAGGGCTTAGATGGAATACTATGATTGAGAGTTTCAAATAATTAATGAAAGAGATACCAGGAGAGGCTTTCATTTCATCAATTATTTTATCTTATCTAGGACCATTCACAGGCAGTTATCGTGACTCATTGATTGAGAAAACATTCCAAATGCTAAAAGGTCTCAATATCCCTTATCCAAAGAACTTCTCTTTGACAACAACAATGTATGACCAAATAACAGTGCGAGACTGGATTCTTGAAGGTCTTCCTAATGACCCAGTTTCAGTCGATAATGGCATAATAGCCCAGAAAGGTAAAAGATACCCTCTAATGATTGACCCTCAAGGGCAAGCTAACAGATGGCTGAAAGTTAATCAAATTAAAAATTCACTAGCAGTTGTTAATTTTGATGAGACTCATTACTTGAAGGCTATCTAAACAGCTGTTAAGTGCGGATACTCGGTTCTCATTGAGGAAGTTGAGTAAACTCTTGAGAGTTCAATTGATAGCTTGCTATACAAGAAAACGCAAAATGTTGAAGGACTAAATATGATTGTAGTTGGTGATAAAAAAGTTCCATTCGATAACAAATTTTATCTGTTTATGACATCAAAATTAAGCAACCCGAAATTCTTAGCAGAAGTTTTCAATAAGGCAACAGTTATCAATTTCAGTATTACTGAAGACGGTCTTAAAGATCAGCTCCTTGCAGAAGTGAGCAAATTTTAGAAACCTTAAATATAACAGCAGAGGGATTAAATTATTGTGAAAGTTGCAGCAAATAAAAAATTCCTCAAAGAGTCACAAGATAGAATTTTAAAGATGTTAGCATAATCTAAGGGTATGGTACTTGACGATATCGAGTTGATTACAACATTGTAATAATCAAAAACTAAATCAAAAGAAGTAGAAAAAGATTTATAACGTAACTCAATTGTGTAGCAATAAATCAACAGGTCAAGAAATTTGTATGTTCCTGTCGCGATAAGAGGCACTATTTTATACTTTGTTATTGCTAAATTGTGTCTTATTTAGCCTATGTATGAGTTCTCACTTGGTTATGTAAAAAAGTTATATGAGCAAGGTTTGAAAAATGCCTAACCTGGAGCCATTCCAGCACTAAGAATAAACAAATTAAACGACAGTATTACTAAAGTAATGTACACAAATATCTCAAGAGCACTGTTTGAAGCACATAAGAAATTATACTCGTTTTTAATATGTTCAACAATTAATAAAAAATCAGGGAACATACCTCTTAAAGAATGGAATCTCTTCTCAAAAGGAGCAGGATTGAAACCTAAAAATTTCAAGTAAATTGTACCGAATCCTGATCCAAAATATTTCTCAGATTCTTGCTGGTTCTATCTACACAAGCTGGCATAAATGCCATAATACTCAACAATACTAAACGAGATAAAGAGCAATTTACCCTAAGTTTAATAATTCTTCAATAATGATAGCGTCTATGAGCATGAAATACCATTCAAAGACTTAAAAATAGTCTCAAATTTCACCTTGTTACTGCTATGCCGTATCATAAAACCCCAAAATTTGACTTACAATATGTCACTATACGTGCAAAAGGATCTTGACAAATTCTACGATCAACCTCTTGTAACCACAATATAAGACGTACTGTCGATGTCACAGTTTGATGTGCCTGTACTTTTCGTACTTTCAACAGGAGTAGATCCTACTTCCAGCATCCTTAACTATTGCTCAGCACGCGATCTTATTTTAGAGACGATTTCTTTAGGTCAGGGGCAAGGTAAAAAAGCACAAGCTTTAATATAAAGAGCTAAAAATTAAGGAGCATGGGTCTTGTTGAATAATTGTCATTTATCCAAAAGTTGGCTAAGTAATCTGGAAAAAATTATTGATGCTTTCTCAGAATAGACTATTCCGAATAAGAATTTCAGACTGTTACTGAGCAGTATGCCAGTCAGTTATTTCCCCAGCAACATTCTCCAAAACTCCAGCAAAATAACGCTATAACCGCCCCGTGGTATGAAACCAAACATTCTTCGATCATTCAAATAAATAAACTAAGAAACTCTGAATTTATGCCCGGATCGTAAAAGAGATTGGACAAAATGTTTATTCAGTTTAATATTCTTCCATGCACTGGTACAATAAAGACGTAAATACGGCTCACTAGGATTCAATGTCAGATACGAATTCAATGACTCTGATTTATAAATGTCTATCAGCACACTTAAAATGTTTCTAAACTCACAAAGAGAATAAATTAACTGGGATGCCATTTGGTACATGGTTGGCCAGATCAATTATGGAGGCCGGGTCACTGATGACTGGGATCGTATTTGTTTGATGAGTACTTTGAAGAAATGTCTCACTCCTGATCTTATTGTGGAAGGCAACGATAAGTATTACTATTCTGACAGTGAGGAATATTTCTGTATCACGGCAGTCAATATTGAATAATATCAGTTGAGTATTGAGAAGTATATTCCTAATGTGGACACTCCTTAAGTGTTTGGATTGCATCCCAATGCTAATTTATCATTCATCATTCAGGAATCAAATCGAGCTATAAGTTGCATACAGATGTTATAGCCAAAAGGAGGAGGTAATGTCTCAATGGAAGATAGTACTCTTGAGACAATATCTGTGTTCTCTACATTACCAGAGCCTATAAATAGAACGGTCATTCCTGAGCATCTTCTTGGTGATGATTAGAAAATATTACCGTCGATGAGCAATTTCTTACTTCAATAAGTTGACAAATTCAACACATTTTTGGGAGTAATTAAGAAAACTTTAGATATGTTGTAAAAAGCAATAAAAGGTTTAATATCAATGAACTAAGAGCTTGATTAAATGACTGAAGCATTTGCCAAAAATCAGATACCAAAAGTGTGGAGAAAATACTGTTATGAGACACTCAAACCATTGTCAGGCTGGTTCATAGACTTCAAATAAAGAATTTAATTTTTGAGATCGTGGATGACTGCAACTCCGACAGCTTATTGGATAAGTTGCTTCTTTTTTCCTCAAGGTTTATTAACTGCAATTTTACAAACATATGCTCGTAAAACTAAAGTTCCTATCGACACTCTTGCTTTTAAGTTTAAAGTTGTTGATGTTGACAAATAAAAATTGGCTGCACCGAAAGATGGCTCGTACATATACGGCTTGTTCTTCGCAGGAGCTCGATGGGACTCTTCTAAAGACACAATAACATAATAAAAAATCGGCATAATAAACGAACCAGTGCCATTCATTCTGTTCACTCCAAGTGAAAACGTCGAAATTGGTTAAAATCAATACAACTGCCCATGCTACAAAACTTCAGCTCGTTCAGGTGTGCTCTCAACAACAGGCCAATCCACTAACTTTATATTGGGCATTCATTTAAATACAAAGAACGAGCGACCGTAGTACTGGACATTGAAGGGAGCTGCTCTAATTTGTCAGCTTGATTATTGAGATTTCTCTAAATTCTATCATCATTTTTGATTTATTATTTTATGATTTATAACAGTTGAATAAAATTAAAAATATAGTAAAGTAGAATGCTAAGTTAGCGGACCTTTCGATATACTAAAAAATCAACAGCATTAAAAAATCCGTTTCTTTAAAGACCGAAAAGTTTTCGAATGGTGATGAAATCAAGAAGCGGATTCATATAAAATGCGAACTAATAATTCAATGTTTCAGAGAGCAAACTTAAACTTAATGCAAGCCAAAATTCATTTAGTAAAATAAGTCGTAGTTAATCTAAAAATATTTTGCACACAGAAACAGCCCGTGAACAATAATAGTAAATTACATAAAGAAAGAGTAAATTACCTCCTCTTAGCTTTAATAACACTAATAATGATATACAGTAATAGTAAGAATTCTAATAATAAATTTCCATCGATGCATTATAGAAATAAGTAGACGTGCTTTTATAGTTGAAATTATAACAAGCTGCAGATCATATTCATTAAAGTGGACGTGTCGATGTGCAATAAATTGATAAACGTATTAATAAAATTGTCCGATATCTGCAGAAAGAGCAAAAATAGTACGAAAATATTGAAAAAGCTTAGAAGAAAATTGAGATTTTAGATAAGATTATGGCGTAAAGTGCGATATAATCATAGATAGCTAAAAAATACTATTTGAAGAAATTATCAAATGCAAAATAACGTGTTCCTGACTTATTCTTGTACCGTTTAAATCAAAAAGCAAAATAATTACGCGACCAAACTCGCAACTTATTGCATAAAAATCTCCCAATATCAATTCATTACCAATCAATAAGTACCAGTTTTAAATAACATAGATCAATCAAACTACCTGATACCTTCAAAAGACAGCTACCCACCAAGACAACCGAAACAACAATACAAAATGAATAATCAGCCTATGCCGAGATCAAGCTATGGACGGGATTATCTTACCTATGGAATATTACCCAAGTATAAATACAAAGAAATATAAACTAATGGCATGCCGGTTGGGTCCATGGGCAAGAGATCGAGTTCATATCAGGATTAGTTTAAAGTTAAGAAAATATAGAAAATTGATTTTAAGGAGCTTGATTGCTATCAAGATAAATTCAAGTAACTATGCATATATATATGTAGAAATTTGAAGATACCGCTTATACATGAATCAAGCCGTCCTCTATCTTTCATGCAGCAACCCTAAGCCCACAAAACAGTGTAAAACCCTTAAAAATCATCAAGTAATTTAAGGAACAAGGATTTACTGGTTCGTGTTAAGACTGAACATTATAACCCTCACTATATTGAAAGTTTATCTACTTAAAATAAGATCAGTTATAAAGGTGAACTTAATGGAATCAAATCAGAAATCAAAAACAAGAAGTATAATAAATATAAGTATGCATATAAGAGTCACGTGCATGCTTGATGGAATTAAGGCAAGAAAAAAATACTACTTAAATTTAGATCTGTCTTATTTATTCATTTGTAAATAATTGATTAATAATTATTGTAAAAATATCATTATACTAAATATTATATTGACAAAAATTATCAGTTTATCTACTTACTCAGTCACGGATATGGTTTCTTCTTCTAATTTTTCTTATTATCTCTCGAACTCTGCTAGTTCTTATCCTGCGAGTGATAATACCAGCCAGGTCCATCATATGATCTGCTTATAAAAGGGTTTTGTTGTAAAGGCTGAGAAGATAACATCCTATTTAATCTTTATGTGTGGGCTTAGCTTTATGAATTTGATAATCTCAACATATTTATTGTGTTTGAGTATTTCTTTATCTGTTCATCTTTATTTATTATTTGTCCTTACAGCTGTTTTATTTTTTATTTCATTTTGTACTAAGTTAAATATTTAATTTGAAGCAGTTATTAATAATACTTCACTCTCTCTCGATCGCTGATTCTTTCATGATCTAATTACTCTTTAATTTATGCGAATTCCATCGAAGAACCCCATCTCTAGCCAGTTATATTTTGGCGAAGTTGTTGAATTATCAAGTCTTTCTGTTTTAATGCTTTTTTAATTTCGTTTTCATGTTCTCTACCCATTTAATCAAGTAATTTATGAAAATTTTAGTGCTGAGTCCGAAGATTTGTTAATTATTTATTAACTCTCAAGGATTAAGAATTTTTGAGCTTTTTATAATCTTTCAATTATTATTATGTATTATATACTTTTTTGGTTAATTTTTAGTTCTATTTTATCAGTTTTTTATTTTCAAGACAATATTAAAGTTCTTTACCAACACTATGAGATTTTCTATGTGAATTTTTGTCTTCTGTAGTCTCAAATATTAATGGTCTTATATCCTAAATTATTGCATATTTACGGCGGGTCTAGCTGCTTGATTACATAGTGGACACTTCTCTCCATATTTCGACAGATAGGTGCCGATACAATCCCGATGATAGACATGCCCGCATTTGGTAGCTGATAAATTTTTAGAAAGAGGTAATTGACACACTGGGCAATCTGGCATCTCGTGCAGGTTTTAGGCTGACCCTTCTGTTTTACGCATACTCTACTATTCTCAAAGACGAACTATTTTACAGCTAATTTTTTATTTATCTTTATATAGATAATTCGAATTATTCAATAGAGGGAGTTAGCTAATATTTAAAATCTATAACTATATTATTAAATGTACATAAATAGCATTGAAAATACTAATTATGATAATAACAATATAATGAAAGAAATAAAAGTGTGTTATGCATAAATCAATGATGATACATGCGGTTAATTTGCGAGTAAGCCATACCGGCAGCAATAACAGGACTCATTAATCCCAAAGAAGTCGTTAATCTTTTAGTAAGCATAAATGCCAATATAAAAGTAGCACCACCCCAGTATGTAGTAATATCATCAAATTCAGCGATGGTATCTCTGGGCATGTAATAGGTACTATCATGCAATTTCTGCTATTTATTACTCCAGCTCATATACTTTAAACCCATCCAGGCTAAACTAAGTCCTACTCCTAAAGTGAGTGATGCGGCTTGTCTATTCATAATACGATGGAAACTTAACGCCCGTAATTTCTTAAGATCGTGGAATATTGTCCATGGTAATGCGATAAATGTACCGAATACTGAACCTATTTGTAACCCTCGTTTTATGTGGTCCCAGAAAAATCTGTTCATTGCCAAATTCCAAAATTATGTATTGGAGTTTGTTAAGGGCTGGCTTGCATTTGTAGTCACGTCGACAACGCTCATTATCTATCTATCTATTTATTGTACTGTATTGTGCTAATTAATATTATCTATAATATGTTGCAATAAGACAATCATAATGTCATTATAAACAATATCTAGATCGATAAATATTAATCTATTGATATATACCAAAAATGTATAGACAGAGCGGAAGTAATATAAATGGAAGATCATTTATTAATTATTCATTAGAGCAAAGACTAAGCTTTAGCAATTTATTTATCTGCTATTTCCAATACATTGATAACTGGTTTATTTTATACAGGTTTTGTCGTTTATGTAGAATTTTATTATTTTGTAGGATTGTATGCTATTGCTTTTTTCTATTTTTATTAATATAATGATGTGCCATCTTATGGATGCTAGAATGTGAGAGAGGGGGTCTGTGATATTGCGATTGGGATGTTTGAATCGTTTTATTACAAATATGGTAATGAGAATAATGCGGAAGATGTCAGACATAATACGATACCGATGCCTGATACCCAATGTATTGTGAAGTCATGGAAGTAAGTAACCGATATTATCATCAATATTAAGTCTTTGATGTTTGCGACTGTTGATTTTTAAAATGGCGAGATTTTCATAGCAATATAGCTCGCTAATTTATATAAAAAAGTACATGAAAGCTCAGAAATAGATGCTAGAAATATGGAAAACATTAAGCAAATTATCAAAGCAAACGAACTATGATCCCTGAAGTAGAAGAAAATATCATCAAATTAGGTTTCATATGCTAACACTCCGATATAGTACGGTAGACTGATGATACAATTGTATAGTAAAAGTTCTGAATAAAGACTAAAATACCTGAAGGCTAAAGCTTATAATCGCGATACAGATGCACAGCGTAATGCAGCGTAATAGACTCAGAGATGTTAAACATCATGCAACATAAGTAACCGATTGGATTTCCATGCAGTAAGTCTCTCTCACCCACGAGCGCCCCTCCCACTACGATGCCGATTATACAAATATTCTGAAACTGATTTGTGGTTGATGGAAGTTTGAAAGCCACTGCCAATATTAGAATGAAAAGAACTATGAATTTTTTGAAAGATAAGAACGCAGCCAAGGGCATTATAGTCAGACAGTACGATGAGAGGATATTGCTGAGGCACATAAACATTGAGTATGGCAGTATTTTAACTATGATATCCTTGCGTATTTTCCAGTGCAGGAAGAAGTAGAACACGCAGATTATAGCGATTCTCTGAATAGCGAACACCTGTATTAAGCAGTCAGCTTACGAAAGAGTAGTAGTCGAAGCCTATCACCCGGTACAAGTAACGGGAGTTCAGGGTCTGCATGATGGACATTATCCCGTAGATTATGCACACAGTGAGACTTTTCATGATTATGTGATGGCCCATCTTTACTTATTATTATTATTAAATTATAATCAAAAGGAGTTGTTATTTTATAAATATTCCTGAACTCAATTCATACCATTTTTTCGACATCAGCTTGACTCATAAGGGACAGCGTTCGTAAAATTTCAACGGTATTTTCACAAAAACAAAAAATAATACGATGATATCAATTGCTAAGACTTCAACAAGTCTAAAGCAGGAAATTAATTAACAAAATAGTAAAAAATTTGATCATGTTATTTAGAGGGTTTTCATCAAGTCTTATTATAATGTGAGCAGATGATAAATTACTTATTGTATTTTCATATAGAAAATAATGTCTTCCAAACCGACATTCCAAAAAATTAACCAACGCATCATCACTGAAACTCATCATTCTGAATAGTAAGAGTAAGCAGAAACAGCACCCAAAGTCAAACCAAGTGCTTCTTTCGTGTCAAGCAGTGAGGTGCTGAGTTAGAGTAAATCCACGTTGAAGAGCAACGACCAACGAAAATATAAACCTGTGGCAAGGCATAAATCAGCACAATTACAGCATATTCCTGTATAGGGGCGTATTAAGTGGAAGAAAATGGGAGACAACGTGACGGATTTGATTTAGGTCCATAAATACTCTTGATTTTAATTCTCTTTTGTCGTTCTGTAAAAACTGTTTTATCATATTATCGACCCTGAACAACTGCGGATTCTGTTAAGAATCTATAGATAATCGAAACTAACTAGTTTTGAAGGCGGATTTCAATTATGTTTAATGAATGAATTCAGACTGTTTTGCAATTTCTGTACCATAACACGCTTTTCTTAAGAAAACTGGCAAATATTATTCGATGAAAACCAAAGCTTTTGATAAAAATGGCTATTAATCTATATGTTAAAATGTGTTTGGTCATCGGACTCAATATATAAAAATTAATTTTTTTTTCATATTTGTAATATTTTTTTGAGCTATTTAATTCCAAAGACGTCTCTTTTCTTTTAGATTTCTTGAACAAAGCTAACATATGCTAGTAGTTTTCAATTATTTTTACATACATTAATTTAGAAGAAAAAGTTTTATAGTAAATTATTTCACCATACTATTATAAGTAGAAAACACCCTACTTTTATATAATAGTAAATTATTTCACCATACTATTATAAGTAGAAAACACCCTACTTTTATATAAAAATAGATATAAGAAATTCAATGTAAATCACTGGAAGTTTAGAGAATAATCTTTTTATTCGGACTCGATTTTTTCGATTTTATTCTTTACCGAATAATTTAATCTTGAGCCAAATCATTAGTGTCTTCGCCTACACTAGCATACGGACTTTGGTTCAAATCAAAATTTTTAATGTTTTTCTGGCAATCCATATTATTCTGAGTCTCTTGTATTTCATTAACTATTTGATAAATCTGGATCAAGTATCGGCAGACAATAACCGCAATAACCATGATATCATCACTTTAAAGTATTTCCTAAGTTCTGTTGCCATCAATGACAACATATTTGCCCTCCGTGATGCACATGAAGATAAAAGTACCTAGAAAAACCGCATAGATAGCACAATCAATCCTGTTACTTTTTTTCTGACAAAGCGATCCCTCCGAAAGCAGTCTTATAAAAAACCTAAATATAAACGCATTAATTACAAATCGACAGTCATGAAGAACAGTAATGCAAACTACAGCCATAGCACATATGGTTCACGGAATAAATGGTTACTCATTAATGCAGTTATAATGATCACTATTGACAGAATTAGTTGACACATCTGAAATATTAAGTAGACTCTGCTCGTGCGGAAGTGCGTCATGTGGTAGCTCAGGGCCTATTTCGAAAATGGCATACGATCGATTATTTTATTATCTATTGCGATTATTTTATTATCACCAATTAACTGATTTATCACTATTTGACTATCATACCTAATAGCTTAAATGCACATACTTCGAGTATAATAGTTTTGTAATATATATTAATGCTGTCATAGGTGCTAAAAAAATACGAATCCTCAAAAAAGTCAACGCAAAGAACAACATAAATATTACGTTAAAGCATATAGAAGCACATATAATAGTCAACAATAAAAGCTCTAAAAATACAAAATCACGTACTATTTAATACTAAAAGCATAGAAAGTGAGCAAAATACATTCGAATCAGCAATAGATATAGAACAGGTTAAGACGGAATAGTTAGTTGCAAAGCCAGTTGAAGGTGCATCTTGGCGGATGGCTGCTACTGTATTAAGAAATTAGTAAGACTTTGAAATAAGCCGGTGATGTTGTCAATTATGCCAACTATGTCTAGAAATAAATACAGCAGATTAATGCGGAGTTGAAGAGAAGGGTAAACAAGGAAAAAGAGAAGTAAGAACTGAATTCAATAGAAGAGATGAGTAATAATGAAGAAGTAGGTGAAGATAAAAAAGTATCTTAGCAAAAGAATGAACAAACAGTTTAATAAAACAATATAGAAAATAAATAAACATAAGAGGAGCTCAATAAAGCAAAGAACAAGATATTATTTGATACTACTTATGAAATCTGAAATTTACGAATACAAAGATAGAGGACAATAAAAATTCATATAAAGTCACCAATTTTAGCTTTTTTAATCGGATTTTTAACTTGTACTGATTTAGGAGATCGTGCGCTTTTCGAAGGGCTACACACTTAAACCATCCTCATTGAAGTGGATACTGTGCGAGTTCGTTAATGCTGATCTTTTCTCAATTTTTCAGATTCCATAAGTATTTTCATCCAGGCCTCACTCATTTAATCTTCAGTACTGTCATCTTTAATTCTAACTTCTTCGTATACTAAATACTAATTCTTTTATTTTGCAATATTGATATGCTCTTAGCCTTACCCGATTGTCCACTGTTATTTCTGATCCATATTCTGGATATTTATGCAAAACTAAAGACTGTTCATTTAATAAATATCTGAATTTGGTTATGATACTTATTTTTTTGAAGGAAAAATACCATTACGTCCTAAGAAAAATGAGAGAAATAGTTGAGCTTCAGTGAGGTACTTTTATCTTTAATTTTTATTTATTCCTCTACGTTAGAATGTGTTATTATAGAAAGCTTTAAATATTATATCAATTTGATTACCGTCATAGTTTCGTTGAATGACAGACTAGCAAAATTAAAATACTGCTTTTAATAGAAATTTGTATTTAATTGAATCTTCAGTCTATTTTTATCTGTAAAAAATATCGAGGTTATCGAAAACTCTCTTTTTAAGTTCGGCTAGGAAACTTTAGCTGTTATCTCTCTTGAGTCCATTTAAAAGAAAAGCAAACAAGAAAACAGCAGCGAAATCAGTACTCTTATACAGACACTCCAACCGTTTATTTTATTTCCGATTAGACGGGATTCCCCTGAAAGATGGCTGCTAGGCTAAAGTCAAAACGTGGATGGGTTCAGCTTCAACCTCATCAAACATTTATGTTAATATTTTCTTGTACACATCCGCATTGACTGTCGTGTTAATTTTGACGTAGAATTGTTCTAGTATTTTCCTGAACTGATCTGAGGCTGCGAGCATTTGTTTTATAATATAAGTGCCGTTTGTTGTTTAATTATTTTGTGAATATAAATATAAGAATTGAAATTTGGCATTTAGCTTTTATTATTTATCAGAATACTAGTATGTACAAAAAGACTGAAGTCTAACCCGCCAAATCGGACAAGTCTAAATGTAAGAAATGCAAGAAAGTCATCGAAAAAGGCGAACTCAGGGCTAAAGTTGTAGATGATAGGGCCTTCAGAGACTATTTGAGGAAGCATCCTGATGCAAGGGGATGTGAAGGATATTCGAGAGGCTACTTCGAGGATATGGGTGGAGTCATTTCTATACAGAAATACTTTGTGCATCTTAGGTGCTATAAACCTATCTACCCTCATCCCAAATAAGCGGAGTATTTCAAATTGACCAAGGCTACAGGCGCAGACAAAGAGGCATTCAAAGCATGGCTTGACGATTAGGAACCATAACCACGTTCTGCGCCAAAAGCATAGAAAACTAAAAAGTCAGCATCGAAATCTAAACCAAAGTCCAAGGCAAAATCAAAGCAAAAATGATTGTATTTAACCAATCTTTTTAAGAACTGATGATCATATAAGATACAAATTTTCTAGACAAGCAGATTATGTTTTTTGTTTCGTTGCAAAATAAAAATTAAGATGAATTATTAATTACAAATAGAAGAAATCTTAACTTTAAAGGCACTAGGTCATCAAAAATTAAGTGATTTATGATTTTCCTGAGAAAATTATGAATATCTTTAAGCTAATTTTTTGGATAATAGCTTTTATTGTTATATATACGACTATTTTAATAGTTTTTATCTCCGAAATTTTATATTAAATCAAAATAAATATCATGAAGTGAGGCCTGGCTTAAAAGAAGAGAACCAAAATAGAAGCTCATTTTATTTTAACATCGCATCTGTACTATTAAAACTAACTATTTATTTAAATTTCTGGGTAAATTCCTTCATCATAATTCTTGATTTTGGTAGGTTTGAATATTCTATCGCGTGTTTTATGATGGCATAGAATATTATACAATACAATACAATACAATCATTTCCCAAATAATGGGATAAATATGTCGCTTACTTAATTTCAACTGATA
>APMI01084195.1_pt1 | contig 12983 bp, 7 predicted proteins | sample 667938 | NCBI WGS metagenome assembly APMI01 (sample SAMN01084076, study PRJNA167559) | wastewater metagenome | biome: Wastewater | place: Denmark: Ejby Moelle, Odense | collected 2011-11-28 | reverse complement strand
GCCAATCAACAATACACCCATTCGTGGTGCTGGACCTACTGCAATTGGCAACCCCGATTTAAAGTGGGAAACCACCGAAGAGTCTAATATTGGGCTTGATCTGGGGTTCCTAAAAAATAAAATCACGATAACCGTTGAAGCGTATCGAAAAAAAACAAAAGACTTGCTGTTGCAAGCCGACTTGCCTCCATCTACAGGATACCCATCTGCGTTTAAAAATATAGGTAGTGTACAAAATGAAGGTCTTGAGTTTACGCTAAATACCAAAAATATTAACAGCGAAAACTTTCAATGGCTTACCAGTTTTAATATTGCTTTTAACAGAAACAAAGTTTTGGGTTTAAATGAAGGGCAGAATTATATGCTCACCAACATTCGTTGGGATAACAACTGGCAAAATGTTCCCGCCTATATTGCAAAAGTTGGGCAACCTATTGGGCAGATGTATGGCTTTATATCAGATGGCGTATATCAACTAAGCGATTTTAATGATAATGGCAATGGCACTTATACTTTAAAAGATGATGTAACATCCAATGGCAACTCCAGAGCTAACATCAAACCGGGAGATATAAAATATAAGGATTTGAATAATGATAAACTTATCAACTCTGCAGATTACACTACCATAGGCAACGGCTCTCCTAAACATCAAGGTGGTTTGAATAACAATTTTACATACAAAAATTTTGATCTCAATATCTTCTTTCAATGGTCTTACGGAAATGATGTGTTGAACGTAAACCGGTTGGTATTTGAAGGTAATGCGTTGAACAAATCCTACTTGAATCAGTTTGCAAGTTATAGCGATCGGTGGAGTATAACTAACCAGCAATCTACAAACTTTAGAACAGGCGGCTACTATGGCGGCGGTTACGCATCCAGATATGTGGAAGATGCCTCCTATTTGAGATTGAAAACAGTTTCAATTGGATACAATATTCCAAAAATGGTCTTAAATAAAACAGGGATCAAAAGTGCAAGAGTATATGCCTCCGGACAAAACTTAATTACATGGACAAACTACACTGGAATGGATCCGGAAGTGAATACATATTCATCGGCACTTACGCCCGGTTTCGATTGGTCGGCCTATCCAAGGGCAAAAACGTTTACTATGGGCATTAATCTAACCTTTTAAATATTAAAGTTACTGTCATGAAACTTCTTAAATACTTCTATATAATTACGCTACTTTTTGCTACAGTATCCTGTAAAAAATTTTTGGATACAAAGCCAACAGACTTTTTAGCCCCCGAAACTTACTACACCACCGAGGAGCAGCTAAACGCAGCACTGATGGGCGGTTTCGATCCATTGGGTTGGGAAACTATGTACGGGAATAATTTATATTCTAATCTTACAATGTGTACTGATGAAAGTTTTTGGAATCGTTCGGGCCAAACAACCGGGACTCAGGTAAATGTATTTGATTATAGCAATATTGATGTATCCAGTCTTTGGGCAGCTTGCTACACAGGCATAGAGAGAATGAATATGCTTATCGCAAATATTGCTAAACCTACTATGGACGAAACAAAACGACAGAATATTCTGGGGCAGGCATTGTTCCTAAGAGGGTATTACTATTTTTTATTAGCTAGCAATTTTGGTGGTGTTCCGTTAAAATTAGAACCCCAACCCTCTGTTACCAATCCCAACAATATTAATGTGCCTCGCTCATCCGTAAACGAAGTTTATACTCAGGTTCTCAAAGACATGACAGATGCAGAATCTAAATTAAATACCATAACAGCTAATGGCAACCCCGGAAGCATTTCCAAAACGGCTTGTCAGGGAATTTTGGCAAGAGTGTGCCTTACTATGGCCGGTAGCCCTTTAAAAGATGCAACAAAATTTGCCGATGCGCTTACATGGGCAAAAAAAGTGCAAACATCTGGCGAACATGCACTCCTAAGCACTTTTGATGCGGCACTTACTACCTCGGCCTATAGTCAGATTTTTATAAATGAAATGGCCGACAAATACGATATTAAAGAGTCAATTTGGGAAGTGGAGTTTTACGGCAACCGCATCAGCGATTCTTATGTAGAGTCTGGAAGGTTGGGCAACACAATAGGGCTTGCATTTAGCCCTTCTACAGATTCGCCAGACTCTATTGGTTATTCTTATGGTTTTGCAAATACCACTCGAAGACATTATCTACGTTATGGTAATGGTGATTTGCGTCGCGATTGGGCGATTGCTCCTTTTAGATATAACAATGCCGCTCCGTTTGCACGCGTTAACTGGACTGTCTCACAAATTTATAATAGAAATGTAGGTAAATGGAGGAGGTCTTTTGAAAAGCTTACACCTAAAAATAAAAACTATACACCTACCAATTTCCCAATTTTACGATATGCAGATGTGTTGTTAATGATAGCCGAAGCAGAAAATGAAGTGAATGGGCCTACTGGTACAGCATATGATGCTTTAAATCAGGTGCGTCGGCGTGCATATGGCCTATCGCTGACGGCTACAAGTGCTGTGGCAGATGCTCCTGCAGGAATGGATAAAGATGCGTTTAGAACTTTTATTCAGGAGGAACGCTCGCGCGAGCTGTGCTTTGAAGGATTAAGAAAAGGCGATTTAATTCGTTGGGGAATTTATGTTTCGCGGATGAATGAAATTGGGAGTGAAATTGCAAACGATGCCACCAATCCTTCATTTAAATGGGGTGGATTAGGGGGACAAAGCGTAACAGATAGAAACACTTTGCTTCCCATCCCTTCTACAGAGATGTCTGTAAATAAAGCCATAACTTCAGCAGATCAAAATCCGGGATGGTAACTTTATTTTTAACTTGAATGTAATGAAAAAAATACTGATATATTTTTTCCTTTTCCTTATTCCTTATATTTCATTGGCGCAGGATGACCTCTCTGTTATTAGAGTAAGGATTGTACAGGAAATGTATGACAAGGTGGATCAAACACAAATAGCAAAGGCCGTTATTGGGAACAATATAAAGGTCGATGGTGGTTGGGCTGATATTAATTACGATGCAGAGGATATTAGCAACTGGAATCCTATTAAACATCTGGATCGTATTCAGATGTTAGCAATCGCATATACAGATCCTAAAAGTGTATATGCCGGTAACAATGACTTGTTTAATAACATTTTAAATGGGTTGAGTTTTTGGTATGCAAAAAACCCAAGAAGCTCCAACTGGTGGCATAATGATATTGCAGCACCGCAAACAGTTGGGAGAATCTTGTTGTTGATGGATGGCGCAAAGAATCAGCTTCCTTCGGATTTGTTAAAAGGGCTGTTAACCCGAATGGCAGAAACAAGGACTCCCTTTGCCGCCACTGGTGCCAACAAGCTGGATATTGCCATCCATTATATTTTTAGGGCATTGGTAAGCAGAAACGAAAAGTTGATGAATATTGGCATGTTGGAAGCTTTTCAACCGGTTGAGTTCACCACAGGAGAAGGGCTGCAATACGACTATTCCTTTCAGCAACATAAGGAACAATTGATGATTGCTTCCTACGGGCTGGTATTTATTGAAGGAGAGTATCAGGTCGCTTCCTGGCTTCGGGGTACAAAGTATGCCTTGCCCAAAGAAAAGTTGGAATTGCTGAACAATTATTTTTTCAACACTTTTATCAATGCTATGCGTGGTGGATATACAGATTATAATATAGAAGGTCGCGGCGTATCAAGGGTAAATATATTAGATAGGCGAAACATGGCAATTTCTAAACCGGGAACGGTATTTAGTCATATCGAAAGCGTAAATCCTAACCGGGTCAACGAGCTAAAAATAATACGGGAACGGATTTTGGGTACCCAACCCCCATCCTTTGGAATAAAACCCTTACACAATTATTTTTGGAAAGGAGATTATACAATTCATGTAAGGCCCAACTATTCCTTTAATGTGCGTACTGTTTCATCAAGAACTATTCGTACCGAAACCGGAAACAAAGAAAATCTGTTGGGTACGGTAATGCCTGATGGCTCGATGAACCTGGCAAGGAGAGGCAATGAATATTTTAATATTATGCCGGCCTGGGAGTGGGATAAAATTCCGGGCGTTACCGCCAGAGATTATGATACAGCCAAAAAGATGATTGTGCAGTGGGGAGAGTATGGAAGTACAAAGTTTGTAGGAGGAGTGTCGGATAGTCTTTATGGAGCTACAGTATATGAGCAAAACTACGATGATGTGAAAGCAAAAAAAGGCTACTTCTTTTTTGATGATGAAGTTGTTTGCGTGGGTGCAGGAGTAAAGAGCAGTGCTCCTCAAAATATTACCACTACAATCAATCAGGCATGGAACAATGGCAAAGTTTTGGTAAGTGAAAATAGCATGGTGAGTACAATGAAGAAGAAAAGCAACTTTGAAAAAGCACAATGGGTATGGCATGACAGCGTTGCTTACATTTTTCCTAAACAGCAAAATATTTCATTAACTAATGATGTTCAAAGTGGCACTTGGAAATCTATTAACAATAGTCAGAAGGGAGAAGTAAAAGGCAATGTGTTTAAGCTTTGGATAAATCATGGGAAGGCTCCTATGGCTGGAAGTTATGAGTATATAATAGTTCCAGGCATTAGTGATAAAAAAATTGTGTCTTATAAAAGCTCCAATATTCAAATTGTTGCTAATTCGGAAACATTACAGGCGGTAGCAAATAGCGAGTTGAAAATTTTACAAGCTATTTTTTATGCACCAGGCAATTTGGTTTGGGGCGATGTTAAGATAAGTGTGAATGAGCCGTGTATATTACAATTGCGGGATATTGACAAGCCTGTGCTAAAGCTAAGTATTGCAGATCCTGCACAGCAATATAAGAAAATGAACATAAGTATCGGTTCGTCAAAAATAAGAGAACAGAAAATAGAAATAGAACTGCCGCAAGCACCATACAGTGGACAAACGGTTACTGTTGCTGTGCAATAATTTTTGTTTAAATTGATTGCAATTGATCGATATAATGGTTGGTTTTTTTGCCCACAGAGTGATATATATTAAACTTATAAAAATGATCAAAGAACTAAAATATTTCTTAGGGGCGATACTACTTTCGATCAGTTTTAGTGCAGCAAGTGCGCAAAAGGACAAGCCTAATATTATTGTCATTCTTTCTGATGATGCTGGCTATGCCGATTTTGGAAAATATGGCGATAAAGAAATCCCTACTCCCAACATCAACAAACTTTCCGAAGAAGGGGTGCAATTTAGTAACGCCTATGTTACGGCATCTGTATGCGCTCCATCCCGTGCAGGATTGCTTACAGGCCGCTATCAGCAGCGATTCGGATTTGAACACAATCCGTCTAAAATTCTGGCACCGGGTGTTGTAACGGAAGATGTGGGTCTTGACGTGAAACAAAAAACAATTGCCGATTATTTGAAGAACGATGGCTATCGAACCATAGCAATTGGCAAATGGCATTTGGGTACATTGGACAAGTACTTTCCGCTCAATAGAGGGTTTGATGAATTTTATGGATTTAAAGAAGGCCATCGCGATTTTTTTGGAATTAAGGGGAAACGAGATGATGCGTATGCCATTTATGATAATGACAAGATTGTACCCGAAGAAAAGATCTCGTATCTCACGGATATGTTTACCGATAAAGCTGTTGATTTTATTGATCGCAATAAAGCAAATCCATTTTTTATGTATCTCGCCTATAATGCAGTGCACACACCATTGCAGGCAAAAGATATCGATCTGGCAAAGTTTGCCAATGTAAAAGATAAAGATCGGCGTACCTATGATGCGATGATGCACTCAATGGATGAGGGTATTGGCAATGTGGTGGCCGCACTTAAAAAAAACGGTATCGATAAAAACACACTCATCTTCTTTATAAATGATAATGGGGGTGCTACAAACAACGGGTCTGACAATGGCGACTTGCGAGGTATGAAAGGATCAAAATGGGAAGGAGGCATCAAAGTGGCATTTGTTATGAAATGGCCTGATCAGATTCCGGCAGGGCAAGTGTATCAAAAGCCTGTCAGTACTTTGGATGTAATACCAACGTCTTTGAGTGCCGCCAGGGATCGGACAACTTATCGTGCTTTGGATGGCGTTAATCTTTTAATGTACTTAAAAAATCAACGAAAAACACCTCATAAAGATCTGTTTTGGCGCAGGGGTGTGGCAGCGGCAGTGCGTTCTGGAGATTGGAAATTGATAAGAGTAGAAGGCGATCCCGTATTGTTGTTTAATCTTAATGCAGATCCGGCAGAGACAAAAAATCTTGCAACTAAATATCCCCGCAAGGCGCAAGCACTTTTAACAAAACTTAGCAAATGGGAAAAAGGACTTGCGCAACCACTTTGGTATAGTTCCATGGGTAGTGAAAATCAGATAAAAAAACATAGAATGGAAGTTGTAGGACGGGAGATGGAAAGGAAACTACCGTAGTCAAAAATTTATGTTATGAGGGTTAATTATTCCAGCTATAAATGTGGCTTCTTTGCTTTTTTATTTTTGATTGTTTGTAGTGTTTCTTCAATTGCAAAAAACATATATGTATGCACACCTGGAGAAGTGTATCAGCAGATCAACGCGTTGCTCCCTGGCGATAGTATGATCTTAAATGATGGCGACTACAAGGATTTGCAATTGGTCGTAACAGTATTTGGTTCGAAGCTTAAACCTATAACTATTGCTGCCAAAAATCCTGGGCAGGTTTTTTTTATCGGTGATGCAAAGGTAGCATTAAGAGGTCGTTATATAGTGTTGAGTGGCATTTCTTTTGAACGGGGCAATAGAGATGTTGATGTGTGGAAGTCGCATGGTCCGGGACTTGTAGCTATTTATGGAAGCTATAACTGTGTAACCAATTGTCGGTTTGATAATTTTGACGAAGCAAATTCTGCATGGATTACTACTTCACTGTCAGAATCTGGGGAAGTGCCCACCCATTGCCGCATCGATCATTGTAGCTTTACAAATAAGCTTACTTTCGATCAGGTTATTAATCTAAACAATACTTTCAAAAAAGATACTATTGGAGGTCCGGCCATGTATCATAGAATAGACCATTGTTTCTTTTCTAATCCAAAGAAGAAGGGTAATGCAGGAGGTGGAATACGGGTGGGTTATTATCGAAACGATACCGGTAGATGCGTAATAGATTCCAACATTTTTATCAGGCAGGATTCCGAAGCGGAAATTATTACCAGCAAGTCCAGAGAGAATATTTACTACTTCAATACTTTTATTAATTGTCAGGGTACGCTCAATTTCAGGCACGGCGACAAGCAGGTAGCCATTAATAATTTTTTTATTGGCAATGATTCTTTGTTCGAATATGGCGGTATGTATGTTTGGGGTAGCGATCATATCATTGGTAATAATTATTTCAATTTAAAACGTACTATTAAATCAAGAGGCAATGCTGCTGTCTATTTGAATGCTGGCATAAAAGCATCTGAACATGCTTTGGCCTATAATATTCAGTTTATAAAAAATGTTTTTGTAAATGTAAACGGGTATGCTATTCATTTTAATCCGATGCTGGAGAATCGGAAAGCATTCGCAAGCGAGTTACAGCAACCTCTCGAATTGCCTCATCATATTCAGCTGATCGATAACGTATTTTTCAATAATAAGTACTTTGCATATTCATTTTTCAAAATAGATTCAATAGCGTCTAATCGTTATATCAATTGGGAACATTGTATTTATTCCGGATCAGGAACGGGTATTGCGCCAGCAGCTGGTTTGGTTGCACAGTCGATTCGTTGGAAAGAAACTGATCGAGACTTTGAGCTCCCACAATTGAGGCAACGAACCAATGTTGTCAATTTGCTGTACGATGGAATTGAGGGAATAGACTTTAGCATTAAAGAAAAAATAAAGCAGGGGATTGTAGGAAGTCCGTTGCACATAGGAGATGTGATTCCCAATTGGATGTCTCCTGCCAATGGCAGCTATTATCAAACCGGAAAACTACCTGTAGAATTGAAGCAACGTTTGGCAAAAATTACGAACCGCAATCAATCATTATAATAAGTAAAGCATGAAACCAAAAATCTTTTTGTCGATCCTTGGATTGTCGTTTTTAGTGATGGCGAATCAGCTACAAGCGCAGGCGTTTAAACCGTTAAAAAATATTTATAAAAAGGATTGGATAGATCTGAACAAAAATGGCAAAAAAGATATCTATGAAGATGCTTCTCAGCCTCTGGATCGAAGGCTGGATGATTTGATTACGCAAATGACGCTCGAAGAAAAAACCTGTCAGATGGCTACCCTGTACGGTTATCGTCGGGTACTGAAAGATTCGTTGCCCACGCTGCAATGGAAAAGGGAAATATGGAAAGATGGTATCGCCAATATTGATGAAATGCTGAATGGGTTTATCAATTGGGGAAAAACGGAAAACAAGCTAGATCTTGTTGTGGATATTGAAAAGCATGTTTGGGCAATGAACGAAGTACAACGTTTTTTTATTGAACAAACCAGACTTGGCGTTCCTGTAGATTTTACTAATGAAGGCATACGAGGGATAGAAGCACATACTGCCACAGGGTTTCCTACACAGTTGAATATGGGCATGACTTGGAATAGACCACTGGTAAGGGAAATGGGGCGGATAACCGGGCAAGAAGCACGGGCATTGGGATACACAAATGTGTATGCACCTATCTTAGATGTTGCTCGCGATCAACGTTGGGGAAGGTTGGAAGAAGTATATGGCGAAGATCCATATTTGACCGCAAGGCTCGGTGTGGAAATGACAAAAGGTATTCAAGAAATGGGTGCAGCAGCTACCGCTAAACACTTTGCAGTATATAGCGCCAACAAAGGAGCTCGCGAAGGATTGGCTCGCACTGATCCGCAAATTTCTCCCAGAGAAGTGGAAGACATTTTATTGTATCCTTTCCAAAAAGTAATTAAAGAAGCCAATCTCATGGGCGTGATGAGTTCATACAACGATTACAATGGTATTCCTATTACAGGCAGTAGCTATTGGCTGGTAGAAGTGTTGAGAAAGAGGTTTGGTTTCAAAGGCTATGTTGTAAGTGATAGCGATGCCTTGGAGTATTTGTTCAATAAGCATAAAACTGCGACTAATCTGAAAGAAGCAGTGTTTCAGGCTTTCATGGCAGGACTTAATGTACGCACCACATTTCGGCCACCAGACAGCATTATCCTGTACTTGCGGGAATTGGTGCAGGATAATAGAATTCCAATAGATACCATTAATAGTAGGGTGCGAGATGTGTTATCGGTGAAATTTAGGTTAGGATTGTTTGATGCGCCTTACGTCAAAGATGCAAAACATAGTAAGGAAATTGTTAACAGTGCCGCTCATCAGCAAGTGGCGTTGCAAGCATCCAGAGAAGGGATTGTATTGTTGAAAAATAACAACAATATACTGCCACTTTCTAAGTCTGTTAGAAAGGTTGCAGTTATTGGCCCTAACGCTACCGATATGGATTTTGCACATGCACATTATGGGCCTTTATATGCAGAAAGTGTAAGTATTTTGAAAGGCATTCAAGATAAGTTTGGAGTAGGAAATGTTACATATACCTTGGGTTGCACACTGGTAGATAAAACTTGGCCCGAAAGTGAAATCTTTCCACAAAATCCCAACAAGGAAGAGTTGGGTTTGATACAAGAGGCGGTGGTAGCTGCAAAGCAATCAGAGGTAGCAATCGTAGTTTTGGGAGGCAATACAAAAACTGCCGGCGAAAACAAAAGCCGCACCACACTTGAACTTCCGGGACATCAGCTCAGGTTAATTCAGGAAATTAAAAAGGCTGGCAAGCCCGTTGTCGTAGTTTTGGTTGGATCACAACCCATGAGCATTAATTGGATAGATCGGTATATTGATGGAATTATTTATGCAGGGTATCCGGGTGTAAAAGGCGGTATTGCAGTTGCCGATGTGCTTTCTGGCGACTATAATCCTTCGGGAAAATTGACGCTGACCTGGCCTAAATCAGTAGGGCAAATTCCGATGAATTTTCCAACAAAACCCAATGCGCAAACCGATGAGGGTGAAGAGGCGAAAATAAAAGGATTGTTATATCCATTTGGTTACGGACTTAGCTACACTACCTTTAAATATAGTAACCTAGAAATAGATAATCAGCTTCGCACAAATGATAAAGTATTAGTGAAAGTAAGTGCCACCAATACGGGTAATAGAGAAGGAGATGAAGTGGTTCAGCTATATACCAGAGATGTGATCAGCAGTGTTACTACCTACGAAAAAAATCTTCGAGGGTTTGAAAGAGTGTCGCTGAAACCCGGAGAAACCAAGGAAGTCAGTTTTGTCATTCCCGGAGATGATTTTAAATTATGGAACAGAAGCATGCAACATGTAATAGAACCCGGAGAATTCACTATCATGGTTGGATCTTCATCGGAAGATATTAAGTTGAGTAAAAGTTTTTGGTATTGACCTGTCAAGAGTAATACAACCTGATTGCCCTTGACACTTTACATATTTTGGATTAGGGCGGTAGCAAGCCGGGGGCTATAAGTTTTTAACTAATCAAGTTTGAAAAGTTTGCAGCAAGCTCAATTCTGAAGTTTGCGCTAAAAACGGCAATGCGGAATTCCGATGTCTCCTTTATTGTGAATTAATGTACATTCGTGGCATTGCTGTAATGGAGAACAGAATTACATATCTTATTAGGATGGTTTCTGACGAAAACAGTCAAGCCGCATTTGAAGAATTGCATAAGGTTTATTTTGCAGGGCTGTTGTCATTTGCGATTTCCATGTTAAAGGATCGTCATCTTGCCGAAGAAGTAATTGAAGATGTATTTGTCAATCTGTGGACAAACAGAAAGATGCTACCTACCGTAAATAACTTATCTAGCTATTTGTATATTTCTGTCAAACACACTTGTCTCAATACACTAAAGAGCCGCTCTTTCAATGTGTCCATGAGAAAAACTGTTTTGGGAGAGGTCGGTGAAGAACATTATGCTTATCTGCTTCATACGCCCGAAGAAATGCTCATTAGCAATCAAAACCTGAAGCTGATAAGTGATGCGATCAATACCTTGCCTCCCAAATGTAGGTTGGTATTCCGACTGGTTAAGGAGGATGGGATGAAGTACAAGGAAGTAGCCGAGCTTCTAAATATATCTACGAAAACTGTTCAAAATCATATGATTAAGGCAATGTCTATAATTGTGGATAGGTTGAAGAATCTATTTCCTGAGTACTATTCTCAGTACAGCACTAAATCAGCGGTCTCGGAGTCTAAATAATTAAGGCTGTTTTTATATTTCATTTGACTTTATAAATAGTCAGATGGGCTAACCGTAACAATCATGCTTTTGTGTAATGTATTTTTATGGCTATTTCAGAACCGCTTTTCTGTCATTATCAATCAGTTTAAAAAAAGTTGAATTATTTTTTAAATGAAGTAGGCATAAATGTATTACAGAATTGTCTTATAATGTATAAGCCCATATGAACGATCAGCGACTAATAGAATTACTTACTAAAAAGCATTCCGGTGAACTTACATTGCCGGAAAGGATAGAGTTGCTCGAACTTGAGAAAGCTCAAACCAATAGTGCGGCTACTATCGCCTTGGTTGATGAAGTTTTTCGTTCCAAAATCAGTTTTGAGAATTCCGTAAACCCTAAAATACAACAGTATGGTTTTGCTCGGGTCTCGGAAAGAATTGGTCAGCAAGGTTCTGCCCCCAAATCCGGAGAATTAAAATTTCTAAAGTATCTTAAATATGTTGCAGCGGCAGTTCTTCTTATTGCAGTGGTAGGCACTTTGTTTTGGGCATCCAATCCAATTTCAACAAACGTTGCACAACAGCAAGTCGTAAGCACAGAGAAAGGGTCAAAGTCTAAAGTAATACTACCCGATGGGACGAAAGTGTGGCTGAATGTGGATACGAAGCTTACTTATGCTCCATTATTTGGTAAAACCACACGGGAGGTTACGTTGGTTGGTGAAGCCTATTTTGACGTGATAGAGGACAAAAGCAGACCCTTCATTGTACACACAGAATCTATGGATGTAAAGGTTTTGGGAACCGCTTTCAATGTCAGGTCTTATGAAAATGAAAAGATGGCTCAAACAACCCTTCTTCGAGGAAAGGTAGATGTGGTACTAAAAAATCAAGGCAATCAGGATATAACATTAAATCCTAACGAGAAGATTACTGTCAGAAATACATCAGAAGAAGGTAAATCGTTGCATGTTGCTAAAGATATTGCTTCAGCAGCATCGGGTCCAGTATTTATTAAATCAAACCTAAATCCAGCAGATTCAAGTGTTTACGAAACAGGCTGGGTAAATGATCGGCTTGTTTTTCGGTACGAAAGTTTCTCAGAAATTATTGCGGCTCTTGAAAGATGGTACAACGTGAAAATAACTGTAGCCAGAATACCTAAGGGCAAAAAATTCAGGGGAACATTCCAGAATGATAGCCTCGAAGATGTGCTAAAAGCGTTTCAAGCATCTGCCGGAATAAAATATAAGATAGAGAATGATAGTGTCATTATTTTTTAACCTTTTTAAACTCAACTACTATGTGAAAAGCAAGATGAAAAAATAAAAAGCGAAAAATGCGGGAACATTTTTCGCTGGAATAAAAACGATTGTAAATATTGCCTTCCGAGCAATGATCTTATCATTTTTAATATAACGAATATATGAAGAAAAGTATATGCCAAGCGCGAGCTGTGCGCTATCATAGGCATTTGATAGTTAAATTTTTACTAATGAAGCTTTTTATTGCGTGCCTTTTATTCACCTCATTGCAGGGATTAGCATTCAATAGTTTTTCTCAAAAGAGAATCAATTTGGATCTAAAGAATGTTTCCATTGCGTCTGTTTTGGACAAAATTGAAGCCAAATACAATTATAGATTCTTGTATGATGAAAATCTAAAATTGGGCAACATTAAAATAGATGTGTTTGCGAAAGATGCCACGCTAGACTCTGTGCTGCATCAGCTTTTGCAAAGTACCTTCTTTTCCTATAAGAAAATCAACGACAATTTGCTTG
>APMI01050897.1_pt1 | contig 12984 bp, 13 predicted proteins | sample 667938 | NCBI WGS metagenome assembly APMI01 (sample SAMN01084076, study PRJNA167559) | wastewater metagenome | biome: Wastewater | place: Denmark: Ejby Moelle, Odense | collected 2011-11-28 | reverse complement strand
GTGAGTTTTAAACCATGCGAATGATGAACCGCCTCAGCGGCAAGCGTGAGAGCCGCAACACTGAAGGACCACAACTCGATGTTCGAGTTGTGCGAACCAACAAGGTGTTTAAGACCCACAAGGGTGGTAAAACCGCCTCGTGGTCCATTCTCGTCGTCGTTGGTGACAACAAGGGTCAGGTCGGAGTCGGCCTCGGAAAAGCTCGTGGTATCCCCGATGCTATCCGAAAGGCAGAGGAAGCTGCTCGCAAGAGCATGTTCCCTGTTCCGATGATCGGTGCCACCATCCCTCACGAGATCGTTGGCCGAGCAGGTACAGCAGAAGTTGTTCTTCGTCCCGCCGCACCAGGTACTGGTGTTAAGGCTGGTGGCGCAGTCCGAGCTTGCCTTGAAGCAGCTGGTATTCACAACGTTCTAGCCAAGAGCCTTGGTAGCCGCAACGCCATCAATATGGCCTACGCGACCATCCAAGCGTTCAAGGACTTGAGCAGCCCAGAAGCAGCCGCTGAAAAGCGAGGTCTCGATCCAAACCAACTGACCCCTTGGCTTGCCAAGGCACGTAAGGAGGAAGCGGATGCTGCGCATTAAGCTCATTAAAAGTCCAATTGCTCACATTCCTCGCAACCGTGCGACGATTCAAGCCTTAGGACTTCGTAAGGTCGGTCAAACCGTTGAGCAGCAAGACAATGCTGCCATCCGCGGAATGATTCGCCCGATCCAGCACCTACTGATCGTTTGGGAAGGCGAAAATGAAACGCCGATCATCGATGGTAGAAATGCACGACCAAAGGCCACTCGAAAGGACAAGAAGCCTTCGACTAACCGACGGTAAGGAGCCGAATAACCCATGGGACTACATCATTTCGAAAAACCAAAGGGAGCTACCTTCAAGAAGCGCCGCGTTGCTCGCGGTATCGGCTCCGGTATGGGCAAGACCGCTACTCGCGGTACTAAGGGCCAGAGCGCTCGCCGACAGATTCACCCGAACTTTGAGGGTGGTCAGACAGCGATTCAGCGCCGACTGCCGGTAAAGAAGGGCTTCAGAAACATTAACCATAAGGAATTCGCGGTTGTTAACATTAGCGACCTCGAAACCCTCTTCGAATCAGGAGCAACGGTAACCCCAGAAGCTCTCATCGAATCTAGAATCATCAGCAAGGTGAAGGACGGAGTCAAGATTCTTGGCACCGGATCACTCAGCAAAAAACTCACTGTGTCGGCTCATAAGTTCAGCAAGACTGCTGAAGAAGCCATCACAAATGCAGGCGGGTCAGCTACTGTCATCGTTCCTGCTAAGAAGGAAGCCAAGGAGGCTTCAGCAGAGTGAGTTTACCAACCGGGCTAGGTGGCGGCGGCTCCTATACCGGAGGCGGTCAAGGTGGAGATAAAGGTCTCCACCTTCCTCTCCTAGAAACGTTGCGGCTTGCGTGGGCCGATCCAGACCTGCGCCAGCGAATCATTTTCGTTCTTTTCATGTTTGCGGTTTTCGCACTCGGAATTCATGTTCCGGCGCCAATCCCTGGTGTCAACAGCGAAAAGATCTACGAACAGTTGATGAAGCTGCCCGCGTTCGCCTATTTGGACATCATGGGTGGAGGTGCATTGCGCCGTCTCTCGGTGTTCTCGCTCGGTCTGAACCCATACATCACCGCATCAATCATCATGCAGATCCTAACCACTGCGTTCCCGCAATGGAAGAAGGAGATGCAAGAGGGTGGTGAGTATGCCCGAAAGCAACAGAATCGCCGAACACGACTCGTAACTCTTGCTCTTTGCTTTGCGCAAGGATGGGGACTGATGCAGTTAATGCACTCGGCGCTCCCAGCAACAGTTACCGTGCCAGTCAAGCTCATCACCTTGGTATTTTGGACCGCAGGTGCGATGTTCATGCTTTGGCTTGGCGAGCAGATTTCAGAAAAGGGCATCGGTAACGGCGTCTCTCTTATGATCTTCGCTGGCATCATTCTTTCATTGCCTAACCAGGTTGAAGGAATTGCACGCGGTATCAGAAACGGGACCATTCCGTTCTACAGCCCAATCCTCGTTCTGCTCATTTTCCTTGCGGCTACCTGGGCTATTGTTTACTTCACAACTGCTCAAAGACGCATTCCAATCCAGCACATGAGGCGAATGGTTGGCACCCGTATGATGGGTGGACAAACGAGTTATCTGCCACTTTCAGTGAACATGGCTGGCGTTCTGCCAATCATCTTTGCTGTCTCTCTCATCCAGTTGCCACAGCAATTTGGCATGATGCTAGGTGGTGGTTCAAACGTAGTTAATCCTTCACCACTAGGAAACTTCCTTTACCAATTCGGAACGTTTCTACAGCCATCATCCACTGAGCCGATCTTTCCAAGTATGCCTTGGTTGCCTAAGGCAGTCATCGGTTCAATTCTATACACGTTGCTTATCTTCTTCTTCACCTACTTCTGGACCGCCATCCAGTATAACGTTGAAGACATTAGCAACAACCTCAAGAGAGGCGGTTCGTTTATTCCGGGTGTTCGACCAGGCAAACAAACAAAAGACTTTCTTGATGGAGTTATCTCGAGAATCACTCTCGTCGGTGCTGCCTTTATCGCTGGCGTAGCGTTGCTGCAGTATATTGCCCCTGCGATCTCCGGATTGCGTGGTCAAGCCTACGTGAGCGTTCTTGGTGGTACGTCCTTGCTGATCATGGTCAGTGTTGCGCTTGAGACGATGCGTCAAATCGAAGCCAACATCCTCATGAAACAATACGGGAACTAGACACTCTGATCAGGAGTTGATGGTTGAAGTAGACTTAGGTCTCAAACCATTTGCTCCTGATCTTTTCTTTTTATGAATCGCATCATTCTCATCGGCCCGCCCGGAGTTGGCAAAGGCACCATGAGTTCTCTGCTTGAGAGCAGACTCGGACTAGTGCCGCTCTCTTCTGGCGTCATCTTCAGAAAGGAAATTGAGGCTGAGACCGATCTCGGTCGCCTCGCAAAACGGTACATCGATCACGGCGAACTCGTTCCGAACGGAGTCACCATCGAAATGATGGCGAAACGCTTGCGGGAAAACAATGTACGTCGCCGAGGATTTGTACTGGACGGTTTTCCGCGCACTGTCCGCCAAGCTGAAGCCCTTACTGAGATGCTCGACGATGAATCGTTGCATTTGGACGAGACAGTCAGTCTCGAAGCACCGGAAGAACTGATCGTTCACCGCTTGGCTGGTCGATTAGGCTGCACAAAGTGCGGCGAAATTTACCACAGCCGAAACAAGCCCCCCAAACGAGAAGGTCTTTGCGATAAGTGTAATAGCCACCTTTTTGTGCGGTCTGATGATCAGCCAGAAACCATTCGAGAGAGACTTAGGATTTTTCACGAGGAGACTCAACCTGTCATCGATTACTACGATTCAAAAGGTTTGCTCCGTCGAGTAAATGCTAGCGATGGCCCAGAGCGAACCTATGCGGGCATCGTGATTGGCTTACAACAACCGGTCGGAGAGGTAATTCCGTCGCTCGATGCCTCGTCTGAAGGAACATCATAAATGGGACTGATAAAATCTCGCGCAGAAATTGAGTTGATGCGTGAATCAGGGCGAATTGTCGCCAAGACTTTGCGAATTTGCTCCGAGCACATCAAGCCGGGAGTAACTCCAAAAGAGTTGAACGACCTTGCAGATCAACTTATTCGAGAGGAAGGCGGCATTCCGAGTTTCTTAGGCTACCGTGGCTTTCCGGCTTCGGCTTGCATCTCAGTTAACGAAACAGTCGTTCACGGCATACCTACTGGGGTACCGCTCAAAGAAGGAGACATCATCAGTCTCGACTTGGGCGTTGTAAAAGACGGATGGCACGGCGACGGCGCTTGGACCTATCCCGTCGGTAAGGTCAGTCCAGAAGCGTCACGACTTATGAGGGTGACAAAAGAAGCCCTTATGCAGGGTATTTCAAAAGCCAAGCCAGGCAACCGAATTGGCGATATAGCAAGCACAATCCAGAAGTATTGTGAAAACGCAGGATATGGGGTTGTTCGTGAGTTGGTCGGCCACGGAATCGGCACACACCTTCACGAGGAGCCACATAACATCCCTAACTTTGGAAAGGCAGGCAAAGGCGACCTGTTGCGCGAAGGAATGACCATATGTATAGAGCCAATGATCAACGAAGGGACATACAAAGTGGTTACACTGCCTGATAACTGGACGCTAAACACTGCTGATGGCAAGTTGAGCGCCCACTTTGAGCACGCAATAGCAATCACCAAAGACGGACCCGAAATCTTAACGAAAGAGTAACGTCTTTGGCGACTGGATCTATTTTCTAAGCCCGATCTTTTGCTGACTAGCGAACTCGATCTTCACCGGACCAATCAGTCCGGAATCCAATAGTGGCGAGTTCTTGTCCCAGAACTTCCACGTCGTGAACGCAACCCGACCAGTGGCTGGTCGAGGCTCATTCTTCAAAAGCCACTCTGGCCACTTCTTGAGGTGATTACCGTCCCATTCAGCTTCCTCAGGTAACTGTGCATCCCCAATGAGGCGATTCACCCAAAGATTCGTGACTTGAACACTTAGCACGTTTTTGCCTAGCCTGATGTACTTCGTGACATCGACAATGTACGGCGGTCGCCAGAATGTACCGAGCAGCTTTCCATTAAGCGTCACTGTGGCGAAATTTTTCACCTCACCAAGATTCAATCGAACCTTCATCTCGGATGTCACAACATAAGGGCACTCAAACTGCTTGGTGTAGGTGGCAGACCCAGAGAAATACTTGATTCCAGGATCTGAGTTCAGAGACCAAGACTCTAGTTTTGCAAACTTAGCTGATGCTGGCGCCCCGAGCTTGGGAGCAAAAGTCAGCCCCCAATCTTCGCTCAAATCAATCGGCTTTTGGTAGCTGGATAGGTTGACGGCGAATGCTGTTGCACCTTTGCCATTGGAGGCTTCCAAAGTTCCTTTCATGTGTTCCCATGCCGTCAAAGTTGAGACGCCGGACTTGGTAGACAATTCAAAGTCTGGAACGGGTCCTCCTTGTGCGCTCGGTAGAACTAGCGAACTGTTTTCAGCAATCAGGTCTTTCTTCACTTGGCCGTCAACCGAATACTCAATCGTGAGCGACTTCAACACATTAAAGACCGGATCTCCGAAATTCGCATTCGTCGCTTCAATCTCCGTATCGCCTTGGGCAACTAGTTCCCTAACCTTCTTCGTCACATCTACACCACGACCGTCAGCGGAACCGTATTTGGCTTGGATGATCATCACCTTCGGTACGTGCACAGGTTTTTCGCCGTAACTTATGCTCGTCAGATGTGGTTCTGTTGGCTTGTTTCTAAAGACAACAAATACCGACTCTGCTGGTTTCAGTTTCAGCGAAACACGCGTCGAACCTTTCATCGCTTTCCAAACTGAGGCGTTCTCCACGACTCCAGTCTCTGGGAAGAACAGTTCAGGTTGTTTTCCGCTGATCCTAAATGTGCAGTCTGCCAATGTGGACTGATACCGCTGATTTGAAACGAAATAGACGTCCGCATCGCCGATCTGACGATGAATATGAAGCAGTCGTGCTCCGCTTCCTTTGAAGCTAAAGTCCTTTGGAATGTTAAGTCTCCTCAACGCATCTCCCGCGGACTCATTTCGAATTCGATTCGGGAGTGGTGCCGAGAAGATTGTCTTGAGTGTTTGCTCACTCTTGGGATAGCCAACCAAAGTCGGTGAGTGCTCAGGCGTTTGCCCAACAACCTGGATTCCTAGGTTCATAAGCGAAAGAATCTTCTTCGCTACCGGCAACGTCATGGTCTGGCTATTAAGCAAAACCAGTAGCTTGTAACGCATTCCACTCGACAGGACGATCTCGCCCTTGTCAACCTTCATGGCCATCAAGGTCTTGGTGTCGCATCCATCGTAATCGTAGCCTTCGGGAACGACACGACCGCTACCACGTCCGTAAGGCAAATCGACGGGAGCGCTTTCTCCTTGAAACACGACAGCATCGGCGACGAAGCGACCACTTTGTAGCAGAGCTTGACAACGAGCGACATATTGCAGCCAGGTCTTTGCCTCATTCCACCATGTTTGAGTGCGCTCCAAATGGGTGCCCCACGGCCCCATTGTCATCCCAGGCTGATACTTGGTCCAAGGCTGCATTGCATAACGGTGAAAGATGTATCTGTTGATGCCGTTAACGAATGCCAAATCGCCCACAGTCTTCATCATGTAAGGTTCTTCCAAGTATCGGCCCCTGACATCGTCGGCGGTAAATGATTCCGCACCAATGACGGGGCGACCGTAAATATGCCCAATTGACGAAGCCAGCTTGGTTGATTCCATCGCGGCACCGCCGATCCAGAATTCGCCCATCGGAATATCTGCGGTTCCACCGGCTTGAATATTGTCGAATCCACCGTTTCCGTAAGGCTCGGTAGAGAACATCAGCTTGTTTTCGTGCGAAAGCGTCGCAGCGTAACCAAAGTAGTTTTCTGCGTACAGATCGGCGATTGTTCGGCGGTAATCCCACAAAAACCTTTCGGTGACATTCGCGTTGTCGACAACGATGCCAGTCAACGCAGGAAGATAGGGTTGAGGATCATAGCCTCTAAGCCGCTTAAACTCCTCTCGCATCTTCGGGGTCCAGTTTTGGCTGTAGACCTCGTAACTGTCTATGAGTAAGTTGTTAAAATACGATCCTTTCAGAGTGCTGGCGTCTGAAATCACTTTGCCAGGCAGCCCTTCCCAATGATGTTTGAACGCCTCTTTACTTAACTTATCGACTTCAAGCCCATCACCTTCTGGAGGTGCAGGGTGGTTATCTTTCCCTGTCGGAACATGCCCTAAACGCAAAATGGTCCAAGTTCCCTCGGGAAGGGTCCCTTGTACCTTTCCATCTTTGAACATCGATGTTATGTCGAGAATCTGAGCGTGCTGCGTGCCTGCTTTCTCGCTAAGGGCAAGCTGAACTCCGTCTTGTCGAGTCACACCTGTTCTTCCGAGCAAATCGCGGGTTTCATAAGTCAGATTGCCAGGAATCGCATAGACCGCGATATCTTGGGAGTAGTCCACATGCGACAGAACCTGAGGAGCTTTGATCGGGTCCAAAGCAACATCCACATGGCCGCCCTTGACCACCTTGGTTGACCAGGCCAAAACCTGCATCGCGTCTTCCGGTTTGATCCATGGGCCACCGCTGCTTGACCACCCTGCGCAGTTGTGCAAACAGATCTCGATGCCGAGCCGGGAAGCTTCTTTTATTGCGAAGGTCGTCAACTCACGCCACAGCGATCCACCATACGATGCCGGGCCAGCCGGAATCCCTTGGTCCACGGTAAACATCTGCGCCCCTCCAATTCCCACGGCTTTCATCGCTTCAAGGTCGGCAGTGATGCCTTCTTTGGTGACATTCCCGTTCATCCAATGCCACCAAGTGTGCGGACGACAACGGAGCGGAGGGTTCTGAAAAAGATCGACCAGGGAATCGGTAGGCTTCGATATGGCTAACAGGACAACAGCGGCGGTAAGCATCAACGCCATTATAGGAGTTAAGCGCCTCAATATGGAAAGCCTGAATCTGCCCTAGCGAAGCACTTATTCGTTCAAATACTTTTCAGAAGAAGTTGCCTTTCACTCCGTCATCGACATGCGTAGAGCGCTGGTAACCTTCACACGACATGTCAAACAAGAGTGCATTGATCGTCTGGGGCGGATGGGACGGACACGAGCCTGAAAAAGTCGCTCGTTTATTCGAGGCCATCCTAACCGCCGAAGGATTCGAAGTTGAAGTCAGCGACACACTCGATTCATTTGCAAACGAAGCTTCTGTTTTCGCGAAGAACCTGCTGATTCCCGTCTGGACGATGGGAGAGATTTCTCACGAGCAACGAAGCGTAGTTACAAGAGCCGTTTCCGAATTTGGGATTGGAATCGCCGGGTGCCATGGCGGAATGTGCGACTCATTTCGTGCTGATACCGAGTGGCAATTCATGACCGGGGGACAGTGGGTTGCCCACCCCGGCAACTACGGCGTGAAATATCCCGTACACATTTCGAAAACAAACCCGCATGAGATTACGGCAGGACTCGTCGATTTCGAAGTGGTGAGCGAGCAATATTATCTGCACACAGATCCGGGTAATAACGTGCTCGCAACAACACCCTTCCCTACTCCTGGAGCCGATGGCCCACATTCGGAAAACATCTGTCAGATGCCGGTGGTTTGGACCAAGATGTACGGCAAAGGTAAGGTCTTCTACAACTCGCTTGGCCACCACGCTGACATTCTGGAGGCGGAGGTTCCCAAAGAGTTGATGCGACGCGGATTTCTTTGGGCCGCCAAATAAATGAACAAGCCCTTCCCGAAAACTCGGAAAGGGCTACTTGAATCCTGATCGTGAGCCTTATTCGGCTGACTTCTTAGCGGCTGGCTTTGCAGCCTTCTTAGGAGCGGCAGCCTTAGGTGCTGCTACAGCTCCGGCCTTCTTATCGCCGTATTGTTCGCGAAGCGCTTTCGCTGCTTCTTTAATCTTCTGCTCTTTTCGGTGACGTCGCTGCCGAATTTCCTTGTTCTTGACTCGCATATTTATGTTTCCGTATTCGGTTGGTAACTACAGATGATACCTTCGAATCGCGCAAAGCAAAAAGTCTCTTGAAAAATGAAAGTGCCGCACACTATCGATGCGTGCGGCACACAAGCAATACAGGTTCTTGGTGGAAGCCTAGATTACTGACATTTGACGACGCCGAGCCGAACCAAGTTCCGCGTGATAATCCGCTAAAGGAACAAATTGTCCAACGGATGGCTCGTATGCAAACAGTTCGCCCGTCTCAAATTTGTAGACCCAGCCATGAAGAGCCAAGTCTCCTGCGACCAAGCGTGAAGCCACAGACGGAAGAGTTCGAAGATGCTCAAGCTGCACCAAAACGTTCTCCTCAATGGTAACTGTCAACTTTCGATCTTCGGTTAGGTCTGCGTAGTTGTCTTCGACGATTCTTCGGGTTGTCTGCGCATGGTCAAGCCAAGCTTGTACCGCTGGCAAGCCTTCGGTTTCCTCAGGATGGAGCAGAGCTTTCATGGCGCCGCAATGAGAGTGTCCGCAAACGACAATATCCTTCACGCCAAGAGCGGCTACTGCATACTCGATCGTGGCGCCCTCGCCTCCGTTTGCCGCTCCGTGGGGCGGAACAATGTTCCCAGCGTTTCTTAAGATGAACAAGTCGCCTGGTTGTGACTGAGTTAACAGGTTTGGATCAATTCTAGAGTCGGCACACGTGATGAAAAGTGTCTCGGGCTCCTGGCCATGTTTGAGCTGATCAAAGAGCCCTTCGAGGGGTCGAAACTGGTTTGACTGAAATTCGTGAATTCCTTCTTTTAATCTCTGCATTGGGCGCTCCTTATAGAAGTACGGGGTCGTCGCGGCGAACAGTAGCCTTTTGGGACAGGATTCGTGACTTCCTGAACCTTGGCTCATTGTTGGAGGCTGGCTCATACCATTCTTCGTGCGGTTCCTCGATGGAAACAACACCACCTGAATTGAGGTAGCTGCGCTCCCAACCGTGAACTGCATCGAAAGCGGCATGATCCATGAAGTCCGTGTGAATCTCTAGCTCAACTTTCTCTCCGGGCGGGATCGTGTTGAGCATCTGCATAAGTCGTGGCACGTTCAGAAACGTGAGCGAGCCATTGACATGAACCTTGGTCGTGCCCTGTCCGTAAGTGATTTGCACTTCGGCGTTCGCGAGTCTGCGAAGTGTAAAGAACAGTGACAGACCGAGTCCAATGGCGACACCTGTAATCAGGTCTACACAGGCGACACCTACGACGGTCGGAATGTAAACGGGCAGTTCTTTATGTCGAGTAAGCGTTCGAATGTTCTCGAAGTTGATGAGTTTTGCACCTACATAGACCAGCAATCCGGCAAGAACCGCAAGCGGAATCATACGGAGCAGATCGCCGAAGAACAGTGCGAAAATGATGATCCAAACGCCATGGATGATCGTCGAGAGACGCGTCTGAGCACCTGCGTTGATATTCGCTGATGATCGAACGATAACGCCGTTGATTGGGTAACCACCCAAGGCACCAGAAACCATGTTAGCGATTCCTTGGCCGACGAGTTCTTTATCGAGGTTCGCCCTTTCGCCGGTATGAAGTTTGTCGGTAGCCGCTGCGCTAAGCAAAGACTCAACACTGGAAACCATGGCAATCATAAGCGCCGCCGTGATGAGTTGCTGCCAAAGATCCATCTTCGGGATCACAGGCAACACGATGCCGGACAAGACATCATGGGGTAAGTCAATACGCTTAACATCAAAGCCAGCAACAACAGAGAGCAGAGTTGGAACACCAACTGCAACTAACGCGCCAGGAACGGTCTGGATCTTCTTGGGAAGTTTTGCCCAGACAACGAGGATGACAACCGCCATAAACCCGAGAATTAATGACTCGATGTTGACGTTTGTGAGGTGATGAGGGAAGCGCGCAATGTTCTTGATCACGCTACTGGCTGGTGTACCGCCAAGCATGGCTTGAACCTGGCCGACCGTTATGGTGATACCAATGCCAGCCAGCATTCCGTACATCACCGCAGGTGAAATGGCTAGAGCCGCTCTAGCGACTTTGGATTTACCGAGGATGATCTGAATCGCCCCGGCAAGGATGGTCGCTACACAAGCTGTTTGCCAGCCCATGCTTTGAACCATGCCAAAGACGATGACGGGCATCGCCGGTGAAGGTCCGCTCACTTGAAGCGGTGAACCACCTAAAGCTCCAGCTACGATACCTCCAACGGCTGCAGCAATTAGTGCAGAAATCATTGGGGCACCGCTCGCTAGGGCAATACCCAGAGACAGCGGAACTGATATTAAAAAGACAACTGCTGATGCAAGCAGGTCCTTTTTGATAGTTGTCGAATTCATTGAAGTCCTTTCCCGTGTGTGGACAGGCGCAAGAGTGCGCAAGAGTGGCAGGTGGGTTTCAATGGGCTATTCCAGTCTCGTCTTCTGCTTGCTCACCTACAGTGGTGCGAGTACAAAAAGGCGCTAAGGAATGCGTGAAACCCAAGTGTCAGGGATTGCCGACCGGACTGTACGACGACGCCAATGTCGAGACGCAATAATCCTATCAGGGCTTACTTGGAGTCAGGAGGAGGTGTCGGAGGTGACGTCACGTGAGACGACTCATCCACTGGATGAGGGAGATGACCCCGCCGACCAAATAGCTCAGCCCAAAAAACGCTTAGGTCAAATTCGGCGAGGTCCATGTGGTGCTCGGCACCAAAACCGTTCAAAACGGTCCTTGCGTGGTTCTCCTCTTCTTCTGTGACCTGAGTGAATGGGTTGGCAGAATTGGAAGTTTTCCCAGCTTTCGAAGCTTTCGCAGTCGTACAGACCGACGAACTTCCAAAGGCACTCGCAAAAACAGACAGCAGAAGAGCGCAAACAACAAAAACTGCTGTTTGCCTTCTGATCTGATTGAATTTGCCGAGTAGCCTCAACACAACACGGAATATTACGCCAGAGGTGTTTTAGTAGTTCCAACTTTTTTCGAGGCATGTGCCCCCTTATCGATATTTTAGGCTTGTTGCAATTTAGATCTTAATAACAGGCACCTTCTACAGATATCTCTTTGCAGGTAAAACGAACACCCAGTCATTCCATCAGGTGATGACCGGTAAGGAGCACACTTTGAAGACAAAGTTCGTTTTGATTTCACTAGCAACCGCAGTCCTGTCCGCCGCCGCATCAGCAGCGACCACGATTTATGTTCGATTCAAACCTTACTCAGGAGTTAAGATCGAGGGGGTAACAATGACAGGCGACGGCTACATTCTTCCACCTACTCAGGAGGAAGCTGGAAAAGCTGGTTGGATCGCTGTCTCAAGCTTCGATACTGGCCTTCAGCAAACACTCAATATAGGATCTCAGACAACAGGCGCGGGAGCCGGAAAAGTAGCGTTTTTGCCTGCGAACTTCGCGATGGCTTCATCAACGCTCGATCCCGTCTTTCTGAGGTTGTGCGCAAGTGGTACTCCATTTGAGCGAATTGACATCAGCGTCGTAAATTCAACAGGGACGAAAGGGGTTAAGCCCGAGGTTTCTCCGCTAATCTATCACCTAAAGTTAGCAGCACTTTCGAATTTAAGTTGGGTCCCCGGAGATTCGTCAGTGACATGCAAGTTCTCGGTAGATTACGGCGCAATCGTTGTCGAGTCGAGGCAAACTCTCCCCAATGGCACATTGGGTGAGGCGGTCAAGCAAGGTTGGAACCGAATCAAGAACACAGTCGATAACGATCCATCCGGACCAGTCAAATAACTACTCGACTTTCTCTGAGTTGACCGTCAAACCAGTCTCAGAGAAGTCACGATAGAAGCAAGAGCGGTAATTCTCATGACATGCCGCTCCCACTTGCTCTACTTGAAGCAAGAGGGTGTCTTGGTCGCAGTCAACGCTTATGCGTTTGATCTTCTGAAGGTGCCCGCTAGTTTCGCCTTTCACCCAGAATTTTTGTCGAGATCGACTCCAATAAGTCGCGTATCCTGTCTCGATAGTTTTTTCTAAGCTTGCTCGATTCATCCAAGCCATCATCAACACTTCTCCGTTCAAATGGTCTTGAACAATGGCGGGAATAAGACCATCTGAGTTGAACTTGAGACCGTCGAGCGAAGAAAGCATGGGCATAAAGGGTACCGTTTGTTTGTCCGATCTATGCCAAAACGCCCTATTCTCCTATCGATTCTTTTTTCGATCATCCCGCTACTGGGCTGGTGGACTTACGGACTTCTCGACCTAGACGAAGGATTCTACGCGGCGATCACCGGAGAAATGAACCGACGTGGCGAATGGATCACGCCGCTGTACAACGGCCATCCCTGGTTCGAGAAGCCAATCTTGCTCTATTGGTTTGCTAAGCCAAGCGTCGCCGCATTCGGTGAGATGATCGGCCCGCGTCTTCCTTCCGTTTTGGCGACAATTGGGCTATATGCGGTCTGCGCTTGGGTTGCGAAGCGGC
>APMI01003564.1_pt1 | contig 12984 bp, 15 predicted proteins | sample 667938 | NCBI WGS metagenome assembly APMI01 (sample SAMN01084076, study PRJNA167559) | wastewater metagenome | biome: Wastewater | place: Denmark: Ejby Moelle, Odense | collected 2011-11-28 | reverse complement strand
ACCATGTCGATGACAACGGTGGAAGTGAGCATTGCTTCAGCCGGTCTGATGCCACGTTCCTGCTCAGGCTTGCTGCCACAATGATCTCCCGTGCAGCGGGCAGGCTCTCGAACGGGCCATCTCTGGCTTGATGCTGCTTGATCTGACCCGATCCACCTCCGACCAGATATCGACCAGACAACAAAAAGACCTGCATGAATCCGATGTGGAGCGGGCGATGGGAATCGAAAACGTCGAGTGGCTCTGATTGGGTTGAGTAACTTTGTCTGCAACTGGCTGAAAATAAATCAGCTTTCTTGCAGTGCGGTGTCGCATCACGGCCCTCGCCAAGCCCCGCATCTGGATCGGATTGGACCGGCTTTGACGTCGCTGCGACCAGAAGGTGACCAGACAGTCCGGACCACTGCTCCCGTTGGGCTGCCTAGGTCATTCCTGCGGCCTCAAGACCTGGCTCCCGTCCCCACTGGGTCGATCAGCCTGTCCCACGGACAGTTTGTTGATTTGTCCGGTTCAGTGTGGCTGACGTCTGGCGCGGGAGTGCATTTCGTAAGTCACGTTTGAAATTCTGGAATGCGCGCCGATCACTCGGTGTGCAGGCAATCGTGAGGGTTGGGTGGCCTGATGGCGCTTTTAGTCGCCCATGTCGGCCGCCGCGCCAGTAGGTCCAGCCGTCCTTGATGAGTTTCTGGACGAGGGCGTTGATCTCCTTGGTGGCTGAGTACTTCATTCGAAAGCCTCCGTCAATGTGTAGCGCTGGAGGTATCTGGCAGGAGACAGCTGGATGTGGTCGAAGGCTGCGGCGGCGCCGATATCCAGGATTGGCGGGCTGTAGTGGTAACCACGACGGGTCGGAGAGTTCTGAAAGAAGCGTCCATCCGGATCGATCATGATGTAGGACTCCCTCATGTCGGTGTTGTCTTCGACATACATGGGGAGGTCAGTCGAGCGGTGCCGACGCACGAAGGCATTGAACTGCATCGATGAGACGGCAAGTTCGTCGGTGACGCTGGGTAGCATCCGCAAGACTTTCCACTTTTCCGGGGCGAGTGAGCGGAGTAGTGGCGTCATGTCCTCGCGATGGTTCAGGGCATTGACAACTGTGTTGATCTTGACGCGCAGCGCCGGATTCAGCTGGCGACCAAGGGCAATCACTTGGGTGAGCGCGGCGGGCTCTAGGCGGTGGCCCTGCCGGTCTTCCCTGCCGATTTGCTGGTTTCGGAGAGTGTCGGCCGAATCGATGCTGATCCCAAGCACCGATAGGAGGCCTGCCAGATCATCCATCAGATCGTGATCCAGGCGGCTGGCGTTAGTGATGATCGAGACGGAACAACCCAGGCGGCGCGCCTCGCGGGCGATGTGCAACACCTCCCGGTGGTAAAGCAGGGGTTCGCCACCGGCAAGGTTAATACGCAAGGATTTCCAGTCCAGTGCCTGATTCAGTGGGTTGCGCGAGTTGCCCGGCCGGAAGAAGGCAGCCAGTTCTTCCAGCAGCTTCGTGCTGCGGGACTGGTCGTGGATCAGTTCGCGTCGGTTGCTTGCCTTGTCCCACTTTGCGTAACAGTAACGGCAGCGGTAGTTGCAGGCTTCGGTGATGTGCCAGTTGATGACGAGTTCGTTATCGGGGGCTGAGTGGCGGGGCACGACGAGACTCCGGTGATGAGCGAAGCCCCACTGTGCCGGGCCTCCTCGGTCACCTCAACCAGACGACAAGGGGGGGACGCGACGTTTCACTGGTCCGAGGAAAGCCGCTCCGACATACTTCTCAACGTCATCAACAAATCCGAATTTCATCATGGCAGCCATCCCGAATTTTGAAACCCTCCTGCTGGAGATCCGGAAGAGTCTTGGGTTAAAGAACCGTTACTCCACCGATAAGAACGAGGATTTCCGCGACCACGGCCTGTCGCTCGCAACTCACCGTGCAATGATGGCCGCCGAGCTCGACGCCGTCTTTGAGGCCCTCGAGATGGATCCCGCAGCCCGGCGGGATGTCAGCTTCAACATTCTGAGCTGGGTGAATTTCAATCAGGCCTTGGCCCAGAATATCTGGACCTGCCAGGCGAGCCCGCAACAGGTTGTATGGCACATGAGCGCTTACAGCTATGCGCCTGCGCTGGGGAGGTTGGTCGCCAACTGGAATCTGGGGCAAGCGTTCGACGCCGGCATGCCTGGTGGAGAGTTCTGGTTCCTGCCAATGCTGGACGAGAGCCGGACGCGGGTCAACTTGCCGGTGCAGCAGGTGCTGGCGTGGCTGATGGATCTCGTCGGCCTGCCCATGGATGAACTCAAGAAGGATGTCGGCGGAGCGCGGGCCCAGCGTGCCGATGCCCACGACTCGATGGAGCGCTCGCTCTACAACTGGAAGGCCGGCGAGACCCTGTTGGATGCCAAGTCGATCGAAAAGTACTTTCCAGACGATGCGTCACTGCGTTTCGATGGCACGTTCGAACCGGCCGCCGGGCTGACGGATGCCGAGCGTTTTAGTGCCGCACTGGCTTTTGTGGAGCAGAAAGGCCTGGATGCCGAGCAACTGAGAGCGCAGATCCCGATGACCCAGCCTGGCCGGCTTGAAGCGATTCTCGCCGGGACTGCGACAGACGATGAGCAGCAGATCTTCGTAGATCGCCTTGCCACGCGCTATGCCAGACCGGCGATGCACATTGTCCGCCAGCGGCTGCGCGTCGCACGCATGATGCAGGATGGCTATGAGCGGCTGGTCGAGTTCCTGTGCCCCGGGGTGGAGGCGACCTGTCCCGATCCTTACCACAACAAGGTGCTGCAACTGCTGGAACTCTTCAAGGCGGTCTTCAACCTGACGATTGAAGCCCACAAACACGGCGCAAACGTGCAGGAAGAGAACGAGTGGTTTGAAGCGCAGATCCCGCCTCTGGACGCGGTCACCCTGTTTCTCTCGATCCTGCCGTCCCGTTTCGACACGGCCTACCAAGAGCTGAGTGGGTTTCTGACACGGCGTTTTGCAGCGCTGGAGCCCGATGCGCCCCTGGCGGATCTGGTGCCCGTGGCCGAGGAGGATCTGCCGCGTATCGCCGGGTATCGACTGCAACAGCGCGCCTCCGACCAGGTTATGGATCGGCAAGTCGAACAAGTGCTGGACCGTATTCGCCGCTCGTCGGCGTGGCGCATTCTTCAGTCTGTAGACGATTATTGGGTCGTCAGCCAGGTGGCGCAAACTGCAAGCCTGTCGCCCAAGGCCCGTGCGGCAGCCACCCAGCGGATGCGTGAATTGGCGCCGACGCCTTGGCATGCGATAGGCGCCGTCTTCATCGACCTGCATATGGCATTCGACACCGAGGGCCGCGACCGGCCAAAAGACCTTGAACAGCATGTCGAGCGCTTGCTTGCCGAGGCGGAAGCCAGTCCGGCCCGCGAGGTGTACGCCTCCGTCCTGCTGCAGTACCGCGCCAAGCATTATCTCGCGCGCAATGATTTCGAGGCTGCCAAAAAACTCTTCCGTGAGGCACTCGACGCGGGGGCAGGTCAACAGTTCGGCCCGTCGCGTGGCGAAATCGCGCGCGATCTGCTGGCCGTCGAAGTGGCGAACAGCCGGCTCGTTCCTGGCAACCACGAAAAGCCTTACCGTCACATGCTCGTGAATGGAATGATCGAGGGCGACGAGCCGTCCCTCGAGAATGTTGCGGCAGGAGCCGCTGAATACTTCTGGGAGACGCTCTACCAATCCTATCCTTCTTACCCCGTCGAAAGGCCGATGGCTGCGGCGCAGGCTCAAAAGATCATCGGTGAAACCATGGGCTTGATCGAGCGTGCCGACTGGGAGGGACTGCGCGTCTGGTTGAAGCGCAACGCCGGCAACTTCCGCAAGAAGCAACTCAGGAATGTGCGCGGCGATAGCCTCCTGATGATCTGGCTGAAGATGCTCCATACGTTTGAAGATAAATTGCCGGAGCTGGCTACCCAGGTGCCTGCAGAGCTTCAAGGGGAAGTAGCCAAAATGAGGGCGCACATCGTCAAGTGGCGTCAGGCGATCTATCTGCTGATCGACAATTGGCCTGAGCAGGCGAACTTGCAAGATTTCAAGGGGCAGACGCCATTGATGCTTGCAGCAGATCGAGGTGACCTGCCGATGGTGAGGGTTCTTCTTGACGCTGGAGCGGACCTGGATATCCAGGACTACCTCGGCCGGACGGCCCTTCATTCGGCGGTCACCGGCGCTTCGCCGGATTGCGTGTCGGCCGTTCTTGCCCGGGGCCCTGACGTCACCCGGGTGTCGGCGGCCGAGGGCAATAGCGCCCTTCACACGGCAGTCAGGATGGGATACCCCGCCACCGTGAAGCTACTGAAGATACCCGAACTCGTCGAGCAGACCAATTACGCGGACCTGACGCCCGTGCAGATGATGGCCGATATTCTTGACGATCTTTCAGGCTGGCGGGATGTGATGCGTAGAAAGAAACGGAAGACTGGGACCGATGCCGATTATCGGGAATGTGCGGCCGCACTCGGCCTGACGTAAAAGAAGGGGTTGTTGCTTCGCACTATCTTGTGCCCACCCCTATCACGGCCTATAGGCCATCTCGTGGTCCCTTGGCGGCACCTATATCAGCTCAGCGACTTCTCGAAGTCGTTGGGCTGATGCGAGCAAGCCGACCCGATCAAAGGCAACTGCAAAGTCTTCTGGCGAGGTTTCCGGTCGTTTCCAGCGAGCGCGCATGGCCTTGAAGGCTGCAATGGCTTGAATCGGGTCAAGGTCCCACTGGTTGATGATGAAGCGGTCCGGATCGACAATTTCGACCCCGTAAGGGTCGATCAACTCGCTTGGAAAATCCTTCAGGTTGGCTGTGACGATGCAGTCTGCGTGGCCGGCAATGGCTGCAGCGAGGACATGCGTATCCCCAGGATCTGGAAGCTTGAGGCAGGGTTCGAGCCGGGTGATCGCAGCCTCTGGAACCTCCCAGTCGGGCACGACTTTTCGCATGGTGTCGCGTCGGCGGTTGATCTTGTCGATCTCATTGGGTCGCTTTTCTGCGAGTGCGCGTATCCATTCGTTTTCGATCCGCGCACTCCACTTGGCCGCAAAAAGGCCGCGGGTGCAGAGACTCATCATCGCGTCGCTTTGCAGCATCGAATAAAAGACGCAAGCGTCAATCACGACGGTGTAGCGGGCGTGTCCTGCCATCAGTAGTCGAGGTCCAGGTCTGCCGAAAGCTGCGATAGCTCCTCCAGCGCGGTTTCTCGCGACGCCTGCATCTCCTTGGCGTACTCCAGCAAACCGTCGAAGGGGATCCGGCGGTGCGTTCCCACCATACGGTGAGGGATCCTGCCTTCCTCGATTTCCTTGATCACGAATGGTCTCGACACGTTCAGGAAGTTGGCGGCCTCTACGGTTGTCAGTTCCTGCTTCGAGGGCATCAGCGTGATGGGTTTTCCTTCACTCATGAGCCCTAGAAGTTGTCCGATCAGCTTCAACGCCGCTGGCGGTAGCTCCACAGGTGGCAGACCATTGCTTTCACTGGACAGCTTGATCGTGACAGCCTTTGAGCGATCAAGGGCTTCCACGATGCAGCGTTGTGCCAAGCGTGCAAGTTCCATGTCGTCCTTTGACACGGGAGGGGACACGGGCCCCCGATTCCGATCCGTAGTTCGCATGACGCGCTCTCCTAGTAAGTTTAGTGGCCTATCTTAGGCAGGCCTAACTGCATTAAACACAATAAACGCAACAAGTGCAACGACGGGATGTGTGTTTTTTTCTGGGTTGTCTCGACAATCCACGTGCCACGACCTGTGGCCGAATCGCTCCAGTACGGTGTGCCTGCTCGTTTTTTGCCTGGTTCTTCTGAGTGTGAAGATCGCATCTCCAACTTCCACCGTAGGGGTGTATAGCCGCCAAAGTTGGAGCCCTTGCACCATCCAACTCGGTCACCCTCAGCACCACCAACTTCATCTCCTCCCCAAGCCCGGCGCAGGATCAAGGGACCTGCGCCGGGCGTGACCACCTTCGTGGGCCCCTGCGAGCTGGGCTCGCAGGGGTGTGGATGTCGGAACGAGATTGGCCTGATGTGGTCCGGCGAGGTCTACGGCAGCAGGCCGTCTGGCGCCAGACGGAACGTGATCCCGCTGAGTACGCAGATCGTCCCCCGCTTGAGCTTGCCCGAGCTTCTCTTCCCCGATCCAGTCGGATCGGGCTGGTCTGGTTGCGGACCGGTGCGGACCTACCTTCGGTGGTCCTCCACTCCGACCCGACACACCGATGCCGACGATCCGCAAACGCAAGTATCCGCATCCGATCAGCTTCCCCTTCACCAAAACCCGCCTTCTGGAGGAAGCCGAGCGGGTCAAGGCGCTCGGCCTCGATCAGGTCGAGTTCTCCTGTACCGTCCATCGCGGCATGCGCGCCGTGATCTACGCCTCCGGCCGCATGAAGCTGTACACGCGCTACTCGTATCGCAAGCGCCCATACCGCATTCCCCTCGGCGAGCTGGGCCTCCTGACCCTCGAACAGGCCCGCGTCCTCCACCAGCGCTATCGCCTGCAGGCCTCGCAAGGCGAAGACCCGAAGGCGCCGAAGGTCTCGAACCTGACCTACCGCGAACTACACGAAGCGCATTACGTCGTCCAGTGTCGCGCCCGCCAGAAGAAAACCCTGCACACCGACCTCAGCCGCCACGCGAACTGGCTCGGGCCCGAATTCGACGACATGCCGGTTGCCGCGATCACCAAGACCCACGTCAGCCGCTTCGTCCTCAAGATGCGGGAGGCAGGACTGGCAGCGGCCACGATCCGGACGATCATTGGCCAGCTCAAGACCACCCTCGACATCGGTGTCGAACTGGGCGCTGCGCTGCGCAACGTCGCCAAGGGCGTACGCCTGCCGCGGGTGGACAATCGCCGCACGGCGTTCCTGGAGGTGCCGCAGGTCGCTGCCTTCATGACGGCCGCTCAGGCCAGCACGCAGATCGTCGGCTCACGCATGCTGATGTTGATGGCGCTGACCGGCGCCCGCCTGGGCGAGGCGCGCGCCCTGCAGTGGTGTCACCTCGATCTCGAGGCGGGTACGTGGTTCCTGCCGACCCAGAAGTCCGGCCGGACGGGCGTGATCCACCTGTCCGAGCCCGCTAAGGCGGTGGTTCGCGAGCTGCTGTCGTATCGCCGCAACGGCTAGGTGTTCCCCGGCGAGCGGGACAACGACCAGCTGGCCCGGCCGATCCGCCTCTTCAAAAAATTGTGCCAGCAGGCCGGTATCCCTGAAGGCTATCGTATCCATGATCTGCGCCACGCCTGGTGCAGTGCCGGTGTTTATGCCGGGATTCCTCTGGAGGTCCTCAGCCAGGGGGCCCGGCACTCGTCGCCAGTTGTCACGCGCATTTACGCCCACGCCCATACCGAGTCCCTAGTCGCCGCCCAGGCGACGATCGGCGCGCTGTTCATGCCCACGCAGTCGTGACATTCGTCACGTTTGGGTGGGTGTGGAGAGTCTCCGTGCAGCCTGCCTGCTAATACCTCTTCCGCGCGGCCTTGCCCGGCAGCCCCCGCCGAAGGCCTCCTGCGCGAGGCCTTCGGCCTTTCTGCATCCATACCCCGGATTCCCCGCCAAACCACCGCTAAGCGGCTGATTCATCACGCTTGTCGTCGGCGCCGATGTGTCCCTTTCGGCATCACAGGGGACGTCCGGCCTGACGCACCGACCTGTTCCCCGTTCATTGAGAATGGTTTCTGCGCTGGCCAGCGACCCGAAGGCACCTGCGGGTGCCGTGACGTAAATACCTAGAGGTTTCAACCATGATGACGCAAGACACCCCGACGCCCACCGCTCCGCTCTCGCTGATGAACGGTGACGACTGCATCCTGACCACCGTCGAGGTGGCCCAGATGCTGCGCCTGAAGCCCTCCACCCTGGAGAAGGCCCGCTCGACCGGTATGGGCAACTACCCGCCCTTCATCCGCCTCGGCAAGCGCCGCATCGGCTACCTCCTCTCCGCGGTGCTGGCGTGGATCGCCGCCAATCACTTCAATGTCGATGGCACCCGGGTCCAGCCCAAGGCCGCCTGCCGCACGCAGCAGATCCGCCACATGATTACTTGCCTGCCTCAACCGATCGTCATTGAGATGGGCGTACCTTGCCGTGACGGCTGTCGAACCCTGAGCGTGCCCGAGAATGCCCCCAATCTCCTGAAGGCTCGCCACGCCGACCAAGTAACTTCCATGCGAATGACGTAAATCATGGATGCGTGTCGATTTCGGGTCGATTCCCGCCCGCCGCAGGGCCCTTTTCCAGGCGCGGGTGGGGTTGCCGATGGGCTGCCCCGGCCGTGTCCCCGTGAATATGTACGGATTGCCGCGGAGGCGCGGTCGCCCGTTCAGGATCTCCATTGCGACCTCGTTGAGGATCACGATCCGCGCCTTGCCGGACTTGCTGGTGGGCAAGTACCACTGCTGCCGCTCGGTCCGGATGTGTTCCCACTTCGCGTACATGGCCTCGGCCCGGCGAGCGCCCGTGGCAAGCAGGAAGCGGAACAGGTCGGCGGCCGACTTCGAGGGCTCCGCATCGAGGGCCTTCAGGAGCCGTGGCAGTTCGCTGCCGGGCTCGATGAAGCGCTCCCGCCTGTTGTTCTCCCGATGCAGGCGGATGCCGTCACAGGGGCGAACGGTCGGCGGGATCAGGGACCAGCTTCCCGCCAGGGTGTAAGCATGGCGGATCAGCTCGAAGATCCGGTTGCTGCTGGCCGGCGCCATCCTGGCCTTGTTGTCGTTGTGGAAGCGCTGCAGCTCCAACGTCGTGATCTTCGTCATCTCCCGGTGGCCGAAGGCGGGCAGCACGTGATTACGGTATCGGCTCTCGTCGGCTCGGGCGCTGCGCTTCGTGCTGACGATGTGCGGCCATAGATACTGCTCAAAGAACTCCCGGAAGGTGATGCCCGTCTCGCGCATCGCGTCCCGGGATTCCTGCGGGTCGATGCCCTTGGCGATCAGCGCTTTCCATTCGATGGCCTTCTGGCGGGCCTCCTCGATCGTCGTTTCGGGGTAGCGCCCGACCTTCATCGCGCGCTTTCTGCCATCGATCTGATAGCGGAACAGGAAGGCCTTCCGGCCCTGGCGATTGACCTGCACGCGCAGCCCGCCGATGTCGAGGTCGGAGTATTCCACCTCCTTGCTGGCTGAGTTCGCCGGGCACAGCGGCAAGGCGTCGAGGCTGCGTTTGGTGAATCTGAACTGTCGTTTCATGGTTTTGTGCTCCTCAAGATCAAAGCAGCCCGCGTTCGGCGAAGGACAGGGCTTCGCCGCCGCCGACGATGAAGTGATCGAGCACCCGCACATCGACGAGGGCAAGGGCCTGTTTCAAGGTCCGCGTCAGCGCCTCGTCGGCCTGGCTCGGCTCGGTCACACCGGACGGGTGGTTGTGGGCGAAGATCAGCCCGGCCGCGTTGTGCTGCAACGCGAGCTTGACCACCTCCCGGGGATAGACGGAGGTCTGGGTCAAGGTCCCCCGGAAAAGCTCCACGCAGTCGATCAGGCGGTTCTGCGCATCGAGCAGCAGCACCGCGAAGACCTCGTGCGGGAGCGCACCCAAGCGCAGCTGCAGCAGCGTGCGCACGCTCGCCGGGTCGGCGAGGCAATCACGATCGGCCAGAGTGCGGGACAGCGCCCGCGCCATCAGCTCGACCGCCGCGGCAAGGGTACGCAGCGGACCGTAATAGGCGATGCGCTCCTGTAGGGCTGGCGTGTTGGCATCGAAACGGAAGACGTCGGCGAGCGGCAGGTCGGCGAGCGTGGCGGCGACCTCGTCGCCCAGGACGAGGCGCAGGAGATCCGCGTCCGGCAGATGCCGGATCGGTGTTGAAGTCATGGTGATGCTCCTCACAAAAAGGGGGCGAAGAAGTACGAACCCTCGGCACAGCCCATTGCGGCCTGCCCGAAACCGGCATGGTTCGAGCAAGGGCAAGGGCTTGAGGTCTTCTTCGGTTGCGTGGGATTGGACCGGCGGCGGGGGCGGGTCCATGTCTGGTTTTTTGAGCAGGGCTTGAGGCGTGATCGTTGGCTTCTGGGGTTGCGTCACGGCTGGCGGGCGTTCCGCCGCTCGACGTAGCGCTGGGTTTCCGCCCAGGCCAGGTTCTCCGCTTCTTCCCGCTTGAAGCCGCCCATGTGCTCGCGCACCGCCGCCCGCTCCTGGAAGAACTCCATGGCGTCCTCATCCAGTTCGGCGAGCCATTGGGCGATCTGCGGGTTTAGGGGCGGCTGGTATGTCGGAGAATTCATTGCCTAATACTCTGAAGGCATTAGCAAGGTTGTCGTGCTCTTGTCACCCTCCGTGATCGCCCAGATAGCCGTACCGGGCGCGAGGGTGTAGGCGGAAACGATCCGGTTGCCGTATTGCAGCGCGGCCAGGTTGGCTTGCCAGTCCTCCGGGTCGATGTCCCCAAAATCCCCGCTGACGTGCCTGGAAATTAGCGTCAAGGGTGAGACGTTGTGCTGCTCAAGCGCGGCGAGGGCGCCGGGTGTCGCGAGAACCTGCCCGAGTTCGAACTTCGGCGTGACGCTGGCTGGGTGCGGGCTCCCCGCGGGGTCTTCGTTGTGGTGGGTTTGCATGGGAGTGGACATCGTTGAGCTCCTGAAAGCAAAACAGCCGAAGCCCTGATGAAGGGCTCCGGCTGTAGCGAAGGGGGTGTAGAAGGGTGGGGCGTTGCCTGCCGTCAGGCGGCCTTGAGATCCGGCGCTGGCTCGGCGTAGGTCCGGCAGAAGGCGAGCAGGTCCGCGTCGATGCCCCCGGCCTTCGGGATGAAGATCACCGTGCCGGCGTCGCCTTCGGCAAACACCAGCTCGAAACAGGCGTCGTGCTCTTCGAGTGCATCGAAAGAGGCCGGCGTAAGGCAGCAGCACGTGGCCGTCCCGATCGCCTCGCGGGTGTCACCCGCTTGAACCAGGAAGGGGCGTGCATGCAGCTCCGGATCATAGGGTTCGCCTTGGGCGAAGTCCTCGAAGCGCTGGGCGATCAGCGTTTGAATCGCAGCGTCCTCGACGAGGGGCAGGTCACCCGGGTCACGCAGCCGGATCATGGTGCTCGTCCTCCGGTGTGAGGGGATTGAGGGTGGGGTGAGCATGGCCGGCGTGCCGGTCTTTCCGGCCCTTCTTGCCCTTCTGAAGAACGACGGGCGGTGCCGCAGTGATGGAGGCGGCAGTACCCGGTTCGGTGGCGGTCATGGCGGTCTGAATCTGCTTGGTGGGAAGTTCAAAGGGCTCGCCCGCTTCGGCGAGGACAGCATCCCGCCAAGCAGGCCAGTTGCCGACGCGCACGCTCAGGTGGGCGCCTTCCGGCGCCGGGGCGAGCAAGCCCTCCTGCCGGAGCAGGGCCAGCAGGAAACCCGGATCGTTGGCCGACTTCCCGCTCGGGAATGCCGGCTTCAGCGTCTTCGCTGGAAAGGCCTGATCCTCGGTTAGATGCGTCAGGGCCGCCTCGATGCGGGCGAAGGGCACGGTGACCCGCGAGTAGTAGCCCGCGCTCGAATTGCCGGTGACGAGGAAGTAGGCCTCCGTCGAATCCGCGTCCTTCAGGATCGCGTAGCTGAGGGTGCCGGTGGAATTGAGGCCGGCCTTGCGGGCCGTGCCGGTGCGGATGCACTGGTAAGTGATCGGGTCGGACATGGAGGTCTCCGTCGCATATACGAGAAGGGCCCCCGATCCGTGCAGATCGGGGGCCCTTCCAGGGTCGGAAAAACGGGATGCGCGCGTCAGCGCTCGACGTGAATGTGCACGGTCAGATCAAAGTCGAAGATGTCCGGCAGGGACAGGTTGGGCAGGTTGTCGAATATCGCGGTCAGCATGGTGAGGGTCCTCGTGATGGTCAGGGTAGGCGCGGCAGGTAACCGCCTACGGACATGATATGCAGGACAAAAACGGGGCTGCGACGCCTGACCGGAGCGCTTCCACATCGCCGCCTGCAAGTGCCCGCAGCGGCCTGCGTGAGTCCGAACAATCGAGTAGATCCCCGCGCAACCGCTCATCAGGAGTCGTTCATGTCTGTTCGTTCCCTTCAACCCACACGCTGGCTTGCTCAGCGGCTGGGTCTCTCCGTTTCCACCATCGAGCGCCCGCGCGCCTGTGGCGACCGCAACCTACCGCCACACGTCGTCATCGGCCCGCAGACGATCCGCTATGACGAGGCGGTCGTCGAGGCCTGGCTGGCGGCCCGTATGCAGAGTGCTGCGCGTGTGGAACCGCCTGTGCTGGAGGTGCCGGCTGCACCGCCTAAGCTCATGGCGCTGAGAAAACGCTTTGTGAAGCCTCCTTCTCCGCATCCGTGACAGGTCTCGCGTGGCCAGCGCAGCACGCCTTCCTGGGTGGGCTCCAGCTTTCGCCGTAGGGGTGTATAGCCGTCAAAGTTGGAGCCCATGCCCCGTCCAGTTCCACCCCGCGCCGTCACCCTTCGTCTGCCTGTCCCCCCGTTTCCAAAGCCCGGCGCAGGATCGAGGGACCTGCGCCGGGCGTGCCCTCGGAGGGGCCCCGGCGAGCCTGGCTCGCCGGGGATGAGCTCAGCAGGTCGTATCTTCGTTTCGGGACGTAGCGGCCAGCCGGCGCAGGCGCTCGTCCTCCGTAAGCCCCCGGCAATCCCCTCTTGACCGAGCCTCAGGCTGACTCCGGCCTCCACCGATGCGGCAACAACTCCCCGATCCGACTCTGCGGCTGAGTCGGCAGGCGGGTGAGGACATCCTTCAGGTAGGCGAAGGGCTCGTGCCCATTCAGGCGCGCCGACTGGATCAAGCTCATGATCGCCGCCGCGCGCTTGCCGGCGCGCAGCGAACCGGCAAAGAGCCAGTTCTTGCGCCCGATGGCAATCGGCCGGATCTGGTTCTCGATCCAGTTGTTATCGATCGGCACACGCCCATCCGTCAGGTAATGGGTCAGCGCCGCCCAGCGCTTGAGGGTGTAGTCGATGGCCTTGGCGCTGGATGACCCGTTGGGGATCTTCCCTCGGCAGACCAGCAGCCAGGTCTTGAAGTCGTCCAGCAGCGGCTT
>APMI01060749.1_pt1 | contig 12986 bp, 9 predicted proteins | sample 667938 | NCBI WGS metagenome assembly APMI01 (sample SAMN01084076, study PRJNA167559) | wastewater metagenome | biome: Wastewater | place: Denmark: Ejby Moelle, Odense | collected 2011-11-28 | reverse complement strand
TTAAAAGATTCTTCATTGCATAATGCTTCGCAAAATTCCATTCCAAATGACAGGAATAGTTTTGAAATGTAATAATGAAAGCATTGTATTAAATAAAAAATTTAAAAAGATCTTTCATTCATCACCCTTCTCAACTTTTTATTACATTTGTTTCTGCAATTCAATAATCACGAAACTGCTTTCTTATTCTATGCAAAAAATTGTCATTCTGTTGTTTTTCGTTTTATCGGCATCTGTTTTCGGTCAGGATTATTTAAATAAAACCGAAAAATATGACGTGGAACTGTTTAATTATTTAGATAGTTTGACGGTGGAGAAAAAAGTTCCTCTGGAAGAGTATCTTAAGTTTTCAAAGCCTTTTTCGAAATGGGATATCCGACCTTTGCATCATGAGAGAATCTACGCGCTTGATTCGTTACGCACATCAAGTGAAATCTCCAATTTCTTCTGGGGTGGTTTTTCTCAGCGGTATGAACTGACGGAAAAGGAAGCGGCAGACAAACCGAATCAGTTTTTAAAACAAGGCATGATTGACGAGGACAGGCAAATTCAGTTTCTGAAAGATCATTTTTCGGAGTTTAAAACACTGGCTGCACTGGTGGGGAAAAGCAGAAATTTAATTTATGTAAACCAGAGTTCTCTGCAAAGGGTAGATGGTATTTTTAAAGAAAACAATGGATACTGGTCTTATGTGATTCCGCAAAAATCGCCTTTCCCGATCTCGGCAAAAATAAAAGCGGAAGGGAATTACCGTTTCAGCTCGTTACAGCAACAGATCCTTGAACAGATGAACAAGGTAAATATTTATTCGATTGTAAAAACAGACTTGGGAATGTTCTTTCTTCTGGACGGATTTTCAGATAATTCTTACGGCTATTATTTTTCGCCATCGGGAATGCTGGAAAACAACAATCACTTGTTTGAGATCATGAGTTCCCGGAATATCAGCGACGGATTTTACTATTATATTGCGAATTAGGGAGGGTTAAAATTGATACTGCATCGCTGTTTGCCAAATGTATCGTCATTGGTTTCTCGTTCATAATTGGATTATATTTGCTGATACATCTAATAAACTTAGATTTCCAATATAAAAAACTACAGACAACCATTAATTATGCAAAGACAGACCATAAATGATGCCTATTTTTCAACATTAACATGGACGGATCATCATTTAATAGACTTGGCAAATTCGGCAACTCTTTTTTTACCGGACGGACAGATTAAAAAACTTGAAAATTATTATTTACCATTTTCTTTTGACAGTGCGCTAAGCTCTTCCGATGGTGTATACTCAGTTGTTTACAACAGACTCGGCACAAAGGGTCTCATCATGAAGAATAAAAAAATCTTAAGAGAAATCAACCGTTCTTATTATCATGCAGGCGTCTACGAGTACCCTATTGCATTCGCTAAACTTAAAGATGGAAGAGATATTCTTATTCACTGCCCAAATGAATACAACAGGCTGGAATTTGAAGAAGTTGAAACAGGATTACTTCTGACAGACCATGCAGACAGAAATCCTTTACATTTTTTTCATTCACGCCTTGAAGTAAGCCCGGATAATAAAACTTTTTTAAGCAAAGGCTGGGCATGGCATCCGTATGATTTTGTGGAAATTTTTGATATTGAAGAATGTTTAGAGAGTCCTAAAGCATTGGATAAAAGCAAACTTATTCCTGATGTTTCTACTGAAATCTGTACAGCAAGTTTTATTACTAACGAATTGGTTTTAATTGGCTCTCCAAATGAAACGGAGCCTTTTGATGATGAGCCCTCCGATCTACTTGAAAACGGTGAAATTGGGATCTGGAATGTTACAACGAATGAAATATCAGAAATAATTAAGCCCAAATGTACGGTGGGCGGAAATTTAATAGCAATAGATGATACATTCGCTTGGGAATTATTCAGGCATCCTAAAATTATCAATTTCAGAACAGGAGAAATTGTAGAAGAAATAAAAGAAATTTATTCCGGTAAGCAGATTTCATCAATTATACACTCTACATCTGATTTACCTTTAATAACATTTAATAGAAAAACAAAACAGATTGCAATAGCTAAAGATACAACGATTGAAATACTTACTAAATAATATCAATAAGAAAGTTTTGAGAACTTTTTAATTAAAAACACATGATAGCAAAATATGCATCATAAATTATATCACTTCATTCATTCTAATTTTTTACATTTTCATACATCAGGTTATAAATTATCTTTCATAATTGAAGAACCGGAGGCAGAAGATATATGTCCAAGTGTTTCTTTAAAATAATCCACTATTTTCTGAATAACAGGAGGTTGAAACCAGAAAATATCTCCATGTCCCGCATCTTTTACCATAACAAGTTTAGCATCGTTATTTTTTGCTTTCAATTGCTCGAACAACTGGATACTCTGTACAGGAGAAACAAGCTGATCTTTGGATCCGTGCATGATCATAAAAGGAGGATGTCCGGATTTAATATGTCCTACAGGACTTGCAAATTTTGCTTTATCTAAATCCCCGAATACAGTGTTGCCCGGAGAGTTGTAAAATGCAGGACCATGAAGCAAAAGAGCCTCCGTAGAAGCCGGTGAACGGTGAAATGCCTTTAGTCTTTCTTCATATCCTTCTCCAATATTAGTAAGATCGCTTATGCCAAACATAGATACAACAGAAGCCACATCGCTATTCTCATCAAGGTACTCTCCTTCTTCGAAAAAAGTTTCGCCCATTGTGGTTCCAAGCATCTGAACGAGATAGCCTCCCGCAGAATCGCCGAGAAGCCCTATCCGTAAAGGATCAATTCCAAAATTTTCAGCATATGCCTTTAGATATCGTATCGCTGCTTTACCATCAACCACAGGCGCAGGAAAAGTATCGGGAATGGTTCTGTATTCTGCTCCTGCAACTACAAAACCTGCCTGAGCTAATGCGTGTCTGATTTCATAAAACTTATTATAATCTGCTGATGTAAAACCACCTCCGGGAAAATAGAGAATAGCCGGTTTCGGTTCGTCGTTTCGCGGAACAAGCACCGTCATCAGCAATGATTTTACAGAACGCTGAGAAATAATCTGGCGGTAAACGATTCCGGTAATCATATCAATCTGTCCGTTACTGATCTCGACACAGATTTCTTCTTTATCCTGGCTGCTCATCTTTAAGGTTTTTAGAGTTAAAAAGAATTAATAGATGTCCTGTAATTTTCAAATTCTTATATCAGGAGTTACTCTTGTACACTTAAAAAAGTGCCAAACTTAAAATGATATTGATTTAATGATAATTCTGGTACTGTTACCCGATGTAATTTAAAAAGGAATGTTTTGGTTCTTAGTAACTCCAACAACATAAACTAACCTGAGTTCGGGATAAGAAATAAATTTAGATAATTGATTTATAGAATTATATTAATTTATCGCAAAGAAAAACAAAAGATTTTTCTACTTATTGAAAGTTTGCAAGCTAAACAAAGGCACTTCGTTTATTTAAAAAAGACAAAAATGGTATTACTTTGAGAAGTTTTACGCCTTTGTATATCTTAAAAGCTGAATTCCTGATAATTGAATCTCATTGTTTACCCTTGCGGTTAAGAAGACTTATCCCGAACTCAGGTTAAACTATTAAAAACAGACCATTAAAACCCTTTACTTTAGCTCAGAATTTTGTTCAGAAGCCTTACATTTTAGTTCAGAATGAAACTTTTTGAAAGTCTCTGAATAAAAAAACCGGTTTTGAAGCCGGTTTGTTGTGAAACTTTGTCAAAGTTTTTAAACTTTGACAAAGTTGATTTCATTTCTAAGTTAAAAAAGATTTTCATCCACAAAATTAGGGAGCGTTACTTTCAGATTTGGCTCCATTTCCATGGCTCTTTTGATGGCGAAAACAGCACCTTCATTTCTTGCCCAGCTTCGTCTTGAGATTCCGTTGTTCACATCCCAGAACAGCATGGATTTTAGTCTTCTGTCGGCATCATCGCTTCCGTCCAGCAGCATTCCGAAACCGCCGTTAATCACTTCTCCCCATCCTACTCCGCCTCCGTTGTGGATCGAAACCCAGGTTGCCCCACGGAAACTGTCGCCAATCACGTTGTGGATCGCCATATCTGCCGTAAATCTGGAACCGTCATAAATATTGGATGTCTCTCTGTACGGCGAATCTGTTCCGGAAACATCATGATGATCTCTTCCCAAAACTACGGGTCCGATTTCTCCGTTTTTAATGGCTTTGTTGAAGGCTTCTGCAATTTTCATTCTTCCTTCTGCATCGGCATATAAAATTCTCGCCTGCGAACCGACCACCAGATTATTTTCCTGTGCTCCTTTGATCCACTGAATATTGTCTTTCATCTGCTGCTGGATTTCTTCAGGGGAATTCTGCTGAATTTCTTCTAAAACCGCACACGCAATATCATCTGTTTTCTGTAAATCTTCCGGTTTTCCGCTCGTACAAACCCAACGGAAAGGTCCGAAACCATAATCGAAACACATCGGTCCCATAATATCCTGCACATAAGAAGGGAATTTAAATTCTCTTCCCAACGTAGGATTTTCTGCCATTACATCGGCTCCGGCTCTGGAAGACTCGAGTAAGAAGGCATTTCCATAATCGAAGAAATAGGTTCCTTTTGCCGTATGTTTATTGATGGCTTCTGCGTGTCTTCTTAAACTTTCCTGAACTTTATCTTTAAACAGTTCCGGATCTTCCGCCATCATTTTATTGGATTCTTCAAAACTCTGTCCTGCAGGATAATATCCTCCCGCCCAAGGATTGTGAAGCGAAGTCTGGTCTGAACCGATGTCGATTCTTAAATTCTCCTGATCGAATTTTTCCCAAACCTCAACAATATTTCCCAAGTACGCTAAAGAAACAGATTCTTTATTTTCCTGCGCCTTTCGAACTCTTGCAACTAATTCGTCAAGATTTTCATGAATTTCGTTCACCCACTTCTGCTCGTGGCGGATTTTGGTAATCTTTGGATTGACTTCGGCGCAAACGGTAACACAGCCTGCAATATTTCCTGCTTTTGGCTGTGCACCAGACATTCCGCCTAATCCTGAAGTCACGAACAGTCCGCCTTTCGGATCTTTATTGATTTTTCTGAACGCGTTCAGTACCGTAATGGTTGTTCCGTGAACAATTCCCTGCGGACCGATGTACATATAGCTTCCCGCCGTCATTTGTCCGTACTGTGTAACGCCCAAAGCATTGAATTTTTCCCAATCGTCCGGTTTGGAATAGTTAGGAATCATCATTCCGTTGGTTACCACCACTCTTGGCGCATCTTTATGGGAAGGAAACAATCCCATCGGATGTCCGGAATACATGACCAGAGTCTGCTCATCTGTCATTTCAGACAGGTATTTCATCGTTAAAAGATACTGCGCCCAGTTGGAGAACACTCCCCCGTTTCCACCATACGTAATCAGTTCATGAGGATGCTGCGCTACGGCATAATCCAGATTGTTCTGAATCATCAGCATGATGGCTTTTGCCTGCTCCGATTTTCCGGGATATTCAGAAATCGGTCTTGCCTTCATCTCATAATCCGGACGGAAACGGTACATATAAATTCTTCCGTATTTTTCCAGTTCTTCCCTGAATTCCGGCAATAATTCGGCATGAAATTCTGGCTCGAAATAACGCAAAGCATTCTTCAGTGCCAATTTTTTCTCTTCTTCTCCTAAAATTTCTTTACGCTTCGGTGCATGATTGATGTTGGTTTCGTAAGGTTTCGGCTGTGGCAAACGGTTGGGTATGCCCTGCTGTATCTGTTGTTGGAATGTCATGTATTTGTTGATCGTTGTTAGTTTAGTAGATTTATTTTTGTGGTTTTAAAGATATTCAAATTAGAAAATCCCTGCAACTTATGTGATAAAATTTGAAACAGTATGAAAGATTCCCCTCCTCTGGGAGGGGTGGCGAAAATTCGGAAGAATTTTTGACGGGGTGGTTTTAATAATCACCGAGTGATGTTTTTGTTTATAATTTTACCACCCCGTCTTCTCCCTTTGGTCGAATCCACCCCTCCGGAGGAGGGGAATTTTGTGATGGATATTTTATTTGCATTTATAATGTTCAATGATGAAATGTTCTAAATCTTTCATCACAACAGACAAATTATGTCGTACATCAAAATCTGTTATCCTGAATATTTTCAGACCTAAAGACTCCAGATATTTCTGCCTTACCTCATCATCGATTTCTTTGGTTTCGTGGCTCCAGCCGTCAATTTCTATAACTAATCCGAGGGTTTTCACATAAAAATCAACGATGTAATTGCCGATGATTCTCTGTCTGTCAAAATCAATGCTATGAAATATTCTTGCGCGAACCTGTTTCCAGAAAATGACTTCACTCAAAATTCCGGCTTTACGTTTTCCGTGCAACAGAGGTTTTAATTTTGGATTGTAGGGAAGATTTTCCACAAAATTCCTTCGAACAGGAACTCCATTGATTATGGTAAGGATTTCTTTCATTATTTGTTGTTTTTATTGTTTTGTGTTTTTCAATTAAACCACCCCGTCAAAAATTTTCATAAATTTTTGCCACCCCTCCAAAGGAGGGGAATTTCCATTATGGATATTTCGAAGGTTTGAGATTTTCAAAAATAAAAAACCTCACTGAAAATTTCAATGAGGTTTAGTATGAAAGGATTTTTTAGATTTAATTATGATTTTTCACCACAACCCATCCGGTAAATGTTCTGCCGTCCGGTATGGTAATTACATACCAGTAACTTGCGGTTGGGAGCACTCTTCCTTTTATCATTCCGTCCCAATAGAACTGGGTATTTGAATTCTGTTCAAAAATCAGCATCTGATAACGGTCGAAGATTTTAAGGTTAGACATTTTTGTTCCGAATACCTGAAGATCTTTAATTACCCAATGGTCATTAAGTCCGTCACCGTTTGGTGTAATTGCATTGGTGATATCCAGTACCAGACCGTCTTTTTTCACAATACAGTCGCTGTCGGCAAATCTCACATAGAATGTGGTAATTCCTGTGGGTAAATTATTGAAACTGTTGCTTGCCTGCCAGTTGATACCGTCTATAGAATATAATATTGTTTTTGAGCCTGTAGCATAAATCATCACATTATTACCGCTAAACTGAATGCTTGTAATAACAGGAACCTCATAATGTTTGATTTCGAAAGTCTTGGTGTAAGAACATCCGTTATCTGCTGTCACGGTTAATGAATAAGTTCCTACAGTGTTAATTCCTGTAATTGTATTCGTTGTAGAGATGGTCTGCCCTGCAGGATTAGTCCACTGATAGCTTACAATGGTATAGTTGGTAATGTCTACAGAATAACTGCTCAGTGAGCCTTCCGGACAGAAATACAATGTCGGTATATCGAAAATAGGCGTTTTCTTCAGTGAAAGCTGAATCTGTACAAGATTGGAACAGGAACCCGGAACGCTTACTTTTACATAAATGGTACTGGAACCTGAAACCTGATTATAAAGATACGCTGACGGATTGGCAATGGCATTGGTTCCCGCATTAAGATCTGCTAATGAAGCATAATACGTAAAGGTAACGTTTGCGCCATTGTAAATCTGTGTCTGGAACTGTGTTAAATTGACCGTTTCGGATCCGTCATTTCCGATATCACAGGTTGCTAAAGGGAAAGGCCCGTTATTGAGCAGGGTTACTTTATTTCCGTAAGTAAAGGTTATGGTTGCAATATCGTTACAGCCCGGAATATTCTGCACATTCACCCACATCTGTGCAGGGAAAGGATTGGCTGTAAAGTTGGAAGGATTGGCAATAGGATTGGTTCCGTTCTGCGCATCCAGAAGTGTAAGATAGAACGTAAATGTATTCGCAGGATTCGGTGCATCAACCATGAAATTGGTAAAATTCAAAAGGTTCACTTCATAACTTCCGTCGAGATTTTCATCACAAACTGAAATGGTAGAATTGATGGCTTTCGGAGGGAAATACGTATTCAGCTCAATTGACGCTACGGAATAGCATCCCGTTGTATTCACCTGAAATCTTGCCCAGACCTGAACGGTAGATATATTGGTTGTAACGGTATTTCCGATCTGGTTGGCAGGGTTTCCTGCATTGGCTTCTGCCTGTGTATTATAATAAGTAACGGTGATATTCGATAAAGGATAGGTGTTCTGAGCAGGAATAAACATCTGAGAAGTAGCATCACTCAACTGAAAGGTTTCACTTAAATTAAAATCTTCATCACATTTATTCAACACCGCATTGTTCAGAACTACAGGAGGTAAGAATGACATCTGAATGGTTAATTTAACGGCTGAAAAACAATCGTTGTTATTAAATTTAACCTTTACATAAACTGTTGCAGTTCCTCCGGTAACCACAAACTGGGTAGGGTTTGTAATTTCATTGGTGAAAATGTGTGTCACTGGATCATAGTTCAGATAATATGTAAAATTCACATTGGAACTTGTTGTAATCTGGCTTTGTGCCTGTGTAAGATCATAGATTTCCGTATTGTCATTATTGTTGTCACAAATATTAGTCAGGTTAACCGTTACCTGAGGATTTACAGCAGGTGTAGAAGTTAATCCTACGGTGAAAGGATAAATCTGCTCACAGTTATACGAGTTGATTTTCACAAAAAACTGCTGTGTTCCGGTGAAGGTAACGTTATTCACAGGATTGTTTCCGCTTGCAGCGTCCGCAGCAGTAAGGTAGAAAGTTACCGCAGCATTCTGGCTTCCGATCATCGCAGATGAAAATTGAGACAACTGTACATTTTCTGTATTATCATTATTAAAATCACAAACCGTAAAACTAGATTGTTCGATCACCGGATGAACCAAATTGATCGTGATAGGTCTTATGGTATAGCACGAATCTGAAATTTCGAAACGTACATAATACGTCTGCGTAACAAAGTTTCCGTTGGTCGTGATGATCTGATTCGGGCTTATAGGATTTATTCCGAAACTTGCATCGGGATAATTTGAATAAAACTCTACCACAGGAACTGTTGCCGGAGAAACCAGCATTCCGTTTGAAAGGGTATTTAAATTGATACTGATATCATCCGTTCCGTTAAAGCAGATGTATTCTGTTTTAGAATTCACCACAATTTTATTAAACGTAACATTCAGATTTACGGTAGCAACCGCAATACATCCGTTCGGAATCTGAACTCTGATAAAAATAGTGTAAGTTCCTTCATGCACGGTACTTAAAACTCCTCCTGAACCTGTAAGTGCCTCATTGTAGGTGGCGTATGCGGTAAAAACAGCTCCCGGTTGTGATGAAATCAGCGGTCCGAAAGTTAAAGGAAAATCAAAAGGCTCTGCATCATCATTGTTGATATCACACGTTGAGTAGTTATAGTTAATCGGAGAATTGAGATTAACTCCCGGTTTGAACTGGAAAGTGACCGGACCTAAAACATAGGTACAGTTTCCTTCCTGTAATCTTACCCAAACGGTTGCACCAGCCGTTACATTGATGGTACTGATTGCATTGGTATTGTTCTGAGCATTTGCCTGCGTTGCGAAATAAGAAATTCCTGTAGTTCCGGGTGCGAAAAGTTCAGGATCCAGAAACGACAGATTGTAGTTTGCTTCTGTCCCATCGTTATTGGTATCACAAATTTCAACTGTATTTTTGAGTAAGCTTTTAGTCTGTAAATTTAACGTTAAAACAGCAACCCGGTAACAGCCCGGAACATTGGGATTCTGAATTCTTACATATAAAACCGTACTGGCTGTTAAAATATAATTATTCGGCAGCGGACTGACGTTATTTTGGGCATTCTGTAAGCTTGTATGAAAGCTGAATACAAAATTCGCCGGATTCTGTGTGGTTACATTTCCCTGAAAACTGCTTAAAGTAAGGTTTACGGGATTGTTTCCGCAGTAATCCTGTGTGAAATTTTTAGCAGCGGGATACGTAGGATCAAATGTTAAAGGAAAATCATCTGTTAAAGTTAGCGTACTGGTTCCGCAGGTATTAAATACCGCAGTTGCCATATACACTTCATTCTGGGTAGGGCAAATTGTTGCCTGAATTCCTGTAGCAACCGTCTGTCCTGCGGAATTTGTCCACGTTACATCCGGTTGAATGGCATTTCCAAGCGGATTAAATCTATATCCTTCCTGCAAAGCCTGCCAAACGCCTGTATTTCTGTTGGGAGGAGAAACCCCGAGTGTTCCATCTGCATTAATTACCCCGATTAAAGCATTTTCAAATTTTCTTGTCGGACACGGCGTTGGTTTTTTATCCACGAAAACCTCAATCACATTTGTAGTTTCATGCAGAACAATCTGTGAGGAAGCTCTTTCTGTACATCCTGCAATTCTTCCTTCATAAAAACTGATTACGAATTTTCTGTAAGGAGCCGTTCCGATGGTGGAATAATATATTTCGGAGGGATCATTTGCCGAAAAAACCATGTCGTTGTACACTCCGAAAATAGAATTTTTGGGAAGACTGACATTGGGATTCTGCCACTGAATATTGGGATAGTTAATGTTTCCCAACTGGCTCAGATCAAAAGTAACCATTCCGTTCGAGCCGACAACCAAGGCATTGAAATTCTGATTGTAAAAACAGAACTGAAAAGGCAGATCCAGTTTGGTAGGAAAAGTATCATCGTAATTGGCATTAAGCGGAGTTCCCTGATTCAAAGCAACGGGAGGAGCAAAAGCCTGTGAAACGACTTCATAATTTGTGGTCTGCTTAATGACGGGATACTCCACATGAAGATCAATACAGCCGTTTGCATTAAGACCATTGGTACAGGTAACATTAAAGCTCTCGTTGCCGACTGCGTCTTTGATGATGATATTTCCGGGAGTTTGGGCAAGCCCGAAAACACTCATCCATACAAGGATAAATTGTAAAGGTTTTATCATAATCAAGTTTTCTTTTTAATCACTATTTATTGATAAATTTACCATTTTTTATGACACAATCATCAATTGTAAACAATTATTTACATGACATTCATAACAAATTTTCAAATAAGTTCAAAATATAATAATTTACAGTATAAATATAGACAAAAAAAACCTTGCCTGAACAGCAAGGTTTACAATTATTTGATACTGAGTTGATATTACGTTAAAACATCATCATTTTCCTCTTCATGATCGTCGTCATTATCGCTTAGACTCCAGTAGTTATTTTCTTCATCTTCACTCCCGATTTCTTCCATTTCATCATCATCTTCCACTCCGGGAATATCCAATCCTTTATCCAGTTTGTCATCATCATTTTTTTCATTAAAAATTGGTTTTCCGTTTCCGTCTAAGGAAATATGCTCTTCCTGATTAAAAATATCTTCACTGGATTTATACTCTCGCTGTTCCAGTCTTCTTTCCTGTTCCTGTTCGCTGTTTTCGGGTATCATAATGCTATTTTTTTGGTGTTACTTATTATTAAACAAAAATAGTTCCAAGATATTAACCGTAAATTTCCGGATTTACACAGGCAGGCATTTTTTCTCCTTTTGAAAATGCGATAAGATTTTCAGCCGCCAGTTTCGCCATACCGTTTCTTGCTTCTTCCGTTGCAGAACCGATGTGAGGAAGCACACAAACGTTAGAAAGTTCTAAAATAGGATCGTCTTTAAAAATAGGTTCAGGATTAGTAACATCCAGTCCCGCTCCCCAGATTTTGTGCCCTGAAAGTGCATCGTAAAGATCTTTCTGATGATGAAAGCCTCCTCTTGCGGTATTGATGAAGATTGCATTTTTCTTCATTTTATCGAAAACAGAAGCATTAAAAAGTTCTTTCTGCTCCGGTTTGAAATTAGCATGAATGCTCAGAACATCAGCTCGTTCAATAAGTTCGTCAAAAGAAACATATTGGGCTCCCAAATTCTTTTCTGCTTCTTCATTGCGGTGACGATTATGATAAATAATATCCATCTCAAAAGCAACTTTGGATTTTTTTGCCATTTCGTACCCAATTCTTCCAAGACCGAAAATACCGAGCGTTTTTCCGTATAATTCCTGACCTAAAGCATGGAGAGGATCAAAATTTCCCCAGTTTCCGGATTTTACTTTTTCAAAATTATAACTTGCTCTTCGGGCAACCGACTGCATGAGTAAAAATGCAACATCTGAAGTTGCCTTGCTTAACACATCGGGTGTATTTCCGACCGGAATTTTTCTTGCACTTGCCTCCTTAATATCCACATGATCAAAACCTACGGAATACAAAGCGATCGCCTTAACATTCGGGCATTCATTGAAAAAGTCTTTATCGAATTTAAATTCTCCTCCCACGCTTAAAATGGCATCATTGCTTTTGCAGTAACTCAGCCATTCTTCGTGTGAAAGATTTTCATGTTCAGGAATGAATATTTCAAGATTGGCTTCTTTAAGAAGTTGCATTCCTGCTTCAGGAATTCTTTTGTTGATGAATACTTTCATAAATCTTATTAGTTGAAAACTTTTATAAGTTAACAAAAAACAAACCACTCAAAAAGAACAACTAATAAGAAGGATGAAATGTCTTTATTTTACTCTTTAACTACAGCTTTTTGCATCAAATATCTTCCTTTTTGAATAAAGTAAATTGGAGTTCTTAAGTTTTCCTTAAAAAAATTAAATGTTTGCTGTGCTCTGTCGTTATAAAACAATGTAAGTTTACCGTTTTTAAGAGTGTAAGTTCCGTGAAGCTCTTCATATTGTTCCGTAGAGCTATTGAGATCTGTGAAAGAAAAATTACCATTCCTGTCAAAATACATAAAAATATTTTCATTTTGACTGTCTACCCAATATCCAAGTAAATTATTAATGTTAGAAACTGACGGATCAGAAATTTGCAAGGATTGTTTTTCTGCTGATACGGCATCATTTTTAAGTCTTTTGACATCTGTAACAGAGACTGAATCTATTTTTTTTAGTTTTAAAATTTCAAGATTTAATTCTTTATCTTTCAATTCAAGCTCTTTTTCTTTAAGTTCAAGTTCTTTTCTTTTAGAGTCGTTACAGGATAAAGTTGACAGAGCAAGTAAAGCTCCTAAAA
>APMI01024344.1_pt1 | contig 12995 bp, 5 predicted proteins | sample 667938 | NCBI WGS metagenome assembly APMI01 (sample SAMN01084076, study PRJNA167559) | wastewater metagenome | biome: Wastewater | place: Denmark: Ejby Moelle, Odense | collected 2011-11-28 | reverse complement strand
TATCGTGCATTGATTGTTTTTTGAGAATCGATGTGCTTGATATTTGGTACCATAAAGCTAACTTTCTTTCTGTTTGGGAACTCATACCCATGATACCATTACGAATTAGTGTATAAAATTAAATGGGGTCAACTTCACCTTATTTAATAAGTCCATTAAAAAATTTATTAAAGTATTTTGTTTGAAGATTGCTTCGCTCGTAAAATTGTTCCTTGTTAATTTTAACTCTGTCTGTGGATCTTAAACAATAAAATTAAAACTCTCTCTTCAATTTCCAACTTCGAGTAATACGATTGATGTCTTTACAATAGTTTTATACAATTTTAGCTGCTGCTTTAATTTAGCCGTCCGAATAGTTCTGGTGCTTGAAATTCTTGACTCCCACATGCTGATAGTTCAGTTCATTCATACTTTTAAGAAATCGATCATATTCTCTTTTTGATTAATCATGCAGCTGCCCAAGAACTGAAGTGCTTCTGTATGTCTCTTTTTCTGACTTCTGCATAAAATGAGGGTATTCAGTTACCCAGTATTTCTTATCGAATTTAAATTAGTAACCTTTTTTGGGATAGTCTACTGCTTTTGCATACTATGTGCACAATTCGAGACAATGCTAGCAGCTAGCTCCGTATCTATCTGCCCATATTAAGTGACAGTTTCCCAGTCTGCCTAACTAATCGTTAAAGATGAACTCACAGAAAAATTTGATCATTTGGTCATGGCCTGTCCCGCTCCAAATTCGATCTGCCACTTTGATACTATCAACGATATTAGGAGCATAAACTGAATCTGGTATAAGTCTTTAATCCCAGCTAATAAAAAATTAATCTCAAATATTATACAATTTGTCAGTTCATCGAAAAAGTTATCAGCACCAATCAGTTATTGAAATCTTTTAGTCGCCTCTGCCTTGCTAATACATCTTACGACTCTGATATCAGCAGGGTGCATGCATGGATTTCTTGTCAGCATGGCTCTTCCTGAAACTACAAATGCTTTCTCTTCATTTTTTGTTATTTGGCAGTATACTTAATTCTACTGCAAAATACCGTATTCATCAATAATCTAAGTTAATATGAAATTACCCCAAGTAGTCTAGCTGATTTCTACACTCTTATATGATGCTTTTAAATTAATCTTTCAAACATTGTAATATGTTTTTCTGTCAAGACTCCTCGCAGAGTTGGTTATAAAACAACAAGATTGGGTTTTTTCTTCACTATTTTGTTCATCACTTCTCCAATTGTTTCTATTTGAAAAGACTATTGCTTATCGTCCTCGAGAGAATTTCTAAAATTTTAATATAAGTTTTTATTCATGATTTCAGCATTGATAAATTATCTCTGCAATTAAAAAAACGCATTCTTTGAAATCTTGTTAGCATTTAGTAAAATTATTATTTGCCTATTAAGAAGCCCAACTCCATAAGTATTTCTAGCAAGAATATCCAAATATTTGCTTGCATCTTTATGGCGGCATTCAAATTTCTTCATGCTTTATCTCAGTTGAATAGTGTTTGGAGGTAGAAATTTATTAGTCACAAGTATTCCTTTACAACCTAAATATCGAACTTGAAAAATATTTGAATTATTACCAAGTTTCTTTTGTATTTTTTACACAAGATCTGTCGAGATACTACCGATTCCATCTGTGAATAATAAACGACCATTATAATTTTTGTTGTCATTAACAATTTAATACTTAGCTCCACTAACATCAACGCTTGAGCCATTTGATAAATTCTGTCCAATTCGTGCTGCTTTAAGTGCGGGGTTTTTATCGAACTGTGAAAATTCTCCTAAAAAGTTAATAAGCTCATCTCTTTAGATGAATGGCGTTTTAGAGCTTACTAAGGTATACCAGATTGAACAATTTTTTAACTGTGATTGTGTCCATCCTAGAGGTATATAAGTGTTTAAAAAAAAATCAACATTCTCAAGTAACTATTCAAATAAAGATTTCAAGGATTACCTGCATTGAAACAATTTCGACTTTAGATCATCGTCAGTGACCTCGATTTTGATAAACTGAAAGTCATATTTTCGAAATTATCTGAATAATCTATTGCGAGTATCATAACTCCATCCTGCTGGAACGATCCCTGATGGCGTCAGTTTGAACGAGGACACTCTGATCATATTTTAAGTTGATTAATTTTGAAGTTTCTTGCCAAGATTATTCTCTAATTTTCCTCTAAACTGAGATATTAAGTCTTATGAACTACGAATTTAACCATGAATCGTTCGTGAAGTGAAAGCAATCACAGTTTTCCAAATTACGTCTATCAAACTGACATCGTACAATTCATTAAGGTTTTGTGCAAGCGCAAAAATATGTTTTATGTTAATGGAGTGACAAGTGAATAATAAAGAAAATAGTGAAAATTTCATTTATTGACTTTTAGCAAAATCTTTATTTGTATATTTCTCGAGTAGTCGCTCGAACTTTTTTTAATTATATTTTTAGAAAAGATATTCTAATTTCTATTTGATTAGCATTCTTTATATTTAATTTTATTCATGCACAGAACGACAAACTCGACGCAATTCTTTAACCATTTGATAATTCTTTAACCATTTGATCTAAATTTGTAGGACGAATCTAAATTGCCATTTATTTGCGAACAACTGAACCAAATATATAAGTGTTATCTGTTTAATTAAATGCACATATGTTAGGCATGCGGTCCCAGCCTATATCTTCCAATTTCTGAAACCATCTCATGGGGTTCTTAATATTCAAGAATATCAAATTTTAATGCTTAGAATAAGCGACATGTTCAATTTGATGGAGACTAATTTATATTTTGTACCGACTATCAAGAGTATGGAACTAAACAAAGCCCATGTTTGCTGTATTGAGTGCTACTTTCAATACTGGAATATTAGATAATCCATAATATTTATTATCGAATATCGCATACATTTTTGATATTTGAGCTTGCTGACCTGTAAGCAAAATGGCCATATCTTGCTGCTTAGATTTAGACTTTATTTTTAAATCCTGCATTTTCGCTGAAGGAAAAATCATTGAAGTATCGAACAAGTTCTGCCTATTAAGCTTGAGTTGAACTGGGTTGTTTCGCTTGTGGAACATTTTTGGTTCTTCATTTTCTTATTCATTAAAATTAAAGTCATCAAAATAGTCTGGATCTTAGTCTACTTACAAATGATCCTAAATCCCAAAATCATCGCTTTCTGGCTAATATTATTAAGGTTAATGAACTCCTACATTATTCCAAATAGTTTTTGTATTCCTAGCCTATAATTTTTGCAGATATTTTTAAAGCTATTTTTCACGTAATTATTGAAACAATGATCGATTCTTTTATTTTGGAGGTTCGCTAACCTATTGAGCAAAATTATTCATGCTAGGAGATTTCTATTTTACATCGAACTGCGTAACTTATTATTTTTTTGGATTGCTGTTAATCACCAATTTTCTTAAAAATTAATCCTAGTTATCATGAAATTTTGCATTATTAATTTGAAGTGACTCCGGTTTGACTTGTTTACTAGATGTCAACTTTTAATATAGTTCTTGCTGTTATTTCAACTATTTGGCTGACATTGTAATCTATGGTATCTCATGGTTGCTTTCAGGATTCCTTACCTCATGTTTTGCAACTGACTGTGGGAAATAAGGATCTAAATGTGCATCCTGATCACATAAATGTTTGAAAGCTTAATTGATACCAACTGATAATTGCTTTTACATTATTGATCTTTAATAATCTTATATCGATGGTTGTCTCTTGTTTATTAACTCATTAGGCATAGCCAATATCTTCTATGATTTATTACTTAATTTTTTGAATGCTTATTCTTGCTATTTGAGTATTTTCTCATCGTAGAACTACGACGGTAGTTCATTCATCTTCTAATGCTCACTTGAAATGTTTGATTTACTACTAGTTGGGCTTGTATTGATAGCCGATTTTGACTTCCATTTATTTTTTTCAGCTGCCTGGATCTCATCGATTTACTCAGGACTAAGGTTGAATAGTTATGTACCTGAGGCCCATTTTCAGCAGACTATGGTACAGATCGTCATCTAAGCTCATTGAAAATTATTGTTATTAATGTATATATATATATGTATATAATGGCGCATTATTATGAATAAACAAAAGTGAAGACTAATTGCACAGAATCTATATCATACCTGTTTTATATTATTTTTAGAGTTGTTATGTGAGAAAAGTAGATTTTATAATAAATAGTAATTGCAATAATGCATCTCGATAAAAGTGGCCCAGCAGAAGAATAATAAATAGAATAGGCTGAAACAATGCAGCCTCGCAGGCTAAACTGGACCGTACTTATATATTAATACAGAAAGTTCTATTCGACTATCACATTTGTATGGACGCTGAAGCATTCGAGAAGTGGGATGGAGATCTCACTATGATTAATCAGGAGTAACAAGCTTATCATATAGTGTAGGATACTAGAGAAAGATTTACCACGTACAAGGTGCACCTAACCCAATATGATGAAGGAGTCATTCAGAAATGCGCTTAGGAGGATGACTACTTTTTATTGTAAGCAAAACGGTGTTAACTATCAACAGGGATTGTTATAAGTAGCATATCCTTTTGCTTTATTGAGGCGTAGAGACTTCAAAACAAAGAAATGTTATGCTTATTTCAATGCATTTATGCGTAAACATTTTCCAAAAGTATAATTTCATTGATTAAGGTGTTAGTGCAGCGAGTTGTTGAAGGCAAGAAAGAATTACCGCATGCTATTTTAGCAATTACATTGACATAAATATTGCTGAGATTTCATTACCCTTCATTTTCCAATGCTCTCAAATAGCAATAGATACCTATGAGTCTTATTGCGACGCAAGAATTATTGACTATCTTCGCAAAGTATTCACATGTCAATATTTTGTAGAAATTTGCCAATTAAATTTGTATATGAAATATATGACTACTTCATTCAGAAGAATAACTCAAACTTCATTTTCTATATGATGGTGGCTCTCATAGGATTGCAAGTACAAGCTTTATAACTAGCTGCAGCTGAATAGGTACTTGCTAAATAAGTTCAAAACATAAAGAAAATCAGCAGCATGGACGATATTAAGAAATGGTTTAAACTAGCTTAATAGATCTGTAAGACAACTCCTTTAAGCTTTTAGACTGTTTGTAATGAATTTTGTTTCAGTAATCGAAATCTACTCTCTGCTTAAGATGTAGACAACATGCTTAAAAGTCAGGAAATGATGGCTGGTGTCTATATGCCTATAAGTATCTAAGATATTGATCGAGATCCTAACAGATTTGTAATCATTCTACTCCAATCAGAACTTATCAGAGGAGATCAAAAGTATCAATCGATCAAGTTAAACTTGGCTAAGCTGCCTCCTGCTGGCAGTTTATCAAACGAAAAGATTTACGTGCTGGCTGCACATTAAAACAATCTAGAGGAAGAGCAAACAACTTTGACTAAGTGGGCTTCAAGCTTACCAAATTTACGTTTCGTGAACTTACGGGAACATCTCATAGGTGAGAAGCATAAAAAATGCAGTATTTTTTGATTTTATACTATCTCAATACGTCTGTAATATGCTCTATATATTAACAATGAAATTTTTAGAATAAGAGAGAGAAAGAGATTTATCAATTGTTATCAATTGCTATTTTTCTTTTTGTTGAGAAGCCTGTTCAACTTATTTTAGATCTTGTCATCAAGCTTAAGCTTCTATTTGAGCTCAGTCAATGACTCAAAGCTATTATGATATTGAGACTTCGCATCGATTCCCTCTTCTTATTCAGATTACTCTGATGGTCCAAGTCCAGCTTTGGCAACTTTGTCTTTTTTAGATAACTCTGAGTTATTAATATCCAGACGAGAAAATTGTTCTATTTTCTCTGTAAATTTGATTGAATTTTCTTATCGTAAGATCCACGGTGCTTATGGTTTCTTCTAAATTGTCTACAAGTCTATTTCTCTTATTATTTTTATATCAAACTTCGGGTTAATTTATGGCGGTTCCACTTTAGGAAAAGGTATGCTCAATCTAAGTTTAATTGCGCAGTTATGAGTTAACTTTATACTAATTTAATTCAATGATCTTGACATTTTGTTCTTCTGCGAGAAAATTTCAAAATTCTTCGCTTCAGTTGTCTTATTCTTAAGTGCATTTAACAGCTCAACCCACCTGTTATAAGTTTTAGACTACTAATCAATTTTACATTGCTCTAGTGCTTTGATTGCTGCCGAATGCTCAGACAACATAAGATAGCAAATTGCTCTGTTGTAGTGCATCTGCGATACGAAAAAGTGTTTCTATTTTAGTTCTTATTCAAATTAGGACTCGTTGGAAGTGAAATTAGCTTGCTTCATAGTAAGAGTTTATCTAAACTGACGGGCTGCTTATTTGTACTTTCCCATGTAGAACCAAAACATAGATATCAGCATTGATATTTATATCTTCTTAAAAATGCGACCGTAATCAATGTCCTCGCCAATAGCTGCTAAGTTCTCTAACTATTATTTAGCATTTTCTGCCTTCTCCATGCCGAACCCGTCTGCAAATTGCTAAGTTATTAAAATTGTACCACTTTGAAGAATTAATCTAAGATGTTAATGATCGAGATATCAAAGTTTGTATTTGCATCTTATTCTCCTTTTAGCTTGTTTGCTGTTTGTAAATCAGTTACGCATTTGCTGAACTATCCCAATAGGAAGTAAGTTTTGGCACGAGTCAGAAACACATCATAGTTCGATACATCAACAGTAATTTCACCATTTTCATAAGCCTGTAATGCATCTTAAAATGCGCCATTTTCAAATAAGAGATGTCCTGCATATTTGTGAATATTGTGGTCATCAGGACATAATGCAATATACTATTGTAGATCAACGAAAGCACGATTACCATCGCCTTATATCTGTTAGCATTTCGATCGCAGTAAATAGTAGTCAGGTTATTTATTGTTGAGCGATATAGCAATACTTACTTCACTTATTGCTTGTTTATAGTTTTGACAGCATGCAAGAATTAATGCTCGAAGATAAAATGCTTTAGCGTCATTATCCTCTGCTCTTTCAATGCAGTCATCAATTTCATTGATAGCATTATCCCACTCGCCCATAAATGCAGAAAGTGCTGATTTCACATAAAAAGCAGATGCTGCATAATTATTATTTAGTTATTTCAAATTACCAATGCTGGCTATCATAGCAGCCCTCGCTTTCTTGAGGTAAGGCTAACTATAGTCTTTCAAGTATAAATGTAAAATAGTGATACCTAAATATAAGTAGCCTTCAGGTTTATGAGGAAATATTTCATTGCTCTTTTCGAAATGTAATCTAGCCAATTATAGCTTGTGATGTTTAAATTATTCGATACCTTCACAGAGTGCCAAATTAAATTAGACTCCCTTACGAAATAAATTGATCTCAGGTCCGCCTTATTCGAGAATGCGTTTGTTGATTTTGATGCATTTGTCTGTTCGATTTAGGCAAAAATAGGCATATGAAAGATACAATAAGTAAATGTCTGAAATTTAAGTATGAAATTAATCCTTGCAGATTTCACCAATTCCTGACTCGATCTCCAATAACTTTTAAAGTCCAACTTAGAATTTACGCTTCATTAAGCATAACACTCCTTAACAAAACTTCTCATAGAACTAAAGCTAGCTTTAATAAGTATCTAGATGTTCCTTTCTGAGCAAGCAGTGATAAGCTTAGTAGAAATCTCTCTTCTTTATATGGACGAGAGTGAGTAGAATCAGTGCTTGAGTCGATTATTTCTTAGATTTATCTTCAAATACTTCTTACAATTTCATAACAGCTGTTGTGTAGTCTCCCAATTTATAATATCCGTAACCTGTTTCGTAGTTAATCTTAGCAATATTGGCTGTGGTGCTTTTGTCCACAATCTTCAAATAGTGTTACATGGTCCGCACGTAATCTGAGTACCGTTGCAATTTTTTCTCACAATGTGCCATTCTGAGCATGCACATGTTCTTCTCTTAATTCCGCTGACCTGTAACTGCTGTTCTTATTACTTTGTCATATAACTTAACTGCTAATTCAAGCATATTCTATTTTTCATAACACTCGCCTAACTTAAGACAACATTAAAAAGGATCCTTTGCTAATTTAAGTGCTTTCTTTAAACTTTTAATACCATTTTCATAATCATTATCTTTGATGTACAGTTTTGCCTTTTGAAAATGAGCGTCATAGTAATCTGGAAAGAAAGATATACATGCGTTGATTCGTAACATTGCTTCTTATTTCCGGCCTTTGTTGCTGTAACAAATTGATGACATTATGTATGCGGTCTTGTTGTACATCGGCTCTAATTCTAACAGGTTGTTATACGCGAAAAGTGCTTTCAAATAGTTCATCTGCTTGAAGTTATTGTTTCCACTCAAAAATAGTGCTTACTTATTTTAAGGATCTTCTCGTAGAACTCTCTGTAGTAGGGCTTCAGATTATGTAACTGATCCTTGACCTGCTAGTGCTTTTGCTTCTTCAACAAGACTATTGATGTCGACAGGATGATGACAGTCGACTGTGTTAAAGTTAAAGCTTTTATGTCTAGTAGCGATTTCTGGCCTGACTGACTATTGTGTCAATATTCTACGAGGCTGATTAACGCTTTTACCAAGCTGCTTTATTGTTGTGTTGATCTTCGCATTTCTATTCAGATATGGGTTCTTGCTAGTTTGTTATGATTATTGATGGTACCGTTAGCTTATTTTTAGGAAGTTGGTGTTGTTTTTCAATTATAGTGAACGCTGTTGTGGTCGATAGTTATATGAATTTGCAAACTCATTCTCAGTTGAAACTCGACCGTATCTAAATTTGCGTCTTTTAGTGTCTCGACTGCCAATACTTTTATTCTGGTTCGATGCGTATATACGAGGTTGTGCTGGAGTGGCTTATATAGTACGCAGTTCATCACGATCGACTTGTATAGTTTGTAGGTACTGGGCAGCAGATTCCTCAAGCTTCATAGCTTTCAATGTTCGCGTGATGTCCTTCTTTTGGCCTCTAGCTTTATTCATGTAGTAATCTTTCTAATTTTTTATATGTTATACATTATAATTGTTATAAACTTCCACCATGATATTCGTACTACTTACTGTTTTAGGTGCTATCTTTGTCATCAAATTCATTGCAATATTGCTATGGTAAATAATCAAAGAGTTGATTCCCATCGGAAGTCTATTAGACAGATACGGTAGACAAAATGGAAACTGGGCTGTTGTGACTGGCGGCACTGATGGGATCGGACTAGGATTTTGTTAAGTTTTAGCCAACATGGGATGGAATGTTTGCATAATTTCGAGAAATTAAGACAAAATTAAAAATACTATTCAGAATATAAAAGCGCAATTAACAGTCTAGAAAAAGATATGCCCTTAATTTAAATACATTGTAGCAGATTTCAAAAACTCAAGTCAACCGGGATTTTTTGATTATATCCTTTAAAAACTTGCAAATGATCGAATAGGCATATTAGTCAACAACGTCGGTACAGCAGATATCAAATAATATTCTAGCTACCCTCTGCAACAGATTATTGATATGATAAATGTAAACATTGTTTCGATGGCTGGACTAACAAGTATATTGCTTCCTAAAATGATTACGACAAGAAGTGCGATTATAAATTTATCATCATTTTTAGGAGAGAATACTGCTCCATACTCGACTCTTTATTCAGCCACTAAAGCTTTTAATACTTTCTTTTCTTAATCGCTTTCGATGGAAGAAGACATAAAAAATATAGATATCCTATCTGTAAGACCTATGTTTGTGGAGAGTCCGCTGTCCCGTCAAAAGAAAGCATTTACAGTTCCAGATAGATCTCAATGTGCAAGAGCCTGTTTAAAATAACTACGATGGTAATTTTAGACAAATGGTTACTTTATTCATCGAATATTAGGACATTTTGCTCGCCAATTTCCGAAATTCGTAACTACATCAATAGCAAAACGAATGGCAGCTCAGTAAAAATAATCATATTACCGAAATCAATGATCATTTATCACTGCATGTTTATTAATTTCAATACTTTTTTAGTTAATTAATGAATTGAAAATAATATTATAGTATTGTGCACTATGCTGTAATATAAAGGTTGAAAATAATTAAATGGAGCCCGAAAATAAGAAAGAGAAATAAAATGAAAATAAAAAACAAACTCTAATTGCTTAGCTTTTGTAGTTTGGGTTCGATGAAGCGTACATATTAAAGGCAGTTGAAATTACCTTGGATAAAGAGAGAGCAGGTGAAATACTAATGAAGTTAGTATAGTAAGGTCCCAACGCAGATCTCACTATGTTTCATCATTCAATACCAAATCAACCGCAGATGATGATGCCAATTTAAGGGCCATTGGTTGGCGGTAATGTTCCGATTGGTCGTCCCAGAAGAGCAAAAATGATCTTCGTAATCAATGGTGCTCTCAAAATGGGCAAAGGAAAAGTCTGTGCGCAAGTCGGACATGCTGTTATCGGATGTTATCTACAAATTGAAGAAACTGTTAAGTGGGACTAAAGAGATCGGCTGCGATTGTATAGTTGGGAGAACTCAGGAGGTGCCAAAATAGTAGTAAGAGCAAATGATTTAAAGGAAATGCTCGATGTTCAATAGAAACTTAAAAAATTAGATATTGGTATTAATACTTACCTGGTCGAAGATGCAGGTCATACACAAATTTAGGCAGGGTCAAAGACAGTCCTTGGCATAGGTCCTGCATTTTCTGACGAAATAGATCTCATCACAGAGCATCTCAAATTATTATGAAGTGATATTGTATAAATTTATTATTAAACATATATTTTTTATCGATGATGAGTTATTAGTATTAAGTATTTTGCATAGAATTATTCGTTTAAATAATTGTATGCAGACTACAGAATTTCCATCGAACATAAGCAGTCAAAAGACAGATACTCCAAAGCTATCAGCTTCCGTAGTAAATAGTGGTCGTCAAAACAAGCAGATCGTGCATGAATAGGTGAATATTTCGTAATGCAGGTATAAAAGTTGACAAGGCTTAATCTAAAGATTAATAGCATCTCGGTGTAGGTCAGCAAGAATAAGAAAAAATGTGAAGAAACTATTCAGCACGTAAATAATGTCTAAATTAGCTCAAAGAAGAAGTGGCAAGCCTTGCTCTCAAAATTAAAGGTCATCAGACTTAAGCGAATGGGCCTGCTGTTGAGGAAGAGCATCGAAGGAGGTCCAAAGATTTAGAGGGTCAATATGTGAGTCTGTGTAAGTAAAGAATAAAAATTGCAAATAGTATCGATATCAAGGCTTTAAAGAAAATATAAATCGAAGATAAGAAATCACCGGCCAATTAAATATTTAAATGGATACTATTTGCTATTTACAACTAAGCAGGCAACAAGTTCTTTTGGCCAAACTTCATGTCTGAAGCTCTGGAGAATGACAAAGGCAGAGACTTTATTGAAAGAATGGGTAAGGTTCCATCAAGTTCAGCTAGAGATTAACAGAAGATAAAAACTGATCAGTTTCTTACTAACTACCAAACTTATGCTGCAGCTTAATAAATTAAGGTAAATCAGTTATTAATTAAGGATGTACAACCAGAAATGGAGAAAATACGCCAGATTGCAGAACTGTTCAAGAAGGGATATTTAGTATGGGAACAAATCAAAAACATCTAGAAGTCAATATAAAGGCATAAAGAACAAACCTTGGATAAAGATGAGGAGTTTACAAGATGGGTAGCAAGATCTGAAGCTCTCAAGGATCGAATTCAGATAAATTAGTCATATTTGACAATGCTAATGACCATTGAAAGACAAATCGAACCGAAACTTAAAACTTATCAATAGATGGCTACAAAAGGCTCGAAGCTAGAACTAGATCTGAATGTTGGACAATGGAATTCTTGTTTGGGCGCTACAGAACATAAGGGATGCGAATGCAGCTTATTTTGATCTAGAGAACCATTATCAAATATTAATTAGATAATAAAAAATAGATGGTAGACAATTGATTAAAAACAAAAGGACTAAACTTTTTCTAATTAATTATTTATAATTGATTTTGACAGATTAATGTTTTGTTAATAAGATCAATAAATTTACTAACATAATATACGACCAAATAAATATAAATATAACTGGTGATAGCCGATGAATTTTTCGTTCAAAAAATTAAAGTTCATCATCAATAGACTGTATTTTTAGTACTTATTCAATTTTCGATAATAAAAACATTCCTCTTGATAGTTGGTTTAGACAAGTAGCGTATTAGATTCTACAATTAAGTTTTGAGAATAAATATCGCTGCTGATCTTCGTTAATTTATCGAAGGGAAGTAATACAAAACTTTCTATTTTGATTACCTTACTTTGTTCAGCAACTTATAGTCTGTTTTACTACAATTTGACTAGATAACATTAGGCCTGCTTGGAAATAGGGCAATTGCTATAATATTTTATTAAGGAAAAAATGGAGAAAAGCTATAAATTTAAATACGCTTCATCGAAAAAGGCCTTAGAGGCAATTAGCAGATTCAACTACTACATAGAATAAATAATTCCTACACATTTCGCAAATAAGTTCCAACAGGCGAGAGATTCATCTGAAAGTTTAGAATATGTCACTGGAACGAACAATTTAATTTATTTGTGGGCCACTGGTCGCTCCGACGACGGTCTTCTCGTCAGCTAGGAGTCTATTTTACATGCTATTAAGGCCACGCATTTGACCAAAAATAAAGAAGACGATCAAATTTCAAAAATCAATGAAAAGTCTTACCAGAAAACAAGTAAGCTGTTCAGCTCGATGCTGACTGCGGAGTGGACAGTTTCAGAAATCATCTAGTTCGTTGTGAAACCAGGTGAGAACAAAGCGGGTCGAAAGTTCCCATTCTAATTGTATATAATACATCATTGCCAGACTGAAAATTCAGACCGTCCTGGTAAATACCTCAAGTGGCTGCAGGTAATTTTTTACTTATTCAGTTCATCGAAAAGTA
>APMI01016398.1_pt1 | contig 12999 bp, 5 predicted proteins | sample 667938 | NCBI WGS metagenome assembly APMI01 (sample SAMN01084076, study PRJNA167559) | wastewater metagenome | biome: Wastewater | place: Denmark: Ejby Moelle, Odense | collected 2011-11-28 | reverse complement strand
TTTTTAAATTAAATTATTATTGATAAAAATTACAACAATAAATTAATATTATTAACAATTGAATCTATTTTAAATTTAAGACTTCAAAAAACAGCTACATGAGCACTTTTTATAAGATTTACCATAAAAATCAGTTATGAATTTGAACTATTGCTTAAATCCATATAAAGGCAAAGCAGCTTTTAATAAAATAGATTCCAATAATACTACAAACTTTATATTGAGCACATTGCCATAAAAAATCACGAATTAAAGTTTATAATATAAAGTAAAAACCTTGAAAAATAAAATATATTGCATGTCGATCGATACTCAAGGATTCTATTCAGCTCCGTACTTCGAGATAGAATAATAGCAGAGTGGAGGACGATCTTATAATCCATTACATACCGATTACTTGATGGATAACAGATCGCATTACATTATTCCATTAACATAGAAAAAGAGTAATACTAATTCCATCAAAAACTAAGATGATAAGTCATTTACTAAAAATCAATTAGATCTTTCAGAGATATTGCCACATCCTAATAAAAGTACTGAGAAGCAGCCGATTGCGATTAAAGTGTATAAAAGTTTGTTGCCTTAAGCTTTAAATAATAAAGCAAAGAATGGAGCCAGTAACGAAATCACTGTTTATTTTTTCAGCTCCAATAAGAAAATAGTATTCCCTAAGAGTTAACTGAGTAAGAAATTTGCCTTCTCGTCTGAAACAGATAAGTAGCCTCCATTAATTAAATTTTTAATTCCTTATATGGTGAAGCAGTATTGTAAAACTTTCCTCAGCTTTGAGCCTTTGGAAGTTAACGATTAAAATTTCTAATTGAAAGTCACAGGAGTTAATAGCGAAGATGATTCTCTTATTGAACCTTATTCTCATGATGAATAAATTTTATGGCTGTTCTAATGTGGGAATTTAATTTTAGTCAGAAAATAAAAAGATTACGAGAGACTGAAGATATGGCAGAAAAATGTACCTGGAGACACTGAGATATTTCAGATTATCACTCCTTTTCAGAAACAAGTCTTAGAGAAAGCTGAGAAAAATAAAACCTTAGCATCACTAAAATAAAAATTAATGTCATATAGCCAGTTTAGTAATGTTGTTATTGTTACATATAACACTTTTACTGTATGTGAATTCAAAAAGAAAATATCAGAAATTGTTCTTATTGACAGAATTCTTTAAGTCTACAGGATAGAATCAAATGTTTACGAAGATGTCGATATCAGTCTGCCTAAATAGAAGATGGAATCTTCAAAATAGCCAACTTTATACCCAAAATAAAGTAGGTTCACTGACGCTTAATTTGAAGTAAGCCAGAACTTCTATTCCGGCAAGCTTTACATCCAAATTCTAGGTACTAAAATAATATAAAAATACGAGGGCGGAATTGTAAGTTATATAACTTCTAATTAAAGGAGAGTTTAAAGATCAGTGCATACTTTAATAGGAATTTCATGTGAGAATACGACAATTAAAATGAAATTTTTAACTAAGTCAGGAGCAGAGATAAACGAGTATGATTTTCAATCTAAAAATCAGGTGTAAATTTTCTTCAAGTGTATTCTCAAATTGGGTCGAGAACTGAAACAAAATTTCGAGAAAATAAGCTAATGATTGTTTTATAATACTTTTCAATCTATTTCTATTTCTTGCATGATATTATTTAGTATATATTAGATTAAAAATGATCATTTACTATTTTTCTATCGATAATGACAGACACTCAATTCACTGATCGATATTAATTTGCCAGTCTCTGACAATATAGTTATATGATTCCTAAATAAACTGACAAATTACTGATAAATTAACAAGCATACGTTTTTCAGCTTAGAAGTCTTAATCAACTCCATTTACGAAATCTATCATCAAATTTAGTTATGATCTGAGGTAAGGAATGTCAGTATAAAGCACAATAACGATAAAAACAGGAATGATGTCTTCCATGCTGGTCAATTCTATATTAATTTAGAAGAATACCATATTTCATTTTTAGTTTTTAGTAGAAATAAGACTTCAATTGCGCATACATTAACTGAGAGTGCTTTATCTTTTCGCGTGGGGATGAAGTCAGAGAAATTTTCTACAACTCAGGACAAGCAGCTAGACAGAACTATATCCCATTGCGAGTAGTGGTAGCCAAATTTGTTTGAATTGATTTTATATTTTTGTTTAGTAAAACCTCCTCGAATATTTGTTCCTTTGTCATCGTACTTACGATCTTGTTACGTTTAGCTAAAAATTTCTCTGTAATTTATTTATCTCGATACATATACATAGCTTTCAATACGGTTTAAGCCCTGTCAAATATATATTTTTCTACAGATATCTTCATGTAAGGCATTATGATATCAACATTGTCATTGCTGCCTTGCTTTCTGATGAGAAGTTTATGAATCTACTCACAAGTCTATTTTACTATTCCTCTGAATTATTACAAAAATGTACATGACATTCAGCAAAGGAGTAGGTAAAGAACTGCTACTTTACTCGATATTCTTGAAAGCTTCAAAGAACTCCTTCAATGATTTATCAATATTCTGTCTTATTTTTTATTATGAACCTGCATCCGAAGCGGTTATTATTCGATGAAAAGTTTGAAACGCACAGGCCTACAAATGGAAAGGATTTGTATTGTTTTCAAAGGTCGATTATTATGAATTTGTGCTTGATTAGAACATGTATGCTGACGGAATTACTGCTTTTAATTTTTACATCTTCTACTTGAACGATTCGATGAAAGACATTGCTTACGGTGTAGGATCAGAAAGTGATTTCACTCTACAGAGTTTTATAGACGATTATAAGGATTTTGTATTGCTTAAGATTGTTAGTTTTACTGCATTGACACCTTGATGTGATCCCCACCACTGAAAACAATTTAAGAACTCGAAAATACTATGTTTTTGTGGCCGTTTGATCGCAGTTGCATACGTGCTCTAAAGTTCAATCAATTAGAAGTCCCTAAATATACATAGACCCTACATGGAAGTCGCAGTCTGTTCAAATAACTCCAGCACATCCTGCTGTGGAATTGAGAAAGCAACTGCAAATTATGAATCTGTTTTTGATGAGATGTGTTTGTGCCCTCGATGCAGTTCGGCCGATTAGGCAAATTGACTACGTTAAGTGCCTTCTTTGATTCTCATTATTTTTGATTATGATTATAGACCTGATTTCATCTTTCCAGTTTTCTTGCTTTAGTTTATTATAATTTACAGAAGTATTAAATGCTCAGTGTAGAGTATTTAATATTTTACAAGACATAAAAAATCAGAGCGTTTAATTATTTACGGATGATATATGTGATACTTGCTGTAAACCGAAGAATTTGAATTTTTTCAGAAATTAGATGAAAAACGTTGCCAGTTATATGTAAGATAAATATATAAAATATAAGATTTGTTATTATGAGAAAGCTAGTCCAATCCTTCTCAACCTACAAAGCCGCTTTCGATCACTCAGTGTCAGATCCAAAATCGTACTGGTAAAAGTAAGCAAAGGAGCTCAGTTGGTTCAAATTCCCAAAACAAATTCTGGATGACTCAAACCCTCCATTTTATCGTTGGTACACTGATGGCAAAATAAACATCACTCACAATTTGTTGGATAGGAATTTATAGAAAAATTTAGGAAAACAAGTCGCATATCATATATAAAGCCCAATCACTGGCAAGGTAGAATTTGTTTATATTGCAGAGTTCGTAAATAACTATTTAGTAGCTGCATAGAAGAGTGGAGAAACTTGCCAGTAGTATGGTCAAAAATTTTGGAGTCAAAAAAGGTGATACTATTATCATCTACATGCCTATGATTATTTAAAGTATTATTGCCAAATTAGCATGTGCTAGAATTGGAGCGATACATTCTGTTGTTTTTGGAGGATTTGCCGCACCATAACTTGCACTCAGGATTAAGGACTCTCATCCTAAGCTGATCTTATGTGCGACTGCAGGAAAATAACCAAATAAAGTTATTGACTATGAAAAGATAGTAGCAGAGGCTGTTAAATTAGCTCATGTTCCCTAAATTCCTATAATTATATTCGAGAGAGATATTAAAAAGCGTACTCATCAAGACAAAAACTTCCATGATTTCTTGAAAGTAGAAGCTGCAGGAGACAAACAGCCTCCAGTTTAATTAGACTCAAATCACCCTTTATATATTTTATACACAAGTGGAACAACAGGATCACCAAAGGGCATTTATAGAGATCATGGAGGAACTGCTGTTATTCTAAATCATGCACTAAAGAATATTTATCACTTAAATCAAGGAGATGGTCTGTTTTGTACCAGTGACATCGGATGGGTGCTTGGACACTCTTTTATTACTTATGCTCCATTATTAAGAGCAGTCAGGTCTATTTTGTTTGAGGGAAAGCCTATCGGCACTCCTGACGCTGGCATTTTTTGGAGATTGATCAAAAAGCATAATAGTAATTTATATTTTATGTTTAGTCAAACATTTATATACTTCACCAACAGCTATGCGAGGCATACGTAAATAAGATCATGATGGTAAATTAATCACTCCAGAACTGATTTCAAGTCTTAAAGGTGTGACTCTAGTCGGAGAAAGATGCGATGTTGAGACATTCAAGTGGGTACAGCAGCATTTCAAAGGTAAATTTGTAAATGATACCTATTGGCAAACATAATCAGGATCGCCTATGCTTAGCAATTATTTAGGCTTAGAAAGTCAACCTTATAAGCCAGGCTCAGCATGCAAACCCGTACCCGGCTACAATATCGAAGTGTGGAACCCTTAAACAAAATAGAAAGCAAAACCAGGTCAATCAGGAGTCGTGCTCATGAAATTACCAACCCCTCCCTCTTTTATGTTAAGTTTATGGAAAAAAGACGACGCATTTGTTTAAAAATATTTCACAACATTCAAAGGATACTACTAAACAGGCGATGCTGGCTACTATGATGAAGATGGTTACTTCCATATTATGTCTCGTATCGATGATATCATTAACACTGCTGGCCATAGATTGTCGACAGGGGAGATGGAAGAATATTTGATGAAGCATTCTCATGTTGCAGAAGCTATTGTTATTGGAGGATTTGATGAAATTAAGGGTGAAATTCCTATTGGATTTGTGACGGTTAAGACTGGGCATAAAATTGATCATAAAAAGTTAGAAAAAGAACTTATTACTCTGATCAGATAATAAATAGGTCCTGTAGCTAGTTTCAAAATATGTCATATAGTTGATAAACTACCACGAACTCGATCAGGCAAATACTTACGAAACGTAGTACGCAAAATGTACAATAAGGAGAAATACACAGTGCCATCAACAATTTAAGATCATCATGTTGTTGAAGACCTGCAGAAATTTGTCGATAAATTCCATGAAACTCATAAGCCTGAGTGAGATTATGTATGTGTTGATAAGATTTGATATGCAAAACTGTGTCATGAATTCTTTAATACGATAGTAATAATATAGTGTAATAAGATATGAATTTCGTTCTACTATCTATATTAAAAGATAAGCGTATATATATACAGGAGCAAGGAAATGGAGAAAACTTTGAAAGAGAGTTTCAGTGTGTTCGGTAAAACGACATTGCGTAAGTTCAGTAAACTGAAGATCTACGTGTAAGGTCTTTCAAAAGTACAAACATATCCTTAACTAAGATAGGTGCAGATTTGGTGACTAACTTAATATTACTAAACCCCTTCTTAATTACTCTTCATGACACTGAGCTGATCCAACTGGAAGACTGTTACAGCACATACCGTACATATTTAATAAATAGCATAGATTACCCAAAATAGACAATCGGCCGCAAAACCCGTGCAGATTACTTAATATAAATGTGCCACAGGCTAAACAACAAAATCTACGTGGATAAGTTGAACTCATAAATAACTGAGTAAACTTGTCTGAAGTACGATATATTGATTTTCTGCGATATCTATGATCTGGGCAGAATTATCAGCATTGATAAAGCTATACGGCAGCAGAAACAGAAAAGTGTTGTACTCTATGCCAGTCAGCTAGGCTACTCTGGCATTCTGGTCAGTGATTTCGGGGAATAATGGGATATGTTTCATAGTGGACAAGAATTACCCAGAATTCCCATTAAGTCAATCACTAATGAGGAGAAAGGTAAAGTTACGACTTAGTATCCTCATCATTATCAGACTGGTGATTTTGTTGCAATTAATTACGTATAAGGCATGAAATATGTCAATGGAGATGCCAGACCAGTTACTGTGATAGATGCGAACAACTTTGAAATTTAAGACACCAGAAATTTTGGTACATACATCAAGGGTGGTATTTGTGAGAAAATAAACCTACTATAGAAACTTAAGTTCAATAGCTTTGAAGAACAACTTTCTAAAAAACATTCATAACTCATGCTAATATACAAATCCATCATATGTTTTTATCAAAATAATTCAAAATTGCCTACACTTTTCAATGAAGTCAACTAGGAAGAGACTATGTAAAATTTAAAGACTCTCGCTAAAAAATTTGATCAGAAGTACAATGAAGCTAATTGTCGAAATATAATAAAAACATGTGCTTATAATTTCTACCCTATGATTCACATGCTGGCTGCAACACTGACCCTATAATGCGTAAAATGCACAGGAAAGTACAGGCCGATAACAACCCCATTTTTAATCGACTGGTACTCAAAATTTTCATTTTAAGACAAAAAAAGAATCGATGGCCAATTTTTTAACATCATCGATACACACACTATATAGAAATTAGTTAAATTGCAGGTGGGTATTGTGGATGATGGGTCACAAAGTTTGTAATTACTCAGTTTGCTGTATTCGTGTTCCATTGCTGAGAAGACAAGAGTTGTGTTATGTGGGCTTTAAAGTATCAACTAATCTCAGGAATTTGATGGACTGATACTCAAAGCGCAGATGAAATATCAAGTTGTTAATTAGCTTTTTCGTAATAAAAAGACTTAGACCATGCCATGTTCACTATCATTTTCAAATGATTTAATATTGAGTGATATGTGGAAAAAGATAAAAATTCTGATAAACACATCCTCACGCTTAAACTAATACGTATATAATAACGTAATATGGAATCAAATCAGCGTAGTAGATTCAACAATAATCTAACTGAATGGATAACTGACAATCTCAGCTCCTAATAAATCATAACTGCAACAAAACAAACTCAACAACAATGTGGCTAGTAGTCTTAGAGAATAACTAGCTGATTTCAAAGATTGCGTGTATTCGCTTGTGGAAATTTTTAGAATTATTTTCATTGATGTTTTTGAGGATATGCGGTGCTTTTTTATATGCAAGGGTAGCTATATTGATCGGGTCAAAATGGAGCCTATGAGAAAAAATATCTTCTTGTTCTTGCTTGTCTGTCTGGAAGATGGGACTTACTTCGACCCTTAAAATATCGTAAGAATCTGCAAGTTTATATTTGCAGAAATATTCCCTCAAATAAAACTTGATCCCAAAGACCAACTAATGATGGATTTTCTTAAATCTCTATATTTCTTGCTAGCCTGGTTCTTCAACAAGAAGGAGCTTAAAATATAATAAATCTCGAATAATTTTACACTGTTCTTAAACAAAATCTCAGACGAACCAAACCTCAGTTTGAAATAAAAATACGATATTGCCTACACCAAACTAGAAATGGGTAACAATCAGTTCACTATTCCTTACTTGTCCTTAAGCGATTTATACAGAAAGGAGCACACTATTAAATTTATTTGGAATGGCAGTCAGATCATGGCTAAAAGATTGACCATTTAATAATAAATAACATCTAAAAAATTCTACAAGTATTATTACAGAAAAATCAAGCCTTGCCCATTCATGGTTCAAATATTGAACTCACTTATTCCTTTAACAATCATATAAATAGCTTATGGAAAAATCAGCAATGTGGAGACTGATTTGATATCTGGCAGGATGATTTCAAAGGAGTGTCCACCTCCCAAGAAATTGAAACCTCAGCAAGGTATGATCTTAGTTCCAAATAATTCGAATGAATGGACAATAATCGTAATTGAAGGACCTAAAAAGATCGGTTAAATAATCTAAAGATTTAACTTCATGTAGAATGTAAAAGTGATGCAAATAAAACACGATTCAAACATAATCTACGATTACAACGACGCCAAGAAGCGATAAAATGATAACAAATACATTTAATCATTGGTTAATGAGAAAAAAGATGAATACGAACTTCACATAAAAGCTGAAGACAAACAGGGCAGATAATGTGAAGTGTGCAGAGTGAAGTATGTTATCAAGGCTTGATTCAAACGGAAGTGATTAATATGATAAAATGTATGTTTTAAATGATATTCTAGCTTAATTACATAACTCTATCATACATATACTGAACATTAACTTATATTATACTTTAATAAGTTAGTTAATATTTTATGATTTTACACTGATTCGTTCTATGGAAGAAAACAGTACGACGGTTTTTTGCATATCAATTATATTACTAATTAGCGAAATTAGAAACTATAGCATGAACATGAACTACGATTAATCAGAAAGTCATCAGGGTGCTCCATGTGATTCTAAGGACACCATCGGCATCTGTGAGATTTGTAACGGAGGCAACTCTGAGATCAACTGTATTATTTCCAGTCTACTGGAGTCGCTGAGAGAAATAGTGCCTGCTGAGGAAAATTAGAGTAATGCCTATGATTGCGGAGGATTTACAAAATTGTTACGGCTCATATTTTACTCGAAATTTAGAAACTCTAGAGACACTAAAAATTGTCAACATTTGAAAGTACAAAAGTAACCCTTTTAATAAAATTTAGACTATTTCTTGATAGCCTGAAAAATGATGTGACCAATTTAAATAGAATTAGTAATAAAAAAATAAATCAGCTGGCTAAATATAGTTTTCACGCTGATACTGTCTCACAGCAAGTACACCCACATTAACATAGATCAAATCTTTTTATAGACATTTTGCTTCTGTGAGCAACAGTCATGAGAACAAGAAATTGGGGAAAAAATGTAAACGTAAAATTGCGAGTCCTGCTCAAACTGCGGGTTCTGTGCTGACTTAGAAGAAAAATGAAAAACAATAATAGGCGCCTTGCTTTCCAAAATTAAACTAAAAATAACTTGATGAAAAATAACCTCTAGTAAAAGTTTAAGCAGATTTCCCAATTACTTCGTCATTTAGGACAGGGGCTGAATTTTTTGAATATCATCCGCATACAATGAACGGTCCATACCCTTACCATAGTCCTGTGCCTTATACAAATGGAAACTACGAGCAGATGGTGAACAATTTTATGATGATTAACTATAGGTTCAATCCGCAGCAACCTTGATTATTTTATATCTTTCATATATTATTTAAAACATATTGTCTGCTGGCTGAAATATACTATTTCATTTCTCCATATTTCAGTATTAAATTAATTGCTTCAATCGAATGTTTATTCTTCAGTGACTTCTTAATGTTTTCGATTATCTGGCATGACCGCTTTTCCACTTCTGAATCTACTTTTATCAAAAATTTAAATCCTCGAAATATCAATTTTCTTAAAACACATATCACAGCATCGTATACAGATACAAAACCGTTTACTAGTCTACGGAAACCGTGCAACATAACCAAGAGGCTACAACTATAACTAACTGCAAGTATTGATAGCTTTTATAATTTTTTTACGTAACATTGATTTGCCTATGCTGTTTACTATTGGACCAAATTTGCCTAAAATGTATATTAAGATGGGAATCAATATTGATATCAGTAATATTAACCATTGCACTTATTATTGTATGATGTTCATGTATATTGTGTATATTGTGAATGATATTGATGGGATCTATAGCAGCTGGATCACAAAATGGTAATTCTATAAACAGAGATGTTATCTGAAATCTCTGGTTAACTAAATACTTCTATGCAGAATTCTGAACACTTTCTCTTTGTCTTATCGTGTGCCATGCCAGAATTAGCTATAATGCCCGTAATTGATAGCAGATGAGCGCTGCCATATGAACCCATGCATGAAGCCAACTTTCTAGTATTAGCTTCTGATGAATGTTTATCGCAAGTCGAACATTAGTATTATTATTGTTAGCTGTTAGTTTTACGTGTTGATATATACTGGGTTGAGTTGTTGTACGAAAGTGAGAGCTAAGATTATTGTCAATTTTTTAGTATTAAATTATTTTTGTATTATTATATATGCTACATTATGGGTAGATCTAAACAAAAATCATTAATTATTATATTAAGTATCAAATGAGGAAAACGGGCTTCCATCGAATCTATCACTTAAAAAAACTTTGAAAGTATACAAATGTATGAATAAGAATATATCAGTGTAGTATATTAATACACATTTCGCATACATATGTTCTTCATAATAAATAATATAAATTACATGACCGATCTCAAACGTAAGGTAGTCGTTTCCACATAATAAGCACATAAAAAATAGCCAGTTCCTTCAAACATCAGTCAGGATAACAATAACTCCGATGATGAGCATACTGGTATCGCTCCGATGGCAAATAAGAAGTAACCCTCGCCAATAGTGACCCAGCAGTTACGCAACCCCAACCGGCACAAGGACAAAAAATAAGTGCAGTAACCCACTGTACAGCAGCAGGAGTCCTAATGCAAGCCGCCTGCTAAACTGTTGATGTACCATCGACCCAAGAACCCAGAATATTAGGTTGGCGGCACTGAACTTAAAATTGATATGAAGCCAGCCGAGAAAAAAGAAATTGAAGATAGATATGAAAATAATACTGATAAAATGCCATATAGATTCAATGCGGGTTCATGATCACATATAGCACTTACTTAAACTATAATTCTCTTAAAAATTTCAAAATATAGAAATGAATTATTGAAGTCTCAATATAAAGAGTAAATTAGTCACTGTATTCAACAATGAATATCGAATAAAGTTATTCCCTATCATACATTAATTTCCTTACAAATATATATAATGAGCATAACTATAATTATATAAGGCTGGAATAAATAAATGCTGTCTAACAATCTCCGTACATATTCACGCATAGTACGAGCATCAAACACTAACTTCTTGCATAATAAATATCACTGCAACTTCAGCAGCACAAGCAGACCTAACCTTTAAGCCCTTGCTGACTATGAATACGTCATTAAGATTCAACAATTGCTTAAGGAAAATAATATAAACTAAGCACTTAAATATCTCATTAATGTATAATATTTGTTAATGGGTAGAGTCATCTCCATGGGAAAGTGCTTGATCGACATATTTTCAGACAGTACTATCAGAAAGTACAACAGAATTAGTTGCCTATCTCGTATTAAGAAGTTGCCTATAAGCTGTATCGCACACATTTCAAGCCTCATATTCTTATGTAAATATTAGGGAATTATTTTAGATTGGATTGGATGAATTCTTTAGCCAGGTCAAACTCATCTAGTTTGATATCGCTATTGAAGGAGGATTTTAATATGTTGAAACTGGAGATGCCCAATGTATAGAAAGCAGATTAAGACAAATAAGACACTAAAGCAATATCCAATATAAAAAATACCATAAAAGCAGAGACTAAGCCATAAGCATCAACAACATCAACAAACTCTAAATAAACCCAGCCCTAGACCAAGCAAGTCCAACAACAGTAATTAAAAACAGCTTCAACATCATCTCAAATTTAAAATATATCTTAAGTTTCTAAACAACACTTGAGTGAAATCGGCCATAGATTACTAAACTCATTGTCATCAGTGTCTACTACTGTGACTTTGCATGATATTGAGATTAAGTACCACAATGTGTAGTAACAGTAAAAAATAGGATAGCTGGATTTGGATAAATTTATTAATGGATAATCACTCACTACACAACATGATCATCATCATCATCATAGTAACTAGATAGACAATAGTAACAGTAATAGTAGACATATCACATACTCTCACAATAACAATATTAATAACAATAATATAAATAATAATAATAATTACTTGGATGACGACTAAGTTATATAATAAGAAGACAATGATGGATAAGAATAATATTAAGAAATATGGGACAGAGTATAACGTATCAAAATTGGGAGAATTTAAATTAAAATGAGAGGCAACAAAGAATAAACTAATGCAAATTAACAACATTAACAAACACAAGTTTATCATAAAATAGAAACATTGACAACTTAGAAGAAAAATAATAAATAGACATCATAGATATATGATAAGATTAATGAGAAAGAAAATGTGAAGAATAATGAGAAAGATAATGAGAAGAAACCGTGAAATATGGACCTGTATGATCAAACAAATTTTGATATGTATTCAATTAGTATATTTATAGTTTGTAGATCCAAGAATTATTTATTAATATATAATTTTAGCATATAAAACAAAAATGAAAAGTTATATTGACCCACAGTATAATCCCATTAGTAAAAAAAGTAGTAATAGCAATAGTAGCGAAATGAACGATAGATTATTCGTCCTGTAGTTTCTTTAAAAGGTATATAAAGAACATGAACAATAAATACGATCTCTGCAATCCAAAATAAATGATCTTATTCAACAAAAATAAAAGTTATAATTGTAATTACGTAATCTTAAATAAACAATATAAACTAAATAACTGATAATCGATTAGATTACAAAACAGAATGCTTATTACTTAAATAAATAATAATAACGAATCTAAAAATAAAAGTCAGTAAAAACATTAAAAACAACTGAGAATAACAAAATAAACACAGTTGATGATCAGATGTATAAATACGTACGGGAGGCACCTTTTAAAATAATATAATAGATGAAATTCATTTAAGCAACCAAGTATGCACTACCTGCTGACAAAGAGGAAAAATTTAAGGGTGATTTTAATTTTATAGTCTGGAGTCGGGATCAAAATAGTCTTGAAAAATTGTAAAATAGAAGTTCGAAATTTATTGATAAATATCTTAAAGGACATGAAAATATTGTGCAGTTTATATTGATATATAGCAAT
>APMI01011107.1_pt1 | contig 13004 bp, 12 predicted proteins | sample 667938 | NCBI WGS metagenome assembly APMI01 (sample SAMN01084076, study PRJNA167559) | wastewater metagenome | biome: Wastewater | place: Denmark: Ejby Moelle, Odense | collected 2011-11-28 | reverse complement strand
TGCTAGATATTTCTAGAATTAAAATTAAAAAATTTTTGAGAAGTTTTTGTCCCTTATAACTATCAAGAGAAATTTATTTTAAAACTTAGCTCTCAAAGCAGGTACTTATTTTATATGAGACAATAATTGAGATAAATATATTAGATCATAATTGATAAATCAGTCCCCTTGAAAATCAAAGCCTTCGAACATATCCTGTTTTTCTTCAGATTTTTCATTGGAGCTATAAGCTGAGTCTACTGAGCTAATGCTTTCTGAAGTGATAGACGAACTAAAATATTTAATGTCTTCTTCCGACTATAGAATTGGAGTGAAAGGTGCTCGATACTTTTTTTACAATACAGCATTCCAATCGATGCCCTTAAACCAAGAATGAGATTTTAAGTCTTAGATGTTGCTCATGCCTATACGTTTCTCAGGCTATTTATGGAATAACTTGCTTAACAAATCAAAACATTCTTCAGTAAGGGGTGTTTATTTGTCAGCTACAAATGGTCGATTAATGATATTTTGATACATTTCATTAAGATTTTCAGCGTAAAATGGGATCTGACCCGTAAGCATTTCATACATCATGGAGCCCAAGCACCAGAAGTCCACACCTTTATTGCACTCCTTGCTAGCCACAATTTACGGTGCCATATACTCAGGTATACCCGACATAGAAAAACATGACACTTAATTCTGCTTTAATTTTTTACTGAGCCCAAAATCAGTAAGTTTCATGTTGCCGAAGGAGTCAATTAGTACGTTTTCCGGTTTGAGATCCCTGTATACTACTGCATTTTCGTGCAGATAGTTAAGCGCTAAGATAACTTGAGCGATGTAAAATTTGCACCTATTATTACACATGTTGTTACTGTTACTCTGTCAACTTCTATTTTATGAGTAGGAGATTGTACAATTCACCACCTGCGCAGTGTTACAGCACGAAGTATATTTTTTTGTCGGACTGGAATGTCGAGATGATCTTAATTATGAAAGGGTGCGAAAACTAAGTATAAGATAGAGCAGTACTGAAGAAAGAAGAGACCGTTATGTGAAAATATTTTGCACTTTGTTTTGCTTTTGTAGTAACTTCTTCTTCAAGACCTTCATCGCGTATATTTTCTCAGTAGCAGTTTCGCGCACGAGCAATATTTTGCCGAAGCATCCCTTGCCGATGACCCGCAAGAGCGTGAAGTCATCAATCTTATACTACTTGTTCATGGACATAGACAGTTTTGCAGGTATTATAAAAGTGACAATAAAACATAAAAGCAATAATGAACACAAAAATAGAATCTAGAAGTTGTCTGCAAAAAATAAAATATAAAAAATAGCGTCCCTGATTCTAAACAGCAGTAATATTGGTTTCATAAGTAAATTTTGTTGTTGATAACTGGTCTTTTGTTTCTTGGTGATAGGTTACTAGTCAATGTTTCGTTTTACGTTTTTCATTTAATAATTTGCCATACTTTGCTTTTAACTCCTTATTTATTCTTACTTATTTCTCTTGGGCTGTTTGAATTCCTAAGCATATATATATTTAATAGTATTATCTGGGTGACTATCGGGTACACTTTAATAACTATTAATCTGATAATATTACTGTTTCCGATGATGATGATGATGCTTAGGTTCCATAACTTCAGGTATGTACTACAAGGAAGGAATACTTGAGTCTATGTTCGACATGTTCATAGAATTTGGAGAATTATCATGGTTAATCAATCTTTTCAGCTTGTTTGAAGAAGTATAGTAAGGATGTTTAGAACATACTTAGGAGTACTAAGAAATGTGATCATATTTGTGAGTCTGATCTAATATTTAGTCATCGGAGTTTCTGGATGATGATTTGCTTATTGATTTGTTCGTTTTCATATTCCACAGCTTATCGCTATTGTTTTGCTATATATTATTTGACATCATTTTGTTGTGATTTTATTCAATTTGGCCACTATTAATATTCTTAGAACTGGAAACTTTCCGTATTTGCTATAGCTTTGGTCTTGGTTCAGGTGGACTCAATAAATTACTAAACACTCTATTCAATGGTGCCAGTTTAATATCATTATATTGGTACTGTTGTGGGATATGTAACACTGGAGTGTGTTAATTAGTAATAGAATTCTCAGATAATTTGTCCACTTTGATTGGCTGTTTATGCTCAACTACTGCTGGCTATGTGATATCTCCAAATGAAAATCTATTGTTGGATTTCAAGTAATGGCCTTGTTCTGCATAGTTTCTGTTCATTATTTACGTATGGGATCGACTATTAGCTAGTGAATTGAATGAGGGAGTTCTTGTATGCGATGGTATTTGTTATGTAATTAGTTTGTTATTTGAGGCATGCTATGGTGGTTTTATTGTGATAGTTGGACTATTATTATACTGACTTACTAGCATGGCTCTCAGTCGATGATTTTAGTTATGCAGGTCACGAATCAGATTAATGTACTATATCTATCGCTGTCTTAACTGCTCATACAAGTGGTTGGTCTGCTAGTTTATGGGAGGTGATGGTATGAGTCTATGCTGGGGTTGCGGGGATGAAGCAGAAGGAGGGATGAAGTGGATATTGTTATGCCTAAATGCAGGCTGCATATGCAATTTAGCATAATTTAAACTTACATCTATCCCAATACACAACAATAACTATAAAAACAATAAATATTGAGTTTAAATTTAGAAATATGATACCTATAGATTGAAATTAAGATAAGCAATTCTATAATAATGAATGAGCACCAGTATCATAGTAATTAATCAATAATAACTTACAAATTCCAAAAATAAACAAATGCGAGCAATCAAGCGCCTGTTTTCCAACACAGTATATATTCCAGCAAACGAATTGGTAGCCGAATATCTATAGAATTTGAACATCGCAAACAATGAGCCACTGTCTAGCAATTACCAATCACTATTGCCTATGACACTGGCGAAGTGCTAGCACCCACGTGAGTTCTTAGCTCAACTCCTCAATTAACTAAAAAATGCGCATAATCATAGTAGTATTTTAAAATTACTCACTTTGGTGCATAATTTTGTGCATTAACGCGACTATTTCCGTGAAGACATCCAGGACCTAGAATAACTAGACCTGTCTGAACTATCATAATTAGAACAACTAAGCCAGCAAGAGCAATAAAAATGGTTTGGGGAATTCTATCGCAGTTATTTGACATATTTAATGAAGTTACCTTCGCAATCTGATATATACAGTCAGATTAATAAGAAATAGTACGATACATTGCCAAATGCACATTTAACACATATTTTTCGCATTACGAACACTGTGCGAGTTCTATTTCCATCAATCACAAGCGCAGTCAACATTATCGGCAGGTACCAGGCCAGTAAGCACACTGCCATGAAGGAGCTGTTCATAGTACTCAGTGGATAATTAGTTAAACTGTACAGCTACATTAAGTTCATATGCGATCAGATTCTTAGACAGTATAGAGTATACAACCCTAAAGACCTCAAATGTTTTCTTTAAATTTTACCATAACTTGAGTTATTATGTGATAAAATCTAAGACCTGCTGGTAAATAAATACCTTAAGGGCAAGAAGATCAACTTGAAGATTTAATTTAAGGAATAAAGAGTGGCTGAGCTGCTCTATTATTTACAATATGACATTAACCCAAATCCTGATGGCACGGTTAGTTCGGCTAAAGTAGAGAATATTGCCAGTCTTAGTACTACAGGTAGCAAATGAGACTCAACACAAATGATAACTAATATATTTTATGTTTTCGTATAGTATAATATTAATACAGTATATATGGGTAGTAAAAGTAAAAATATTATCAGTTCAGTGGTTGCAAGCTTCCACATTATTCTCCTTCTCCTCTTCCATGTCTTCAGTTGAAGAGTTGTTCTTCTTGCTTACAATTGATGGCACGCTTTTAACCATAGCTTATTGTCTGATCTCGAACCTATTTTGTTATTGACATATTTTGTAGTACTTGTTTGATGCGCTAATCACTTCTCGGCAGTTCTTTGATATCTGAAATCTTGCACAGCTGATTGCCAATTCTTCCAGTCTGTATTCAAGTGCGAGTTTAAACAGTTATGAGAATGTGTTTTCATTTACCATTGGGTATAGTTGATAAAGTACTTGCCCTTTAAGGGCAGTCAATGACAAGTAATCTGCTAATTTGTATAAATTCATCCATCCCTTAGTACACATTTCAGAGGGCACAACTAGATAGCCTGTAATTATCCAGTTGAAGACTATTTACAATTTACTGACATCTTATACAGGTATCAGTACGCTAAGCCCTTCCTACCTAAATTTCTTACTGACCAAGCCTGCAAAAAATGGGCTGCTCCTCACTAAGGTCATCTTATTTAATCTAGCTGAGAATCTGCTGCCGTCAATAATTGACTTAAATTCCATGTTGATATCCTTGTGGAGAACTTCATCATTGTCTAACACGTACTGCTTGAACTATTGAATATTAAGCTGAATGGTATTTAATTTCTTTGATTTCTTGTCGTTCTCGCTCATTGTTAAAAGTGACTCTGTTGCTTTCTTGTTCTGATGCTTCTCAATTCTTTGCATAAATTGATTTTCAATCTATTGAACAGTTGAGGGCAAGTCGATGAAATATTTGGATAAGAGTTTAGCTGGCCCATAACCACAGTATAGACAATGCAACAATTATTCTATATCTTTTTCAGTTTCCTTCCCTTGGACTTCATATAAAAATTGTTCAAGTTTTTGTTTGTTACCAAATACCTGCATTAAAATACCATAGTGGCAGTATTTAGTGTTTCCTTATTTAGTTATGATTTCAATATCAGCAAATTCATCCTTAACGCTAAATTTTTCAATGTCTTATTGTCTTCTTTAAGCTTGGTTGAGTTTTGGCTTGGGTCTTGTTTCGGTTACATTAATATAGTGAAGGTCATTGTAGTAGTCTGAGTTGAAGCCTCCGAACATCATCAGGCAGTTACCGATGAAATTTAAGCATGATCGTCTTCTTGGCTTAGGAGTGTTTTAGCTTGACACTTTCAATACGCGAATTTTGTTCTTTAGTGTATCGATTACAAGCAGGTCATTGAGATCGTTGCTGAATCTACCTCCGAAGATGTATATGTTTGTGCCTAAAGCGCATGATGACTGTCCCCATCGAGTAAGAAAACCTTGTTAATTTAGGACTCGTTATTTCCATTATAATCCTTCAACGCTCCCGCTTTATTTGAGTTTTGTCAAGTCGATTGAGAAAACATCGTTGAGAGGTCTGTATTTAGAATAGCATCCAGCAATGACAAAGAACTCATTGTTTATGAGGCAGGAAGTGTGAAACCTCCTTCCACAGGGCCGAACAGAATCCTTGTTAAATGTAACCTCTTGCCATTTCAAAGTCTCAAAGCTGAACACCCATAAATCATCCAGATCTGAGATGCCCTCGCCTCCGAAAGTAATTAGATAGGGGTATAGAAGCTCGGAAGAGTGATAGGTTCTTTCCCAAGGGGCAGTTTAGTTTTCTAAATTAAATAATTAGTTACCTGCAAATTCTATCTTAGTCCACTCTTTAGTTTCCCAATCGAGCAAGTTGATTTCATTGAATCTCTTTTTATTTTCGCCTCCTCCTCCGAAGAGCACAAGTCGATGATTGACATAATCATAGTTGAGGGTGCAGTTGGAGCGATGTGATGGAACTTTGCCGACAGTTTTAACTTCCTTCCACTCCATTTTGTGTGTATCGAAGACCCACAAATCGTTCATGTAAATGGAATCTAGCTTAAATTGACAAGTACTTGCATAACCCCCGAACAATACAATTTCATCATTGATGACACAGCTGCTATGACCCCATCTAGGGCAGGGTCTTGAAGTCGATTATGTGCTTGTTTTAACTGGTTTCCATTGGAATTTTTATGACATTGTTTATGTTTTTATTATGATTTACGGTTATCAAATATGCTTGTTAATATATTATAGGGTTTCCGACAACCATTTCTGATGATATCGAAATCATCAAACCCATTTCAAATCATAGTAAAAGCCTTCTGAAGCAGAATATCTGAATGTATTCTTCATTTTTGACAACTTTTTTTATAAGGTGAGTAAAACATGACCATAAAGTATTGTTGAATTATCTAAAAATAATATAAAGTATATTTCGGATTCCATTACTATAATTTATAATACAAAAGAAACTATTAATTATCTTTGTCTAGTGATAAACTATTGTGTATTCTATGTTACTCTTTTTATTGTAAAAATATTATTGGTTCGAATAAAGTACATATTCATCAGCCATCCGATTAATTTCGATAATTAACATTAGTAAACTAAGATAGGTTGCATAGTGTGAGGTGGTGGATATAATAAGTGTAGGATTTTATATAATAAAGATGAAGATATCAGGTATATCTGTATACGTATACTGCATAACAATCTGCGCTTTGATGCTGGCTTGCACTTCCACATTATACTCAGTGAGTCCCAATTTGACAGTCACCTACGAACGTAGTTACGACTAGCTAGCATATGCGACATACGAGTAGACAGTATATGAGAAGGGATGGAACTATCTGCATATCACCGCCAACGGACAGAAGAGTTTACTAGATCAACATCGAGGTGCTGGCTTCATCGAGGGCTATGTCTCGTATCGAGAGATCTATGCAGCCTATCAGAATCTAGTTGGCTCACTCATCAAGGGAGAACAACTTAGTGCACAGGCTCAAGATTTTATTGACGCTCAGTTAGAGTACATTGATGAAATGGTCAAGACTCATGCTCGTGACATTTATTGGCAGTACGCAGGAGGTAACTTATAATTTTTATTCAGCCTATATGGAACAACTACGATACATGTACAGAGGCTATTTAACTCGTATTAATGTAGAGAAAACACTAAACATGTACATTGGATTCAGCCAGTTCTACTATCTTACAAATGAGGGAGATTTACAAGATTTATTACCAGCGTTACACAATCCCTCAATGATGGGCAGCCATCTATAAAAAAGCACTACAAACAAATAGAAGTAAGTATCATAAGCTTCATCAGATCCAAAAGCAGGAAATTGTAATGGTTATGTTAAATTAATGGACGGCAAGTTATATGTAGCTCACAGCACACACAATATTTATCAATTTTTACTTCGTATTTTCAAAACTTACCACTTCCCAAGCAGGGACTCCAATGTAGGCTCACAGTGGATGGCCTTTAGTTCAAGACCCGGTGATCTAATTTCTAAGGATGATTTTTATGTCCTCTCATCTGGACTCATTGTGATGGAGTCCAGCTTGAGTAATATGAATAGTGAAAACTACAAGGATCTTAAGCCAAGAACTGTGCCATGCTGGCTGAGACAGACCATAGCTAGTAACCTAGCCAGAACTGCCACATAATGGACTAATTATTTCTTGAGATAACGCAGTGGAACCCATAATAATCAATGGATAGTGGCTGATCCGGCTGGACTGACTAAACTAAAAGATGTAGTCTTCTATATTGAGTAAGGATTCTCGCAGTTTGATGTAATCGATATAACTGAAATGCTGCTTTCAAAGGGATACGTTGCCACTTACAACATTCCTTACTCTAAGAAAATATGGCAGAAGCTAAGCTATGAAAAATGTATGCATCTTAAATAACATAGATCCCTATACCTATGAGAATGAGCCCAGGAATGGAGACTACATAGAGTATAACAAGAAGATAAACAATGTGGAAGACATGAAGAAATGGTTGATCAATAACGACCATGCAGAGCTGAATGTGGGATTAGCACCACGTTATGATTTATTACAAAAAGACCCTAGTTTGTTCGGGTTAACTGACTGCAAAATTGCGACATTCGACACTATTAAAAACAATTACATTTGGGCAATTTCTGGTCCTTCCACAAGCAATGGTCGACTTCCACCCTTCGACTGGAGCAACTGGCCCAATTCAGTTCATTTTGGAATGCCAAAGAAGTGGAATTTTACTTGGGAGAAATATACAATAATAGAGCCAGAACCTGCCTTGAATTTGTAGTCAAGTCCATCAAAGACAATTGAAATAATGTGATACCAGTCTATAAATTTATCTGTTTGATTGCAATTGAGGATGCATTATATAGTTCACATATAAACTATAATATAAGTGTAGGTCAACAAATAATGAAGAAGTATCAGATAAATTACACTCGCACATTCCCCGATCACAGACAACCTGTCGATTTCAGATAGTATGAAAGCATGAAATGGTCTCCTCTTGAGCAATTCCGAGTAATTCAATCTTTATGCAGCTATGGAAAAGTGGACATATGGCCAACATGACTAAGTTTTTTAACTTATATATGATCAGCTTCGGGTTTATACTATACGCTACAACTGGCTTATATGCAGCGATTAAGAGAAACAAAACTGAAGGCGAAATACTGTCGGGCTTTGAACATGGCAAGACATCATTCAAGTACTCTATATACAAAACTTAGGTGGGGCTTCCTATCAGACAAAAAGGAGATGGGCAAGTTCGATAATGTACTCAACAAGTTCGAGAACGAAAAGGGAGGCATCAAGGATTGGGCTCGCGAATGATTTACAAATTATACAAATCTTATCCAATATAAAGCAAACTAAACAAATAAAGCTTTCACCGGTTGATTGCTGGTATTTTGTTGATGAATACTGCGATAATAGTTTAGTATTAAACATGTAATTATAACAGCCACAAACCGCATGAGGGCGGACTCTAAAATAGTTAATGTCTCTATATCCGAGCACCCACGCACTCCCAATCTTTGTACTAGTGAAGTGATGTAGTAAAATTTAAGCATCGAGTGCTGCAAGTCAGCTCAACAAATTTCAAGAATTCTCTAAAGAGTAAACATGAGCTAACGCAAACTCGATACACTTGCAGGAGTGGTAAACAAGAGCCTAGTTAATAGCTCAATAGCACAATGCCAATAAAATTTACTACTACTGACGTTACACGATACAAATCCCTCGTTAAATAGATGGAGCCTTGGTCTTCTGTAGAACTCTCACGTTTAAAAGCAGATCGTAGAAAAAGTATGAATTCTGATCAACTTCGCACTGAAGTCGATAATAGTTTAGCACGTATATACAGAGAATTGGAATAAAGAAGATTTTCACTTGGCAATTAAAACAACAATATTAATGCCAGTGCTGAACTAAAAGGACCCAAACTTAAGAGAAGCTTAATGCAAAAGTATTTGGAAATGATCAATTAATAATATGAACTCGTGGCACTTTAACAGTCTTAAAACGTATCATCTTCCTGCCATGATCGTCGGGTAGCGTCAATTAATAAACCATTGTCATGTGATCGAGCTACAAGACTTAAAGCACTGATGAGAGATTGCCTAATCAATAATTAAAAAAGATTAAAAGATGGTTAAGTACGCTGAGATTTGCAACAATAGTTAAAGAATGATATATGATTGTGTGATTTAAAGCAAATATAATCAAATTCATTAAATTTCTCAACTATTGAATTTAATCTATACGTTTAAAATAAAATTTACTTAGGATTTATTTCCTTAAATTATAACTCAATGATATTAAAGCTAGTTGCTCAGATTTAAAAATCAGATTTATATAATAATAGTACAAAATATAACAAGAAGCCATACGATAATGAATCCATAGCCAGTGTAGCAGCCACTCTCGGCAGACCATCCAATCGACGATCCATTCCTAGACTCTAAGCTATTCAATGAAGCACTATCAAAGTCAACTTCGCATTACATTCAATCTAAACTACTGTCCATGCCTAAAAAGGAAGCACAGGATCTAAAGAAACTCGATCTCAGGCACATGTGTGATACTGTTGTTCAGGAGCTAGAAATCGTATAAAAATAAGCAGCCTACGATTATATTAAAGTAAGCGAAGAACTTTAACAATTGGGATCGTAACTCACTAAAGCCGATGGAATTATGGCTGAATTATAAGATGTACTGACTGATTTCAAAAGTCACTTGTAATCTATCAAAAACTAAATGACTTCTTTACAGTAAAAATCAAACCAGATGAACACTTCTCTTAGTAACCGAAAGAAGCTACAGACTATGCTTAATAGCTTCATCGACTCAGCAGTATTAGACAAGTAGCTTATCGATGCTATCTGCATGAATGAAATTAACGATGACTACGTTGTGCACATTAAATCATTGCTTAAAAAATTAAGTACTTCTGGATTAATCTAGGTTATTTAAATAACAATATGATCGCACCGGACTCTAAAGCAGTTAAAGAATTACAACCCGAATTATAGAAGTTGAAATCTAGAGCATCGGTACGATTACGATAGTTTGTGCTTGACCAGATTGCACTTTTGAAAAAACCAAAGACAAATATCAATATTGTACAGAAAAATGTGCTAATCAAGTACAAAATATTCACGGAATTCTTCAAAGATCACTCATAAGTGGTAAACCTTTACAATAATATAGATTTTTACTGAAATATGTAATGCATATAGAGAAACAATGGCCAAAGTGTTCTTAGGAAACTTCAAAGTTTACCTTGCATAGATATATAAATTGCAGGTGGAGTTGTACATAAAGACAGATCAGCTGATCCCTATTGACCCACAAATGTTGCGTTCATTCTTACAACAGACTAAGCCGACAAATCTTAATCAAGGCAAAAGCACTATTTTCAGTCTCATGAGTAGATAAAAAGCAGTTGATCAAAATTAGTAATTCATATTTTAAAGTTAGGTCTGCTGATGTCATTCTGTATAACGTGGCAACAGCTCGCAACCAAAGGTTCACAGTCTAACAAATATTTAAGTCTGTGAATAAAGTGCTCATGGATGGAGTGGTTACCGAAATGGCTTTCACTGCTGAGTTCTTTAATGTTAAATCAGAAGGAGCTATTGCACTTTTCGGTCCTATCTTTAGACCGAGTTTAAATATTTTTATCGATCATGTCAAAACCACTGTTTCAGGTACCTTTGATCTCTACGGTTTACTTTTGATTTTAGCTATAAACTAGAAAAATAAGCAACTCTTCCGCTAAAAACAGATCGGAGCATTAGATTTTTATTTTGATCAAATTTCAATGATAGTATGGCCTAAATTCGATGAAATATTTTAAATGCACATGAAAGGACTTCAAACTATAACAACAAAACAGTACAGAATTCTAGAAAAAGCAGCAACATCTAAAAATTTAATTGAAAGATTCACAGATTTTATGGTAGCACTGTATAAGCTATACGACTATTTCCCAGACTCCAAAATGATTGGAGTGAGAATATAAAACTTAAGAAAAGCTTTCTTTGATCTACAGAAAAAATTAAAAGCTGAAGCAGATAAGTAATCTGATGGCTTCAATTAATATCTAGGCTTCTTATAACAATTCCATTCAGGACTTATTGCTGAGACTACGTGCAAGGGTAAAGAATTCCACGACGAACAAAGTAGGCTGTAAAAATAAATTGGGCAAATTTCAGATGTTATAGTCTTGGGATATATTAAATAATTCTTTCCTAATCTACAAAACTTCATTAAGAAATACTGTACGGAATAAAAGGAGCTCGGAGAGGAAGGAGGGTTTTCGATTCAAGCAAACATTGATCACAAAACTCTAGACCTAATTATAGCCGATATCTCAGGACAACCATTGACAAATGGTTTGCAAAAAATCGTACTATTTTGCTAGAAATCATACTCAGGTTACTCACTAAAATCTTTACTTAAAAAATTTATGGCAGTGTTCATGAAATACTACAGTGAAATATACAAATATATAAAGAACAGTTACCCTTAAGCAGCAAGCATGATGCTACAGCCTCATAACACCATGAAGGAGATAAAGAATGTGTTTGGTAAGCATATTTCATGATTTTATATAATGTTCTAAGTTCAATTAACTGTTTTACATTATTTAGATTTACATGTGGTACAAATATAAACAAGAATAAATCAGTCAACATTTACAGTTTTCTCTGTTCTCCATAATATTTAGCTTTGGTAGTAATATTAAGTTAGACTGCTTTTCATTTGTTTTGTAATGCTAGACCAAACTCTTGGCTAAGTCGTCAAATAATTGTTCGATACCCTTATTTTACTTTGCAGAAACGATTCTATGTTTGACTCCATATCTTTATGCTTTCTATTGGGCTAGACCGACAGGCTAACAGCTCTAGAGTTGATCATCTGAAATCATATCGCTTTTATTTCCCACTAGAAAAGTACAATCCTCAGGTATTTTTTAATCGCTTGCTTTGTTTAAATAATAATCTGCCTTCTCTATGCTCTATTTTTCAGACAAGTCATACACACAAATACACGCGTTGCAGTTCTTGAAGTATGTACCTGTGAGTGCTCTGAATTTTTATTGTCCAGCTGTGTCCCAAATCTGCAAGGAATACGAATGGTTGTTAACTATGACTGAATACGTATGGTAATCTATGCCCACTGTGGCTTGATAGGACGACGGGAATTGCGAGTTCACTATCCGACATAAAATTGAACTTTTGCCGACTGATTGCATGCCAACGAGTATGACTTTAAAGGCTTTTATTGAAATTTACTGACTAGAGTCGTCCATTGATATCGTGTTCAAAATATAATCTTATAGAGTGAGACAATAAAGAGTGTCTGGCTTAATTTATGGCAATAAATGCAGCAAATAAATACTCTTAGTATATGTATCATTTTGGACTCCTTTGTTTTGCATTAACAAGGTAGTCTCCTTGGCCTTGGTCTCCGTTTGCGAGCACGTCTCGATCTCGTTCATTCATCTCAACATCACGAACGCTCATATTCTAAATATAAAATAATTTACTTGAAGTCTTTGCAAGGTTTATTTCTAAAGTACGGTTTCAGAGACATGCTTCCAAATTATCGAGGATTTTCCTTTTTCTTTCATTATTTTTTCCATCTGAATGAGAAAATGTTGTTGAGGGCCTAAAATAGATCCAGGTCTTGCGATACGAATCCATCCTATGAAATCAGGGGCATTGAAATGATAATGCTTCATGGCATAGCAGGCTATTAGTGAACCTGTCCTACCAAGTCCTGCTTT
>APMI01079848.1_pt1 | contig 13006 bp, 9 predicted proteins | sample 667938 | NCBI WGS metagenome assembly APMI01 (sample SAMN01084076, study PRJNA167559) | wastewater metagenome | biome: Wastewater | place: Denmark: Ejby Moelle, Odense | collected 2011-11-28 | reverse complement strand
TCTCTTAATATAGCGAGCGCACACTGCCGCCTTTACCTTTAAGACCAGGCAATGATCTATTCGGGACTCCCTTCCTCTCGCCAATTCTATTGGCTTGCTTGAGATGCCTATCTCTAAGGATAGTCTAAAATTAAATAGTCATCTTCCGATTAATATAATCTTGATTATGCGCTTATATATATTTATCTGATTTCTCTACCGATTTATTCAACAGACTGCCCCCATCCTCTCTATATTGACATTTACTAGCCCACAATTTCCTATATTTTTTCATCTTACGCATATTAACCTGATCTGCTACTTATGCTTGTTTCTAGTATAATGGTGCTTTTTAATGTAAATTTTGTAATTTTATTTTTGGCATTTTTATAGTCGGTTTGAAATTGTACTTTGATTATGTTATTATTGGTAAGTGCAGGCTTGTCTACGGGTTATATTGGATCGATTATTTTGAAGGGGAACTAAATAGAGAATTTGTATATAATCTCGATTATGATGGTGAATGACTATTGATACCGACTTCCAAATATGAACTATTCAACCCGGAAGTAAGATCAAAAATATTGCTTCTACTGGGTGAAGTCGATAACTGCTATGACATTTTACTTCTCTTTAGAAAATATTTTTTCTTGCTTGATACTGATCCGCTGGCAATAGACTGCTCGCTTTAGAATGACACCAATTTGCGATCAGGAATATTGTAGACTTAGGGGTTGGATATTGTGTTTGTTGAGGCGATCATTATTTTTTGGTCTCTGATTTTTTTACTTTTTTATATAAGCTTATGATCTATAATAGCAAATGTTAAAATTATTGGACTGCTTTTACTAGCAAATCATTGATATTTTATCAAAATTGTCAATCAATTTATCTAAGTAACTCAGTGGGTAAGAGTTTGTGATCAATAAAATTAACTATCTAATTATAAGAATATTATTGCGCAACATAAATATCGGCTGAGAAAGAAAGATGCATGTCAATGCTGAGTATATCGATTAAATGTTGGAGTAAATGAGTTTAGTGAAGACTTTTTACCACAACGAAGCAAAAAAGAAATTACGTAAACCTTTAAAGAAAATCAATCAAAATAATACAAAGCTATCAGATTTCAAGAAGCTTTCAAGTTCAATGTAAAACCCTCGTAGTTTGTATGAGAGATAATCAAAATCTCCTTCAATTATGTACACGACATTTGTGAACATCCGATCAGCTCGTTATCACTTAGGCTAAATAAGCCAGCCGTACAAACTAAAAAATATCGAGTTCCCATAGATAACAAATCCCAAAAAACACATCGATCGCATTAAATTACTTCAACAAAATCCATAATAACTAAGCAGCAATTTTACAAACTCAATGAATACTTCATTAGATATCTACTCATCCCGCATAACAAATAATAAATAAAGGTTAAATAATGTAAGTGGGGTACGACAATCTTGGGATAAATATGTTAATCTTACTAATATTAGTGATAAAGATTATAGTAAAATTGCTAATGAACGGAATACTAAGAACAATCATGATAAGGGAAATAGAGAGAAAAATTAGACTAAATATAATAATAAAAATGGAATATATAGGAAAAGTTTTTATAAAAGAGGCACGTAAGAGAATATCGAGGGTTGGAAAGCTTATTATAATGGGGAAGAAGAGATCAACAACATCAACAAACACTGACTCAAATCATATTTATATTAATTAGATCACATCAAAGTATAAATCATAAAAATAAGTAACATAAAATATTCATTAATTTGAATACTGCGAAATGGACACCTAAATAGATCTCTTACTAGCCATTTCCTCCATAACCCTATTCCTAATATCTCTAAGTTTGTTCTGCCAGCCACCAATCCTCTGCTGCACACATTGCCTTTATAGTTATAGTTATTTTACTTGCACCTATAATTATTTCTATTATTTTTTATATTTTGATAACTCAGTTGTGAGTAATTTGCAGGCTGCTGTATTTTTTGCGTATCTGTCTGCGCTGTCCACCAGGTTTGCCAGCATTGTTTTAGTGTTTTATTTCAGATTTTATTTTTGGGATGATACTAGCTTATTTAAAGAGATATGCTGCACCTGTTTTGATCTCTGCTTGAGTTCGCTAAGTTATTGCGTAACATTGATCTCCCTAAAATGCAAACTCTCCTTCAAAGTCAGCTGCTATATCAAACATTGCTCCAACACTCTAGTCTTCCTCACCATGTAACCCCGGAACATTCTCTGTATTTTCACTATCTGTTTGATATACAACCCATAAAATTTGAGTTATTTCTTGTCTTTATTTAAGGAGTACTGTCTGCATCTAGCTTAGTCCACTTATCTTTTTATTTGAGTTACGATATGGGTAGACATTAACGGATCTATTATACGAATTCAATTATTTAATGCATATCGCATATGTTCTATTTTTATTTGTAATGTACCCTTCAATTTCTAAATTTATTATACAAATTTGTTACAGATGTGCAGCAAAGCAGAAATCGTCGAGATCGCACGCAGACTATTCGAAGACTACGACACCGACAATAACCACTATCTCAGCAGAGATTAGGTGAAAGTAATTTTCCAAACTCTTTTCGGAGAAATTTCAAAAACATAGAGCCTGGACCCAAAGAGAATCAACAAACTGTTCACTGTTGCTGATCTTAACTCGGACAACAAGTTAAATTTTAAATAATTTATCAAGATGGTGGATGACTTCTTAAATCCTCATTATTTAAATGTTGAAGAAAAACATTGATCGAATTTCATTATGTTTCATTACAATATATCAAATTAAAATATAGTTGACCGAATTTTGATTTTTATTCATCGGGTGGTAGATTTAACGTGCTTGAAACAGCTTAAAGCATTTAAATAGGTAGATAAGCTTTAATTAAAGAACAAAAAATATTAAAATATTATCCTAATAATAAGTCAAAGTATTTGATTAATATATCAATTCAATACTATTTATTAATCAAACTAAAATCAATATTTTGTAATAGTCATTATAAATAAAAAGAACAATGCGAGCCCATTTACTACTAATTCTGTTGGCGCTCTTTCTACTCGTCTCAGTAAGCGAGTCAATAAAACAACGCAGGCACTTCTTAACTGAGTCAAATAAATCTAGAACTGATACTTTGTACGCGCGATGCCCTGTGAAACGGGATGTATTCTTCAATAGTCAGTACAATGACAGTCTGTCTGCTGGCAGATTGGAAACTGCTGCAGCCTTGAAACTAGATGGGTATGTATATATATCTATACGTAGCGATGCAATGATATACAATTTCCTGACAAAAAACAACACCGGCGCACAACAATAGATAAACAAATCAATCCCCAATTTCATCTTATACGCTATATTCATGGTAATAGGCTTGATATTCTTGCTAATCGCCGCTCCGATCTTAATCTGCTGTTATTGCAAATCAGATAAATGCCCACCATGCCTAAAATGTCGTGTACCATAATCCCACATATACACAAACTGCTAAAGAAGGTGGCCTAGTATCCCCATAATTGTGCTATCTGTTGTAGTTATCGGGACTATGATCGCAGGTAATTAGTATATTTATTATTTAGTTATTGTTGTTAATCCTAGGCTGCAGAAAGGGTACTCTTAGACACGCTGTGCTGCCTCCATGCTGTTTGATGATCTGTTGAATGGCAATTATACACGGGATTAAAGTCAGTATTTTATTGGGCTTAAACCTATGCAAACGAAGTTAATCACTTTGAAATCTACATTGGACGGTATGTTTCAGAAGTTATAAAAATTATCAGGTGGTGGTTCTGGCTTATTAAACTACTTCACAGATCAACTCAAGCAACTTAAGCATTTAGTCAGTGATATCCCTAATGGCGATGACACAGGATCTTAGCTTAATCTTAGCTATCAGTCACCTGTAAATAGTAAACCAGGTTCATCTTCATAAACTATTCCCTCAACTTTTGTAGATGTTCTTGGAAGTAGCACAACATCATTCACTCTAGTCGGTTAAGTGCATACTGGATTAACAATGACTCATGAAGCACTAGGAATTGTAGATCAGTTGACCAACCTAGCAGGAACATCATTGCCTAAGCTCTCCCAGACAATAAATTCTTCCTTCGACAAATACGTAGGCCTGGTGGACACAGTATAAACAATAGATAGACAAACCGACGACCAGCTGACCACAGTGCAGAATAGTTACCTGACCCCACTGTTAATTCTAATCTACGTTATAGCCGCATTAGCCTTGATTACCGCCATCGTTATAATCATTGGTACTTGCTGTATATGTTTCAGAGATAAACTAGCCTGGTCCAAAGTTATATTTGGTGCATGCGTTGTTGTTACTATCCTTGCGATCTTGTGTTTTATATTGTCGCTAGTTATGTCTGTAGCGACTGCGGGGTCGCATTATGGATGTCATTATATTTAGATTGGACTACAAAATAAGACAGAGTTTATTCATAGGTTCAAACCAGTATTTAAGGATAATCAGATACTCACTTAAATGATGGCTGAGTGTGCGTGTAAATAAGGATCTGGTGTGCTTATGAATTCTACAATTGCGGCTGATTTGATCAAGAATCCTCAAAGTTTGGGCATATCGCATTTGTCAGCTCTCGATACCAGTCAACTTTCATACATTCTCTCACATTCTAAATCAAAACTGCAATAAACAATCGCCTCATATCAGCACTCCCGACAGCTGGACATCGAATCAATAGCTGACATAAATGTGTTATAAAAATTATCAGACTCAAGTAAGTACTCTTGCGGGACTACTGGCTTTCACAGCGATAGCTGGGTACCCAGCGTTGATCAAGACGGAGTTTACGTCACATGCAAAATTAAGGACGGTCATAAAGTGACACAGGACACTTGTTAAACTAAGGAAGATTTTGAGTTTGATCGTGAAGGATGCTCTGGATGTATTGACACGCCCAGCATGCTTGGACTATATAACAGTTATGAAGATGTATTGCAGGGTCTAAGCACGAGGTATTGGACACCAGATTGTGACTAGTTCGTTAACGATCTAGCCAATACTTGGCATAATTTCTATAGTAAAAAATGGAAAAAACTCTCAGATGTGAAAGCCCGCGCATAACAAGCATCTGAACTAATCGACAACCTGTCTGTAACCCTAGATTCCTAGCTGTAACCGCAGCTACACTAAACATTAACCCATTTCCAGCAATCCCTGTAGACAATAACAAGCACAACCCAGTCAATCCCTGATCAAATAAACTGCAAAGTTCTAGGGTAAGACGTCTAACTAATAACTAATACTTTCTGCACTCAGATATTTAATTATTCGTTCTCCATGCGCATATTGATGATTATTGGTGGGTTTGCAATGCTTGGGCTTGCGGTTTTGCTTGCCTTTTATGCACGCAGGGTCAATGATTATAGTACGCATACGGGAGTTACTGCTGAGAGTGACAAAAATGGGATTGACAGTGATCGGCCTATGCAAGTTTAAGCTTAAGGCAATGTTCGTTATTGATATATATATATATATGTATTTAGATTATTTATAACAGAATCTGATATATGCAATTGTTCACAAATCTCTGACAGCCTGACTCTCCCTTAGCATTTGGCTCTGCCTTGAAAATTCCCTAAGTTAATGAATATCTTTTCTCTCCCTTTTCCTTTCTTCAAGCCATCTTCAATAATTTGATTTAAATACCTTTTGAGATCAAGTTTCCTGTCGATATTAACATATCTCGCCCAGTACAAATACGCAAAAATAGCACCATAAATACACGCGGAAATAAACAAAGCAAAAGATGATGCCATTCTGTTGTGCACTTCAATGTAGAGCGTCTATGAGTTGAATGCAACCAAAAAGAACAAGTACAACTATAATTAGAGGGGTTTGTTACCAGGAAGAACACTGAGAACAGTGAGATTATCATGCAGTAGAATTTGCCTATCGTTAATCAATAAGTACAGTCCATGTTGTTTCAAGGCTGCTGATCAATATGATATATTTTATAGATATAATCAACATTATTTTATATACTAAACTATGATAACAATAAAATGAAGATAAATAAATGAGTAACTCAGAGCTTTGATAAAAATGGGAAATCTAACGTAACAGAGCCTCGACCATTGCCAAGTGTGCCTTTAAAACTACTAGCATATTTACTCTTCAAATAGGACTAAATTTTCCTTTCCAATGCTTTTAATTCCTGCTAATCAATAATAACTTTGACAGCAGTAGGTTTTTCCTTAGCTTCCCCTAGAACTTTCATACTTTTGAACATAGCAGTCGCATTTTTGATAGTATCCATAGAAATAGCTTAAAGATGCAAAATAATTCTTTAAGTAAATATCGACTGACCAAACCACTGAATTTCAGACTGGAGTTTAGCAGTTTAGATCACAGTGTTGTCTTTGATCAGCTTGAAATAGTACAAAATGCAAATCCAATATGATTATACTATTGGCCATATTAATGAGCAATAAAATGATATTAAAGCGTTATCTGGGTTTGGAATACCAACTGATGATTGGGTTTCATTTGCGGTTGTGATTTTTGTGAATTTTATTATTTTTCTGGTTGACATCTATTTCAACAAGTATTATAGTCTGTTGGGGCTGTTTCCTATATATTATTTTAATACAAATTCACGTTTTAGCAGTTTAGCGAGAAATAATAATGAAGATTTGAGTGATTATAAAGGAATTTGGCAGGCTGTCAATGCCTGGTGACCGAAACTGGTCATTGCGACGACAATTAGTGCCTATTCAAAGAATATATGGGTTAATGTATTTCTGTAGTAAGTTAACGTGAAAAGTTGTACAAAACTATTTTGATCGAAAGAAACCTGTACTTCAAACATATCTTTCTTCGATTTATTTACAATGTCACTCATAAGTGCCAAAGTATTACTAACAGAAATTGAAGAGTCTGACTGAGTTCTGGCAACTTTAATTCCTCTAGAAGTTATCTACTGACTCAACCATTTTACTTTTTCACTAAGTTTATCATCTGAAATTCCAATACGATCCATCAGAATAATGGAAGCGACTATCGCAGGAGAAGTTATAACGAGTTCATCGGTAAGTTAATATACAATTTTGTAGCCTAAATTATTTAAAGCTAACTCATACTGCTGATTTTTATCTGCAAATTTGGGCATTTATGTTGCAAAAAACTTTTTAACTGAGATTGGTTGGCATAATTAAATGTAAATTCTTCCATAATTTTATTTTATCACATCTGCAGCTTTAATGAGTCTAGATAATGATTATTTAACTTTTGTTTATCCCATCATTTCATAAGTGTAACTTTGGCCTTATAAAATCTTTTAGAAATTAATTGTCACAGGCTGAATTTGCGCATCAGGGATCTTACCTTCCAAAACATTCTTGCACACAATCGACAGTATTCCAAACTTAGGCTCTAGCATTTTCCCAACCCGACTTCGAGTTCCCTAAACAAAGAACTCCAAATAATGATTTTAGACAAGAAGTTTACTGATATATTCACTCATGATGGCCTTATACAGATTTCTATATTTCTTTTGGTCTCTTTTAATGAAGAATGCTCCTGATCTTCTTAGTAAAATGTGGATCACTGCCATATTTAAGAAATCTTCAGCTGCTGCAATATGAGGTACTTTAATTCCATAACCAAAAAAAACATAGGACATAATTAGAAAATCAATATAGGATCTGTGAGTTGGAATGATGATTAATGGTCCATTAGTTTTTTAATCGTGACTTTTAAGTTTCATAATTGCAGTTTTATCAACCACAACTTTTTCATAAATAGTTCTGAATAACTTATGCAAAAACCAAGCAAATCCCCTAATCGAGTTCATAGAATACTGAGAGAACATCTGAATGCACATTTAATCCGCAATTTGATAAAATTCTTAATAAACTTTCTCATAGGCAGTAGGAGTCTGTTACAATTTTTTTGATTTTTATTAAACAAGCTGTTCGATGGCTTCTTTAACTGATTTGGTAGATAAAATATAATTTCTAATTTCAACTGAAGATTGAGCATGTATTGGTTTACCTTCAGTTAGTGCCCATACAATATCTGAGAAATATGATGATTTTTGTAAATTTAGCAAATCTAGGCTGGCGGGGTTGAATTTTTATACCTGAACACCTAGAAGATATTTGCTTATTGAGTAACAGCATAGTTTGGCATATGTTTTCCAATTTATTGAGTTTACATTGAAATTATATTTTATTTGGTCTTCATTCGATAGCGAAGAGAAGTAATCAATCGATTTATTAGACTCACATATCCATTAATGTTCCAAAAAAGTCCTATATTTCCGAATAGTCTCGAACTTCTTGTTAGTTGTGATCGCATTTTGTTGTGATTATATTTTCCATGATTTTATGTCGAATAAATGTGCTAATCTGGCTCTCACATTATTTGGTAGTTTTGACTGGATTGCGTATGCTTTTCTTTACCATTTTTTCTAGTGTACCTTGAAATTAGTAGGTTTGTAATCATCTGATGAGTATTCAATCCAGGCTTAGGTTATATAGCATCCGAATTTATAAAGAGCAATTGGATTTCTGCTTGATGTTGAGAGATTATGGACGATTATTTTCATATTCTTTTGCTTATTTTTATCAGTAGTCTTCGTTTAAGAGACTGTTTTACTATCACTTGAGTCTTACTCTATTAAATCTATTTATTTAGGTTGAATTTACGGCTGATTTATGGTTTTAACAGCGATTGTTATCATATAGTTGACTGCGAAATCGGCAGGTATAGCATCTATTATGTTTTATTGATTTCCTTGCAAAGCATCTATATTTTTTCGTCCAAGCTCAAAAATCAACGATGTTAAAGTATTGAAAGATGTAATATATCCTTCAAAGTTTTGTAAAGTAGGCCCGATCAAAGGCAATCTAACAACCTAAGTGACTCTGGCTCCAGATTAGATAGTGAAAATATTTTCCATATAAAGCACACTCCATTGCCATATCTCATAATCACTACTAAAAATATGAGCTAGATCTTATTTTAGTTTAGATGAAGATACCAAATCTTGGGGTGAGTACCCGAGTGGTTGAGTATTTAGCTGGCCGTCTGATTATGCAACGAAGCCTGAATTTTGCGAGTATAATGAAGAAACAACAATTAGTTTGCCTATTTTTATATGGGTGTTAAGATACTGGCATATGTTTTTAGCTTTCCATACATGCGAATTGAGACAGGCTTCAATACTGTTTCTAGTAAAATCTTGAGGAATGTGACAATTGAACAGCACATCCACAAATTTAATATTCGTTTTATTTTATCCTTATTTAATAACCGAGTTGACAGCAATAATCTAGATCTTACTCCTATCAACATATGCTCCTATATCCCTAAAATAGCTATCTCTTTCCAAAATCTGCTATAACAACTTCTCCTTGGCAATAGGTTAATTCCGAATATGGGTATCAATGATGACAATCTTATTTAATTGATAAGCTAACTCCGTTAATAATTTTTTGAGTAGAACACGACCGATGACACTTTCTGCATTTAATATTGCTACTGTCTTGTTCTTGTACAGTTCAGATATACTCATGTATGTATGGTTATGTGTTATATTTTATGATATTTATGGATCTACAACCAGGTACTAAATAATATTATGATAATGTTGATGATGATAAATAATAGCACAATTGTTCATTAAATAAATATATAGTAATAAAATAATAAAAACTACAAAGAGAAAAGAAGAGAAGATACAGAAAAATAATATATACAATAATAGTATAGATAGTAATTACAAAAATAAATAAATAAATCAGTATGGTTGTCTATATTGTTACTGTTGCTGCTGTTGTCTTGTATAAGTATTCTGTCTTGTATTCGTATTCGTATTAGTATTAGTATTCATATTTGATTGTCTGGTGTTTGTTTGCTGTTTTTGTTGTTGTTGTTGCTGTTGACTGTTCGGCTTTATATTTTGTTTAGATTTTATATTTATGTTAGGGTTAGCGTTATTTCTATTTATATTGTTATTATTAACGTTAATCTTCACGTTGTTGCTGTTAGTTTTTGTTTGTTTTGATGCTGATGCTGATGATTGGCTGCTGGTACCTGAATTTGTATTTATTTTAGATTTAGTATTCACGTTAGCATTTACATTTATATTAGTCCTTGGGTTTGGGGTTGAGGCTGGTGGCGGTGGTGGAATATTGTTACTGACTTTACTATTTGTTTAAGTAGTACTTTTAACTTTAGGAGCTTGTTTTGTATTCGGTTGGGAAGAAGGTTGTGGAATCTGTTTATTATTATTATTAACTTATATATTGTCTTTTATTACAGCCTTTGTTTTAGAAGCCGTCTGTTGAGTTCTATTAATACGAATTGATGCATTGACTGGTTTTGTCATTGTCTGATTATTTATTGGTTGCTTGATTGTAGTTGTATTGCTAGATTTTATTTTTATTGCTGGCTTGCTGTTGATGCTGAGATTATCTATAATTTTCAACTATTTTTATGATTATTATGTACTAATGGTAATATTTTGGATCATGTTGTTTGTTTTTATTATTTAATCTGATTTATTTTATAATTTGTTTTTTGTTTATGGAATATTTATATTCGTTATGCTTTTGTTAGAAATATTATGTTATGCATATGAGGCGTTAGATTATTATATTGATTAACTTCTTGATAAGCTCTAATTATTCTAGTCTGGTTGAAGAAACAACTACTTATTATCTTATTTTTATGACTCATTGACGCTTTGATTGTTATTTATTGATGCAAAATCTTGAATATGATTTTAATTAATTTATTTATATGATTATTTCTCTATTTTATTTTATTATGAAATAACTTAAAATTTTAGTTTTTATTTATTTTTATAAAGATTCCTATGCAACATGGCATAAATAATTTTACTATGCATATTATTTTACTTCTCACTAGCACTAAAATGTGTAGAAATAGCAATTAAAGTTACAACCAAAAACACAAATAAAGCAATAGTCGCCACAATGTACAGTTTTACATTTTATTTATCAGCTAAGATTTTGTTTTTTAAATCTTATTATGATTACTCTTCTTCCAATTATTCTTAAATTATCATAAAAGAAGGAGTAAAAGGATCTGATTTATTTTTGAATCCTAAGTAGTTGTTAAGACTGAAATTGTTAACTTCGAATGATTTTGGTATATTTTTTGATGCGCAGTATTGAATTGTTTAGGCTAACTTCTTCATATCCGAACTCGCATTCGAATAAAGAATCACTCTCTAATGAATATCTTCATCGATAAGCTGACCTGCAAATTTTTAGAACCCATCTTTTTTATCAGCATCCCGTCCTTCTTAAATAGAAAGTCGACTATGTTTTTTCTCAAAGTGCTTCAAACTGGAACACGATAACAAAATGACAACATGATTATAATCTTTCTTAAAGAGAGTAGCCATTTTCTTCATTTCTCTTAAAACTATGCAGATGCCATCCCCTTTATCTTCTTAATTTTGTTCTAAAAACAGCTGATTCATTGAGCTAACTCTTTATTATCCTTATTACTATATCTGTATCTTGGACTATAGAAGTACTAATCCCCATTTCTTATATTTTAAACATGATTTAATTGTTTCTCTACATTTAAAATTATGCGGTTAGATAGCCGGTGCTAAATATATACTCATCTGCTTGAATTACTAATATTTGCATGGCATGCTATTGAACAATTATTTTTGACCGTCTCCATTCTCGCATATGTTATCGATAAATGCTGATCTTTAGGTTTGACTTTTTGTCAATAACAAGATATTTGACGGTGGGGTTTAAGGAGTTGTCTACAAGCAGAAGAAGTTTGTATAGATGTTTCCTCCGATATTTATCATCGTATTATAGAAATTTATCAATACATATATACATACATGGGAAATAAGATAAATTATTTTTTGTATTAATAAAATCATAATTATTTCTATTTATTGACATACAGAACATATTTTAGCACAAAATTTAAAGCATTATGTAAAATCAAGTTCACATATCAATGTCATTACTATTATTAAATCATCAGCAATTCCAAATATTATTCATATTTGGAACTTGATTTAATATTTTATTTTGTATTACTCAATAATTAATTTGCCTATTAATACCGACCAAGCGATCTTAAACAACTCATCCTTAAACAAACGAGTTATATATAAATATATTAATATTTTCCTAAGACTTTTTCTGACAAATATTAATACTCTTTGACTTTTTCAAGATATTAAATTTGCTAAGGAGGTGTTATAACTTACTGTTCGAGTCTTAGTGGGATATTTTATATAACGATTAAAGCTTTTAAAACAAATTTTGTCCTTTATTACTTTATATTTTGTTATATTTTCTCAATGTTGCAATGAGAATATTTGTTCAACTTCAACAATTATAAAATTTTCTAAATCTAAACAAATTATGACCTGCTCCCATGATAATTCATTGCTAAAGTGATCAGCTATTTCCAAAATCTTTACAAAATATCTTTATTTCTAATTTTTATGACATTTTTCATATTTTCAAGCACAATTTAAATAGCTTTGTAGTATTAATTGTTTTTTAGATACTAATTATAGCTCTTTTTCAATTTTTCAACCTTTGGTCTTATAATGTTAAACCATTCGGGTGAAATTTTACGTATTTAATCATTTAAAATATATGCAGACTAAATTTATTAATGACTTAAAGTTTATTTCTTTAAAAACAATTTTTGTTCGAGCCCTCTAATATAAATGTATAAAGGCGAATATATTCCCATTTTTTATTTCAGTTATTATTTTAATGCTTTTACTCTGTTTTATATTTACTATTGATTGAACTCTTTGTAATTAATTGTTAATTAAATTTAAGTTAATTTTATTTTTAACAAGTAAATTTTAAGATCGAACTAGATCAAAGATTATTGCTATATTTTCTACAACTTTTTAGTAACAATTTATAAATTTTTTTTGTGTAAGTAAAAAAAATTATTAACTCTTTAAAACTTTTCTTTTCGTCTAATCAAAAAATTTA
>APMI01023022.1_pt1 | contig 13011 bp, 6 predicted proteins | sample 667938 | NCBI WGS metagenome assembly APMI01 (sample SAMN01084076, study PRJNA167559) | wastewater metagenome | biome: Wastewater | place: Denmark: Ejby Moelle, Odense | collected 2011-11-28 | reverse complement strand
AGTATAAAAATCTATATCATCACATCATCAAATATCAAGATAGACTGGAGAAAACTAATAAAGTAAATAAAAATAATAATTGATAATTGAAAAAGGATTGGCTTCTAATTAGGCTGCTGTCAATTTATCAAATTAGCCGAAATATTCACCTATTGAAACTGCAAGACTTCAATAAATTATTAAGTTAAGGCTGAAATTGATAGGTGATTGTCAGGAATTGAGTGTAACCAGAATTTAGCATTTAGAGGAAATTTTTAAACATTATTGTACTCATATATTTAAAACTGGCAAACATATGACTTTTTAAAGATTAGAATATTAAAAAGTACATCTTACACTTGATAGATTCTGTGTTTTTCTCAAAGATTTCGGATTAACATCAGCAAAAATTAAAGATAATTAGCCTAATATATAAGAATAAATAATCGATAAAAGTTAAGTAGTAAGAAATTTTAAAAGAATATCAAAAACTTGCAGAGATCTCAGCTTTGAATAATTTATCGCATGCTTGGAAAAATTAGCTATAGTATATTATGACGAAAAATAAGTGTACAAATAGAAGGTACAAAAACAAAGGCAAGAAAGAGAAGCAAGAATATTTGAGTATAAAAAGAAGATGAAAGAAAAGAAAAAGCAATAATAAGCCAGAAAAGCAGCAATGAATAAAAATAGTCGAAAAGTCATAGAGCCAGCAGAGAATTAAAATTAAAATTACAATTAATAAGATAAATAGAAAGATAATAATAATGGGGAAGAGAATGATGATTTAATTGAAAAAATGATGGAGGATGAAAAAATATCAAATCCTAATGATGAAATTCAGAAAGCTGCTTAGAACTAGGATGATTAAAATTAGTTTGGCACTGATTCAAAAGCTGGAAATAAATCAAAGAAGGCTGGACTAAAATAATAGACTTTGCCTCAAATTTACTACTTAACTATTGAGTAAAAAATATAATATTTCTATCAGCTGATCAGTGTAGACAATGTACAAGATTTTCGCAAGAAAATGAGTGAGCTTGGCCTCCCATTATTCAAAGTTTACCAGCCATCAACAACAAAACCCCATCATCGTCATAGTTCAATGATATCCAAAATGCAAACCGATTTTGTAAACGTATACGTTGACCCTGGATCAGGCGGTTAAAAATAAGATGAGCGAAGATTGATTGAGTTACGATAAAAATTAAATCAGAAGAAAGAAAGAGATAAACAGTTGCACTCTCCTACCATGTCTAAGTAAGACTATGAATAAAGAAAGAAAAAGAGATAAGAAAGACAGGCCCAAATCATGAAATAATTAAATGTGATTCCTAAAAATGATTACAATTCAACAACAGACGCTCAGGTTGCTAAATAGCGAGAAAAGAAACGGATTTAAATCATGGATAAATAGCTCAGCTTAGACATGTTAAATCATATTGCTTTTTAAGATTTAAGGACGAAATTCAACCCAAAGAAATATGTAGCAAGTGATGAAACAGATGATATCTACTTGAATGAGTATGGAGTCGAGCTGAATATTCCATAGTCAAATAAAAAGAATGTCAGTAAAAAACAACCAGTAGCATCTAAATCGTTAATCCGATAAAACACAGCAGCAACCCTACAAAGAAAAAGAACATCTTCGAACATTGTTGAAGATTTCAAGAAAAGAGCTTATGAAATGGAAGTTAAATAGTTTCATAAATAAGCGCAGATGTCCAAATTTGTTGAACAAATGAGACATAGGCAAAGAAGCAGGATGAAATGATCCTGCGATTAGTAATAATTGTAATTTTTACAGCAAATTTATTTATAAAATGTTTATATTTTTATGGGTGTAAAAATTAAAATATAATAATTTTTAATAATAAGATAATCTTAAACTGTTATTCTAATGTCAGCAGCACAGAAACAAATTCCTATGTCTAAACTTCTCTAAATTCTGTAAAATTGCAAGCGTAATCAAGTTATTAAACTTAGAAATTCCAAAAGATGACCGATTGGCACTCCGTAAGTTTTTAAAATAAGGTGATGAATCACTGAGCACCATCTTGAAGGATTTTAGTAAAAATTAATTCTATATAGATAATAAGAAATTACAGGTTAGACTGAGAAAATATTTGCAAAAATGCAAAGAAAACAAGAAAGATTACACTCGCGACCGATAAGCTCCTAATAGACAGATGACCCATGCCGATTTAAAGGACAAACTAAAAACAAACGAAACTCCAAATATTAAACGCCAAGCAGCCCATAGCTTAGACAAGGCTTACTCAAACAACTTAAGAGCGTCTCAGCAAATAAAATAGTTCAAATAGCATCTTGATGAATATCGATCTCTGAGATCTAGCCTGAGTAGTACTCAATTGATGAAATCAACATCGAAAACTTTAGCTAATATTGCCAATATTACGAAATCACCATAGTAAGATAAATTGTAGAAAATGAATCTTAGCAATTGGGCAAGTAATCATAAGTATTTAGTGGAAAGTTAAAACTATCTAAAATAAGTACAAGACAAACAAAGATAGAATTTATTTACATCGTCATAACTCTTAAACTGGAAACCCTCCTCATTAACCCCTAAACCCTAATCTGTTCAATCTGCAACATATTTGGCTGCCTTGCCATCTCCACAATCATCATCATTATCGTTGACTTCATCAAACTGGCAATCACTATCATCAGTACTCCAACCATTATTATCAATCCAGCCCTCATCATCATTGTTGTCATCAACTATATTGCCAGTAACATTCACTCCGACTCCCTTTGAATAATTGTAATCACTTTCATCGATATTTGGTAAAATTAGGCAGTCGGTTGTTAATGGTAGTACTATCACTGGTAATAACACTGTGTTTAGTAATAATACAGATAATTTGTTATCAACTGACCTGTTTGGCAATTCTAAAAATGTTATCGATAATAAGGAAAGTTAGTATTAAAAGAATGTATGTGAGTTTAAGTGTGCGATGATTAAGTTCTATGCTTAGGATATTTTTTAGTATATTGCTGGCTTGCATTTTCCATTCTCGATCAATGATAGATCGGTGTTTTTGCCGTATCGCCAGTTTGTGCTTGAAGTATAAAAATATATAAACAATCATGGTGAAAATATTAAAGTTATCAAATAAAATGAGATCAAAATTCCTGTGTTCTAGCCATTTACTAACGATTACTAAAGCGTGACACTGAAAACTTTAGGCCTATTTCTCAATAAATACTGTCTCCATAGAAATAATCAAATTAAGAGCATTTTCATCGTGCTTGATGCTTTAGAAACTGGAATTACTTTATAAAGATTTAAGAAGATCAATGCTTGGAAAGGTGAATAATTGATAGAATCTTTTGAAAAATTGGTAAGAAAATGGGGCGATATGAATATAATAAGTTATTGGCAAATGTTCAAAATTAAGAACTAAAAAGAGTTTCTTAATTTTATTAGTCTTTACTCAAAACTTTGATTTATTTATAATTTCACTGTGAGACTGTTCATTATCGCAAAATTTATAAAAATAACATATCATTAACATTACATTAATAAAAATAAAGAAAGAGCAAAAAAGATGACCCATTACATGCTAACAAAAAACTAAATTGGCAATTTATATTAAAACCGACGCAAATTCAACCAAGCAGTCGGTTAGTTATTCGGCGATCACCTTCATGACATATCTTAATAATAATCGGATAAAAGTAATAACAGCATTAACAAAAATAGTCCTATAAATGGGAATGGTAATATAAATAATTATGGGTTCGGTGTTAATAGTTAGAATACGTTTAATCTTGGCAGTGCGAAAGTGTTGAATAGCAGTCCTAGTGGGTCGGCGGTAAGGAAAAATTAGAAATTCGATGATTTCTTTACAAATATTAACAATGAGAACAGAATGTAGAAACTCTACAAATAAAACATCGAATTGCAAAAGAAAGTAATGAACATAAAATAATAAAATCAGCTATTTAAACATAAATCAAATTTATGGTAAAAAATGAAACAATACATTTTAACAAATATAAATCAATAATATAAGCTAAAATCAATAAAATTTAGTTCATCAGACGTAGCAATTTTATAATAATTTCTTATTATTTTGGATTAAATTATGGAGAAAAATAGAAATAATTAAAAAAGTAAAATTATCGGTGGAGAAAAAGATCATATTATTTGTCGGCAAATGCATGATGATATCAAAAGGAAATTTTAGGAATAGTGTAATAAAGTGTCGACCTTGATGCTGGAAATATAGGTTATGAAGAATTAAAATAGAGCTTTGAGTATGAAAGATATTTAGTATAAAAGTTAGAGAAGAGCTAAGATAACACAGCTTTAATAAGGAATATAATAGAAATTTCACGAAATAGAACTCAGTCTTATATAAAAAACCCAATAAAATGCACAACTACAGTCAAAAATATTAAAACTCTAATCATAAATATTTTAATTACGCAACAATAATTCTCCATTATTTCGAAACAAAGGAAAATCAGCTTCGACTTCAACAAACACTCATGCACATAGTTATGAAGAAACAACAGCGGCAAGTGTTAATAAAGTTGATAGAAATTAACTGGAAGGCTATAAGAGAGCTGCTAAAAGTAGAGAAGAGTAAATTTAAGGGTTGAAGAGGCAAGGGAAATTATTATAAAGTTAAGTAAATCAGTTAAGGGTTAGTAATGGCAAAATGAAGAAAGTTATTAAACTCGCACAGAATTTGAATGATTAATTTTTGACTGCTATTGAACAGTCAATAAGTAAAAATAAAACTGTAGGATATAGTAATAGCAATAATTACAATGAATAAGGGTATAATGATTATAAAATCTCACCGATATCCTCTATCTTGCCTGCATAGAGAAACCTTGAGGTGGTATAAAATTTTCATATGGTAAACAAAAGATTCAAAATAGTAAAGAGTCAAAGTGTAGGTAAATAAAAATTTATCTATGGTAAAACTAATAAATTTTGATAATTTTCAGATCTTCTTATTAAATTCAATCATTGAATCTTTCATCATCTACGGGCTGTGTGTGGGCGAACATTTTTTTAATAATGTCCGAAATCGCTTGGCTGACGATATGAGCCTGGCCCAGGAGTATATTTATTGCCTTGTAGTTTAAGTTCACGCTTTTAACTCATGATGGCTCTACGACCTGATCCACGCATGGTTGAAAGCAAACATTTGCCATCAGGTTCAATAGAGTGGAAGAGGTTGTAATCTCCTGGACCCGGTGTTCGTTTATCTTTGTGGAATCTATCTTCTTTAATAAAGCTGGTTTGACCAAAATTTTTGCTTTTTGAGCTGTAATATTTTAATCCAAGATTATCAATAGTTTCATATTTTCCGGGTCCTGGCTACATTGAAACGCGTTCTGCCTCTGGATCATTAAAGAGGAAATCTATATTAGTTTGAAATGTACAATTTTTAGGATAAGAAGTCTTTGGTCTCAGACTATAGGACTTTTTGCCCAAAATTTGACTCTCATTCTTTTCATAGCGAGTAGGTCCAGGAGTCTTCTAATTTGTTTTAAGATAATTCGAAAAGTTAAGATCATCCCGATTATACCCAAAATTATACCCTTTAGGGCCATACGATCTCTTCAATTAAAAACTAGTATTAAGATTATATCTGCTAGGCTAAATCGTATCTTTCTTTCCCTAAAAATATGCTGATCGATTCCCGTATCCAATCGAAGCCCTTCTGGCAGACAGTGTCGAATAGTTAGGATTATCATAGCATGCATTTTTACAACTATCAATATAACTTAAATAATACTTTGGAACTGGATCTTTGAATCGTGAAGCTTTACTGAAAGACCAATGGTGCTTCGCTGAGCTTGTGTTTAAAGGATTGTCCTTGATTTGTGCTGGAGTTGTTATTGAGAACATAATTTTATTTTATTATGATTACTGCTTTTTTATAATTGAACAATAAAAAATATCTGCAACAATCATTAAATATCCAGATTATTTTAGTTTTAGCGTTATGATAAATTGAATATGAGTGTTTCAATTAACAATAGTTTTATTAATCAACACTGGTCGTTACTTTATCTATGAATTTCGTGAAGCTGGCTCAATTGTACTTTTATTATTCATGTCCAAAGTCTGATATTGTTTCTTCAAGCTGCTGTCGTTTTCACTTTTTCTTAAATTTGCATAAAATTTGTATGATGTGTTGAAATAAGTGCCTGGGCCTGGGTTGAAGTTCTATGGTCTTGACATATCGATTCTTTCGCTTTATGTGAATTTAGCATCAGATTTTTTTCTGATTGGAACTGGGCTCTTCTTGGACTTTCGAGGTGATTTTTAATTTTATTGAGCGAAGAAGCTTGACCTATTTCCATATAAATCATATTCAAGCTTAAGCTTCTTTTGATTTTTGGGACATAACCTTTCAACAATCTATTTTTCCTTAGTGTTGGCTTATGTAACATTTTCCACTTTCATATACGGGTCTTTTTGAATAGAAGAACTCCTACTTCTATAATTACTCCTAATTTTCCCAGCTTCCTTAATATTTCTTCTAAACTCCTGCAACAAGAGCTAAGGTTTCTGAAATTAATCAATTTTCCTAGCCGCTTTGAAAGGATCATCACGATAGTATATACTGTTAAATTAAAATCTTCTTGCTTTTTATAGGGACGGTAGCTTGTTTGTGAAAGATAAAGAACATGGTGAATCTGTCCACAATGGTTGCATTTGAGACATATGGTACGAATGTTTTGTCAGTCTTGAGTCCATGGCTTGGCCTTCTTCTATTTTGTATACTGCTATTTATATAAAATTAATGAAAAGTTGAGATGTCGCAAATTATCAATAAACGAAATTTACTATATAGGCTTTCAATTTTGACATAAACCTTTGGATTCTATATTATATATGTAGCAAATCCTGGTTTATCAATATTTTTGTTTATAATTAAATTCAATTATTTATTTTTATAATCTATTATGAATAAAACAATCCTGAAAACATTATCATACGTGGGGGCAGCGATAAACGAGGGTCAACCATTAAAAGGAGTAAAGAAAGGACCTGATGTGATTCGCGAATCCGGTCTGTTTGAAACTCTCAAAAACATATACCATGTACCTAATATAAAGGACTATGGCAATATTAACATTGACTCAGTACCATAAAATTAAAGAAATGCAGTACCAATAAAACATATGGTCAATAATTTGCATGTACTTGACCCTTTGCTCGGCACTTTAAATAAAAAGCTTAGAGAAATACATAGTCAGAAATAATAAGGAAATGTCATATTGACAGTCGGAGGCGATCATTCAATTGGCTCAGCAACAATCAATGCAGCATTAAGTGCTAACCCTAATTTGAAAGTTATCTGGGTTGATGCGCATCCTGACTTCGCTAATCCTTATTTGAAAAATACTCAAGGACAAAATTATCATGGAATGCCTGTATCGCATGTTTCTGGTGTACACGAACTTCCTGGTTTTAAATGGATGAAATAAAGACTACCATTTCAAAATTTAGTGATGATTGGCATTCGTGACATAGACCAGGATGAATATTTTTCAATAAATAAGCATAAAATAAAAGCATACAGTATGGACCATGTTACAAAATACGGAATCGGCTAAATAATGACTCGAGCTCTAAAATATTTAGATCCATAAGGTAACAGCCCATTCCATATTTCTTTTGATTTAGATGCAGTTGATCCTTACACAGCTTCACAGACAGGCACAGTCTATCGAGATGGGCTAAGCCACAGAGAATCATGCCACATTATTAGAAGGGTTGTAAATGAAAGGAAATTGGTCAGTATGGATTTAGCGGAAGTTAATATATAACGAGGAAAAAGTGAAATAAGACCGAAATTTAGGGATGAATAATATTATAAGAATGATCTAACTTAGTCGGTTGGTACTGCTGTTGACTTGATTACATCGCTTTGTACTAAGACTTTGGCAATATAGGTTTGATTTGTGTTGTTATGAGATTCTGTAATGATAATAAAAAATTTTATATTCTTATACGTATTATAATAAGAGCATCATGAAAGTCAACCTAAAATATAAAATAGTCACCCTTCACCAAACATACAAATCAAAACAATAACAAGCCGTCAAAACCCTTAAACTAAAGAGTAATCCAATATACAAACTTAACGGTTCAGGGTGTCGCTAAAAATCATAACTGATGTAATTGCCAGCATTTCGCATGAGCGTCTGTTTATCTTTACTGTCAGTATAGTTAAATCAATGCTACTGTATAAAATTATCTACTTAGCTATTATGGTAACTGCCTCACATAACCCTGCATGCGATAACGGTATCAAAATAGGATATACTAATACAGAAGTTATACCTTAGAAGCAGTTTTAAGGGGTGGAATCAACGTTGAATGATGAGGGGAAATTTTAGGAATTTGTTAATAAAAGGATTGACAAATATTAGGAATTTATGGCACAAAATAGAGATATTATTTGTTATATCGGGAGAGATTGTCGAAGTTCATCGCCTTTATTGAGTCGCATTTTGTGTGAAGTTTTCGAAAATATGGGTGTGCATGCTATTGATTTGGGAGCATGTTCGACTCCTGAATTGTTTTCATTGAGTCAATATATCCACTTAACAACTAATGGCAAGCTTATTAACAAAGATGAAGTTATTTAATATCGCAAATCTTATGTTTAATAAGTAATGACCGCATTTTCTTCAGTATATTAGCAATTACTTTCTTAATCGTCACCTTCTAAATAAAATACTAAACTTCCATAAATACTACTTGATTTCTCTAATGGTTCAGGAGCAATATCAATTTTGCCTTACTAATCCTACTTGAACAAATATTTTATAATTACTAAAATCCATAATGAAGATTTCAACAATCCTAATTTGAACTGTGGAGCTGATTTTTACTCGAAAAATTGGAATTTAGTATCTAATGGTAAACAATTTGCGAAATATGATTAATGTTTCTTTTTTGATGGCGATTCTGATAGAATTGTTGGCAAAATTGGCAATAATAAACATAAAAAATTGTAGAATATTGTATCGAATAATGATGGATATGATATACCTTTTGATGGTAACTGCTTTATCGTGTACTATTCTCAAGTTGTGACATAGATTGTCAACAAACTGCTGAAAATATATGAATAACGTATACCAAATAAAAATGTGTTCAAAATAAATGCAGTTGGTACAGTAGTGATGAATCTTGGAGTACGACTGGCTATTAAAAAGATGGGTGCATAATTTCATACTTCTGATGTCGGTACTTTGAATTTATATCGTGTCTCTTAGAAACAATAAGGAATATCAGTGTTTTTCTAGCCTAATGGTCATGGTGGCATATACTTCAGTAAGGACAGTATTCTAAAAATGAAATAGTTATCATTGATCAAAATGACTCCATAACTAAACTTCCTCTTGTCAATATATACAATATTGCGCAACAATAGCCGAGGATACGGTCTGCACAACATGCTAATCTACTACCTCTGCAAGTAATTCTATCCCCTAAAGATCCCCTTATTTACATTGGAAAAATAGCAGAGTAAAAATATCCGCGTACCCCTTTCCTTAGACACCCATTTCAAAAACGGCAAGTAAATGAATAACAACCAGATAGTATAACCGTATCAAATATATGATAGACTTAAATATTATAAGCAAAAATATGCAGAGTATGAAATTGTTGTCAGGAAATCTTAAACTGAAAAAGGGTTAATCAGGGCTTTTGTGCAAGGGAGTGATAATTAGGTGTGTAAGTCTGTTATTTAGGATATTGGCATAATGTTCTAGGAGTATATTCAGAAATATTAACATATTTGATATTATCTAATTATATATACGTATTTTACGTTATTATTAGATATAATTTAAATAAATTATTAAGATGAGTTAAAAAAATACTATACAAAAGATCAGAGCACCGTTAAATCTGCTTAGAATAAGCTATCCATTGCACATAAGTCATAATCTTTCCTAAAAATAGCGATTAGTATATTATATTCATTGATTCCACTTGCTATTACCGTCAGTCTTCATCGTACTTTAGCTATCGCCACTATAAATTAGACTAACTTCTCCCCTCATACTTGCACTCGCACTCCTAACATCCATATCCGGTCTATAGATCCTCACAATAATAATTATCGCCAAGGCATGCATCAGATAATGCGCTAATACTAAAAATATTGTTGCTTTTATTTTGTTTTCCTTGATCGGGTCACTGCATGTTGCAGTTGGTTTGTATTAGTAGAATGGCGACACGCGGAAGTAAAAATTTAATAATATTCTCAGAATTAATGCGCAGAGAAGAAGGATGTATTATATTGAGAGCATTTTGTAGTCTTTTTTTGATATGCGAATCAGCTGGTTTTTACGGAGAAATTTCACTACTCTAAAACAAAAAGCGTAGAATATTAGGATTAGCATCGATTCACCTATCGCCATCATATAACTACATTATCATAAAAATAGTACTTTATTGTTGGTAGCTGACAGCTGACAGGCGATTGCACAAAAAACAAAATAAGTGGTTGAATAAAAAGTAAAGGTAAGAACAATATTCGCACGTATTTGTAATATACCCGTACTATTGCCAGTACTCTGAAATAGTACTTAAGACTCAAGCGTAGACTTAATACTGAAGTTTATGATGAATTTGCTGAAGAGAGTGCTAATTGTGGTTCATGGATCATTCTTAAGGTATTACTTATCCTAATATAAACGATAATATGATACCATTTATGTGGGATCAGTAAAATTAATAGTAGAACACAGAATATGCATAGAAAATCGAATACATTGAACATTGCCGATAATACTGCCAGTTTATTAATTGTATAATCTGACGATACTTACCTTTGATATTATTATTTAAAGTCATCACTCATATATTTCCAATATACAGACAAATTGATACTAACTTTGACAATTGAGCCTAAAATATATAACCAATATATACATATTAACCAACACAGCACAATTTTATACACGGTCACATACTAACTGCCAAACATATCCCTGATATCTTAATCCCTCAACTTGACCATCAGTTTATACAAGTTAGTGAGCACAAACACAGCCATTATAAGTAGAGTGACTGCATAGCTGAGTTATACTATGACTGTGTAGTTATCGATGCATTCGAATGTGCACCACGGGTGACTCTATGGTTGTTGTTGCTATAGTGAGAGAAGTTGGGATTTTTGGTTTGTGTCGCAGAGGGAGTCTACTGTGCCCATCTTATATCTTATGATATGCGTTATGTTATATTTAGTATTGTTATATGATTTGTATAGTATATATATATTCATAGGTAGGGATTTATGCTCAGATTATATTCTATATAGGTATCATACCATACAATTATTATGATCATGTTCTCTATACTTTCTAATAAGTCAATTTTTATTTATTTTACTTGATTTACTCTATTACTACGACTACCTAAGTGTGGAAGATAACAACTTATCATAATTATACCAATAATCCACCTTATTATTGCCAATATTACTATTTTTCTCATTATTATGAGTATTATCAGACACAAGAATAAGACTATCTTGAAGCCGATCACTCTAAATCATAGTACTGGTCGCATCCTGAACACCAGGCCCCACATTAAAGTTAATCCTATAAATATACAGTACAATAATAATCGGCAACAAATGCATAAAAATATGATGGATGCTCAATATAAGTGTTAGTTGTAGTTGCAGAGATTAACGACTGTCAATGTTTGAGCAGTTGCTGTTTGGGTGGTAATTCGGATTGTTTGTTATTGGGAATAAATTGTATACTAGTCTGCATATTAGGGTTAGCATTAATGCGAAATATTATATGCGTAATCTTTGCATATCTCTATTACGGACATTCATCAACTTATTATCAATCATAAAATAAAAAACAACAAGCCCAAACCCATAGAATACAATAACAATGGAACATTAGCCAATAACAAAATTACAACTATCTATTATATTGGATATTGTACTTGATATCTGAGTATTGGCAGTGTCCTACTCTCATATAGAAAAGTAAAGGTTATATAAATAGTAGTAACAGAAAGCAAGTTCGGATGTAACGGTAGTAGATTTGCATTATATGGAGAATTTTGAAAAATATGTGCAGAGTTTTACGACGGGATATTGACAGCGATTATTGGGATTATTTTGTTGATTGCAGTACTATGTATAACCTATATATTATATGTGTATTAATAGATAAGTACCAACTATGGGAAATTATTATGATGAGCCAATTTACCAAAAATACGCACAGGAAATTCAAGAAAGTGTATACGTTAGATAATATTACTATCATATCAGATATATCTAATTCATCTTATTCATTTAATTTTACATTCATATATTACTATGCCAACTGTTTATTTTATGATTGAAAATCTTGCGCCATATACTTATGATAGACAAACAAACACAGACAAACCCTGAGTATAGATGCTAGCCTACTATATTATAGTATTACCTGTAAGCCATGCAAACATAATGAGATATATTCGTACAAACAAATTGCCATAGACCAATTATTTATCTTAGTCATTGTCGGCTAGTTCATACCTATTTTTGACAATTTTCCAGAACCGTTTCACCATTAATCCCAACAGCAATACCAGACAGCACAGATAAACTGATTAGACTATCATGGTGCCGTAATCTAGCACTTAGAATGTGCACCATTTGTTTAAAGGGATGTTGTTATTACCACATATTGAAGTGTTAGTTTATTAGTATAAGGCGGGTTAGGGGAGTAACAGCTAAAGTGATAGTTAGTGTAGGGAATATTTGGTAGGCATATTATAATACAATATCGACTATATCTATATATTTAGTATATAATATACATATACATATATATATATATAATTATATGATGAAAATTATAAAACAGCCATAAAATTACATAACACAGCATATATTTCCAATATTATCCAAAAATAAAACTTCAACAATTCCAAACCCATATCCTCAATATTTGATACATTAATATTACTATATATAGTTTGTTTGTGATTGT